>Ga0182008_10000050_pt1 | contig 103527 bp, 67 predicted proteins | sample Sormic07211129_1_FD_120482 | JGI IMG/M metagenome (GOLD analysis project Ga0182008, IMG submission 120482) | Rhizosphere microbial communities from Sorghum bicolor, Mead, Nebraska, USA - 072115-129_1 metaG | ecosystem: Host-associated > Plants > Roots > Rhizosphere | place: USA: Nebraska... | reverse complement strand
CGCGCCAGGAAGATCTTGTCCTGGGTCAGGGTGCCGGTCTTGTCGGTGCACAGCACGTCCATGGCGCCGAAGTTCTGGATCGCGTCCAGGCGCTTGACGATGACCTTCTTGCGCGACAGGAACACCGCGCCCTTGGCCAGGGTCGAGGTGACGATCATCGGCAGCATTTCCGGGGTCAGGCCCACGGCAATCGACAGGGCGAACAGCAGCGCCTCCATCCAGTCGCCCTTGGTGAAGCCGTTGATGAACAGCACCAGGGGCGCCATGACGAACATGAAGCGGATCAGCAGCCAGCTGACCTTGTTGACCCCGCTCTGGAACGAGGTGGGCGCGCGGTCGGTGGCGCTGACACGCTGGGCCAGGGCGCCGAAATAAGTGCTGTTGCCGGTGGTCAGGATCACCGCCGTGGCGGAACCGGAGACCACGTTGGTGCCCATGAACAGGATGTTGTCCAGGTCCAGGGGGTTGCTGGTGTCGGCGTCCTGCTGGCGGGGGAATTTCTCCACCGGCATGGATTCGCCGGTCATGGCCGCCTGGCTGACGAACAAGTCCTTGGCGCTGAGCACCCGGCAGTCGGCGGGAATCATGTCGCCGGCCGAGAGCACGATCAGGTCGCCGGGCACCAGTTGCTTGATCGGCAACTCGATGCGCTGAGCGCCCTTGACCTCGGCGGCGGCCCCCAGCAGGCGGCCGAGCATCGGCGCGGCCTGGGGCGCCGACCCTGGGCGCATGACCGTGGCGGTGTTGCTGACCATGGCCTTGAGGGCATCGGCGGCCTTGTTCGACTTGGCCTCCTGCCAGAAGCGCAGCAGGGTCGAGAGCACCACCATGGAGAAGATCACCGTGGCCGCCTTCATGTCTTCGGTCAGCCAGGAAATCACCGCCAGCAGGGTCAGCAGCAGGTTGAAGGGGTTCTTGTAGCAGTGCCACAGGTGGGTCCACCAGGGCAGCGCCTGCTCGTGCTCGACCTCGTTGAGGCCGTGACGCTCACGCAGGGCATCGGCCTCCTCGGTGCTCAGGCCGTCGGTGTGGCTGCCGAGCTGGTCCAGCAGTTGCGCGGCATCGCTGTTGGCCGCCGCCACCAGGGTTTGCGCCAGGGTCGGCGGCACGTCGCGGCTGACGCTGGCATCGCTGAAACTTTCCAGCAGTGCCAGGCGGCGGAAGTGCCGGGCGAAATGCCGGGTCCGCAGGAAGCCGGCAAAGAACTCTTTCAACAGGGTGAGCTTCATGATGATGACTCCTGCAGCAACGGCGTAGGGAAAACCGCAGGCAGGTACGATCGGGCGTTGCCGGAGGGTAATCCTCCATGCATGCCTGATCCGCAGGTCCTGGACCTGCGCGTCGATGCCACCACGACACGGCAGCCGGCCGGGTCGAAGGGAAAATAGAAGTCGCCAGGAAGTGGCGTCGGGAAGCGAACCATAGAAGTTCGCGATCGGGATGCCGCATCTCGCTGGACGGCGAGACAGCGGCAGGAAAAAGGCTGCGCGCTATCTTGCCGGGACTGCGCCGCTTACTGAAACCGGCCGACTCCTGTCACTCGAACAAGTACCCACACTGGGCCTCCACTGATTGAAAACGCGCGCAGCTTACGCCGCACTATTTGCAGAGTAAACCGGAGGGAAACCCTGGCAGAGGGAATCGAAAAGTTCTTCAGCCAAGGTTCAGGAATGCCTTCGCCGGCAAGCCGGCTCCTACAAAAAACACCCGGGATAGCCCCGAATGGCAGGAGCCGGCTTGCCGGCGAAGAGGTCCGCAAGAACGGAGGTGGCGCCGATCAGCTGGCGGTGGCCAGCAGCATGTCACGCACCGAACGGCTGTGACCGCGGCTCTTGCCGTGTTCGTAGAGCGAATCGGCAATCTCCTGGGCACGGATCGGCAGCACCGACAGCAAGGTGTCGCTCAGGCCATGGCTCGCCTGGCTGAAGCCCTGCATGTAGACGCCGGCCTTGCAGCGTTCGTCGGTAATCACGCGATAGTGCCGATCCACTTCAAAATCACCCAGGTACTCCTGGAGCGGTGCCAGCAATTGACGGTGCATCTGGCGCTCATAGCCAGTGGCGAGTACTACCGCGTCATAGTGTTCAGTGGTGCAGGCCCCGGTGGCGCTATTGCGCAGTACCAGCTCGATGCCGTGATCGGTAGCGACGGCTTTTTCCACCAGGGTCAGGGTACGGAACGCGTGGCGGGCGATACCCGAAACCTTCTGGCGATAGAAGATTCCGTAGATGCGCTCGATCAAGTCGATGTCCACCACCGAGTAATTGGTGTTGTGATACTCGTTGACCAGGCGCTCACGCTCGCTGCTCGCTTGCTGGAACACCAGGTCGGTGAATTCCGGCGAGAACACTTCGTTGACGAAGGGACTGTCGTCTGCGGGCTTGAGTGCCGAACCACGGATAATCAAGTCCACCTGTACCGAAGGGAAGCTGTCATTCAGGTCAATGAAGGCTTCTGCTGCACTCTGGCCACCACCAATGATCGCGACCTTCATCTTCTTGCCGGCCACACAGGGTTGTTCAGCCATGCGCTCCAGATACTGGGAATGATGGAAGACCCGACGATCGCCCTTGAGCGCCTTGAAGGTATCGGGAATCCGCGGGGTGCCACCGGCACTGACCACCACCGAGCGGGTGCTGCGGGCGAACTCTTCCCCCTGGGAATTACGCGAAATGACCCGCAGCGCCTCGACCTGCTGGTTGTGCAACAGCGGCTCGATAGCCAGGACCTCTTCGTCGTAGCGGCTCTGATCCTTGAATTGAGCGGCTACCCAGCGCAGATAATCGTTGAACTCCATTCGGCACGGGTAGAAGGTCCCGAGGTTGATGAAGTCGACCAGGCGCCCATGGTGCTTGAGGTAGTTGACGAAGGAATAGGGGCTGGTGGGGTTGCGCAGGGTGACCAGGTCCTTGAGGAAGGAAATCTGCAACTCGCTCTGGGCCACCAGGGTATTGCCGTGCCAGCGATAATCGGCCTGTTTGTCGAGAAATAGCACGTCCAGAGGACCCTGAACCTGGCCGCGCTCCTCCAGCGCAATGGCCAGCGCCAGGTTAGAGGGACCAAAACCGATACCAATCAAATCGTGAACGATGGCCGATGCCATTGCCTGTGTCATGTCCAGTGTCCTCTGGAGAAGCCCCTCAACGTGGGGAATTACGCCGGTGACCTCGCCGGCCCATGCAGGCCAGCAGGTCGTCTGTTGAGTAGGAACGAGGACGATGAAAAAAAATTTAACCGCCTGGTGGTGTTGCCTTCAGACAAAAGCAAGCTGCCGGTACGTCAGATTCAGTGCAGGGCTCTGCCCCGTTGACGAACAGCGCTCGTCACTGAGCATCCCACTGACGCAGGCGCGACCGGCAATGCTTCATGGCATTGACGATGTGTTTCTCCACCAGGCTGCGGGAAATCCCCAGCTGTTCGGCGATCTGCGGGTGGGACAGGCCTTCGAGCTTGCGCAGCAGGAAGCTCTCGCGACACAGCCGGGGCAGCTCGGCCAAGGCCCGTTGCAGCATTTCCAGACGCTGGCCGTGATCCAGGCTGGTCTGCGGCGAAGGGTTGAAGTAACGCTCTTCGTTGTCCAGCACCTCCAGGGGCTCGGACTGGCGCAAGGCATTGCGCCGATGGCCGTCGATCACCAGGTTCAGGGCCGTGCGATAGAGAAACGCCCGCGGCTGCTCGATGGGGGTATCGCTGGAGCGCTCCAGGACCCGCACATAAGCGTCATGCACCACATCCTCGGCCACCTGGCGATTGCCCAGCTTGGCGTTGAGGAAGCACATCAGCTCGCGATAGTAGTTTTCCAACAGGGCTCCCGAGCGCCCACTGGGGCGGTTCTGTCCTTGAGCAAGTCCGGCCATGGCCGATTGCACCCGGTAATTCGTGATGGCTGTTTAGTAGCGGCGTAATTTATAGTAATTCTCATATAGATTTAAAGTAGCGCAGCACCGCGGTGGGTTTATTTTCAGTGTTCCGACAGCTGTAACGCCATGTGTCGGCAGTTAAATTCCCCCCCCGGCATCTCGTTTACCTGACAGCTCCCCGTCTCTGCCGTTCCTGCGGCAGCCGCAAGCCTGGCTGCCCCTTGTGCAGCTGGCCGTTGTGACGGGCCGATATCCCCTGGCCGGAACCCTGCATGAAACGTCCTCGCCCTACCCGACGCGCCCTGCTTGCCGCACTGTGTGTGATCCCCGTTGTTGCCATCGCTGCCTGGAAGTTCATCCCGGCAGGCCGTGACCAGTTCACCACCGTGCAAGTGAGCCGCGGCGATATAGAAAGCAGCGTCACCGCCCTGGGCACCTTGCAGCCACGCCGCTACGTGGATGTGGGCGCCCAGGCGTCCGGGCAGATCCGCAAGATCCACGTCGAATCCGGTGATCAGGTCAAGGAAGGCCAGTTGCTGGTGGAGATCGACCCCTCCACCCAGCAGGCAAAACTCGACGCCAGCCGTTTCTCCATCGAGAACCTGCAGGCCCAGTTGCAGGAGCAGTACGCCCAGAACCAGCTGGCCCGGCAGAAGTACCAGCGCCAGCAGAACCTCAAGGCCGGCGGCGCGACCCGCGAGGAAGACGTACAGACCGCCCAGGCCGAACTCAAGGCCACCCAGGCGCGGATCGACATGTACAAGGCGCAGATCCGCCAGGCCCAGGCCAGCCTGCGCAGCGACCAGGCCGAACTGGGCTACACGCGCATCTATGCGCCCATGTCCGGCACCGTGGTCGCGGTGGACGCCCGCGAAGGCCAGACCCTCAACGCCCAACAGCAGACCCCGTTGATCCTGCGCATCGCCAAGCTGTCGCCCATGACCGTCTGGGCCGAAGTCTCGGAAGCCGATATCGGCCACGTCAAACCCGGCATGCACGCCTACTTCACCACCCTGAGCGGCGGCAACCGACGCTGGACCAGCACTGTGCGGCAGATCCTGCCGATCCCGCCCAAGCCCCTCAACGAATCCAGCCAGGGCAGCGGCAGCCCCAACAGCACCAGCAAGAGCGGCAGCGGCCGGGTGGTGCTCTACACCGTGCTGCTGGACGTGGACAACGCCGACAACGCCCTGATGGCGGAAATGACCACCCAGGTGTTCTTCGTCGCCAATCAGGCAAAAAATGTGCTCACCGCCCCCATCGCCGCCCTGCACGGCAGTACCGAGCCGGACCTGCAGATGGCTCGGGTAGTGGCCAAGAACGGCTCGATCGACGAACGCAAGGTCCGGGTCGGCATCAGCGACCGCCTGCGCATCCAGATCCTCGACGGCTTGAACGAAGGTGATCATCTGCTGATCGGCCCGGCCAACAGCAGCGGGGGTTGAATGCAGACGCCTCTGATCGACCTCAGGAACATCCGCAAATCCTACGGCGGCGGCGACAGCCCGCAGGTCGATGTCCTGCGGGGCATCGACCTGTCGATCCACGCCGGCGAGTTCGTCGCCATCGTCGGCGCCTCGGGCTCCGGCAAGTCGACGCTGATGAACATCCTCGGCTGCCTGGACCGCCCGACCTCGGGCGAGTACCTGTTCGCCGGGGAGAACGTGGCTCACCTGGACAGCGACGAACTGGCCTGGCTACGCCGCGAAGCCTTTGGCTTCGTGTTCCAGGGCTACCACCTGATCCCCTCGGCTTCGGCCCAGGAAAACGTCGAGATGCCGGCCATCTACGCCGGCACCCCGGCCGCCGAACGCCACGCCCGCGCCGCCGCCCTGCTGGAGCGCCTGGGCCTGGCCAGCCGCAGCGGCAACCGCCCGCATCAATTGTCCGGTGGCCAGCAGCAGCGAGTGTCCATCGCCCGCGCCCTGATGAACGGCGGCCACATCATCCTCGCCGACGAACCTACCGGCGCCCTGGACAGCCACAGCGGCGCCGAAGTCATGGCCCTGCTGGACGAACTGGCCAGCCAGGGCCACGTGGTGATCCTCATCACCCACGACCGCGAAGTGGCGGCCCGGGCCAAGCGCATCATCGAGATCCGCGACGGCGAGATCATCAGCGACACCGCCACCAGCGATCCCTCGGTACAACTGAGCGCCAACACCGGCGCCCTGCAAGCCGTGGACCTGCGCCAGCGCCTGGCCGACGGCAGCGAGCCCACCGGTGCCTGGAAAGGCGAATTGCTGGAAGCCATACAGGCCGCCTGGCGGGTGATGTGGATCAACCGCTTCCGCACCGCCCTGACCCTGCTGGGGATCATCATCGGCGTGGCCTCGGTGGTGGTGATGCTGGCGGTGGGCGAAGGCAGCAAGCGCCAGGTGATGGCGCAGATGGGGGCGTTTGGCTCGAACATCATTTATCTCAGCGGACACGCGCCCAACCCGCGCGCGCCGCAAGGCATCATCAGCCTCGACGATGTCGCCGCCGTGGCCACCCTGCCCCAGGTCAAGCGCATCATGCCGGTCAATGGATCGGAAGCCGTAGTGCGCTTCGGCAATGCCGATCACATGAGCTATGTCGGCGGCAACGACACCAACTTCCCGCATATCTTCAACTGGCCGGTAGTGGAAGGCAGCTACTTCACGGAGGCCGACGAACATGCCGGCGCCGCAGTGGCAGTGATCGGCAAGAAGGTCCGGGAGAAACTGCTAAAAGATGTCGCCAACCCCATCGGCCAGTACATCCTGATCGAAAACGCGCCCTTCCAGGTGGTCGGCGTGCTGATGGGCAAAGGTGCAAGCTCCGGCGACCAGGACAGCGACGACCGTATCGCCGTGCCCTATTCCGCCGCCAGCACTCGCCTGTTTGGCAGTCGCAACCCGGAATATGTGGCCATCGCCGCCGCCGATGCCGGCAAGGTCAAGGAAGCCGAACAAGCCATCGACCAACTGATGCTGCGCCTGCACAACGGCAAGCGCGACTATGAACTGACCAACAACGCCGCGATGATCCAGGCCGAGGCCCGGACCCAGAACACCCTGTCGCTGATGCTCGGCGCCATCGCCGCGATCTCGCTGCTGGTGGGCGGCATCGGGGTGATGAACATCATGCTCATGACCGTGCGCGAACGCACCCGGGAAATCGGTATTCGCATGGCCACCGGTGCCCGCCAGCGCGACATCCTGCGCCAGTTCCTCACCGAAGCGGTGATGCTCTCGGTGGTCGGCGGCCTGGCCGGCATCGGCGTGGCCATGCTCATCGGCGGCATCCTGATCCTCAGCGAAGTGGCGGTGGCCTTCTCCCTGGCCGCAGTGCTCGGCGCCTTCGCCTGCGCCCTGGCCACCGGTGTCATCTTCGGCTTCATGCCGGCCCGCAAAGCTGCCCGGCTCGACCCGGTCACGGCCCTTACCAGTGAATGATCGATTGATGAAAGCATCCCTGACCCTTGTTGCTGCCAGCATCTTGCTGGCGGCTTGCAGCGCCCCCGGATCACGCCCGGACAGCGGCCTGCAAGCCCCTACCACCTGGCATGCAAGCGCCTCCCCCGCGGCCCAGGCCGACCACCGGCAATGGTGGAGCCAGTTCGCCAGCCCGGACCTGGACCGCCTGATCGCCCAGGCCCGCGATGGCAGCTTCGACCTCGCCGCAGCCATGGCGCGGGTACGCCAGGCCCAGGCCAGCGCGGTGATCGCCGGCGCGCCACTGCTGCCCGAGCTCAAGGGCGGGCTCAACGCCAACCGGCAGAAACTGCTGCGCGGCAAGGGCTACAGCCAACTGGACGCCACCAGCGACAGCAAGGCCGTGGACTATTTCGACGCCAGCCTCAGCGCCAGCTACGAGATCGACTTCTGGGGCGGCCGCCACGCCGCCCGCGACAGCGCCCTCCTGGGCGTCAAGGCCAGCGAATTCGACCAGGCCACGGTGGAACTGACCCTGCTCAGTGGCGTGGCCAACAGCTACACGCAGGCGCTGGCGCTGAGCGAACAAAGCCGAATCGCTCGGCTGAACCTGGACAACGCCCTGAGCGTGCTCAAACTGGTGCAAACCCGCTACGACTCGGGCTCGGCCACTGCCCTGGAACTGGCCCAGCAACGCAGCCTGGTCGCCGCCCAGCAACGTCAGTTGCCACTGGTGCAGCAACAGGCCGAGGAAGCACGGATCACCCTGGCCGCCCTGCTCGGGCAACCGGTGCAGGACCTGCGCCTGGGCAACCAGGGCTTCGCCGAGCTGCAATGGCCGAACATAAACGCCGGAGTCCCCAGCGACCTGTTGACCCGGCGCCCGGACATTGCCAGCGCCGAAGCCAGACTGGCCGCAGCCCAGGCCGATGTCAAAGTGGCGCGGGCGGCCATGTTGCCCAGCGTGACCCTGAGCGCCAGCCTCGGCTCCGGCGCCAGTCACGCCCCGGATCTGCTGCGCAGTCCCTTCTACAACCTCGGCGCGGGGCTGGTGGCACCGATCTTCAACGCCGGGCGCCTGAGCGCCGAACGGGACAAGGCCACGGCCCAGCAGGAAGAACTGCTGGAAAGCTATCGCGGGGCGATCATCAATGGTTTTGCCGATGTGGAAAAAGCCCTCAACAGCATTCGCGGCCTGGACCAGCAACGCCAGTGGCAGAGCGAGGAGTTGAATCAGGCGCAACGGGCCTTCGAGATTGCCCAGAGCCGCTACCAGGCAGGCGCCGAAGACCTGCTGACCGTGCTGGAAACCCAGCGCACCCTGTACGCCGCCCAGGATCAGAACGTGCAACTGCGGCTGTCACGGCTGCAGTCGAGCATTGCCCTGTACAAGGCCCTGGGTGGCGGCTGGAATCAATGAATCACCAAAGGCTCGCATGGCCAGCGGTATCACCACTGGCCATCGTCGCAGCGACGGCCAGGGCGCTGATGACCTAGAATCGTCCGCCCCCCCACAGACGCGAGCAACGCCCCCACCATGCCCCTTGGAACCGAGCTGGACGCCGCCCTGGCAGACGTGCTGTCGATGCTGAAAAGAGCATTCCCGAACGGAGTCAGCCCAACCGATTACCCTCCTCTTCTGGCAGTGCTGTATGAACATCTGTCAGATCGGAACCTGGCGAATGTCATCTCGCAGCTCACCCACAAGGACCCGGATCTGGTGCTCAACGAGATCTACGAGGCCGTGACCAGCAAGAAACCGAAAGCTCAGGACATAGAATCGCTAGCTCGGCTCCTGAACCATCACGGAGCGTCTGAAACACTGGCCGACACCTGATGCCTCGCCCCTCAAGAAGACCAGGACAATGAACTTCAGTGAATTTGAACAACTGCTGAATGCCAAGAAGAACCTCCATCCGATCTGGTTTGAGCTCCCTTCGGACAGCGCCGCCACCGAGGAGGACATCACCGAGGCTCAAAATGACCTGGCGCTGCGACTTCCTGTCGAGTACCGCCAGTTCCTGCTGAAGCATGGGGGCGGCTACTTTGCCTTGGGAATCGTCTACTCACTGGACAGAGACAGCGATTTCAACCTGGCCAGAATCAATCGACAACACCCACTGATTGGCAAGTGTCATCTGTTGTTTTCAGAGAACGGCTGCGGCGACTTCTACGGCTTCCGGATTGAAAATAACCAATGCCTGGCAGAGGTGTGCATTTTTGATCATGAAACCCAAGCATGGCAGCAGACCGGATACCCAGAACTGTTCAGCTTCCTGGCCGAAGTGGCCCTTTCGATCTGAACACCCCTAGCAACGACCTCCAGACTCGAAGTTCGCGATCAGTCCGGCGCCACTACAGCAGCCGCTGCCTGACCTTCAAATGCCGCGCATACCAGGGCCGGCGCGGCACCTTGCGCAGCAGATCGGCCAACTGCTTTTCATCCTCGATAAAGGTGATGCGCAGGGCCAGCTTCATGGTTTCCGGGTCCATCTCCACGGTCTTTCCGGTCTGCAATCCAGGGATAGTGCTGCAACCGTGGGTCACCGGCCCCAGCCAGGGATCGCCGGCCTCGACCCAGCGCCCCGGGGCGAACCAGGGCACGCCATTGACTTCCAGACGCTTGAGCTCGCCGGGATGGAAACGCTCGTGGGCGCGGAACCAGTCCTCCAGGCGGTCGTCGATCCAGCCATGGAAACGCCAGAACACCGGGCTGACATGGGAAGAAAACGGGTCGCCGAGAAAGTCGTTTTCCGGCTGGTACCAGCGCGGGGAAAAGTCCGCCGGATCGCGGGCCATGGGCACCGGTGCACCGCTGGAAGGATCACGCGGCACCGAGGCCCAGCGCATGTGTAGCCAGTCGTGCAGGCCCAGTTCAATCTCCGAGCCGAACTGACCCAGGGTCAGGTTCGCCAGGTAGCGCGGGTTGCGGTACTGCGACTCCCAGACCTGGAAGTTGCTGTGGTAGGTCTCGCCGGCCTTGATGTCGCTGACCCACTGGCTGTAGTCGTCATCGTCATCGGCCAGCCACGCCGGGGGCAAGGAACCGCCGTCATAGTTGTCAAAATAGCGGGCGAAGCCCAGGCGATCACGCAGCAGTTCCGGCTGCGGCAGGGGGAAATGCTGCCAGGACGGCAAATCCTGCATGGAACGCGCCGTGCCCAGCATGTGCCGGTGCATGAAGAAGAAATCGATGCCCGAGCCGTTGCGATCCTTCTTCGGACCGCGCGCATCGCGCTCCTGCCCCCGGGGACCGGGCTGCCAGCCGATGCCGCGCAGGGCGTCACGCTTCTCTTCGGAAAGCCGGTGCCACTTGTCCCGGGTCGCGTGCCACAGTTGGTGGAACAAACGATGCTCGGGCGACACCAGCCAGGCCTGCAGCGTCGGGTTCAGGCCGATACGCTGGCGAGCCTCGGGAAACATCTGCTTGGTGGCGACAAAGCGGTTATCCAGGGCAGGCAACGCCAGAGGCCGGTCCAGGCGCTCGACACGGCCACTGAGGGTGCCGCTGCCGGCATTGGCGAAATCGGCCCAGACCTCATCCAGGCTCATCTTGAATTCATAGGCGGCGGCGCCGTCCGCCGCCGAGACCGGAACCAGGCGCCAGTACATTTCACCCGGCTGCGGGCTCACCAGATCACCGACAATCCGGTAACGCGGCTCGGCCGCGCCACGCAGGCCTTCGGCGGTGTCCAGGTAGCCGCGCAGGCCGCGACCGCGCTGGGCGATGTCGAGGAACAGCTCCAGCCCCTGGCGCGGCAAGCCGTCGAGCCCGGCATCGGCACCTTCGAAGCGAATGCTCCAGACGCCCCGCAATTGGTCCGCCAAGCGTTGCCCGGCGGTGTCTGCCAGGTCCACCGTGGCTTCGCCCGGGGTGACGGGAAACTCTTCCTCACGCGTCAACTCGCGATGCACGTAAAACGCCGCCGGCACTGCAGCGCCAGTCAGCGCCAAGCCCGCCATGAACCCTCGTCGAGAAATCGTCATTGCCCTACCTGTGTCAGCCCTGATGCAGGCTTTATCCAAGCTAGAACGTTTATTGCCCCAGGAAATTTACCGCCCGCGCAGGAGGCTTAAATTTCCTCGTCACTGGCTCGTTCTTCCCAGATAGCAAAGGCCCCTGTGCCTGCACCTTGACGGCGAATCCGACTGAGATGGCAATGACAAAACCACGTTCGAAGAAGGCTCTTTACATTGGCCTGCCGCTGGCCCTGGCGATTGGCGCCGGCGCCGGCTTCCTGGCCTGGGACTACTGGTTCAGGGACAACCCCGGCTACCCGGTCAAGGTGATGAAGCAGGCAGAAGAACTGCAGGAGCGCATCCTCTCCTTCGACAGCCACATTACCGTGCCCCTGGATTTCGGCAGTGCCGGCAACGAGGCCGACAAGGACGGCAGCGGCCAGTTCGACCTGGCCAAGGCCGGACGCGGGCGCCTGTCCGGCGCAGCCCTGACGATCTTTGGCTGGCCGGAAATCTGGAACGGCCCAAATGCCCCTCATCGCCCAACGGCGGGCTTTGTCGACGCCGCGCGTAATGAACAGGAAGCTCGCTACAAGATTCTCACCGGCATGGTCCGCGATTTCCCCAACCAGGTGGCCATCGCCCACACCCCGGAAGAGTTCCGCCGCCTCAATGGTGAAGGCAAGTTCGCGGTGTTCCTCAGCATGCTCAACGCCTACCCGCTGGGCACCGATCTCAACCAGCTCGATCTCTGGACTGCCCGTGGCATGCGCATGTTCGGTTTCAGCTATGTAGGCAACAACGCCTGGTCCGATTCCTCGCGGCCACTGCCGTTCTTCAACGACACCCCGGATGCCCTGGGCGGGCTGTCCGACCTGGGCCAGCAGGCCGTGCGCCGGCTCAACGATTTGGGGGTGATCATCGACGTGTCGCAGATGTCGAGCAAGGCCCTGGAGCAAGTCAGCCAGCTCAGCCGCGCGCCCTTCGTCGCTTCGCACTCGGCGCCCCGGGCCCTAGTGGATATCCCGCGCAACCTCAGCGACAAGGAAATGCAGTTGATCAAGGACAGCGGCGGCGTGGTGCAGATCGTCGGTTTTCCCACCTATATCCGCCCCCTGAGCCAAGCGACCCGGGACAAGCTCAACGCCCTGCGCGCCCGCTTCGACCTGCAACCCTTGACCGGGCTGGAAATGGCCCTGATGCCCGGCGACGCCATCATCACCGTGTGGCCCGAGCAGCGTTTCGGCGAGTACGCCGGCGAGCTGTACAGCATCGTCGAAGCAGAACCCAAGGCCACCCTCAAGGACTTCGGCGACGCCATCGACTACGCGGTGAAGAAGATCGGCATCGACCACGTCGGTATCAGCTCGGACTTCAACGACGGCGGCGGCCTGGACGGTTGGAAGGACGTCAGCGAGGGCCGCAACATCACCGCCGAACTGCTGCAGCGCGGCTACAGCGAAGCAGATATCGCCAAGCTCTGGGGCGGCAACTTCCTGCGAGTCTGGGAGCAGGTGCAGAAGTCCGCCAAGCCCCTGGCCAACCACTGATCCTCCCCTTTTGCCAACCAGTGAAATGAGCTCATGACCGATCGCCGTACATTTCTCAAACAGGCCGGCATCCTCGCCGCCGGCCTGCCTCTGGGCGCCGGCGCCCTGGCAGCGTCCGGCACTAGCGCTAGCGCCCCGGCGCCCACGCCCAAGGACCCATGGGCGCAACTGCGCCTGCTGTTCGATCAGGACCCGAACTACCTGCACTTCTCCAATTTCCTGGTGACCTCGCACCCAAGGCCCGTGCGTGAAGCCATCGAACGGCATCGCGCCAACATCGATCGCAACCCCGGGCTGACCATGGACTGGGACCTGCAGGAACCCTGGAAACGCGAAGCCGAAGTCCGCCAGTGGGCAGGCCGCTATCTGCAAGCCAAGCCTGGCCAGATCGCCCTCACCGGCAGCACCAGCGAAGGCCTGGCGATGATCTATGGCGGTATTCACGTAAGGCCCGAGCAGGAAATCCTGACCACGGTGCACGAGCACTACGCCACCGAGTACAGCCTGGAATACCGGGTACGCAAACAGGGTACCCAAGTGCGCAAGATCAGCCTGTTCAAGGACCCGCACCGGGTCTCCAGCGATGAAATCCTGGATTCGATCAAGCGCAGCATCCGCCCCAATACCCGGGTCCTGGGCATGACCTGGGTGCAGTCGGGCAGCGGCGTGAAACTGCCAATCGGCGAGATTGGCAAACTGGTGGAGGAACTCAATCGCCAGCGTGATGAACCGCAGCAGATCCTCTACGTGGTCGATGGGGTCCACGGTTTTGGCGTGGAGGACTTGAGCTTTCCCGACATGCACTGCGACTTCTTCATCGCCGGCACCCACAAGTGGATGTTCGGCCCCCGCGGTACCGGGATCATCTGTGCCCGCTCCGAGGAGCTCAAGAACGTCACTCCCAGCGTGCCGACCTTTTCCGAGGACAACAATTTCGGCACCAGCATGACCCCCGGCGGCTACCACGCCTTTGAACATCGCTGGGCCCTGGATGAGGCCTTCAAGCTGCACCTGCAACTGGGCAAGGCCGAGGTCCAGGCGCGCATCCACGCCCTCAACAGCTACCTCAAGCAGCGTCTGCAGGAGCTGCCCCAAGTGGAGCTGGTCACTCCCCTGAGCCCCGAGCTGTCGGCGGGTTTCACCTTCTTCCGGGTCAAGAATCAGGACTGCGACAAGGTCGCCGCCTACCTGATGGCCAATCGGGTGGTGGTCGATGCCGTGGACCGCGATGTGGGCCCAGTGATCCGTACCGCGCCTGGCCTGCTCAACGACGAACAACAGATCGATCGCCTCATGGACCTGTTGCGCAAAAAGGTTTGAAACCGCCCCTCCTTGCGCCCTGTGTCACTTTTAAAAAGAGAGTCATGATGAAACAGCATTCACTGAGTACCGCCCACCGCCCGGCCCTGGCCAGCCTCTCGCTGGCCCTGCTGCTGAGCCTGTTCCTGCCGACCGCCGCCCAGGCCGCCGCCTCGCCCCAGCCGGGCAAGGTGTTCAAGGACTGCAAGGACTGCCCGGAAATGGTGGTGCTGCCCGCTGGCACCTTCACCATGGGCACCCCCGCTGACGAGGTCGGCCGCCAGGAGGATGAGGGTCCGATGCATGAAGTGACCTTCGCCAAACCTTTCGCCATCGGGCGTTTCCAGGTCCTGGCCGGCGAATGGGCGACCTACCTGCGGGAAACCGGCTACCGCATGCCCGACGGCGACACTCGTCCCGGTCGTGAATGCAAGGCCGGCAAACCCCGCTACGAAGTCGGCCCGCGCCAACCCGCGGTGTGCATGGACTTCAACGAAGCCCAGGCCTACACCGCCTGGCTGTCCAAGCGCACCGGCCAGCATTACTTCATCGTCAGCGAAGCCATGCGCGAATACGCGGCCCGCGCCGGCAGCACCGGTCCCTTCCCCTTCCCTTTCGACGAGGGCAAGGAGTACAGCATCGCCAAGCACGCCAACACCTACGGCCCGGAAGACGGCTTCAGCTTCACCTCGCCAGCCGGTTCCTTCCCCCCCAACGCCTTCGGCGTCTACGACATGCACGGCAATGTCTACGAGTTCACCCCCGACTGCTGGCATGAGAACTATGTCGGCGCCCCCACCGACGGCAGCGCCTGGACCGAGCCCAACTGCAGCGTCCTGCAGATGCGCGGCAACGATTGGACCGAAGCGCCGATTTTTTCCCGCTCAGGCAACCGCAACAACATCTACCCCACCGATCGTGGTGACTGGCTGGGGTTCCGGGTTGCCCGCGACCTTTGACCCTTCCCCTCATCGACTGACGGAGACACACAATGAAAGCAGCTTTGTTCACCCTGTCGCTGAGCGACGGTTCCACCGCCAGTGTGCATGACGCCGAAGAGAATCAGGGCAGCCTGCACACCGAGGGCTTCGCGGCACTGACCTTTCGCAGCGATGGCGAACTGATCGAGATCAGCGGCGAGATTGCGCCCAACTATCCGGCCAGCGCGCTGCTGGCCCTGCTCGGCGGGCATTTCTGCTACAAGAAAAAATCCGCCCTGGTGCGGGTTCGCCTGCGTGCCAGCCGCGACTTTGCGGTGTCGGCCATTCGCCAGGGGGTCTTTGACACCTTGCTCAGCGCGGATGCCCACCAGGTGGAACTGCAGTGCCGACGCAGTACGTTCTGGCAGCACCCGCTCCCCTGGCTCAGTGCTCCGGCCAGCGCCCACACCGCACCCTTCTACCAGTTCAGCGGCGAGAAACGTCACCCACAACGCCCGCCGCTACCTCAGGGCGAGGTGTACCGCCGCCGATTGCCGGGGCTGAACACCGAATTCAGCCTGCGCACCATCGACCCGGATCGTGACCTGCAAGCCTTCAACCGCTGGATGAACCTGGAGCAGGTGGCGTTCTTCTGGGAGCAAGCGGGAAGCCTCGACGAGCATGCCGCCTACTTGCAAGACATGCTGGCAGACCCACGCGTCCACCCGCTGATCGGCTGCTACGACGACGAGCCTTTCGCCTACTTCGAAGTCTACTGGTGCAAGGAAGACCGCATCGCCCCTTACTACGACGTGCAGGACCACGACCGCGGCTGGCACGTGGTGGTGGGCGAGAACAAGCACCAGGGCATCGGCAAGCTCAAGGGCTGGTTCAATTCGCTGATGCACTACATGTTCCTGGATGACCCACGCACCCAGCGCATCCTCGGCGAACCGCGCATCGACCATGACCGGCAGATCGACTTCCTCAAGTCCCAGGGCTTCGGTCACTTGAAGGACATCCAGCTGGCCCACAAGAAGGCTGCGCTGCTGCGCCTGGAGCGCGAGTTCTTCTTCGATCGGCCACTTTGACCTGATCGCACGATCGCTGCAGCCACCCTGCAGCGACCGGCGCATGGCCCAACGCATGGCCTGCGCTAAATCCCCCCAGCGCCACTTCGTCTTCTCTGCAACGGTCTTGAGTCAAGCCCCGCCCCGAGCGCGACAGCCTCCTCAAGCCTGGCACTGAAGCAATTAGCACTGCACGCCGCGCAGCGCTGTGCACCCCGGACCATTGCCCGTATTTCGATCTATTCCAGAGGAAGCGCACCAGATGAACCCGACGGCTGCACCCCGCCCCCCATGCACCACCAACGCCAACCGCCTCTCACCCGCCCTTATCCGTGCTTGAACCAGGAGTCATCATGAACAGCCCTCCGCGTAGCCGCAGCGCCATCCGTGACCTGCTGGGCCTGCTCAAACCTTTCTGGCCCACAGTGGCCCTCTCGATCGTGCTGGGCATCATCGGTGGCCTGAGCATCACTGTCCTGCTGGCGACCATCAATCAGGCCCTGAACGGCGCCGACGGCCTCAGCCGCGGCGTGGTCCTGACCTTCGCCGGGCTGTGCCTGCTGGCGCTGCTGTGTTCGATTCTGTCGGACATCGGCAGCAACTACGTCGGCCAGCACATCATCAGCAAGCTGCGCAAAGACCTGGGGGAGAAAGTCCTGAGCGCGCCCATCGAGCAGATCGAACGCTATCGCAGCCATCGCCTGATCCCGGTACTGACCCACGACATCGACACCATCAGCGACTTCGCCTTCGCCTTCGCGCCACTGGCCATTTCGCTGACCGTGACCCTGGGCTGCCTGGGTTACCTGGCCTTGCTCTCATGGCCGATGTTCCTGCTGATGCTGGTGGCCATCGTGATTGGCTGCAGCGTGCAGTTTGTCGCGCAGACCAAGGGCATCAAGGGGTTCATGGACGCCCGGGATGAAGAGGACAACCTGCAAAAGCACTACAACGCCATTGCCGACGGCGCCAAGGAGCTGCGCATCCACCGGCCGCGACGCAACCGCATGTTCAACCAGCGGATCAAGCACAGCGCCGAGCACATCTGCAACAAACAGATCGAGTCGGTGAACATTTTCATTGTCGCCAAGACCTTCGGCTCCATGCTTTTTTTCGTGGTCATCGGCCTGGCCCTGGCCCTGCAGTCCTTCTGGCCCAACAACGACCGCGCGGTGATGAGCGGTTTCGTCCTGGTGCTGCTGTACATGAAGGGCCCCCTGGAATTGCTAATCGGCAACCTGCCGATCGTCAGCCGGGCACAGGTGGCCTTCCGCCGCATCGCCGAGCTGTCGGAGCGCTTCTCCTCGCCCGAACCGCACCTGCTGCTCAGTGAAACCGCGACCCAACCCCAGGTGGTGCACAGCCTGGAACTGCACGATGTGCGCTATGCCTTTCCTGCCGTGGAAGGCAGTGCGCCCTTTGCCCTGGGCCCGGTGAACCTGCGGATCAACCAGGGCGACATCGTGTTCATCGTCGGCGAAAACGGCTGCGGCAAGACCACTCTGATCAAGCTGCTGCTGGGCCTGTACCGACCCCAGGAAGGCGAGATCCGGCTTAACGGCAGCGCGGTCACCGCCGAGACTCGCGACGACTATCGACAACTGTTCACCACCATCTTTGCCGACTACTACCTGTTCGATGACTTGGTCCAGGGTGGCGAACAACTGCCCGAAGATGCCGAGCAGTATCTGCGGCGCCTGGAGATCGGGCACAAGGTGAGCATCCGCGACGGGGCTTTCACCACCACCGACCTGTCCACCGGGCAACGCAAGCGACTGGCACTGGTCAACGCCTGGATCGAGGAGCGCCCGGTGCTGGTGTTCGACGAATGGGCTGCTGACCAGGACCCAACCTTCCGGCGCATTTTCTACACCGAGCTGTTGCCGGATCTCAAGCGCATGGGCAAGACCATCATCGTTATCTCCCACGACGATCGCTATTTCGACATTGCCGACCAGTTGGTTCGAATGGAGGCAGGCAAGGTCAATTGCGAACTCGAACCCGCCTGATTTTTTACGTATCGGCTTTCCGGTTTTCGGGAAGTCGAACGTCTCATAGTAAGTTTGAGAAACATTCACATTTAAAATGAATTCCCATTGCCGCTTTAATAAGAGCAAATGAACATGCCAGCACCTCTTGGACTCACCCCCCTTAAAAAAGCCCTGCTCATGCGTCATGCGCTGCGGCCGAACTTGCGGTCGTATCTGCTTGGGGCCGTACTGGCGCTGCCTTGTGCCGCCCAGGTACAAGCCCAGCAAGCCAACTTCGATATTCCTGCACAGTCCCTGGGCAACGCCCTGCAGACGTTCGGCCAGCAAGCCGACCTGCAGGTGCTCTACAACCAGGACAGCGTTCAGGGCAAGCGCAGCACGGCAATCAAGGGCTCGTTGCAACCCGACCAGGCCCTGACACAGCTGCTACAGGGAACCGGGGTGACCTACCAGCGGCAAGGCAACACAGTGACCCTGGGGCAAAGCGGCGGGTCCGTGCAGTTGGGGACCACGAACATTTCCACTCAAGGGCTGGGGAGCACCACCGAGGGGACCGGTTCCTACACCACAGGGCAAAGCAATTCGGCCACTCGTCTGGACCTTTCGCTGCGCGAAACGCCACAGTCGGTGAGCGTCATCACCCGCCAGCAAATGGATGATCAAGGGCTGACCGAACTGGCGCAAGTCATGCAACAGACCCCCGGTATCACGGTTAACCGCGAGAGTTCCGAAGGCTACGTGTATTACTCGCGGGGCTTTGAAATCCAGAACTTCCAGTACGACGGCATTCCCAGCCTGGGCACCGATGGCGGCAACATCCGCGACAACTACAGCATCGGCAATACCCTGATCTACGACCGCATCGAAGTGCTCAAGGGTGCCACCGGCCTGGTCAACGGCATCGGTTATCCGTCCGGGGTGATCAACATGGTGCGCAAGCGCCCAACCCGGGAATTCCAGGGCCACATCGCCGCAGGCGCTGGCTCCTGGGACCGCTATACCAGCGAAGTGGATGTCTCCGGCCCCCTGGTAGAAGGTGGTGCGATACGCGGGCGGATGGTGGCCGGGACCGGCAAGCGCAACAGTTTCATCGACTATCAGAAAGGTGAGCAGAACGTCTTCTACGGCATTCTCGAAGGCGACCTGAGCGATTCCACCACCCTCAGCGTCGGCTACGACTACCAGAAGAACAACAACGACGCCACGACCAACACCAGCTTGCCGGTGTTTTACAAGAACGGGAATCGGATCAAGTTTTCCCGTTCCACCAACCCGGCTGACAAGTACGCCTACCGCAACCAGGAAACCCAGCACGCCTTTGTCGGCCTCGATCACCAGTTCGACAATGACTGGACCTTCAAGGCGACGGTCAATGCGCGCAAATACACCTCGCGGGAAATCATCGCTGGCATGTCCAGCGAGCACGTCAACCTAGACAACAGCCAGGACTATGGCTACCTGCCTCCGGGCGGCGTGACCAACTTCGACTCCAACAGCGACGAGAAGTCCTTCGATGCCTATGCCAAGGGTCCGTTCGCGCTGTTTGGCAGGACCCACGAACTGGTGTTCGGCTACAACTACTCCCATGCCACCACCATGTCCAAACGTACCGATGGCACCAGCTCCAGTACCATTGACAACGTACTGAACTGGAATAACAGCGAACCCTATCCAACCGACTGGGCCTGGTGGTCGACCTTCGACGTGAAAAGCACACAGAAGGTTTCCTACGCGGCGGTCATTCTCAAGCCCACCGATGCCCTCAACTTCATTCTCGGCGCCCGGGTCAACGACTACGACTGGCAGATCGATCGGGTCAACGCCCTTCGCCAACTGCCACGAATCTCCACCACCAATTCCGGGGAAGTCATTCCCTATGCCGGCGTCACCTATGACCTGGACGACCACCACACGGTCTATGCCAGCTACACCGACATTTTCAAGCCGCAACCCTACAACCTGGGAGCAGACGGCAAGCCCCTGGACCCGCTGACCGGGCAGAGCTACGAGGTGGGGATCAAGGGTGAATACTTCGACCGTCGCCTGAACGCCAGCATGGCATTGTTCCAACTCAAGCAGGACAACCTTGCCGAGAGCAGTGGCGTCATGGGTGTCGACGGCTTCGAGGCCATGCGTGCGATCAAGGGCGCTACCACCAATGGCGTTGAACTGGAAATGGCAGGTGAAGTGCTGCCGGACTGGAACGTCAACGCCGGCTACGTTTATCAGGAGTCCTACGACGCCAAGAACAAGCGTGTGGCGACCACCCAGCCACAGCATCTGTTCAAAGTCGCCACCACCTATCGCCTGCCTGCCGAGCTGAACAAGGTCACCGTGGGCGGCAACATGCAATGGCAGAGCGCGACCTCGTTCGTCGACGACACCTTCACCGATGCCGCCTACAATCCGCTGCCCAGCCACAAGTTCACCCGCTCAAGCTACGCGGTTGTGGGCCTGATGAGCAGCTATGACTTCAACCAGAACCTCAAGGCCACGGTCAACCTGAACAACGTCTTCGACCGGACCTATTACAGCGGTATCGGCACCTACAATTCGATCTACTACGGTGACCCGCGCAACGTCATGTTCAACGTCAAATACAGCTTCTGATTCGCCCCAGTTGAACCCCTCCCTGCTCCGGTCACCGGGGCGGGGATTTTTTTGTCCGCAGCGCCAGCATCGACCTGATGTTTCGCCCTCGGTCTTCGGCATACGCATTGGTATTGGATTTTCGTAGGAGCCGGCTTGCCGGCGAAGAGGCCCGCAAGCCATTCAGCGTCTGGGCTGACGCCTTCGCTGGCAAGCCAGCTCGAGGAGCGCGAACGCCAGTAGTGTGTGTGAGCCACAACAGAATTACGTCGCGCTCTGGTAGACGGCCAGTCACGGATACTACGCGGATCAGGTGTTTGAATTGTCCAGGGCGAAGGGATGTTGCTCAGGGGACGGATGCAGTCATGGGGCTCTCTACCAGGATTGGTGACGAATCGCGAACGATCCTGAGAAGAGTTGGCAGCGGACCTCCTGAATAGCTTACAGGCCCGCGTGCCGTGGTGTTCACGGAAAATTATGCAAGGGGGTGAATGGTTACGGCTTTTGGCGAATGGAGATCCTCACGTTGTGAAACAGGTGCCCCGCGTGAAGAGCACTTGCGGCCGGCCACCTGTAACAAGAAGTCCGCCCGGGAAGGCTGCCCAGCTTAGGGCCAGATGCCTCTTCACTTTGCCCTTCCGTTGCTTGAAAATAAATGAGAATCAGTAGCAATAAAATTATGCACAAACGCATATTTCGATTGCGTAAAGCACTGGTTATACGTACAGTTATTTTGTGCCTTGGTAGCGCATCCAGCTCGAAATGAGTAAAGGCGCTGCAGCACATAACTTCGGAGCGCCCTGTAGGGATGTCTCTGGAACAAATTAATGCCAACGAGCCATGTGATTTAGCATGAGGCAGTTAGCGGCGCAGGTATGTATATATGTCAGGGTCAGCTTTCGAACTAGAGTTCACGATTCATCCAGATAGGCAACAAAACTATGGAGTTGGCGGCGGTGGTGGTTATGGTGAAGGCTTACGCCGAGGAAGGACCTCGACTACAGGAATCGACCTAGCGGACAGATTACGTGATGAGTCGGAAGGATGGCCAAGCATGGACAGCTATAAAGATCTTTCTCTCAACGTTTGGAAAATTGTTCCACTTCAACTCACAGAAGCATTTTACGATATAAAAATTAGTGCGAGAGAAAACAAAGAAGACATTGAAGGTAAAGTTAGATCTGAGATCGCTGCAGAGGGCGGCACCACCATCCCAGGCAATGAGAATTCATTTGACAAATCGATAGCTATAATCAACAAACTCATCAAAAAAAGACAAGGAGCTCTAGAAGACAATCAATATATCTTATCCACGCTACCGCCGAGAAAATACACCTCAATCTCTATCGAAGAAATAATGAATGAAATCGATCTAGCAACTCGCAGCGATGACGATGCTTTTAAAGAGATCCTAGACCAGATGATTGATGGCCTCACAGCAGATCTCAACATTGAGCTTCACTCCTTAGCCATTGAAGCACTTGAAAAGAAATTGGCCGAGGCAATTAAAGAGAAGGCTAAGATTACAACCGTCCCTCCAGCTCCGGTCGGCGTTCTAATAGACGAAAACCTCAAGGAGGCTAAAGAACGGTATAAGTTCTTCAATGGAGCCAATGCATTTCTTTTAGGTTGGTTTTATACGAAGGTAAAAAATAAAGGAGACTGGGACTACAAACAACGTGGCAGTCAATACCAAGAGTTTGGAAATTTCAATTATGGTGCCACTGGAGAGGCTGCTGGTATCTCCACAGAAATACTGCTGAGGGCAGCGGGAGCTGCGCAATCAGTAGCTGGTACTTCCAGCGAAGAGTTTGGAAAATGGTGGGAAAGCGCGCCTTATGGCGATGACCCGATGGATCAAGAATGGATCAAAGCTGGGATTGAGTATGCAAAATCAAAAGGCTACTAAGTGGCTGGTAGGAGTACTGATTATTATTTGCCTTGGGCAAGCCCTGTATATATACGGCTCTACTCAAAACTCTCCGGAGCCAACAAAGCTTGTATCCACTACATTAATAGGAGAGCGAGGGGCAATATACGAGATACTTTCTGACAATGGAGGGGCGACCGTACCGCTAACCTATAACTACTACCTCATGAACGTACAAATTGATGATAGTACAGCATTAGTTAAAGCAAAAGACTCGCGCCCGTTTCTAACCACAAAAAGCTCAGGCGCCATTCAAGAAGTCCTTCCTGGAAAAGTCAAGCTGAAGACTACCGATACAGTATTCAACTACAGCAGTATTGGATACTATAAAGTTGACGAAAAGATCAACATTATCAATTTCGAAATTGAAGCCACCATGCCATAAAAAATGGCGACATAACAACACCGGCTTAGGCCGGTATTGTTTAGTCAGTTATGACTTCACCTATCGCTGATATCTAGCACCCAAGACATCCCCATTAATCACCCTGAGCTACTGCAGGTTTTTTTGTAGCCGCCCGCTGTGTATCCATGCCTTTGCACCACGATTGCTGCACGTAGAACGGCTGCACTTCAATGATACCAAATGCATCGAAACAACTGACTTGCAGAGCCTCGGTTACCGACTCGACCACTTTGCCTTCCCACTTAAAGTAGTTCATTGGGGCAAGTTCCCCTTAGAAGCTTGGTTGCTGCGAACCGAAACCGGGAATGATTACCTGGGCCGGAGTTTCATCGGCCTCTAATTACAGCGCTGCAAGCGCCGGTTGAAAAACGGCACGAATACTCGCTGTTGCTCTGGAAATATGTAGAGCTCATAGACCGTCAGGCCGAGGCCATTAGGGATCGAAACCCAATGGGTGGAGACGGGGCGGCTCAATGCGCCGCACGAAAGCCCGACCCGCAGCACAGTGTAGGGACGCGCCCTGGCTATAACTCTTTAATTGGCCCTGAGCTTGGCCAACCCTTGGCATACCATTTCGCCTGCGTAAATTCCGGAGTTCGTCAATTGGCGCACCCATGCGCTCCGACTAGGCGACCAATTGAAAGCGTTGCGCTTGAGCAGATCACGAACATTCTGTTCAGGCTTGCCATCAAACTCGAACATAACCCGGTTTTCCTCCACATCCTCGCGGTACGTGTAGCCCTCAGTTTCGACCTCGACCGCCCACGGCTGCGGCACGCCTCCAGCTCCGCGATACACTTTTTAAAAGCGAAAGAACAGTCACCTGCCCTCCCGCCCTTCATTCCAGTCTCCTGAGCCTAAGCCCCCACCCGCATCTCCCGCTGAGACCGAGTCCCACCCAGCTGCGCCAACACCTGCGCCAGCGAGCGCGCCGGCGAACCCTCTGCCAACACCCCAAGCAACTGCACCAGTTGCAGGTTCAACCCCTGCACCGCCGCCTCGCTAAAGGCAGCAAGACGATGGTCATAGTGGAACTGCAACTGCCCCTTGAGCTCGACATACAAGGTCAGAGCCGAGCTGGTCTGCTCGAAACTGTGCATGCTCTCCAGGCGCAAATCACCGACATCACCACCGGCCGACGCCGCACTGACCGGATAGTTCTCGAACACGATCACCGTGTCGCTCAACTCCCCACCCGGCAACCCGGCCCAGCGCTCGATATCACTCAAGGCACTGTAGCCATGCTCACGCATCAGCAAGTTGCGCCCTTGCAGTGCCTGCAGCCAGTCACCCACGCTCTGCTCTGGCTCGATACTGGCCACCAGCGGCACGTCGTTGATGTACAGGCCCAATTGCTGCTCGATGCCCTTGAGCTGGGGCGGGCGCCCGGCGATGGTCGCGCCGCAGGCCACCGTGGACTGACCGCAATGCACATGCAGGAGCAACAGCCAGGCGGCCTGCACCAGAGTATTGGCGGTAACCTTCTGTTGCCGGGCGAAACGGGTCAGTTGCTCGGTCTGTGCCTCGTCGAAGTGGAAGTAGTGCTGACGATGTCCGCCCCGCTGTGGGTCCCCCTGGGCAATCGCGCAATCACTGAGCAAGCTCGGCACCTTCAGGGGGGCGAGCTGTTCACGCCAGAAGCGCTCGTCCGCCTGCTGGTCACGGGCCTGCAGCCAGGCAATGTAGTCATGGTAGCCACCCGGTCGGTGACTGATGGCCTGCCCGGTGTAGGCCGCCAGCACATCATTGAACAACTGGAAGCCGCTCCAGCCATCCAACAGGATGTGATGGTTGGTACAGATCAGCCGGTAGCGTCCCTCGCCCAGCTGGATCGCTTGCAGGCGCAGCATCGGCGCCTGGGCCAGGTCGAAGCCCTTGAGTCGTTCGGCCAGGGCCAGACGCTCCAGCTCATCACTGCTCATCGCCATGCCGTCTAGCACCTGGAACGGCACCTCGACCTGCTTGTGAACCACCTGCAGCGGTTGCGCCAGAGACTCGCCCCAGACAAAACGGCTGCGCAGGATTTCATGGGTATCCATGGCCTGCTGCCAAGCCTGACGTAGTCGCTGCGGGTCGACACCTTGCACGTCCATGCACATCTGGTTGACGAAATCCCCCGCCTCATGGTCCTGCAACTCATGCTGCAACAAGGCCTGCTGCATCGGCGCCAATGGGTAGATGTCCTCGATCTGCGCCGGCACCAGCGTCAGGGCGTCGAGCTGTTCCTGGGTCAGCCGCGCCAGCGGGAAGTCCGATGGCGTGACGCCGCCGCGGGCCTGGCAGCAATGCTCCACAAGGGCCTGCAGCGCCTGGACATAGTCCCGGGCCAGCGACTCGATCTGCGCACTGTCGAACATGCGCCGGCTGAAGCTCCAGTCCAGGCGCAACTGCCCCTCGTAGACCTTACCGCTGATGGACAGCCAGTTGCCCAGGGGCGCATCGAGACTGGCATCCGCGCCATGGGCCTCTGGCGCTGGAATGAACAGCGCCTGGGGATCGTCGAAACTGCCATCGAACTGGCCCAGGTAGTTGAAGGTAATCCGAGGTTGGGCGAGCCCCTGCAACGCCTCGCGACTGGCGGTGTCGCCCAGGTAACGCAGGGCACCGTAGCCGACCCCCTTGTTGGGGATCGCCCGCAGCTGTTCCTTGATCCGCTTGATCGAAGACTCGGCGCTGTCCGCGGCGCTCAGGCGCACCGGGAACACCGAGGTGAACCAGCCCACGGTGCGGCTCAGGTCAAGATCCTCGAACAGCTGCTCACGCCCGTGGCCTTCCAGCTGGATCAAGGTCGAGGGCTGTCCGGTCCACTGCCCCATGACCTGGGCCAGGGCCGCCAGCAGCAGGTCGTTGACCTGGGTCCGGTAGGCGGCCGGAGCGCGCTGCAGCAAGCGTTGCGTGGTCGCGGCATCGAGCTGGACCTGCACACTGCCGGCGTCGCGACTCAAGGCCTGGGTGCCAGGTTCGACCCCAGGCAACGATGCCTGTACGCCCGAAAGTTGCGCGCGCCAGTAGGCCAGCTCGGCCTGGGCCTCGTGCCCATGGGCATACGCTTGCAGGCGTCGGCCAAAGGCCTGATAAGAACTGCTCTTGGCGGGCAGCTGCACAGCTTGCCCGGCCAACGCCTGGGTATAGGCACTTTGCAGGTCCTCGAACAACAGGCGCCAGGACACACCATCCACCACCAGGTGATGGGCCACCAGCAACAAGCGCTGAGTGGAGTCCGCCAGGGTCACCAACAGCGCCCGCAACAAAGGCCCGCGCTGCAGGTCGAGGCTGCACTGGACCTTCTCGCAGAGCTGCTCCAGCTCAGCGGCGTTGGCGGCTTCGGCCTGCCACAACAGGTCCGGACCAGGCCCGGACTGATCCAGTGAACCATGGCTGGCACTCCAGCCTGCGCTCCCCTGCTGGAACTGCAGGCGCAATCCGTCGTGATGTTCAAGCAAGGCCCGCAAGCCCTGCTTCAAGGCCAGCGGGTTCAAGGGCGTGGCCGGAATCAGCAGCACCGACTGATTGAAATGGTGCCGCTGGGGAATCGGCTCGGCAAAGAACAGACGCTGGATCGGCAGCAGCGGCATGTCGCCGCTCACCGGTCCCTGGTCGATGTCGTCCTGCACCCCGCACTGTGCCACCGCCGCCAACCCTCCGATGGTCTGTTGCTCGAACAGGTCCTTGGGGGTAAAGCGGATCGAGGCCTGACGCGCTCGACTGACCAACTGCAGGGAGATGATCGAGTCCCCGCCCAATTCGAAGAAGTTGTCGGTCAGACCGACCTGCGCCAGCTTCAGCACGTCCTGCCAGATCTGTGCAAGGCGCTTCTCCAGATCGCTGCGCGGCGCCACATAGGCGTGGCTGGCCTGGGCCATTTCCGGCATGGGCAGCGCCTTGCGATCCAGCTTGCCATTGGGCGACAGCGGCAAGCGTTCTAGGAATAGCCAATAGGACGGCACCATGTAGTCGGGCAGGCAGGCTTTCAGAGCCTGGCGCAGGGCTTCACGCAGCCTTTCCTGGCCTTGCTCGTCCTCACGCGCGGTCGCGGCCGTCACCAGATAAGCCACCAGACGCCGGCCATGGGCGGTGTCCTGGGCCAGGACCACCGCCTCGCTGACCTGCTCATGGGCCATCAGCCGCGCTTCGATTTCCCCCAGCTCGATGCGGAAGCCACGGATCTTCACCTGGTTGTCGATACGCCCCAGGTACTCGAATACCCCGTCACTGCCCTGGCGCACCACATCCCCGGTGCGATACAGACGTCCTCCCAAGGGGCTGTAGGGATCGGGAACAAAGCGCTCGGCGGTCTGCGCGAAACGCTTCAGGTAGCCTCGCGCCAAGCCATTGCCGCCGATGTACAGCTCTCCGGCGACCCCCACTGGCAAGGGATTGAGATCGGCATCCAGGACATAGGCGCTGCGCTCGCCGACGCAATGGCCGATGGGCGCATAAGCAGCCGTACAGCGTTCACCGGCAGCGGTTTTCCATACCAGCGGCGTGACCACGGTTTCGGTGGGACCGTAACCGTTGATCATGTACTGAGGGCGCAACACCTGCTGGACCAGCTCGAAGCTGGCCTGAGGCATGGCATCGCCGCCAAAGCTGTAGAGGCGCATAGGTGGTGGATTGCCAACCCGCTGCACATGTTCAGCCAACTGATGCAGGTATGCCGGCGGGAAGCCGGCCATGGTCACGCCATGGCTGCGAATCGCTTCACAGGTCTGCTCCGGAGTCCACAGGCTGTCATCACGCAGCAGCAGGCTGGCGCCGCAGACAAAGGCGGTCAGCCAGCGTTCATGGGCGCCGTCGAAGGAAAACGAGAGGAAGTGCAGTTCACAGTCATCGGGCGTCATGCCATAGCGTTCGCCGGTGGTGCGACAGTGCATCGCCAGCGGACCATGGGCCACGGTCACGCCCTTGGGCTGCCCGGTGGAGCCCGAGGTGTAGATCACATACGCCAGGCTCTCTGGCGCCACCGTCACCGCAGGCGCGGTCAGCGGATGCTGCCCGACCTCCAGGCGTGACAGATCGAGCACCGCCAGATCGGCGGCCGAAGGCAGGCGCTGCAACGACTCGGTGTCACTGAGCAACAGGGCCATGCCGGAATCCGCCATGAGGTAGGCCAGGCGGTCGGCTGGGTAGCTCAGGTCCAGCGGCACGAAGGCGCCGCCGGCCTTGAGCACCGCCAGCAAGGCCACCAGCAGCCCCTCGCCCCGGGGCAGGGCCACGCCGATCCGGACCTCCTGGCCGACCCCACGGGCCACCAGTTCATGGGCCAGGCGGTTGGCCCGCTGGTCCAGTTCACCGTAGGTGAAGCGCTGCCCGGCAAACAGCACCGCCTGGCGCTCCGGCCAGCGTTGTGCCAGGGCACCGATGCTCTCGTGTACCGCCGGCTCGATCCCCGGCGCGACGGGCGCTACGCATTGGCTCGCCGTCTCGGCCGGGGTCAGCAGCTCGATGGCGCCCAGTTGCAACTGGGGGTTATCAATCAACTGCGCCAGCAGGTGTAGCAGATGGCCGTTGAGGCGCTCGATCACCGCCGCGCTGAAGGCCTCCCGGGCATAGCCGTAGCTGATGCTCAGACGCTGCTCCAGCGCCACCGCCACCGACAATGGATAGTTGGTGCGTTCACGACTCTGCACGGCACCGAAGCGCACGCTGGAAGCCTCCTCCTGCTCCAGGGCCTGGGCCACCGGGTAGTTGTCGAAGACCAGCAGGGTATCGAACAGCGCGTCACCGCTGCTGCCGGCCCAGCGCTGAATATCGTTGAGCGGCGTATGTTCGTATTCGCGCAGTTGCAGATTGTGCACCTGAACCTGTTGCAGCCACTGCGCCACGCTCATCTGCGCATCGGGGGTGGCGATCACCGGCAAGGTATTGATGAACAGACCTATCTGCTGCTCGATCCCCGGCAGCTCCGAAGGACGCCCCGCCACCGTCGCGCCAAAGGCCACGGTGCTCTGTCCGGTATAGCGCTGCAACAGCAGGAGCCAGGCCGCCTGCAACAGAGTGTTGGCGGTGATTTTCTGCTGCCGGGCGAAGGCCACCAGGCGCTCGGTCCACGGCTGTGTCCAATCATGGTGGAACTCGCCATGGCCGGCATCCGCGCCCGGGTTTTCCAGGGCGATGCTGCCCGCCAGGCGGGTCGGGGTCGACAAACGCCCCAGTTGCTCGCGCCAGAAACTTTCACAGGCCTCCAGATCCTGGCGTTGCAGCCACTGGATGTAGTCGCGATAACGCCCCGGAGCCTGTGGCGGCACCACCCCGGCGTAGCGTTGCAGGACCTCGCTCATCAACTGCGAACTGCTCCAGCCATCCATCAGGATGTGGTGGTTGGTGTAGAACAGTTGATAGTCCTGGGCCGTGGTCTGCACCAGGCACAGGCGCAACAGCGGTGCACGATCGAAATGCGCGCACAGGCTGCGCTCTTCGCCGGCCAGCGCTTCAAGAGCCGGCTCGCTGGCCTGCCCGGTCGACCAATCGAGCACCCGGAAGGGCAGCGCCAACTGACGCTGGACAATCTGCACCGGTTGCTCGAGCTCCGCTTGCCAGTGAAAAGAGGTGCGCAGAATGTCATGGGCCTGCAGGGCATCCTCCCAGGCCCGACGGAAACGCTGTACGTCCAAGCCCTGGACCGACACCCGGACCTGATTGACGTAATCGTCGCTGGCCTGCTCGTAGAGGGTGTGGAACAACATGCCCTGCTGCATCGGCGACAAGGGGTACAGGTCGACGATGGTTCGTGGGGGCACCGGCAGCGCATCCAGCTGAGCCTGGTTCAACCCGGCCAGGGGGAAGTCCGACGGCGAGACACCAGCCGAGGTGTCCAGGGTGCAATGCTCGATCAGCGCCTGCAGTTCCAGAAGGTAATCATCAGCCAGGCGCTGAACCGTCTGCGGCTTGAACAACCGATCGCTGAAGCTCCAGCTCAGGGACAGTTCGCCTCCATAGACCTGACTGTTGACCGTCAACCAGTTACTCAGTGGCGCCTCGCTGTGACGTTCGTCACCGGCTGCTTCCGCGGCCGGCGCAAAAAGTGACTGCGAGTCGAAGCTCTGGTCGAACTGCCCCAGGTAGTTGAAGGTGATCCGCGGCTGCGCAAGCCCCTGCAAGCGTTCGCGAACCGCGTCCTGCCCCAGGTAACGCAACGCGCCATAACCCAGGCCATTGGCCGGCACCCGGCGCAAGTCCTCCTTGACCGCCTTGATCGAATCCGCGAGTGGCTGCGCCGGAGTCAGGCACAACGGATAGAGGCTGGTGAACCAGCCCACCGAACGCGACAGGTCGACATCGGCAAACAGTTCCTCGCGTCCGTGACCTTCCAACTGCACCAGCATCTGCGAATGCCCGGTCCAACGGCAGATCACGCGCGCCAGGGCGGCCAGCAACAGGTCGTTGATCTGTGTGCGGTAGGCCTTGGGGGCTTCCTGCAACAACTGGGTGGTCAGTTCCCGAGGCAGCCGGGCATTGATCGCCATGCCATGGCACGCCAGGTTCGCCCCGGCGGGATAGTCCAGGGGCAGGCCCTGAGGCGCCTGCTCCAGTTGCCGGCACCAGTAATCCAGTTCGTCGGTGTGCCCAAGGCGCTGCGCCCAGTCTTGCAGGTGCACGGCCCAATCCTGGAAAGCACTGGTCTTGGAAGGCAGGACCGCTGCTGCACCCTCGGCCAACTGCCGATAGAGGCTTTGCAGGTCTTCAAGCAGAATCCGCCAGGACACGCCGTCCACCACCAGGTGATGGATGACCAGCAGCAAACGCTGGCTGCCATCGTCCAGGTTCATCAGCACCGCGCGCAACAGCGGCCCCTGTTCCAGGTCGAGGCTGCTCTGGGCTTGTTGTCCCAGTGCCTGAATCGCCTCGGCATCCGCCACCTGCTGCCGCCAGAGGCTGACCGGCTCGGGATGATCCTGGTGTTCGGCCTGCCAGAGGCCGGCGCTCTGCCGATACCTCAGGCGCAACGCATCATGCTGCACCTGCAGCTGGTTCAGGGCTAGCTCCAACAGCGGTACCTGCAGCGGCTCGCGCGGAGTCAGCAGCAGCGACTGATTCCAGTGATGGCGCTGGGGAATGTCGCTGGTAAAGAACACTTGCTGGATCGGCGTCAGCGGCATCGTGCCACGCACCGGTCCCTGATCGATGCGCAAGGCCGTGCCCTGCTTGGCCACCGCCGCCAGTTCAAGAATGCTCTGGCAACGGAATACGTCCCTGGAGGAAATCTGCAAGCCAGCCTGACGGGCCCGGCTGACCATCTGGATGGCAATGATCGAGTCACCACCCAGTTCGAAGAAATTATCGTTGATACCGATCCGCGGCTGGTTCAGGACCTCCTGCCAGATATCCACCAGGGTCTGCTGCACTGGGTTCTGTGGAGCACGGTAGAGGTCCTGCGCAGGGCCCTGCTCAGGGCGCGGCAGGGCCTGGCGATCGAGCTTGCCGTTGGGGCTGAGAGGGAGCGCCGGCAGCAACAGCAGATGGCTGGGAACCTGATGCGCCGACAGGCGCGCGTTCATATGCTGCTTGAGGACATCCTTGCAGTGTTCTGGATCGAGCCCAGGCTGACATACCAGATAGGCCACCAGTTGCTTGCCCTGGGGTCCATCCAGCGCCAGTACCGCACACTCGCGAATCCAGGGATGGCTGTGCAGGCAGGCCTGGATTTCTCCCGGCTCGACGCGGAAGCCACGAATCTTGATCTGCTGATCGATGCGGCCACAGAACTCGATGCTGCCGTCGCGGCGGTAGCGCACCTGATCGCCAGTGCGGTACAGCCGGGCGCCGCCCTGCAGGTCGAAAGGATCGGGGATGAAGCTGGCAGCGGTCAGCTCAGGGCGCCGATGGTAATCACGGGCCAGCCCGGCACCGGCCAGATACAGTTCGCCCAGGCTACCGATGGCCGCCGGCTGGCCTTCGCTGTCCAGCACATAGGCACGGACATTGGTCAGCGGCCGGCCCATGGGAATCGACGCGGCCTGGGACCAGTCACCGTCCACGGCCTGGGTCAGGGCGCCCACGGTGCTTTCAGTCGGCCCGTAGTGGTTGACGATCCGGCACTGCGGCGCCAGGCGCTGGATGCGCTCCACCAGGCTCACCGGGCACGCTTCGCCACCCAATACCAGGCATTGACGAGGCAGCACCGCAGCATTGTCCTCACCCAGCAGGGCCGCCAGGTGCGAAGGGACAATTTTCAACACATCGATCTGTTGCTGTTGCAGGTACTGGCCCAGGCCCGCACCGTCCACCGCCAGATCGGCGCTGATCACGTGCAGCGCCTGGCCGCCGCACAGGGCACCGAACAGCACCGTGTGCCCAAGGTCCGCCGCCGGCGTGGACACCAGCGCCATGCTACGGGCCGACGCCAGCGGCAGGCGCTGGTGAATGGCCGCCACGTAGTTGGCCAAGGCGCCGTGACTGATGGTCACCCCTTTGGCCCGGCCCGTGGAGCCGGAGGTGAAGATCACATACGCCAGGTGCCCGGGGGCCGTAAGCGGGTCGAGGTTGTCGGCACTCAGGGCCTGGCGCACCGGCGAATCCTCGAGGGGCTCGACACAGAGCCCGGGAAGATCGGCAAAACGCCCGATCAACTGCTCTTGGGCCAGCAACTGGGTAATGCCGCTGTCCTCAATCATGCCGTTGAGGCGTTCCTGCGGGTATTCGGGGTCCAGAGGCACGTAGGCGCCGCCAGCCTTGAGCACAGCCAACAGGCCCACGATCATCTCGATCGAACGATGCGCGGCGATACCCACCAGCACATCCGGCCCCACTCCGCGCCCACGCAGCTGACGGGCCAGACGATTGGCCTGCGCATTGAGCTGTTGATACGTCAGCTGCCGCCCGGCGCAGACCACGGCCAGCGCATCCGGGCTGCGCATTGCATGCGCCTCGACGCAGGCCGGTACCGACAAGGGTGGACGCTCGAAGGCGGTGCCGACATTCCAGTGTTCCAATATCTGTTCGCGCTCCGCCGCATCCAGCATGGGCAGTTCGCCCAGGCGACGCTGCGGCTCGCGAACTACAGCTTGCAACAGGTTGTGCCAATGCCGGGCCATCTGCTCGATGGTCTGCGGATCGAACAGGTCACTGGCGTAGACCAGCGCCCCATGCAGACGCCCGCCTTCTTCATGGGTATTGAAGGTCAGGTCGAACCGCACGGATTCGCTATCGCTGGCCAGGGCCTCGATTCGCAGCCCTGGAATCTCCACCCGCGCCCCTTCGTTGTCCCCCGCCAGGTGGTTATACAGCACCTGGAACAACGGGCTCTGGTTCAAGCTGCGCTCAGGCTGCAGCGCATCGACCAGTTGCTCGAACGGCAAATCCTGATGAGCCTGGGCCTCCAGCACCCGGGTCTTGACCTGGGCCAGCAAGGCGCTGAATGACTGCTGCGGGTCGATCTCGGCCTGCAACACCTGGGTGTTGACGAAAAAGCCGATCAGCCCCTCGACTTCAGCCCGGGTGCGGTTGGCCACAGGCGTGCCCACGCGAATGCTGCGGGCACCGCTGTAGCGCTGCAGCAGCACCTGCAGGGAGGCCAGCAGCACCATGAACAGCGTGCAGCCGGCACTCGCGGCCAGTTCCCGCAAACCACGGTCCAGGTCCTGCTCGAAGACCAGGGTGTGACGTCCGCCCCGGGCACTGCGCACGGGCGGCCGCGGCCGGTCCAGGGGCAGTTCCAGGGTCAAGGGTTCACTGCCCAGGCGCTCACGCCAGTACTGCAACTGCCGCTCGGCTTCACCGGCTTCCAGCCACAGGCGCTGCCAAACGGCGAAATCGGCGTACTGCACCGCCAGCGGCGCCAGCTCCGGCGCACGCTGGTATTGGCGCCAGTGCTCATAGGCGCTGGTCACCTCGCCCACCAGGATCGGCAGCGACCAGGCATCACTGATGATGTGATGGGTGCAGAACAGCAGCACATGCTCCTGGGGCCCGAGCTTGATCAGGGTCGCCCGCAACAGCAGGTCATGTTCCAAATCGAAGGGATGTTCGCCCTGCTCCGCCACCTGTTCGGACACCTGCGGGCCGGCGTCCTCAAGGTGGCTGTAATCCAGGCGTTGCAGGAGGAATTCACGCCGGGGATGAATCACCTGCATCACTTGCTGACCGTGCAGGCTGAAGGTGCTGCGCAGCACTTCATGGCGATCGATCAGGTACTGGATACTGCGTTGCAGATCAGCATCCTGCAGGTCGCCCTGCAAGCGCAGCACCGCCAATTGGTTATAGGCGCTGGAGGTCGGCTCCAGCTGCCAGAGAAACCACAGGCGCTGCTGTGCATAGGAAGCGCACATCAGCGTCTGGGCCTCACTGCGCCCAGGGATCGGCAACAGGTCCAGGGACAGCCCCTGCTCGATCATCTTGCGCTGCAAGGCGCTACGCTCCTGGGGGCTGAACGCGGCGAACCGCTTGGACAGCGCCAGCATGCGCTCAGGTAACGGATTCATCACTCCTGGGCCTCCGCAAACAGGGCTTCCAAGGCATCGACCTTGTCCCCTGTCACCCCGGAATCACGATGCAGCTCGACCTGCCTGGCCAGCAGTTCCACCGTCTCGCCTTCGAAGAACACCCGCAGCGGCAAGGACAGGTTGAGCTCGCTCTGAACCTTGGAGCGAATGCGCGTGGCCAGCAGCGAGTGGCCGCCCAGTGCGAAGAAGTTGTCATGCACACCCACCCGCTCCAGTTGCAGAGCCTCTTGCCAGATGGCGGCCAGGGTGGCCTCCAGCTCGTTGCGCGGCGCCACGTAGGCGCTGCCTTGCAACTCCAGGGCACTGAGGGCATTGCGATCCAGCTTGCCGTTGGGGGTCAGCGGGAAACGCTCCAGGACACTGAGGAAAGACGGCACCATGTACTCGGGCAATTGTTCGCGCAGTTGGGCCAGCAATGCCTGTTCCTGGGCCTCGCGATCGTCGGCCCGGGCCAGCACCACATACGCCACCAACTGTTTGCCGGCGGCCGTGTCCCGCGCCACTACAGCGGCTTCGCGCACATTGGCGGCTTGTCCCAGCAGGCTCTCGATTTCACCGAGCTCGATGCGGAAGCCGCGGATCTTCAGTTGGAAGTCTATCCGTCCGAGATAATCGAGCTCCCCTTGGGGCAGGCTGCTGACCCGGTCCCCGGTACGATACAGACGAGCGCCCGGCGTAGTGGCGAACGGGTCCGGGAGGAAGCGGCTGGCAGTCAGGGCCGGACGCTTGAGGTAGCCACGGGCCAGGCCCGGACCACCGATGAACAACTCGCCCTCGCGACCGATACCGGCCAGTTCGGCCTCTTCATCCAGCACCCGCAGGCGCGTACCGGCGATGGCGCCACCAATGGCCACCCGCTCATCCACAGGCGGCTGCTCCACGGCGAACGCCGAACACCAGACCGCACTTTCCGAAGGGCCGTATTCATTGACCAGCAAGGTCTCGGGCAGCAATTCTCGGTGCCGCAGAGCCAGCTCCACCGGACAAGCCTCACCGGCCACGATTACACAGCGCAGTTGCGGTTGCTGCAGGGCTTCGAGGATCTGCGCGTAGAACGACGGCAGGGCCAGGAAGTGCGAAATCTGTTGCGCACATATGAGTTCGGCGACCTGCTGCGGGTCCTTGTGCTGCTCTTCGCTAGGCAGGTACAAGGTAGCGCCCTGGCTCAAGGTCCAGAAAATCCCTGCCACGGAACTGTCGAAGGAGAACGAGGACAGCATCAGGAAACGCTCCAGGGGCGCCTGGTAGAAGGCGCTCCGGGCCAGAGTCGAGGTGCTGGCATTGGCATGGGACACCATCACACCCTTGGGTTTGCCGGTGGAACCCGAGGTGTAGATGACATACGCCAGGTTATCGGCACTGCTGCCGCTCTGCAGCGCTTCGATATTACCGCTCAACATCTCCCGATTCAGAGTGACCTGAGGCAGCTTGGCCGGCAGGAGGATGTCCGGGTGCAAAGGCTGCAGAGTGATCAGGCAACGTACCTCTGCGTCCTCGAGCATGAAGGACAGTCTCTCGCTGGGATAGGCCGGGTCCAGTGGCAGGTAGGCTCCACCGGCCTTGAGAATGCCCAGCAGGGCCACCACGATCTCGATGGAACGAGCACCATAGACCCCGACGATGGCGTCGCTGGCAACCCCTTGCTGGCGCAGCCTGTGGGCCAACTGATTGGCCTGGCGATCGAGCTCGCCGTAAGTGACTTCTTGGCCATCGACATGAATCGCGACACGCTCGGGGAAAGCCCGGGCCGCCTCTTCGAACAACTGGTGCAGCAGCGGTGCATCGGCGGCGACCAACTGCGCGCTGCGGTCGAAGTCGCGCAGCAGGCGCTGAGCCTGATCGTGACCGACCAGCGGCAGTTGCTCGAGTGGCAGGTCGCTGTGCGCGGCGGCCGATTTCAGCCACTGGGCAAACTGTTCGAGCCAGGCAGCCGGCATACCTTCAGGCAGTAAATGAGGCTGCCAGCTCAACTGCAGCGTCAGCTGGTCAGCATCGGCCCGAGCCTGCAGGTGCAGCTTCTCGAAGTAGGCTTGATCGAGAATCAGGTCCTGTTCCTCGGCGCCCTCGGTGTAGGAACACCCTAGGTCCAGGGGGCGTGGCTCCTCGGTGCCGAACACCTCCAACTCGTTCAGGCAGTCCTGCCAGGAGCGGCTCAGTTCCAACTGATGACGAAACGCCTGCAGGTTGTCCTGCAAGGTGGCTTGAGGTTGCAGAGCAACGGCCACTGGCAGGCGTCGACTGAAATGCCCCAGGGTCTGTTGCAACTGGTCGCTGCGGCCGTCAACAGTCAGAGCCACCAGCAGCGAGTCCTGCTGACCCAGCCCTGCAAGAAAGCCCGCCCAGAGGAACAACAGGGCTTGCTCGACGCTCAGCTCGGCATCCTTGGCCACCTGGCGCAACGCAGGCGCCAGGTCGGTGTCCAGACGGTATTCCTGCACCTGCGCTGCAAAGTCCAGCCGCCGCTCGAAGGGCAGGCGCACGCCCTTCTGCTGCTCGGCATACAGAGTGCGCCAGAACTGCAGGCCCTCGCGCCCGATCGCCTCCTCTCCCAGCTCGCTCTGCCACGCGGCGTAATCGGCGTACTGCAGGCTGTCGAACGGTGGCAACTGCACCCCCGCACAGAGCTGCTGCAGTTCGGTCACCAGCAATGCCAGAGCCTGCCGATCACAACTGGCCAAGGCCACGCTGATCAGCAACTGACGATCCAGCAGCGATGCCACCAGGGGCACTTCGGCCAGGGCCAGACGATCCTCGGCACGGGCCTGTTGCAGGCTACGCCCCGGCTCCATCGACAGGCGCATACGAACCTGCGCGGCGATGTCCTGCACCGGCTGCTTGAACCCGGGCATCTGGCGGTAGCTAGTGCGCAGAATTTCGTGGCGCTGACACAGTTCGCCTAGCGCGGCTTCCAACTCGGCACGCGCGGGAGGCGCGTCGAAAGACAAGATCGCCTGGGCAGCCAGGGGGCGACCAAGGTACTGCTGCTGGGAAAGAATCGCGGCCTGCTGGGCCGAAATCTGAAAAGTCTCTACTGGGGAAAAGTCGGTCATGCTGATGTCCTTAACCAATGGCCACGTCGGTGCTTTTCAGCGGGACGGCCATGGCTGTGAGTATTTTGCGCGGGCCTGAATATTCGTTGCGGGCATGCAGGGTGAGGATGTTGTCGAGCATCACGACGTCGCCCTTCTCCCAGGGAAACTCCACCATCACCTCGCGATAGAGCTGTTGCAGATGGGTGATGTAGTCATCGGGGATCGGGCTGCCATCGCCAAAGAAGGTGTTTTGCGGCAGGTCCTCGGGGGCGAACTCCGCCAGCAGGCTGTCACGGATGCTTTCTGGCAGGGTCAGGGCATTGAAGAAAGTCGCGTGGTTGAACCACACGCTCTCCCCCGTACGCGGATGCCGGACCATGGCCGGGCCCTGTTGCCGAGTGCGCAAGCGGTTGCCGGATTTCCACTCCGGGGCCACTCCGATCTTCGCGCAATAGGCCTCGACCTCGGCGCGGTCTTCGGTCTGAAACACGGTCTGCCAGGGCAGCCCCATGCCGTCGCCGTAGTTGCGCACATAGAGCACGCGTTTGCGCTGGAACTCCTCGCGCACTTGCGGATCGATTCGCGCCAGCAAATGCCGGGTATCGCCGAACGGCGTCTCGCCGCCGGTGGTCGATGGCACATCGCAGTAGAAATACAGATGCAGCGGAAACACCGGGGAATAAGAATGCTCGTTGTGGGGGAAGATCTTTTCCACGGCCGGGTAGTCGGTGGAGCTGTAGACATTCAGCTTCTTGGTGATCTGGGTCCGCGGCGAAGCCCGGAACAGGTACTCCAGGGCACCACCGGAAATCGAATCGACGCACTGGTTGAATTCGTTGATGTCCTGCACCGCGAAACCGCGGAACAACAACGTCGCGTGCCGATCGAGCTTTTCCTGGAGCAGCTCGCGGTTTTCCCCCGCCCACTGCGCCAGGCCCACGCCGGGAACGTTCGGCGTACATAACAGAGGAATCGAGCTGTTCTCGAACAGCGACGTGAACGTCACCAGGCTGGATTGGTCCAGGCTCAAGCTCTTGCGCCGTCCTTTGCCCAATGCCGGTATGGCTTGAGACTCGAATTTCGACATTACCCACCTCCGATTCGCGGTATCAGGCGCGGCGATCGCACGCGCCTGCATGACTCTTCAATAACTGGCTTCACTCGACCGGCACGCGCCCTGGACGGCGGCGCTGGATCGGGTGCTGTTGCTTGAGCAAGGCCTGGCGCTGCTGCAACTGGTCCCGCTCACGCAGGTATTGGATATCCCGTGCCTTGCTCAGCAACGCCGCCAACGGCGCCTGGGTATCGACCACCATCAGCTCGAACACCGCCTGCAACTGCTCGAACAGGCACGTCATGTCTGCCGCGGTATAGAGCCCTGCATCGCATTTCAGGCCGAGGTAGATGCCCTGTGGCGCATTGACGAACTCGGCCACCAGGTCCAGCTCCGCCGCGGCCCTGCCGGCAGCCACCGGCTGCACGTCCAGGCCGTCGATCGACAACGGCTGGTCAAGGCTTTCCTGATAGATGAACTTGATGCTGAACAACGGCGAACGACCGGCACGCCGGACCACCCGGAGCGCCTCCACCAGGCGCTCGAAAGGCAGGTCCTGGTGATCCGAGGCACCGATGACCGTGCTCCGTGTCACCTGCAGCAGATCGCTGACGCACTGTTGTTCCTCGACACTTATCTGCAATACCAGTTGGTTAACGAAGAAGCCCACCAGATCTTCAACGCCGGCGTGATTGCGGTTGGCGATATCGGTCCCCAGACGAACCCGTGAACTGTCACTGCGCTGGCCCACTACCAAGGCAAAACCTGCCAGCAACAGCATGTACAGAGTCACTCCCTGGGCACTGGCAAAGGTGCGCAGCGCCTCGCTCTGGGCAGCCGAAAAATGGAATTCGTGGAGATCGCACAAGGGTGAAGGCGCCTGCCCGGGCTGCACCGTGGCACTGGCGGGCAAGCGCGTAAGGTGATGGTCATCGCCCAGGACCTCACGCCAGTAATCGAGCTGGCGCTGCAGTTCACCGCCTTCGAGCCATTTGCGCTGCCAAACGGCGAAATCCACGTATTGCAGGGCCGGCTCCGGCAACGGACTGGCAATGGCGGTTCGATGAGCGTGGTACAGGCTCACGAACTCGGCCGGCAGAATGCCGAACGACCAATGGTCGGCGACGATGTGATGCACAGTCATGAGCAGCAGGTAGCGTTGCGGCTCCAGCCGCAGCAGGCGTATACGCATCGGCGGACCGGCGATCAGGTCGAAGGGCTCCGCGGCCTGTTGCTGCAACTGCCGTTGGGCCATGGCCTCGCGCTCGGCCAATGGCAAGGCGCACAGGTCATCGAACGCGAACGATAGCGGCAGGTGGCGATGGACGTGCTGCCAGCTCTCGCCTTCGACCTCGCTGTAGGTAGTACGCAATACCGAATGCCGCTGCATCAGCGAATCAAAAGCTTGCCGCACCGCGTCGATATCCAGCTCTCCACGCAGCTCCAGGGCCCGGGCAATGTTGTACATCGAACTCTGCGGCTCCAACTGCCAGAGGAACCACAAGCGCTGCTGGGCAAAGGACAACGGCTGCGGTCGCGAGTCATCCACCCGCAGCAGGGCCGGAGCCGCTGCTGGAGCATCGCCGGCGCTCAGGGCAGCGACAAAGGCCTGCAGCTCCGGCGCGTCGAACAAGGTCCGCAGCGCGGCCTGCAAGCCCAGTTCATGCCGCACCCGGCTGATGACCTGAGTGGCCAGCAGCGAATGCCCGCCCAAAGCGAAGAAGTTGTCCTGCAAGCCGACTTGCTCAACCTCGAGCACGTTCTGCCAGATAGCCGCCACTTGCTGCTGCAGCTTGCTGCGGGGGGCCACATACGCTTGTTGCAGGGCACTCAAATCAGGCTTGGGCAAGGCCTTGCGGTCCAGCTTGCCGTTCGGGTTGAGGGGCAGGCGCGGCAACAGCAGAACGTGGTTCGGCAACATGTAATCCGGCAGCTTTTCCTTGAGCCCGGCCTTGATCAGCGCGCAACGCTCGGCCTGTGCCTGAGCATCGCCCAGGCCGTCGTTGGTATCTCCAGGCAACGCAGAGGGCACCACATAGGCCACCAGTTGCATACCGTTGTTGGCCGGCACGGCCAACACCACCGCCTCACGCACATCCGGCCGAGCCGACAGGCGCGCCTCGATTTCCCCCAGCTCGATACGGAAGCCGCGGATCTTCACCTGATGATCGATGCGGCCGATGTACTCGATCGCCCCTTGTGGGTTGTAACGCGCCAGGTCGCCACTGCGATACAGCCGGGCGCCGGGCTGACGGGCAAAGGGGTCGGGGATGAAGCGTTCGGCAGTCAGTCCCGGCCGGTCAAAATAGCCCTGGGCCAGGCTCGACGCAGAACCGATGCACAGCTCCCCGGTGCCGCCTTCGGGCAGCGGATTGAGGTCGCCGTCGATGATCCGCAGGGCGCGGCCGATGATCGGCTGGCCGATCGGGATGCCGTAGACCTCGCTGGCATCCTGTTCCCGGCAGTCGTGGACACTGGAGACCACCGTGGCCTCGGTCGGGCCGTAGGTATTGAGCAGGCGCACGGCCCCGAGGCCTGCGGCGTGCCACAGGCGCAAGCCCTCCACCGACATCGCCTCGCCGCCAACATGCACCTGGCGCAGGCGCCCCAGGCTGCGGATACCGTCAGCCATGCATTGCTTGGCCAGCAAGTGCCAGTAAGCCGCCGGCAGGTCGGCCAGGGTCACGCCCTGGCTGACGATCACCGCCGCCAGTTGCTCGACGGCCCAGGGCTCGTCACCGCGCATTACCAGTGCCGCGCCGAGGCACAAGGCCGGGTAACACTGCTCGACGAAACCGTCGAAGCTGAATGTTGCGAACTGCAGCACCTTGTCAGTGGCGGTGAGCGCCGAGTAATCCGCCGCCGCCTCGCAGAACGCCGACAAGGCCCGGTGATCGATCGCCACGCCCTTGGGGACCCCGGTGGAGCCCGAGGTGTAGATCACGTAGGCCAGGTCTTGCGGGCAGGCCCTGTTCTGCGGATCGGCGCTAGAGCACTGGCTCAATCGTTGCGCAAGGCTCGGCAGGTCCCAGTGCAGCACGCTTTCGGGCAACAGATTCGCGGCCCAGGAACCGGTATCGCTGAGCAGCAGGCTCAGGCGGCTGTCGGCGATCATGAACGCCAGGCGCTCTTGCGGGTATTGCGGGTCCAGCGGCACATAGGCCGCGCCACTCTTGAGCACTGCCAACAAGCTGACGATCAGTTGCGGCCCGCGCTTGAGCGCCAGGCCGACCCGATCCCCCGGGCCAATCCCCTGGGCCTGCAGGCAATGAGCCAGGCGGTTGGCCTGGACGTTCAACTGTCCGTAGTCCAGACGTTCGGCATCGACCACCAGTGCCAGCGCCTCGGGCGTGGCCGCAGCCTGCGCCGCGATCCTCTGGTGCACCAGCAAGGCCTGCGAGCCCATCAGCTCGACCACTTCGCTGCGCTGCAGCAGGTCCTGGCGTACCGGCTCGGTGAGCAATTGCAGCGCCCCCAGCGCCATGCCGGGATCATCCATGAACTGCTCCAGCAAATGCCGCAACTGAGCACAAAAGCCCTGGACCTGATCCGCGCTGAAACGACTGCGCTCATAGCTGAAGTCCAGGCTGAGGCACTCGCTCAACTCAATGCCCAGGGTCAGCGGATAACTGGTCTGCTCGTGGTTGGCCAGGCCGGAAAACTTCAGACCTGCTGGCGCCCCCTCCTTCAGCGCCTGGGCGACCGGGAAGTTCTCGAACACCAACAGACTGTCGAACAACGGCGTGCCTTGCTGCCCGGCCCAGCCCTGGACCTCGTAAAGCGGCACATGCTCGTATTCTCTCAGGCCCAGATTGATTTCCTGCATCTGCTCCAGCCATTGCCCCACGCTGCACTCCGAGCGGGGCTGGCAAATGATCGGCAAGGTGTTGATGAACAGCCCCAACTGCTGTTCGATACCCGGTAGCGGCGCCGAACGCCCCGCCACGGTGGCGCCGAAGATCACGCACCGCTGCGCGCAGTAACGCTGCAGCAACAACGCCCAGGCGGCCTGCAGCAAGGTGTTGAGGGTGACCTTCTGCTGCCGGGCGAAGCTTGCCAGGCGCTGCGTCATGGCTTGATCGAAGCCTTCCAGATACTGTCCATAGCCACTGCCCGATACCGGCTTGCGCACCCCGTCGGCCAGCAAGGTCGGCGAGTCCATCGCTTGCAGCCGCTGGCTCCAGAACTGTTGCGCAGCCTGGGCCGGCTGCTTCTGCAACCAGCCCAGATAGTCACGATAGCGACCCGGGGCAACCGGCAACTGCGCGCCGGCGTACAACTGGATCACTTCGGCCAGCAGGCTGGCGTTGCTCCAGCCATCCAACAGCAGGTGATGGCAGGTGTAGATCAGGTGCCAGCTGTTATCTCCAAGTGGCACCAGCAACAGGCGTAGCAGCGGCGCCCGGTGCAGCTCGAATCCCTGGCGGCGCTGTTGCTCGGCCAACAGGTCGAGATCCACCGGAGCCGCCTGCAGTATCTGCAACGGTACCTTGACCTGGCTTCTGACCAATTGATGAGCCGTGTCCAGCCCTTCCCAGTGCACGCTGCTGCGCAGGATCGGGTGGCGGTCCAGAGCGCCCTGCCAGGCATCGGCAAAGCGCTGCGGATCAAGGCCATGGATGTCCAGGCGCAACTGGTTGATGTACGCCTGCTCCTGGGGTTCGTAGAGGGTATGAAAGAGCATGCCCTGCTGCATTGGCGTCAGCGGGTAAAGGTCCTCGATCGCGGCGGCGGGCACCGGCAGCTCGTCGAGCTGCTGCTGGGAAATCCGCGCCAGCGGGAAGTCCGAGGGCGTAGCCTGGGCCTGGGCCAGGCCGCAGCAGTGCTCGATCAGCGAATGCAGCTCGGCAAGGTAGTCATCAGCCAGTCGCTGTACGCTGGCGTCGCTGAACATCTCCTGGCTGTAGCCCCATTGCAAAGCCAATTCGCCACCAAAGACCTGCCCCTCCAGGGTCAGCCAGTTGGCCAGAGGAGCCTGTGGGTCCTGGGCCTGGCCGCTGCTTTGGCTGGCCGGTGTCCATAGCGCATGCTCGTCGAACTGGCGATCGAACTGGCCCAGGTAGTTGAAGGTGATCCGTGGCTCCGGCAAAGACGCCAGAGCCTGACGCTGGGCCGGAGTGCCCAGGTAGCGCAGCAAGCCGTAGCCCAGCCCTTTGCCGGGAATCGCGCGCAATTGTTCCTTGATGCCCTTGATCGCAGTTCCGGCCTGCTCTGCAGGCTGCAAGCGCACCGGGTACAGGCTGGTGAACCAGCCCAGGGTGCGGGTCAGGTCCAGCTCATCAAACAGGTCTTCGCGCCCATGCCCCTCCAGCTGGATCAGCGCCGAAGGCTGTCCGGTCCAGCGGCACAATACGCGAGCCAGGGCCGTCAACAGCAGGTCGTTGACTTGAGTGCGATAGGCGCTCGAGGCCTGCTGCAGCAGTTGTCGGGTCAACTGCGCCGGCAGGCGCGACTCGATCTTGCGCCCATGACGATTCTGCAATCCGCCCGCCGGGTTATCGCAGGGCAAGTCACCCGCCCCGGCCTGCTGCGCCATCCAGTACGACAGCTCGGTTTCGCGCCGTGGCGCATGTTCCTGCAAACGACGGGCCCATGCCTGATAGGCGCTGGTCTTGGGCGGCAGTTGCAGTGGCCGAGCCTCTGCCAACTGCCGGTAGGCCTGTTGCAGGTCTTCCAGCAGCACACGCCAGGACACGCCATCCACCACCAAGTGGTGGATCACCAACAGCAGTTGCTGGCGGCCGGACTCGTGCGCAAGCAGAACTGCGCGCATCAGGGGGCCAGCCTGTAGGTCCAGGCTGCGCTGGGCCTCATCGCACAACGCCGCCAGAGCCTGATCATCCGCCACCCGGCGCTGCCACAGGTCGAAATGGCCAGCGGGCTCGGCGTACGCCTGCTGCCAGCCAGGCGGCGAGAAAGCAAAACGCAGGCGCAATGCATCGTGATGATTGACTAGGTGCAGCAGCGCCGCCTGCAACAGCTGCGGCTGCAGGTGCTGACGCGGATCGAGCAGCAACGACTGGTTCCAGTGCCCGGGTCGAGGCACCTCCTGGGCCAGGAACCAGTGCTGTACCGGGGTCAACGGGACCTCGCCGGCCACCGGCCCCTGGTCGATCTGCGGCAGATCGTCGAGGACCGCAACCTGAGCCAGACTACGCACGCTCTGGTACTGGAACAGGTCCCGGGGGGCCAGGCGAATCCCAGCCTGACGGGCGCGGCTGACCACCTGAATCGAGATGATCGAATCACCGCCGAGCTCGAAAAAGTTGTCGTCCAGGCCCACCTGGTCCAGCCCCAGGACATCGCGCCAGACTCCCGCCAAGGCCTTCTGCATGGTGTTTTCCGGAGCCACGTAGGTCAGCTGCGGTGCCGCCTCTGGCAGCGGCAAGGCTCTGCGGTCGAGCTTGCCATTGGCGGTCACCGGCAGGCGCTCCAGGGCCAGCAGATGATGGGGCACCATGTACTCCGGCAAGCTGCCGGCCAGCCATGCCTTGAGCTCGTCGCGCCACGCCTCGGCAAGCCCTGCCTCTTGTAACACCAGATACGCCACCAGGTGCTTGGCGTTCTGCACCAGCACCACAGCCTCGCGTACACCGGGGTGCTGCATCAGCCGGGCCTCGATTTCACCCAGTTCTATACGCAGTCCACGCAGCTTGACCTGATGGTCCAGACGCCCCAGGTACTCGATCACGCCGTCAGCACGCTGGCGCACTCGGTCACCGGTGCGGTACAGCCGCGCGCCCTGATGAAAAGGACAAGGCACAAAGCGCTCGGCAGTCAAAGCCGGACGTCGGTGGTAGCAGCGCGCCAGACCAATGCCTCCCAGATACAGCTCGCCAGCGACACCCGCCGGAACCGGCTGTAGCTGGGCATCCAATACATGGGTGCGCAGGTTGGCGATCGGCCGGCCGATGGGCACGCTGCTGGCGCCCTCATCGACGCAGGTCCAATGGGTGACGTCGATCGCCGCCTCGGTCGGGCCATAGAGGTTGTACAAGCCAGCGTTCGGCAGCCGGGCAAACACCTGCTGCTGGGCATCCAGGGGCAGCGCCTCGCCGCTGCAGACAATGCGCTTGAGGCTGGTGCAGGCGGTCACGCCACTGTCGTGGATAAACGCCTGGAGCATCGACGGCACAAAATGCAGGGTACTGATCTGCTGCTCGGTGATGGTCTGGATCAGCCGCTCCGGTTCACGATGGGCGCCCGGGGCGGCCACCACCAGGCGCGCGCCGGTCATCAGCGGCCAGAAGAATTCCCACACCGAGACATCGAAGCTGAACGGGGTTTTCTGCAGCACCGCGTCGCTGGCATCCAGGCCATAGGCCTGCTGCATCCATTGCAGGCGATTGACCAGCGCCGCGTGGCTGTTGCCGGCGCCCTTGGGCTTGCCGGTGGAACCCGAGGTGTAGATCACGTACGCCAGGTTCAGCGGATCGAGTGGCAGTTGCAACGGGCTGTCGCTGTAGGCATCCAGCCAGTTCTGCTCCTGGTCCAGGGTGATGACCTTGAGCCCCTGGGCCTGAGCACCAGGAACCGCCAGCAACGGCTCCAGCGAACTCTGGGTCAGCAACAGGCGGATGCCGCTGTCCTCGATCATGTAGGCCAAGCGGTCCTGGGGGTATTCCGGGTCCAGCGGCACATAGGCGCCACCGGCCTTGTGGATCGCCAGCAGGCCCACGACCATCTCGATGGAGCGCTCGATGCAGATCCCCACCAGCCCATCCGCCGCCACGCCCTGTTCACGCAGCAGACGCGCCAGCTGGTTGGCCCGGGCATCCAGTTCGCCATAGCTCAGCTGCCGTTCGCCGAACACCAGGGCGCAGGCCGCGGGGGTGCGCCGGGCCTGGGCTTCGATCAGTTGGTGCATGCACTGCCCGGTGGGGTAAGCGACCCGGGTGGCATTCCACTCGTGCACCAGGGTCTGCTGCTCCTCGGCATCGAGCAACGGCAACTCGCCAATGCGCTGTTCAGCATCGCCCAACATGCCTTGCAGCAGCGCGGTCCAATGGCGCGCCATGCGGGCGATGGTGGCGGCGTCGAACAAGTCGCTGGCATAGGTCAGGGCAGCATGCAGCTTGCCGGACTTCTCGTAGGTGTCCAGGGTCAGGTCGAACTGGGTGGTGCGGCTCTGCCATTCCACTACCCCCAGCTCCAGCCCGGAGGCGGTCTGCACGGTACTGATGTCCGCCACTTGCGGCTGATGGTTGTACATCACCTGGAACAGCGGCGTATGGCTCAGGCTGCGCTCCAGCTTGAAGGCTTCCACCAATTGCTCGAACGGCAGGTCCTGGTGAGCCTGGGCACCCAGGGCGGCTTCCTTGACCGCCTGCAACAACTCGCCGACCCGGGTCTGGCCGCCAAGCTCGGTGCGCAGTACCTGGGTGTTGACGAAGAAGCCGATCAGCCCCTCGACTTCCGCGCGATTGCGGTTGGCAATGGGTACGCCGACACGGATATCACCCTGGCCGGTATAGCGGTGCAGCAGCACGTTGAAGGCGCCGAGCAACAGCATGAACAGGGTCACGTTGTGCTGTTTTGCCAGGGCCCGCAGCTGTTCGGCCAACTGCGGCTCTATCGCGAAGTCATAACGGGTGCCGCGGTAGCTGGGCATCGCCGGGCGCGGATGATCAATGGGCAGTTCCAGCACCGGATGCTCGTCCCCCAGGCGTGCCTGCCAGTATTCAAGCTGCCGCGCCTGCTCACCGGCCTCCAGCCAGCGACGCTGCCACAGGGCGTAGTCGCGGTACTGGATCGGCAACGGCGGCAGTTGCGGTGTCTCACCTCGTTCGAAGGCGTCGTAGCAGCGGATGAACTCATCGATCAGCACGTTCATCGACCAGCCATCAGAGACGATGTGGTGCAGGGTCAGCAACAGTACGTGCTCCTCGGTGCCGAGCTTGAGCAGCTTGACCCGCAGCAGCGGCCCGCTGCCCAGATCGAACGGCAGCAGCGACTGGCGCTGGGCCTCGGCCGCCACGGCCTGCTCGCGCCCGGGCGCATCGAGATCACTCAGATCCAGGAACTCCACAGGCAGAGAAATATCCGCAGGCGCCTGCTCCAGGCTGTCGTCGGCATGACGCTTGAACACCGTGCGCAGGGTTTCGTGACGGGCAACAAGGCTGGCAAAGGCCTGCTCCAGCGCCGAGCGATTCAACACGCCGGTGAGGCGCACCGCCCCGGGCAGGTTGTAGGCGCCGCTCTGCGGATCCAGTTGCCAGAGGAACCACATGCGCCGCTGGGCGTAGGACAGCGCGTGACGGTCCTCGACCAACACGTCGGCGGGGATCGGAAACAGCGAAAAGTCGATGTTTTCCGCTCGCAGTCCGTCGAGGAACAACCGCCGTTTCTCCAGCGGCAGCTCGATAAACCGGCGAGCAAGTTTCAGGGACTTTTCAGCGTTCATCTGGGTTCATCCGTACATGTTGGGTATCGAGCTTTGGCTCGGCTATCCCTACGAAACGGATGGGCCAGGGGAAAAATTAACCGTGGGCGCAGCACTGCGGCGCCGCTGCGATCGGTAAATTCCAGGGCTTGCGGCTCGTCAAATCAGGACCTTCTCTTTAATAAGGTCGCGATCATGTCCTCAGCCACTTCACTGGCCAGCTCACTGGCAAATGGCTTGCGCAAGCTGGTAGGCGCCGGCGCCCAGCAACCCCGCAGCTACCGGGTAATCAACGTCGAGCTCAAGCAGCGCATCCACCTCAGCCCGTCCATGGCCCGCCTGGTGTTTACCGGCGAGGACATCGCCCAGGCGCGCACCCTGGCACCGGACCAGCGCATCAAGCTGCTGTTTCCCGGGGCCGATGGCACGCCCTCGCAACTGCCGGTGGAAGGCGACTGGCAGGCGGCCCGGCGCAAGCTGCCGGCCGAGCAGCAACCGCCGATGCGCACCTACACCATTCGCGCCCTGCGCCTGCAGCCTGCGCAAATGGATGTGGATTTCGTCCTGCACGGGGTCAACGGCCCGGCCTCCGCCTGGGCCACCCATGCCCGGCCCGGCGACCGCCTGCAGATGGTGGTGCCGAACAAGGCCTACAGCGGCGACCCCGGTGGTTATGAATGGCTGCCGCCGGCAGGGATCCGCAAGGTGCTGTTGATGGGCGATGAAACCGCGCTGCCGGCGATTGCCGGCATTCTGGAAGAACTGCAGGGTTATCCGGACCATCCGGATGTGCAGGCGTTTATCGAAGTGCCCTATGAAAGCGATTGCATCGACCTGCGCTGCCACCCGCTGGCGCGGATCAACTGGCTGCCCCGGGACCTGCTGGGCGCACGCCATGGCGAAACCCTGATCCATGCCGCCCGGGAGCTGGCCGAACTGCCGCCGGCCAACAGCCAGCGCCGGCCGATCAAGGTTTCCGAACGCAACGACGAACAGCGCCTCTGGGAAACCGCCCAACCGGCGGACAACGATTTCTACGCCTGGGTGGCCGGCGAGTCGGCCACGGTGATGAACATTCGCCGCCACCTGATCAACGAGCGCGGCCAGGAGCGTCGCAACCTGACCCTGATGGGCTACTGGCGCCTGGGCAGCTCCCTGGGTTGAGCCCCACCAACCGCCCCACCCTCTTCCCTGTAGCCGCTGCCGAGCCCGCGAAGCTGCGCAAAGGCCCGCCGGGCCTTGCTTGGCGATCGCCAGCCGAACCCCTGGCGAACCCGGGATTTTTGCGCCCCTGCGGGCCGTGCGCAGCCTGCGCCAGCGGCTACAGCGAGCGAGTGTGTAGCCGCTAGGAAACCGCGGCTACCGGTTGCAGGTGGCGGCGGCGATGCACCTCCAGATGGCCCTTGAGCAGGCTCAGCACCTTGGCCTCGTGCTCGTGGATGAAGAAGTGCCCGCCCGCCAGCATGTCCACCGAAAAACTGCCGTGGGTTTCCTTGCTCCAGCCGATCAGTTGCTCGGTGGTGGCGCGATCCGTCTTGCCGCCCAGCACATGCACCGGGCAATTGAGCAGTGGCCGTTGCACCGGGCGAAAGCGCCCGCACAAGAGAAAGTCGGCCCGCAGGATCGGCAAGGTCAGGCTCATCAGTTCCTGGTTGGCCAACACTTCTTCACTGGTGCCGTTGAGGGTGCGCAACTGTTCGATCAGTTGCTCATCGGTCTTGGGCTCGGCAAACCCCCGGTCGTATTCGGTGCGCAGGGTCGGCGCAGCAGTGCCCGAGGCGAACAGCGCCACCGGCTCCGGGCACCCCAGGGCGCGCAGGGCATGGGCCAGTTCGCAGGCCAGCAAGGCGCCCAGGCTGTGGCCGAACAGGGCGTAAGGGGTGCGCAGCGTGCCCCGGATTTCCAGGGCAAGCTGCCGCGCCAGCTCGCGCATGTCGGTGTGCAGCGGCTCGGCATAACGGGCGCCACGCCCGGGCAGCTCCAGCGGTTGCAGGTGCAGCCACTGCGGCAGCTTGCGGCGCCAGCGGCTGTAGACCATGGCGCTGGCGCCGGAATACGGCAGGCACAGCAGGTTCAACTGAGTCACGGTTATTCCCTCGACGGATGGACGCTAAAGAAACGCAGCACGAGGGGAACAAATTAGTCCACCGATCAGCTCAGCGCATGCGTCGATAGCTCTGCAACGCCGCCCCCAGTACCACCGCGCCGCCCGCCAGGGCCAGCCAGAAGCCGCTGCGGGCGCCGAACTGGTCCACCAGCGCTCCGGACCCCGCGGCCCCCAGGGCCACGCCGATGCTCAGGCCGGTGACCAGCCAGGTCAGGCCCTCGGTGAGCTTGGCCGGCGGCACGCTGCGTTCCACCAGGGCCATCGCGACGATCAGGGTCGGCGAGAAAAACAGCCCGGCAACGAACACCGCCAGGGACAGGCCGAGGATGTTGCTTGCCAGCAGCAGCGGCAAGGTGGTCAGCGCCGTGGCGATGCCGCCGTACATGAACAGCCGGGGCAAGGGCGTGGCCAGTTTCAGGGCGCCAAAGGCGATGCCCGCCAGGCATGAGCCGATGGCGTACACCGAGAGCACGATGCTCGCCGCCGCCGGCTGCCCCTGTTGCTGGGCGAAAGCCACGCTGACCACGTCCACCACCCCGACGATGGTGCCCATGGCGGTCATCAGCAACAGCAGCAGGCGGATTTCCACCGAGCGAATGATCGAGCCAGCGTGCCCTTCCTCGTGAGGATGGACCGGCGGCTCGGTGCTCTTCTGCATGACGAACACACTGACCCCCAGCACCAGCATCAGCAGCGCCGCCAGGGGCCCGGCTTCGGGAAACAGGCCGACGCTGAGGCCCACCGACAAGGGCGGGCCGACAATGAAGCAGACCTCATCGAGCACCGACTCCAGGGCATAGGCGGTCTGCAGCTGCGGCTGGCCGCGGTACAGCTCGGTCCAGCGGGCACGGACCATGGCCGACATGCTGGGCATGCAGCCGGCCAGGGCGGCGCAGAGGAACAGGGTCCAGTGCGGGGCCTGCAAGCGGGTGCACAGCAGCAGGGCCAGCAGCGCCCCGCCCCCCAGGCCGGCGGCCAGGGGCAATATCCGGCTCTGGCCGTAACGGTCCACCAGGCGCGATACCTGGGGCGCGCAGAACGCCGTGGCCAGGGCGAACGTCGCCGCCACCGAGCCGGCCAGGGCGTACCCGCCGTGCAGTTGAGCCAGCATGGTGATCAGGCCGATGCCGGTCATGGAGATCGGCATGCGCGCGATCATCCCGGCCAGCACAAAGGCCCGGCTGCCGGGGGCCTTGAACAGTTCGCGGTAGGGGTTTGCCATTTACAACGACTCCTTGGGGGGCTGCAACTTGCCACAAAGGGCAGGCACAGTAGAAACACATACGCCTCGTATGTTAAAAATCATGTAAACATACGCCTCGTATGTCAACCCGCCATTTGTTGGAGAACTGTGTCCATGAGCAGCCGCCCACGCGCCGCGATGATCGAGCAAACCCGCGCCAGGCTGATTGCCAGCGCGCGCCAGGCCTTTGCCCGCCTGGGCTACGCCAAGACCTCGATGGACGACCTGACCGCCGAAGCCGGGCTGACCCGGGGCGCGCTGTATCACCACTTCGGTGACAAGCAGGGGTTGCTGGCGGCGGTGGTGGAGCAGATCGACAGTGAAATGGATGAGCGCCTGGAGGCCATTTCCGCAGCGGCCAGTGATCCCTGGCAAGGCTTTGCCCAGCGCTGCCGGGCCTACCTGGAAATGGCCCAGGAAGCCGAGATCCGCCGCATCGTCCTGCAGGATGCCCGGGCCGTGCTGGGGCAACGGCAGCCAGCCGAGGAACACTGCATCGACTCCCTCAGCCGCCGCCTGCAAGCGCTGGTCGAAGCCGGGCTGATCACGCCCGCGCCGAGCCAGGCCCTGGCGCGCCTGATCAACGGCAGCCTGGTGGACGCGGCGCTGTGGATCGCCGCCGCCGAGCAGCCCGGGCAACGCCTGCAACAAGCCCTGCAAGCGCTTGAGCTGCTACTGCGCGGGCTGCAACCACCGCGCTGAACTGAACTCCTGAACCGCGTCCGGGGTCAGCACAACAGGGGCCACTGATGCGTTGCGTGTCGCATGGGCGCATCAGCCCCGGCCTTCGACAGCGGCGACAGGAGTGCAGTGCATGCAGATATCCCTCGACCAGCAGGTAGCCCTGGTCACTGGCGCCAGCTCCGGCATTGGCGCCGCCACCGCAATCGCCCTGGCGGCGGCCGGTGCCAGCGTGGTGCTCAACTACAACTCCCAGGCCGCGCCGGCCGAGCAGTTGGCCGCGCGGATCAATGCCGAAGGCGGCCGGGCCATTGCCATTGGCGCCGATGTGGCCGATGAGGCCCAGGTCGAGGCGCTGTTCGCCCAGGCCATCGAGGCCTTTGGTTTTCTCGACATCCTGGTGGCCAATTCCGGCCTGCAAAAGGATGGGCCGGCCGCCAGCCTGAGCCTGGACGACTGGAACCGGGTGATCGGCGTCAATCTCACCGGGCAGTTCCTCTGTGCTCGCGCGGCACTGAACATCTTCCAGCGCCAGGGGGTGCGCGCCGGGGTGTCCAAGGCGGCGGGCAAGATCATCCACATGAGTTCGGTGCACCAGTTGATTCCCTGGGCCGGGCACGTGAATTACGCGGCTTCCAAGGGCGGCGTGGACATGCTGATGCGCACCCTGGCCCAGGAAGTCAGCCAGCAGCGGATCCGCATCAACGGCATCGCCCCGGGGGCGATCCGCACCGCCATCAACCGCACCGCCACCGAGGGCGCGGCAGAGCAGGAACTGCTCAAGCTGATTCCCTACGGCCGGGTCGGCGACCCCGAGGATGTGGCCAATGCCGCGCTATGGCTGGCCTCGGACGCCTCCGACTATGTGGTCGGCAGCACCCTGTTCATCGACGGCGGCATGAGCCTCTATCCGGAGTTTCGCGGCAATGGCTGACCAGCATCCCACGGCACAACGCCCCATCGACGCCCACGGCATCATCGGCGACATGCGCAGCGCCGCCCTGGTCAACGACCAGGGCAGCATCGACTTCTTCTGCTGGCCGGAGTTCGACAGCCCGAGCATCTTCTGCTCGCTGCTGGACTCCCCCGCCGCCGGGATCTTCGAACTGGCACCGGTGCTGGCCGACGCCCGGCGCCAGCAGATCTACCTGCCCGACAGCAACGTCCTGCAGACCCGCTGGCTGGGAACCGAGGCGGTGGTGGAAGTCACCGACCTGCTGACCATCGACGACGACCCCGAGCAGCTGCCGCTGCTGATCCGCCGGGTACGGGTGGTCAGCGGCCAGGCCACCCTGCGCCTGCACTGCGCGCCGCGCCTGGACTATGGCCGGGCCGCCACCGGGGCACGACAGGAAGGCGACTCGGTGTGCTTCGAAGCCCCCGGGCAGCCCGGGCTGCGCCTGCTGGGCGACCAGCCGCTTTACCTTGAACGGGACTCGGCGCGGGCCGAGTTCGTGCTGCAACAGGGCCAGGGCGCCGAATTCATCCTCGGTGGCGTCGACGATCTGCGGGTGCGGCACGGCGATAGCGAGCTGCACCTTACGCGCACCCTGAAGTTCTGGCGCGACTGGATCGGCCAGTCCAACTACCGCGGCCGCTGGCGCGAGATGGTCAACCGTTCGGCCCTGGCGCTGAAACTGCTGACCTCCAGGCGCCATGGCGCGATCCTCGCGGCGGCCACCTTCGGCCTGCCGGAAAGCCCCGGCGGCGAACGCAACTGGGACTACCGCTACACCTGGGTACGCGACGCCTCGTTCACCGTCTACGCCTTCATGCGCCTGGGCTTCGTCGAGGAGGCCAACGCCTACATGGGCTGGCTGCGGGGCCGGGTCAGCGACTGCCATGGGCAACCGATGAAACTCAATATCCTGTACGGCATCGACGGCCGCCAGGAGTTGCCGGAGACCGAGCTTGGGCACCTCTCCGGGCACGGCGGTGCGCAACCGGTGCGCATCGGCAACCAGGCCTACGACCAGGTGCAGCTGGATATCTTCGGCGAGCTGCTGGATGCGGTGTACCTGGTGAACAAGTACGGCGAGGCCATCTCCCACGAAGGCTGGAAACACACGGTACAGGTGGTGGACCAGGTCTGTGACAGCTGGCAGAGCAAGGATGTGGGCATCTGGGAGATGCGCGGCGAGCAGCACCACTTCCTGCACTCGCGGCTGATGTGCTGGGTGGCGGTGGACCGCGCCATCCGCCTGGCCTCCAAGCGTTCGCTGCCGGCCCCCTTCGCCCGCTGGGACCAGACCCGGCAAGCCATCTACGACGATATCTGGAGCCGGTTCTGGAACCAGGAGCACGGGCATTTCGTCCAGCACATCGGCAGTACCGCCCTGGACGGTTCGATGCTGCTGATGCCCCTGGTGCGCTTTGTCAGCGCCAAGGACCCGCGCTGGCTGGCGACCCTGGATGCCATCGAAAAGAGCCTGGTGCGTGACGGCATGGTCTACCGCTACCGCAACGACGACAGCCAGATCGACGGGCTGGCCGGCACCGAAGGTGCCTTCGCCGCCTGTTCGTTCTGGTACGTCGAATGCCTGGCCCGGGCCGGGCGCCTGGAGCAGGCGCACCTGGAATTCGAGCAACTGCTGCGCTACGCCAATCCCCTGGGCCTGTACGCCGAGGAGTTCGACAGCCACGGCCGCCACCTAGGCAACACGCCCCAGGCCCTGACCCATCTGGCGCTGATCAGCGCGGCAAGTTTTCTCGACCGGCGCTTGAGTGGCGACAAGAGCGTCTGGCAACCTTGAGCCCGGCCCCGGTGCTGAGACCGGGGCGCTCTTCCCTTGGTGCCCGACAGAAATGGAACTCGCCCCATGCCCGACTCGCCGATCATCACCGTGATGATCCATGCCGCCGACTGGCGTGCCGCCACCCATTGGTACGCCCAGGCCTTTCCCCAGGCCCGCCGGGTCCTGCACGAGCCGGATGATTTCGGCCATTTGCAGCTCGCGGGCCTGTCCCTGGAAATCGTCCCCTGCGACGCCAAGGTCGGCCAGGGGCCGGCGGGCATGGTGGTGTACTGGCAGGTCGCCGATCTGCCCGGCGAGGTGCAGCGCCTGACCGGGCTGGGTGGGCACCTGTATCGCGGGCCCATGGTCATTGAAGGCGGCGACTCGATCTGCCAGGTGCAGGACCCCTGGGGCAACTGCATCGGCCTGCGCCAGCCGGCCCGTTTGGGGCAAGCGTCATGAACCAGGTGCTGCTGATCATCGACGTGCAACCCTGCTTCAACCCTCCGCAGTGGCTGGTGGACGGCATCAACCGCCTGCTCGGGCGCATGCCCTCGGTGGCCACGGTGGAGCGCCATGATGAAAGCCGCACGCCCTTCGCCCGGCAACTGGGCTGGCAGCCGGCGGTGGATGACCAGAGCCTGGTGGCCGCCGACAAGGTCTTCATCAAGCACGGCTACGGGCCGACGACGGAGATTCTCGAGCACCTCAAAAGCCTCGCCCCAGAGCGTGTGCTGGTGTGCGGTATCCAGACCGACACCTGCGTGCTGGCCGCAGGTTTTGCCCTGTTCGATGCCGGCTTGCAGCCGACCCTGCTCACCGACCTGACCGTGGGTTCGTCCCTGGACCGCAGCGGCGGCCTGGGCATCGACCTGTGGCGGCATCACTTCAAGCACCTGGCCCGCAGCGACGAACTCTAGGGGCCGGCTTGCGGGCCCCTTCGCTGGCAAGCCAGCTCCTACAGCCCTCAGGTGGCAGCACCGTTGCGTAGGAGCCGGCTTGCCGGCGAAGGCGATCTTGCGGGCCACACAGCGCTAGGGTCCGCATTCGCGCTCCCTCACCAGGCCCCTCATGAGCTTCACCGTCGGCCTGCGCTGCTACGTGCACATCAAGGGCCCCGAACCGTAGGGCCACAGTTCCCTGGAAGACATCCGCCGGCTGCTGGCGCGACGCCCACGGGCTGCATGCCGCTGCGGCTTGAGGACAGCACGCAAGTTTTGCGCTAGCTTTTCCCGACCCACCGGATCCGGAGTCGTCATGCCCAGCCCAGCCTCCCTGCACCAGGTCAGCACCCCCAGCCTGCATATCGCCTATGAGGAACATGGCCCGCGCAACGGCGAGCCGGTGATCCTGCTCCACGGGTTTCCCTACGACGTGCGGGCCTACGACGAGATCGCCCCGCCCCTGGCCGAGCGCGGCTATCGGGTCATCGTTCCCTACCTGCGGGGCTACGGCCCGACGCGCTTTGCCAACGAACAGGTGATGCGCTCCGGGCAGCAGGCGGCCCTGGCCCGGGACCTGCTGGAGCTGATGGACGCCCTGCACCTGCCCCAGGCCACCCTCGCCGGCTACGACTGGGGTGGGCGCGCCGCGTGCATCGTCGCGGCGCTGTGGCCGCAGCGGGTCAAGGGCCTGATGAGCGCCGACGGCTACAACATCCAGGACATTCCCCGGGCCATCGAGCCCCGGGCGCCGGAGACCGAGCTGCGGCTGTGGTACCAGTACTACTTCAATACCCAGCGCGGGGTGGACGGCCTGACGGCCAACCGCCGGGAATTCTGCGAGCTGTTGTGGCGCCTGTGGTCGCCAACCTGGAAACAAGGGCCCGGGCTCTATGGCCTGAGCGCGCCCTCCTTCGACAACCCGGACTTCGTCGCGGTGGTGATCCATTCCTACCGTCATCGCTTCGGCTATGTGCCGGGCGACCCGGGCCTGGAAAGCATCGAGCGGGCGCTGGAGGCGCAACCGCCGATCCGGGTGCCGACCATCGCCCTGTGCGGCGCTGACGACGGCGTCGGCCCGGCCACCGAACCGGACCCCGATGTCGGCCTGTTCAGTGGGCCCTATCAGCGGCGGATCCTCCCGGGGATCGGCCACAACCTGCCCCAGGAAGCGCCGCAAGCCACCCTCGACGCGCTGCTGGAGTTGCTCGGCAAGCCCTGAGATGGGCACCGGCGCACGCCATGGGGCGGAAAAAATCGGTACACTTCGCGGCCTCGATCCCCCCACAGGACATGGAATGTTATCCGTCGCCGCTTCTCCCCGACCCGGCCTGCGCCGGGCCCTGGTGCTCTGGCTGTATGCCGTCGGCGCCGGCCACCTGCTGGCCGGGCTGCTGCTGACCTGGGCCGGCCACAGTGGCCTGTTCAACGATTACCTTGCGGGCATCGAACAGGCCTTCTGGGGCGCCGCCGCGCCGGCACCGGCCCGGGCCCAGCAGATCTGGTGGCTGGGGCTGTTCGGCGCCACCCTGCAAAGCTATTCGCTGTTCCTGCTGGGGCTGGTGCACCTGGGCAACCGCCTGCGGGCCCCTGCCGCCTGGGCCTGGCTGATGGCCGGGATTGTGCTGTGGGCGCCCCAGGACATGTGGCTGTCCTGGCAGATGAACATGACCGCCCACCTGTGGATCGACAGCTTCGCCCTGCTGGTGCTGCTGCCGCCGTTACTGTGGCTGCAGCGCCACGACCGCCGTACCTCTCGTCTTCCCTCGTAAAAGGACTTCACCATCGTGGCTGATTTGCCAATCCTGCAGTGGGCTATCGCCCTGTTGCTCGCCCAGGGCGTGCTCGGCGCCCTGGATACTCTCTACCATCACGAACTCACCGTGGCCCTGCCGCAGCGTCACAGCGCCCGCAAGGAACTGAGCATCCATGCCCTGCGCTCGTGCTTCTACGGCGTGCTGTTCATGGGCATCGCCCACCTGGCGTTCCAGGGCATCTGGGCCCTGGTGATCGCCCTGCTGTTCGCCCTGGAAATCGGCCTGACCCTGTGGGACTTCGTGGTCGAGGATCGCAGCCGCAAGCTGCCGGCCATCGAACGCATCATGCACACCGTGCTGGCGATCAACGCCGGGGCCTTCTTCGCCCTGTACGGCCTGCAACTGCTGGAATGGTCACGCCTGCCCAGTGCCTTGAATCCCATCGACCTGGGCTGGCAGGGCTGGGCCCTGAGCCTGTTCGCCGTGGGCGTCACCGCCTCGGGCATCCGCGACGGCCTGGCGGCGCTGCGCCTGCAACGCCAGGGCCAGGGCGCCAACCCCTTTGCCGGTGGCAGCGGCAAGCGGGTGCTGGTCACCGGTGGCACCGGTTTTATCGGCGAGACCCTGGTCAACCAACTGCTGGATGCCGGGCACACGGTCAGCGTGCTGGCCCGGGACCCGCTGCGCGCCGCCTACCTGTTCGACGGTCGCGCCCGTTGCCTGCGCTCGCTGAGCAAGCTGGGCCACGGCGAAGCCTTCGACGTGATCATCAACCTGGCCGGTGCCCCGGTGGCCGGGCCGCGCTGGTCGGCCAAGCGCCAGGCGCAACTGCTGGCCAGCCGGGTCGGCACCACCGAAGCCCTGCTCAACTGGCTGCAACACGCCCAGCACAAGCCGGAGCTGTGGATCCAGGCTTCGGCCATCGGCTTCTATGGCGTGCGCGACGCCAGCCAGAGCCTGGATGAAAACGCCGAGCGCGGCGAAGGCTTCATGGCCGACCTGTGCGCGCGCTGGGAATCCTCCGCCGAACCGGCCACCCGCTTCGGCGTGCGCCAGGTGGTGCTGCGCCTGGGGATCGTCTTCGGTCCCGGCGGCGCCCTGAAGCCATTGCTGATGCCCTTCCATTTCGGCTTTGGCGGACGCATGGGCGATGGCCGGCAGATCATGAGCTGGGTGCACCGCGACGACGTGTTGCAGGTGATGGCCCGGGCCATGAACGACCCGTCCCTGTCCGGCACCTACAACATGGTGGCGCCGGAAGCGGTGAGCCAGGGCACCTTCGCCACTACTGTCGGCAAGGTGCTCAAGCGCCCGGTGTGGCTGCACGTGCCGGCTGCGCCGGTACGGGCCCTGGCCGGGGAGATGGCCGAGCTGTTCTTCGATGGCCAGAAGGTAGTGCCGGCGCGCCTGCTGCAGGCCGGCTACCGCTTCCGTTACCCGACCCTGGACGCCGCCCTGCGCGACCTGACCTGAGCTGAGGAATGCCCATGAGCAAGCCCCTGTTGTACCTGCTGGCGGGCAATGGCAGCGCCGCCGACTGGTGGGACGATGCCCTGCCGCACTTCCAGCGCTATCAGGTGCAGCCCCTGGAGCTGCCGGGGTTTGGCGACAACCCGCTGCCGCCCTGCCAGGACCTGGGTGAATACGCCGAGGCCCTGCTGGGCATGACCGAGCCGGGCCAGGGGATTGTCGCGGTGGGGGTCAGCGCGCTGATCGTGCTGCACGCCTTGCAGCGCCGCCCGGGGCACTTCTGCCGCAGTGTGCTGTTGTCGCCCGTGGGGGCCTTTCTCTGGCAACGGCGCTTGCCGGCGCTGATGTCGCCGCTGCCCGCGCGCTTGCTGATTCACGGCTTGCTCAGCCATAAACCGACCCTGTTCGCTGGCAAGTTCTCGCGCCAGCCGTGGAGCCAGGAGCAGTACCGGCGCATGGGCGCCGGCTATGGTCGGTGCCGGGCCTTCGTACCGCTGTGGGAGCAACTGCGGGCCGATACCGCGCTGCCGCTGCTGGAGTGGATCAAGGACCCGGTGCAACTGGTCTGGGGCGACCAGGACCGGCTGCTGGGGATTGCCCAGGCCGCAGCCTGGTCGGCCATCCTGGCCCGGGCCGACCTGCGGGTCAGCCTGCGGCCGGGCTGGGGCCATTACCCCTGGATCGACCACCCCGCCGAGTTCGTCGCCTGGCTGGAATCCGCCGACAACGGCTTCGTCGCCCACACCAAGGGCGGCCGCCTGCGCCTGGCGGAGCTGGCCGGCCAGCCGGTGCCCAGCGCCCTGTCCCTGGACAGCGCCAGCGACCCGCAGCTGCCGGCCCTGCTCGCCAGCCAGCCTGCGGCGCTGTGGGCGGTGCGTTCCTCCAGCTACGGCGAGGACCAGGCCGACTCGGCCAATGCCGGCTTGAGCACCACTTACCTGCGGGTGCCCAGCGAGCAAGTGCCCGGGCGCATCGGCGAACTGCGCGATGCCGGGGTCGAGGAAGTGGTGGTGCAGCGCTTTATCCAGCCGACCCTGTCAGGGATTGCCTTCGTCCGTCACCTGGCGGTGGAACTGGAGTGGGTCGAGGGCCATCTGGAAAGCCTTGCCGACGGTCAGGTCAGCCCGCAGCGGGCGATCCTTTCACGCCTGGGCGCAGCCTGGGAAAGCGGCCATTTCGCCACCACCCGAGGCCTGAGCGCCAGCGCCCTGTGGGACTTCCTGCAAGGGGTGCTCAAGACCTTCCACTACGTGCCCGGTGATGTGGAATGGGCCTGGGACGGCCAGCAACTGTGGCTGCTGCAGTACCGCCCCATCAGCGACTACGGCTGGCGCCGGCACCTGACCGCGGCCAATATCGCCGAGATCCTGCCACCGCAACCCAGCCGTTTCGTCGAGTACGGCCAGCGCCGCGCGGCGGCGAGCATTCCGGCGATCATGGCGCGCTGGGACGCCCGTGTACTGCAGGACAACGAACCCTTCACCGCAGTATTCGGCGGTGCTTCCTATATCAACAATGACCTGTTCCTGGCGCGGCTGGCCGACTGGGGCCTGCCCTCCTCCAGCTATGCCGGCGAGGTGGGCGGCGCCACCCCGCATCTGCCCTTGCGGCCCCTGCGCCTGTTGCGCTCGCTGCCACGGTTCCTGCGCATGCAGCACATCGCCCGCGGCCACCTGCTGAGCCTGGAACCGGGCCTGCGGCGCTTCGACCGGGAGCTGGCGCAGTTGCGCGCCGCCGGGGCCGACGGCCAGCAACTGGCAGACTGGTTCAGCCGCTTCTATGTGTTCGTGGTGCAGGGCAACCTGTGCATCGCCACCGCCCTGGCCAGCAGTGGCGGCGCGCTGCTGGGGCGTCCGCCCACCGCCTACGACAACCTGGACAACAGCCCCCATCGCCTGCCCTGGGAAACCGACCCCGGCACCCCGCGCCCGCAGTGCGCAGAGTTGCCGTTGCAAGCCTTCCCGCACTGGAGCCCGGCCATCACCCTGGCCCACCGCCTGGGCTTGCCGGGCATGCGCGGCTATTACCTGCAAGTGCGCGAGTGGTACCGGGACAACCTGATGCGGATCTTCTTCCGCCTGCACCACGCCGTGCCCGAGGCTGATCGCGGCTACTGGTTCGCCCCCCATGAGCAGGTGCGCAACCGTGGCGGCAGCTTCTGGCAGGACGGCCGCGAAGGCAGCGAGCAGGCGGCGGGGTTCATGATCTACCCGGGCCAGGTCCAGGGCGTGCTGGGGGTCGACATTCTGCTGGAGGACACCCTCGACCCCGGGCGCCATGCCCACTATCAGCAGGCCCGGGCAGTGATCGCACGCATGGGCGGGCGCCTGTCCCACGGTTCGACCCTGTTGCGCGAACTGCGCAAGCCCTCGGCGGTACTGCCCCAGGTAGACCCGGCCTGGATCGGCCGCGAAGTGCTGTATGCCGACGGCCAACTGAGCCTGGTAGAAGGCTGAAACCCGCGCTCAAGGCTGCGCAATGCTGGCGAAGCGTTCGCGGTAGGCCTGGGGCGTCACGCCCAGGGCCCGCAGCACGCTGCGACGCAGGGTTTCCTCGCTACCGAAACCGCACTGGGCGGCGATGCGCTTGATCGGCAGGGTGCTGTCGGCCAGCAGGCGCCGGGCGCTTTCCACACGGATCAGTTCAATGGCCCGGGCCGGGGTCTGGCCGGTGTCGGCGCGGTAGTGACGGACGAAACTGCGCTCGCTCATTCCCGCCTGCTCGGCCAGCACCGGCACCGTCAGTTCGCGGTCCAGGTGCTCGGCGATCCAGGCGTGCAGCCGGTCGAAACGCCCACCCTGGTTCTGCAGCGACAGGGTTACGCTGAACTGCGATTGGCCCCCCGGGCGCTTGAGAAACACCACCAGTTGCCGCGCCACTTCCAGCGCCACTGCGCGCCCTAGGTCGGCCTCCACCAGGGCCAGGGCCAGATCGATGCCGGCGGTGACCCCGGCCGAGGTCCACACCGGGCCATCGTTGATGAAGATCGGATTGGCCTCCACCTGCAGTTGCGGATACTGCTCGGCCAACTGCTCGCAGCGGGTCCAGTGGGTGACCACCCGGCGCCCGTCCAGCCAGCCGCTGGCGGCCAGCAGAAAGGCCCCGGTGCAGACCGACGCCACCCGCCGTGACGCCGCAGCCCGGGCCGCCACCCAGGCCACCAGTTCAGGATCACGGGCCGCCCCGTAGACGCCCCAGCCACCGGCAACGATCAGGGTGTCGCAGGGCTCTTGCGGCAGCGGCAGCGGCTCGGCCAGCAGCGCCAGCCCCGAGGAGCTCAGGGTCGCCCCGCCCGGGCTGGCAATCACCCGCGGGTGGTAGGGCAAAGGCAGGCCCAGGCCGCGGGCCCGGTCATTGGCCGAGGCGAACACCTGCAGCGGCCCGCTGACATCCAGCAACTGGGCATTGGCGAAGGCCAGGACAAACACGTTTTTCGGCGCAGTGGGCATGGTTGGCGTAAATCGAGGGCTGGTTGGCGTATGCGCCAAATCCTAGAGCGCTAGAGTCAAGCCGTCCACTTCATCGACACAAGGAACAGGCAATGGCAGTGCAGATAGGTTTTTTGTTGTTCCCCGAGGTCCAGCAACTGGATCTGACCGGCCCCCACGACGTACTGGCCTCGCTGCCGGATGTGCAGGTGCACCTGATCTGGAAGGAGCCGGGGCCGGTGGTGGCCAGCTCGGGGCTGGTGCTGCAGGCCACCACAAGCTTCGCCGACTGCCCGCCGCTGGATGTGATCTGCATCCCCGGCGGTACCGGGGTCGGGGCGCTGATGGAAGACCCGCAGGCCCTGGCGTTCATCCGCCAGCAGGCCGCCCGGGCGCGCTACGTGACCTCGGTGTGCACCGGCTCCCTGGTGCTCGGCGCCGCGGGCCTGCTCCAAGGCAAGCGCGCCACCACCCACTGGGCCTACCACGAACTGCTGGCGCCACTGGGGGCGATACCGGTGCATGAGCGGGTGGTGCGTGACGGCAACCTGCTGACCGGCGGCGGTATCACCGCCGGCATCGACTTCGCCCTGACCCTGGCCGCCGAACTGTTCGACGCCGCCACCGCGCAGCGGGTACAGCTGCAACTGGAGTACGCCCCGGCGCCACCGTTCAATGCCGGCAGCCCGGACACGGCCCCCGCCAGCGTGGTGCAGCAGGCCCGCCAACGCGCCGCGGATTCGCTGCACAAGCGCCGGGAAATCACCCTGCGCGCGGCCGCGCGGCTGGCAGCCGGCTGAGCCTTCAGGCACGGCGTACCGGGCCCTGGCGGGCATTGCCCAACAACTGGGTGATGGCGCCATCGCCATAGGTGCGCTCGACCCTGGAAATCACCACCTGATAACCGGCGTACCAGCGCCGGTACTGGCGCTTGGCTTCGATGTGCCTGGGGTGGCTGGCAAAGGCCTGGATCGAGGCTTCGTCCTCCCAGTAATAGCTGGCGTTGATCAGCCCCTGGTCGGCGCTGGTCCAGGATTGGGCGCCGACGAAGCCCGGCAGGCTGATGGCAATTTCGTCGATCAGCGCACTGAGGCGGTGGAACTCCTCGTCGCGCTGGCCCGGCTGGTAGATAAAGGCGGCGATGTACATGGTCAAACTCCATTGGCTGATGAATCAGAGCGGACGCGCCAGCAGCGCCAGGCGCAGGGCCAGGGCCAGCAGCACCGCCGCCAGCAGCCAGGATTGCCAGCGGGCCAGCCGCGAATCGCTGCCGGGCAAGCCACGGCGCAAGGCCGCGCCGAAGATCCCCAGGCTGGTATGGAAGACCCCGCTGACCAGGGTCAGCAGCAAGCCCAGGACCACCAGTTGCACAGCGATGCTGCCGTGCTCGGGGCGCACGAACTGCGGCAGGAACACCATGAAGAACAGCAGCGCCTTGGGGTTCAGCAGGCTGTTGCACAGGGCCCGGACAAACACCGTGGCCAGCGGCACCCGGGGTGTATCGGCAAGGTCCAGGCCCCCCCGCTGGCCCAGGGCCTTCCAGGCCAGCCACAACAGGTAGGCAACCCCGGCATAGCGGATCAGGTCGAACGCCGGCGGCCAGCTGGCCACCACGGCGGTGACGCCCGTGGCCGTGAGCAGGGTCAGGCCGATATCCGCTGCGCCGATCCCCAGCCCCGATGCCACCCCACCGCGCCAGCCATAGGCTGCGCCGTGGCTGATGACGAAGGCCATGTTGGGTCCCGGCGACAGCAGCAACAGCAGCACGGCGCCGAGGAAGATCGACAGGGTGGAAAGGTCCGGCATGTGAGCGCTCCTGCGCAAAAGTCGCTAGATTAGGACGCCTGTCTGATACAAACAAAAAAGTGTTCTAGATACATGAGGTGGCCGAGCATGCGCCGTACCCGTTACAAAACCATCGTCGATCACTTCGCCCAGCGCATCCGCGCCGGCCAGCTGTGCCCAGGCACTCAGCTACCGACGGTGCGGGCGCTGATGGCCAGCGAGCAGGTGGCGCTGGCCACGGCGCTGCGGGTGTATCACGAGCTGGAAGCCATCGGCCTGGTGGTGGGCGAGCCCGGGCGCGGCACCTTTGTCCGCGACACCAGCCTGCCCCGGGGCATGGGCCTGGAACAGCACCCGGCCAGCGCCGCCTCGGTGGACCTGGCGTTCAACTACCCGTCCCTGCCCGGCCAGGCGGAAAGCCTGCGCGAGGGGCTGCGGGCGATAGCCGCCTCCGGCGACCTGGATGCCCTGCTGCATTCCGCGCCCCAGGGCGGCCGCCCCCATGAGCGCCAGACCGCGGCGCGGCACCTGCGCAACCGCGAGATCCGCGTCGCCGCCGAGCAGGTGCTGATCGTCAACGGCGCCCAGCAGGGGCTGGCGGTGAGCCTGCTGGCGCTACTCCAGCCCGGGGACATCCTGGCAGTGGACGCCCTGACCTACCCCGGCCTCAAGACCCTGGCCCAGGTCCATCGCCTGGACCTCGAAGCGCTGCCCCAGCACAACGGCCAGATGGACCTCGACGCCCTGCAGGCCCTGTGCCGCCGGCGCCCGGTGCGGGCGCTGTACTGCATGCCGACCCTGCACAACCCCCTGGGCACGGTGATGCCCCTGGCCGAACGCCGGCGCCTGGCGCAACTGGCCCGCGAGCATGACCTGCTGCTGATCGAGGACGGCGCCTACGCCTTCCTCGCCGAACCGGCCCCGCCGCCGCTGCAAACCCTGGCCCCGGAGCGCACGCTGTATATTTCCGGGCTGTCGAAAAGCGTCGCCTCGGGCTTGCGCCTGGGGTTTATCGTCGCGCCCCTGGAGATGATCCCGGCCCTGGAACGGGCGATCCGCGTGTCCACCTGGAGCACCCCGTCGCTGACCGTGACCCTGGGCTGCCGCTGGATCGAGTCGGGGCTGGTGGACAGCCTGGAAGAACAGAAGCGCAACGATGCCCGCAGCCGCCAGCAACTGGCCCGGAGGGTGCTCAAGGGCTGCGATTACCAGGCCTATGGCTCATCGTATTTTCTCTGGCTGAAACTGCCGGAAGGACGGCGGGCCGATGCCGTGGTGGCGGCCCTGGAACATCAGGGGGTAACGGTGACCTCGGCCGAGCCCTTCGCCACCACCGCCCATGTGCCCCAGGCCTTGCGCCTGGCCCTGGGCTCCATCGGCCTGCCGCTGCTGGAGCAGGCTCTGGAAAAGGTCCGCAACGAAATCACTCGTTAACCACACCTGCAGGAGCCGGCTTGCCGGCGAAGAGCGCCCGCTCACCGGCGTCAATGGCCGGGGGCATCATCCGTGGCCGGCGGCGCCGCACCCACTACAACGATCTGCCGCAACCACGGCCATTTGCACAGAAGCCCGCGCTTAGCGTCGGGCTGAAAAGAACCTGCCACGTTCATGTTCCGCTGCATGAAGTATCAAAGTGGCCACAGCACCCAGGCTGCAGGCACGAAATGCCGGACGAAAAAAAACCCGCCGAAGCGGGTTTTTTCCAAGACCATTATGACTTCCTGTCTGCAGCATCCGTGCTAATGGTCGACCTTCCCTGATCCTGAGCGCTTCCTGCGCTGCAGTTGTGGGAAAGAAGATTAAACACAAAGCCCGGTGCGCAGAAGGCGCATTGAATTACAGCGCGTGTAGGAAATTCGCTATACCGCACTTACGCAAACCCCTAGTTCACCCCTCCAGTGCCTGGGCGGCCAAAGCCGCGAGCTTGAGCTGGTGCTGCGCCCCGGGCTGATGATCGTCCTGGAGAAACCAGGCAGCGGACAAACCACTGAAGGCCAGCACCCACTGCACCAGCCGGCGCGGCTCCAGTTGCGCCGCCCGGGCAATCACCTGCACCTGGCGGGCAAAGCGCACAGGATCGGTGGCGCTGGGCAGGTCCGGGTTGCAGATCAGGTTGGCGAAATCGAAGGTGCGCTCGCCATGGACCCGCTTGGGGTCGATCACCCGCCAGCCGCGCTCGGCGAAGTCCAGCACATTGTCGTGGTGTATATCGCCATGCAGCACCACCGGTTCCCGGGGCGTGGCCAACAGGTGCTCGGCTTCGGCCAGGCAGCGCAGGAACAACCCGCCCTGCTGCGGCGCCGCCTCGCGCAGGTCGGCAAACCAGCGATCCAGCGACACCAGCGGCGGCCGCGGTTGTGCCCGTGGCCGGTGCAACTGTTGCAGGGTGGCGCAGACGATATGGCTGACCTCATCGTGCTGGCCCGCCAGGGCCATGCGCATCAGCGAACCCTTGCCCATGGCGCGCTCCATCAGCAGGGCATCGCCTTGCTGGGCATGAACCCGCGCCGCCCCCTCCCCGGCCCACCAGGCCATCAGCCGGTTGCCGGCCTGCTCGTGTTCATCCAGGGCAATCTTCAACATGGCCGGCGCACCGTCTTGCAGACGCACCGGCAACAGGCGGCTGCCCGGGGTGACGATGGGATCGCCATCGGGCGTCAGGCGCCAGCGTTTCATATAGGTTGCAAACACAGAAGTAGCTCCCAGTAGTAAGCAGCAAGTTTCAAGCTACCGGATATGATTCGCAACTTATCGCTTGAGGCGGCCACTGACGACAGCAACCCAGCCCCTGCTATTGCGCGCCTTTCCTCCCGGTTGGATGAAGTTCTGCCTTACATCCAGCGCCTCCCCCCAAAATGCATGAACAAACCCGAGTCTGAAGTTGATCTAGCGCTCTACTCTCCTCCCTGTACACAAAGCTCCAGCCCCTGTGTTAGGGTGCTCCGGCAAAAAATACTATCGGACCATCAAACTGCTCGCAGCACCCTGCTTACTCTTGCGATCGGCACACTTGAAAAGTAAGGAGTCAAACACTTTATGGAATGGATTCTAAGCAACAAGGAGTGGTTTTTGAGTGGTATTGGGATTGCGATACCCTTGGCGTTCATCACCCTGTTCTTCCAAAAAAAAAATCAGGCAAAGCAGGTCCAGAATCAACGCAGCGGCAACAACAGCAACAACCTGCAAGCAGGCCGAGACATAACCACCGGCAAGAAGAACAGCAAAAAATAACTCAGACCCAGCAGTCCGGAGCTGGCAGCTATAACAATCAGGCTGGCAGAGACCTGACCATCAACCACATCGATTTGCCGCCCGAACTTCTTCAACAGTTCAATCACGCACTCAACAACATAAGAAATTCCGCAGACAGTGAGAAAAAGAACATTCTCCTGCTTCTTGAGCGCCAGGAATTCAGTAAGGCCGAAGCAGCACTGGACGCTTTGCTGACGGAGAGAAAGTCTTCATATGCTCAGGAGCTACTGGAAATTGCGGAGCTATATCTGCCGTTGAACAAAGAAAAGTCCAAGCTTTGTTATGAACAGGCTGCGCAGGCAGGACAGGACAATCCCGAACTGTTGAACAAGTATGCAATCTACTTGATGAATACAGGCAAGCTTGACGAAGCCCACACGGTATTCGACTTGTTGCTCGCAATGAGTCACTGCGACGACAAGGTCAGGGAGCTCGCCCTCGGCAATCGTGGCGTGCTTTATAAAAACCAGGGGAAATGGCAAGAGGCCATTAGCTATTTGCGTCAGGCCCAAGTGCTGTCCATCCGTAACAACAATAAAATCATTGAAACGTCGAACTTGAACAATCTGGGCGCCTGCTTCAACCACATGGGTGAGCTGGGGGAGGCCGACTCCTGCCTTCGACTGGCGCTGGAGAAGATCGAAAACCTGTTGGACCAACCGCAAACCGACCCCGCCCTTGCCAAGCTGAAGTCCATACAAGCCAACGCCTTGAGCAACCTGTCCATAAACAAGAAAAAGCTCTTCTTGCAAAGCGCTAGGAGTGCATACCTGGACGAAGCCGAACAGCTCCTCAAACGCGCCATAGACATTGATCAGTCCAGCGGCAACAAGTCGTTTCTTATCCGCCACCATGGCAACCTGGCCAACATCTACAAGCTGCAAGAACAGTATGAAAAAATGCACAGACACTTGGAAAAAGCCCGCGTGCTTTCCATCAGCCATGGCACCTTGAAAGATAAATTGACGGTACAGGTCAACCTGGCCGAGGCCTACCACAAAGAACACAAGCATCAGCAAGCTTTGCAAACTTACGAAAACTGCTTTGCCAACGAAAAAATCTTAGAGTTTCGCCAGTTGACGGCAACAGCGCTGTCAGGACTGGCCGATGTCCACAGGGCTCTGGATGAAGAACCGCAAGCCAACCACTGTGCGGCACAAGCAAGTGCCCTGTTCGCGGCGCTTGGCTTCAGCAGCGAAGTAGAGCGCATACGCAAGGATTTCCCTATGTCCCGGCCGTGAGGACCTTGCCCAGGTCCTCAAGGCCAAGGCCTTCGTTCTACAGCAATGCCGGGATGAGCGCTTCAACCCTGCTGCAGGTAGTTCTCGATATTGCTCATCTGCTCGTCCCAGCCCCGGCTGTTCATGCGAAAGGCCTTGAGCCGGCGCTCGGCGGGAATGCCGTCGAAGCCCGACTCGGTGACCCGCAGCAAGGTACCACCGGCGTGCTCTTCCAGTTCGAACCGGACCAGGGTGCTGGGCTCTGCCGAATAGTCCTGCGCGGGATCGATGGCGTAGGGGTGCCAGCGGAAGGAGAACAGCTCCTGGGGCAGCATCTGCTCCACCAGGACATCCCAGGTCAGGTGCTCATAGCCTGGGTAGGTCACCGCGCCCCGGGCCCGCTGGCCGGGTATGAACTGCTGGCCGGCCAGGGCCACGCCAAACCAGCGGCCGAAGCGTTCGGCCTCGCTCAGCGCCTGCCAGACCTGGGCCGGGTCGGCCTTGAGCAGGATCTTGCGTTCGATGCGATCTGAAGAATTCATGGGCCACCTCCAGTGATGAACACTAGACCTCTCTGAATCGAGCGCAACCTTTATCTGGCCGAAGGCCCCACTGATTGCCCAGAACGAAAAATGCTACTGTCGCCGGCGCCAATACCTCTGCAAAGGACCTGCCATGCCCCTCACCCTCACCGACCGTTACCGTGGCAGCCTGCTGGGCCTGGCCTGTGGCGATGCCCTGGGCACCAGTGTGGAATTCAAGCCACGGGGCAGTTTCCCCCCGGTCACCGATCTCTTGGGCGGCGGCCCGTTCAACCTCAAGGCCGGACAGTGGACCGACGACACCTCCATGGCCCTGTGCCTGGGGGAAAGCCTGTTGCGCAAGGACGGTTTCGACCCCGCCGACCAGATGGGCCGCTACCTCAACTGGTGGCAATGGGGCTACCTGAGCGCCACCGGCGAATGCTTCGATATCGGCATGACGGTGCGCCAGGCCCTGGCCGACTATCAGGAACACGGCCAGCCCTTGGCGGGCTCCAGCGACCCGCAGACCGCCGGCAATGGCTCGCTGATGCGCCTGGCGCCGGTGGTGCTGTTCCATTACCCCGACCTGGCCCAGGTCCGCGAGTTTGCCGGGGCCAGTTCGCGTACCACCCACGGCGCCGCCGAAGCCATCGAATGCTGCCAGCTGTTGGCCGGGCTGATCGCCAAGGCCCTGGACGGTGCCAGCAAGCAGCAACTGCAACGGCTCGACGCCCAGGGCTTTCGCGAGAGCAAGGTCGCGGCCCTGGCCCAGGGCAATTACCTGGATAAAACCCGCGACCAGATTCGCGGCAACGGCTATTGCGTCGACTCCCTGGAGGCCGCGCTCTGGTGCTTCCAGCACAGCGACAGCTATGCCGAAGCAGTGCTGGCCGCCGCCAACCTGGGGGACGACGCCGACACCACCGCCGCCATCGTCGGCCAGTTGGCCGGAGCCTTCTACGGGGCCCAGGGCATACCGCCGCACTGGCTGGCCAAGCTGCACATGGGCGAGGAGATCCAGGCCATGGCCGACGACCTGCTGGCCGCCGCCCGGCGTCGCGCGCCTGCCCGGCCGCTGCATGGCAGTTGCCTGTGCAAGGCGGTGCAATACCGGGTCGACCGCCTGGACATGCCCATCGGCCACTGCCATTGCCAGACCTGCCGCAAGGCCCACGCCGCGGCCTTTGCTTCGACCGCCGGAGTCATGCGCGAACACTTCCAGTGGACCCAGGGCCAGGAACGCCTGAGCACCTACGAATCGTCCCCGGGCAAGCTGCGGCACTTCTGCTCGGTCTGCGGTTCTCACCTGCTGGCGGAGCGCCCGGGGCAGCCCCACGTGATCCTGCGGGTGGCGACCCTGGACGATGATCCGGGGCAGACGCCACAGGTGCATATCTGGACCTCCCACGATGTGCCCTGGCTGGCCGACGAAGCGCTGCAACGCTGGCCCGAGTGGCAACCCAGCCGCGGCTAGACTGTTTCTTCCTCATTGACCGATTGCGAGACTTTCCATGCGTCCGATCCTGTTGCTGGCCCTTGCGCCGCTGCTGCTTGCTCCACTGGCCCAGGCCTATGAGTGCAACAACACCACCCAGACCGATATGAGCCTGTGCGCCAACTTCCAGCACAAGGCCGCGGACAAGGAGCTGAACGCCCTTTACCAACAGATCAACCAGCGCCTGAAAGACCAGCCACACAGCAAAAAGCTGCTGGTCAGCGCCCAGCGCGCCTGGGTGGCGTTCCGCGATGCCGAGTGCAGTTTTTCCACCTCGGGCGTGGAAGGTGGCAGCCTGTATCCGGTGGCCTACAGCAACTGCATCACGGCCTTGACCAAGACCCGCGTGGAGAGTTTCAAACAGTACCTGCAGTGCAAGGAAGGCGACTTGAGCTGCCCGGTCCCCGCACGGTAGGAGCGGGCTTGCCCGCGAAGGCGTCGGCGAGGGCCCTGCACGGCTTGCCGGCCTGTTCGCCGGCAAGCCGGCTCCTACAGGAGCCGGTGGCTGGCGGCGGGGTCAGCGGACGAAGATCTGCGCCGTGGTGATGGCCATGTCGCCGCCCGGCAGGGTGATCTTGCCGATCTGCTTCATGCTCTGCACATCGAAGATCGCCACGTCGTTGAAGGTCCCCGCCAGGTAGATCTTGGTCCCGGCCCGGTTGAACGAGATGCAGTAGTAGGAGTGTTCCAGGGTCGCGGCCTGGAGCAGTTTCTTCTGCTTGATGTCGTACTTGGCCAGGCGGTTGAGCACGCCGAACATCAGGTTGGGGTCCGTGGGCGAGCGCATGCCGCTGAAGTAGATCTCGGTCAGCGGGCCGAAGTCGGTGGTCTCGGTCTTGCCGGTCGCAAGATCGACGCTGAACAGCCCGTACAGCGGCTCGGCGGTAGCCGGGTCCTGCTTCTTGTCCTTGAACTTCGCCGCGGTGTAGAGCAGCGAGAAGTCATGGCGGAAGGTCTGCTGGTTCCACACGTAGAGCACGTCCGGCGCGCTGTAGTTGGGGCGTTTCCAGTGGCGGCTGGGGATCAGCACCTCGAACTTGCCGGTCTTGACGTCGACCTTGTACAGGTCCGGCCCGGCCACATACAGGGTGCCGTCGTCGCCGCTCTGCATGATGGTCAGCTGGCGCGGCGCGGGGAAACTGCGCAGCGGCTTGGCGTCGAGCCCGGCATCGGTGGCGTAGACATCCAGCCGCGGCTCCTTGACCTCATAGCGGTCATTGAGCAACAGGGTCGGGTTGGCCACGGTGTACAGCTCCTTGCCGTCGTGGCTGACGGTGAAGGCGAACATCGAGCGCGCCTTCTCCCCCGGATGCTGGGTGATGCTGGCGTGGAACACCTGCTTGCAGCTGTCGAGCTCGACGCCGTAGACATCCGCATAGTGGTTGTTCAGCACGTAGGCGATCTTGCGGTCCGGCGACAGTTGCACGGTGCCGGGGCCGAAGGCGTCGGGCATCTTGCAGGTCTTGTACAGGCTGTCGGTGGCCAGATCGAGAACGTGCAGGTTGTTCGGGTAATTGGTGGTCACCATGTACTCGTGACCGCTGTTGAGGGCCAGGCCCTCGTCGGCCAGGGCGGTGAAAGAACAGGCGCTGAGAACCGCGCCGGCGGCCAGGCCGCACACTGTGATAGCTCGCATGCTGGAATCCTTGTGCTGTCCGGTTACTTGTCTTTGGGGAAGACGGTGCCGAGGTTGCGCCAGTTGTCGTTGGAGGCCTGGGCGTCCTTGTTCCAGTCGGGGTAGGTGCTCATCATGTCCGGCACCTGGGCCGGCCACCAGCAAGGGTCGGAGCAGCCGTAGAGGTCGGCCTCCATCGGCTGGCACAGCGACGAGACGCCGCCAAAGGCATCGATTTCCCAGCCCGGGTCGGTGGTCGAGGCGCAGCCGGCCACGGAGTTCATCGCCAGCACTTCTTCGATACGGTCCTGGGCCGCGGCCTCGGTCAGTTTCTGAGCTTTGTTGTTGATCGGCTTGAGATGTTTCATGTCAGTGAGCCTTGCGCGGAGTGATGTAGCTGCTGATGAACGCAGGGTTGTGCGCCATGATCCGGCTGTAGACTTCGATGCCGAAATCCACCCAGTCACGCATCAGTTCGCAATAGTGATAAGTCGGATGCGCCGGGTCGCCGTAGCGGGCATAGCTCTCGTGGTAGCAGCCGCCGGAACACAGGTTGCGGATGCGGCAGCTGTCGCAGCCGGTGTTGGTGCGGTCCAGGCGCTGGGACAGGAAGTCATTGAGCTCCATCTGCTTGACCCCACCGTCATGCACATTGCCGAAGGTCGGCAGGGATGAGCCGGTGAAGCGGTGGCACAGGTTCAGCTCGCCCTTGTGGTCCACCGCCAGCATCTTCAGCCCGGCGCCGCAGGGCAGCGCCTTCTTGTGGCCCTCGTGGATATCGGTGATCAGTTGGTGCAGGTTGGAGAAGCCGATATTGCGGTGCTCCAGTGCCGCCGCCAGGTAACGCCGGCCCAGGCGCTTCATGCTGGCGAAGACTTCGATCAGCTCCTCGCTGCTGAGGTTGAAGCTGCTGATGTCCCCCGAGGTCACCGGGGCGAACCCCACTTCGGCGAACCCCAGCTCGTTGAACAGGTGATCCCAGATGGTCTCAAGGTCGGTGACCCCGGTGGTCAGGGTCACCCGCGCCCCCACCGGCCGGCTGTCGTAGCGTTCCAGAAGCATCTGCGCCTTGCGCCGCACCACGTCATAGGTGCCCTGCCCGCCCACGGTGATGCGGTTGCGGTCGTGCACGGTCTTGGGCCCGTCGATGCTCACCGAAAGCCCGAAGCGGTGGGCGTTGAGGTAGTCCACCACCTCTTCGGTGAGCAGGGTGGCGTTGGTGGTCATGACGAACTCGACGAACTTGCCGGCCGCGGCAAAGCGCTGTTCGCAGTAGTCCACCATGGCCTCGATCAGCGGCCGGTTGCTCAAGGGTTCGCCGCCGAAGAACACCACTGTGTAGCGCTCCTCGTCCGGGGACTCCTGGAGCAGCATTTCCACCGAGGCAATGGCCGTGTCCAGGCCCATCTTCTTGCCCGCCGAGGGCTTGTCCAGGTCCTCCTTGTAGCAGTAGGTGCAGCTCAGGTTGCAGCCGGTATTGACGTTGAGCACCACGGTATTGATCGCCGTGCGTTCGACCCGTTTGACGCCGATTTCCGGGGTCAGGGGCGAGCCGTCGCTAACCAGTTCCAGGGCCATCAGCTCGCGCAGGGTGTCGCTGACGTCGGCACCGTCATAGGCGCCGGCCAGACGCTGGATCAAGTCTTCCGGGGTACAGCCCGGGCCGCGCAGCGCATCGATGATGCTGCCGGTCAAGGCATCGCTGGCAAACAGCGAACTGCTGGGGATATGGAACAGCATGCGGTTGGCGTCCACCTGCACTTCATGCAGGTTGCGCTCCACCAGATTCAGAATTGCGCCCATTACAACCTCCTGTGCCTGCCCCGCGTTCGGGGCCTGCGGTCATTGCCTGAAAGTGTCTGTCGGTATCGCTCGACGCCCCTCAGGGAATGGGTGGATTGTTCCAGCGTTGCACGGTGACGATCAGCTGGCCTTCACCGGTCAGGGCCTTGCCCCCCTCCTCCACCGCAGCGATCACCTTGAGGTTGCCGGCGTTGTTGGTGGACATCTTGCGCAGCGGGTTGGGCCCGGCATCCCCTGGGGTGAACACGCCACTGTCAGCCTGCATGCTGCCGGCGTACTTGACGTCTTCATCCTTGGCCGCCTGGGCGTCGAAGGCCTCGACCTTCCACTGCGCCGGCATCACGCCGATGCGGTAGGCCTTGCCGTCGGCCCCCTTGCCCCAGGCTTCGGCATCGAAGCGGCCCTGGACCTTGGGCGTCGAACCGCCGCCGTCACCGATCCGCGCCACGGCAAATGCCGGCACCACCTTGACCTCGGCGATGCGCTGGTACACCGCCAGCGTCGCGCCCTTGAGGCTGCCGACGCTGACTTCCCGCAGCCCCGGCTGGGCGCTGGCCGCCGCCTTGAGCCTGACGCGGATGCGTTCGGGGCTCTGCTCCAGCACCTGCACGACCTCCACCCCTTTGCCGAAGCTCGGAGTGCCCGCAAGGCCCGCGCCCACCAGGGTCACCTCGGCCTCCTCACCGGCCTTCAGGTAACCCGGCTGCACCGCCAGCAACCGCTGGCTGCCTTGCCGGGCGGCGATGAAGTCCAGGCCGCGCTCGTCGTGCTCGGCCTCGAACATCCGCCCTTGCAGTGCATTGCCCTGTGCCGCCAGCACCTGGCGCATGACCACGCCATCCACGGTGACATTGCCGCGCCATTCATAGCCGTTGTAGAGGATCGCGCTGCCCTCGCCATTGAACGGGCTGCCATCGGCGTACTGGCCCTTGACGCTGAGCTTGAACTGATCGCCTTCCCCGGCGCTGACGCTCATCACCCCGGCCAGTTCACCCTTGCCCGGCAGGTGGCCGCTGAAGCTCCAGTCCCCCGCCAGCGCCGCCGCTTGCGGGCGGGCCTGTTGCCAGGCTGTCCAGGCGGGATTGTCGAGGGGATAACGCTTGGCCAGCAGCGGCACCATTTCCTTGAGGGCGGTGGGCAGCCATTCCCGGTCCCGGGACAGCGCCTGGTACTCCAGGGATGGCCATTGCCCAAGGTGGAAATTCACCAGCCGCTCCCATTCCTGGGCCGGCCGGCGTTGCAGGGCGATCCGCGCGCCGGAGTGGCAGCGGGCGCACATCTGGGTGGTCTGTTCGTCGAAATGCTCGACAGTGTTCAGCCGTCGCTCCAGGGCGTAGCGCACGCCGTCGGTCTCGCTGGGCGCCAGGCCCTGGGTATCGGCCAGGTACTTGACCAGGGTGCGGCGGTCGTCATCGCTGATTTGCAGCCCGTGCATGGTCTGCATGCGGGCAATGCTCATCAGCCAGCCTTCCGGGGTCTTGCGCTGGTGGCTGATGCGGCTCAGGGCTTCCCCGGCCTCGGGGGTGTGGCAACCCTGGCAGGTTTCCTTGAGGATGCTCTGCGCATCCCGAGCGGCAAAACTCGAAGGGGCATGCAAGGCGGTACAGGTGGCAATGGCCAGCAGGCTGGCACTGAGCCTCAGGCGCAGTCTTCTCTTCATCAACGTCAAACCTCCCACGGTGCTTTCTTATTTTTAGCGAGTCGTTTTTATGGTTTCTGCCATGCCCGGCACGCCCGGTCATGGAGGCAAGAGAAACGTCTGCTGATATGCAATACACGGAGCGTGCCAGCTTATAAAAGAACCCGGAATCAACGACTTGGGCGAAGACGCCGGTCCCTGGCGGGCTTGCGGGTGTTACCCGACGTTCAATTTCGAGACAAACGTCTCAGTCTGAGACAGCGATTAGCCAGCGCCAGAACAGCTCTCAAGGCCGGCGACGAGGCTGTACCGCTGGTTTTCTTTGCAATTGGATCTTGCATTTATCCGGCGGCGCCGCAGAATCACCCCCGCTTTGCCTGCCCCGTCCCATGGGGTGTGCCGCACCTCCCCTCTTACAAGGAACCTGAAGTTCATGGATAGAAGCGCCTGTGCCCGTCTCGGCTCGCTGATCCTCTCGTTGTCTGCCCTGACCCTGGTCGGATGCAAGGAAGAAACCAGTCCCAAGACTGCAGCCGTCGCTGCGGCCCCCGCTCCGGCGGCCATGGTCATGCCGATCTGCGCCAATGGCGAATGCGCGGTGCTGGACCAGGACGGCAAGGTGCTGGTCAGCGCCGACAACGACTACGACGCCGTGGTTGCCCTGCCCCTGGACAAGACCTTCCTGTTCGCCAAGGACGGTACCTGGAACCTCAGCAGCGCCGATGGCAAGCAGACCCTCAAGGCCGCCTTCACCGATGACCTGCGGCTGCTGACCCCGGGCTACTTCGGCTTCGGCCAGGACGGCAAGCTGGGCATCATCGACCAGAGCGGCAAACAGATTCAGCCACCGCGCTTCGACGATCTGTACGTGGGCGGCAACGACGACTTCATCGTCTACGAGATCGGCGGCAAGCGCGGCATTCTCAGTGCCAAGGGCGAGGTGGTGACCGAAGCCCTGTATGACAGCAGCATGGTCCGCGATGACTTCGCCAAGCGCGGCTGGTGGATGATCGCCGAACGCGGCAACGACAAGTGGGCGCTGAACCTCAAGACCGGCGAGCAGAAGAAGATCGACTTCGACAGCATCGACTACTTTGCCAACCAGCATCTGGTGGTCAGCACCGAACAGGGCAAGGCCCTGGCCGATGCCCAGGCCCAGTTGATCAGCGCCGCCACCTACAACTGGATGGGCGAACCGGGTGACGGCCTGGTGGCCTTCCGGGAAAAATACGACAGCCCCTGCGGCTACATGGATTTCCAGGGCAAGACCGTGATCCAGGCCCAGTTCGGCACCTGCCAGGTATTCGGCAAGCAGGGCGCGCTGGTCACCGCCAAGAACGCCGACGGCAGCTCCGGCAAGGCCGGGCTGATCGACCGCCAGGGCCAATGGAAGGTGCAGCCGGTCTACGACTCGGCGGACCCGGCCGGCTTCAGCCCCCTGGGAATGTTCCGGCAGGTACCGGGGCTGAACCAGGTCGCGGTGCTGCAGAACGTGTTCAGCGCCACCTTCGGTATCTTCGATGTGGACAAGGGCGTCGAGCTGTTCAAGCCCACCTACGCCCAGATCGGCGCGATCAATGCCGACCTGTTCGTCTTCAGCACCGCCAACAGCCCGACCAAGCAGGCCACCCTGTTCGGCCAGGCCACCCAGGTGCGTACCGTGGGCCTGATGGACGCCAGCGGCAAGGTGCTGCTGGAGCCGGGCCAGTACGTCGACATCCGCCTGGACAACAGCGGCCACTACCTGCTGGCCACCGACGACACCTCGGCCCTGGCCACCTCGGCGCTGTACGACCTCAAGGGCAAGCGGTTGATCCCCGGCAAGTGGCAGGAACTGGTGGTGGACGAAACCCGCGGCGCCATCTTCGGCTATGCCGTGGAAGGCATGGGCGACGACCAGTCCCGCAGCCTCAAGGCCCTGTATCGCCTGGACGGCACTCCGAGCTTCCAGGTCAGCCAGGTCGATTGCGGCGCCGAACAGGTGCACGACGGCCATGACCAGGTGCTGTGGCCGGCCAACCCCCAGGACTACTGCCCGCAGCCTGACGAAGTGGAAGACCAGGGCGAAGGCGACAACGCACAGGGCTGAGGCCCCGAGCGAACCGGTCACGGTTGGGATCAAGCCTGCTAGGATGCGGGCTTGATCGATTCAGCCAACCGGCCCGGATGGGGCCCGACAGGAACTGTCCCATGCTCAATGCTCTGCTCTTCGACCTTGATGGCACCCTGACCGACACCGACGCCCTGCACCTGCTGGCCCTGCAGCAACTGCTGCTGGAAGAGGATGGCCGGACCTTCACCCAGGAAGAATTCGAAGCCCATGTCAGCGGCCAGGCCAATGCCAACATGTGCCGCTACCTGTTCCCCGAGCGCAGCGTGGCGGAACATGAAGCCTTTGCCGAGCGCAAGGAAGTGCGCTTTCGCCAACTCTCCCCGCAACTGATGCCCATGCCCGGCCTGCTGCGCCTGCTGGATTTTGCCCAGGAGCACGGCATCGGCGTGTGCGTGGTCACCAACGCGCCCCGGGCCAATGCCGAGCACATGCTCGAGGTGCTGGGCCTGCGGCAGCGCTTCCAGACGGTGCTGGTGGCCGAGGAGTTACCTCGGGCCAAGCCCGATCCCCTGCCCTACTTGAGCGGCCTGGAATGCCTGCAGGCCACCGCCGACCAGGCCCTGGCCTTCGAAGACTCGGTACCCGGGCTGACAGCCGCGGTAAAAGCCGGGATCTGCACGTTCGGCCTGGCCACCAGCCAGCGCCCGCAAACCCTGCTGGATGCCGGCGCCCACCGCGTGATCAACGACTTCGACGACCCGCAACTGTGGGCCGAGATCCGGCGCCGGCTCGATCTGCCCTGAAGGGAATGGGATGAGGATATTGGCCAGGCCAAGCGGGAAGGAAACAGCCAGGGAGAAAGAAACGGCAGGAGGGAAAAAGGTGCTCGCCCATCACTTCGGCAGTGGCATCCAGACCGAAGTACCCCCTTTGGCTGGGCGAGCAGGAGGGAATATACGCGGGCTCCAGGGGCAGTAATATCGGACATATCCGAAAACACCCTACGACTTGGGCAAAGATGCTGGAGGTTTATCCCTGCACGACTTTTTTTTCACGGTGCTTTCACCTCGCCGCCCCTATATTGCCAATCACTCCTTAACGAATCCCATTTGGCCCGCGCTACAGCGGGCTTTTTTTTGCCCGGGCTCCAGCGATCGGCCCCTGGGGCGCCGACTGCTGGTGCGGGTCACTCAGGGAGCCGCCCGCTCCGCAAGCGATGCCTGGGTGGGGACGAATGCCGGCGCCTGCTCGGGATAAAACCGCGCCGCGGCATTGATCACGGCCTGCACCGAGGCGGTGACGATATTGGCGTGACAGCCGGCGCCAAAACGTGACCCGGCAATGCCCGGCCACACCGCTTCGACGACTGCCAGCGCCTGCGCATCGGCCCCCGCCCCCAGGTTGCGCTCTTCAAAACTGTCGATGCGCAGCGGCAAGCCCAGGGCGGCCAGGGCCGCCGCGACAGGTCCGTTGCCCACGCCATGCAAGCACGCCTCCTGGTTCCCGGGGGTGGCGACCCGCAGCTCGATCCCCTGCCCCTCGGGGGCATCGAACAACCGATGAGCGAGATACCGCAGGCCGGCCGTGCCCTCTGCGCACGCCAGATAGGTGCGCTGGAACACCTCCCATAAAGCGTCGCTGCTCAACTCGGCGTCACTGGCATCAGCCAGCTTCTGCACAATGGCGCTGAACTCGATCTGCATGCGCCGGGGCATGACGATGCCGTGGTCACGCTGCAGCAGGAAAGCGATCCCGCCTTTGCCGGACTGGCTGTTGACCCGCACGATGCTGTCGTAGGTCCGCCCCAGGTCCTGCGGATCAATGGGCAGGTAGGGTACCTCCCAGAAACCGTCGGCCGCCTGGGCGGCAAAGCCCTTGGCGATGGCGTCCTGGTGCGAGCCGGAAAAGGCGGTGAACACCAGGTCGCCGACATAGGGATGGCGCGGATGGATCGGCAGCGCCGTGCACTCCTCGGCAACCCGGGCCACCGCTGCGATATCGGAGAAATCCAGCCCGGGGCTGATGCCCTGGGTATAGAGATTCAGGGCCAGGGTCACCAGATCCAGGTTGCCACTGCGCTCGCCGTTGCCGAACAGGCAGCCCTCCACCCGCTGGGCGCCCGCCAGCAACGCCTGTTCGGCACAGGCCACGCCGGTGCCCCGGTCGTTGTGCGGGTGCACTGACAGCGTGACCTGGTCGCGGCGCTCCAGGCGCTTGTGCATCCATTCGATCTGGTCGGCAAAGACGTTGGCGGTGGCCACCTCGACGGTGGTCGGCAGGTTGATGATGATCGGGCGCCCCGGGCCGGCGTCCCAGGTACGGATCGCGGTGTTGCACATGCGCAGAGACACCTCGAGCTCCGCCATGCAGAAGGTTTCGGGGGAATACTGCAACACCCATTCGGTTTCCGGATGCTGGTCGGTCAACTCGCGCAACAGCCTGACATGGCGTTCTACCAGGGACTCGACCTCGTCCACCGAAAGCCCGAAGACCACGCGCCGCCAGACCGGGGCGATGGCGTTGTACAGGTGGACGATGACCCGGCGCGCACCCTGCACACTGCGTACGGTTTCGCGGATCAGGTCCTCGCGCAGTTGGGTCATCACCATGGGCGTGACATCGGCGGGAATCCGCTGCTGTTCCACAAGCTCGCGGACCACCTCGAAATCGGTGCGCGAGGCGGCGGGGAATCCCACTTCGATTTCCTTGAAGCCCAGGCGCACCAGTTCCTCGAACAGGCGCAGCTTGCGCTCGCGGTTCATCGGCTCGAACAGCGCCTGGTTGCCATCGCGCAGGTCGGTGGACAGCCAGATCGGAGCCTGGGTGATGGTACGTGACGGCCACTGGCGCGAGTCCAGGTCCACGGGGGTAAAGGGGCGGTATTTGGTATGGGGATGGGCGAGCATACTGACCTCGAAAGCACAATGGAGAACGCGATGGATCTCCCCTGCTTTCATCATGGAAAGCGCTTCGAGGCCGGAGTCTGGGGGAGATCAGCCTGGGTGCCAGGTTCCTGGCAGCACCGGCAGACCCCGGCCGTAAGGCAGGGGTAGCGCTAGTAGCAGGGTCAGGAACAGGGGGTTCATGGGCGGTTGCAACCGTCGGCGGGCAAGGAGTGATCTGTAGTCTAGGTAGCGATATTCTGAATGTAATGCGCTAAACGCCCTTTGATTATCGCAAAATGGACATTTTCACCTATGATAAGCGCCCCATGATCCCTTCCAGGACGGAGGCGCTGCGCTGCATGTCCGATCTGCTTGTTGTCTCGTCCATCGACTGCCTGTCCATGCCGGTTACCAGCATCGCCGTGGATTACCCCAACGGCCATGAAATACCTGCCCACAGCCATCCACGCTCGCAGCTGGCCTATGCCATCGAGGGCGTGCTGGTGATCGACACCGAGTCCGGCCGCTGGGTGGTGCCGCCCAGCCGCGGGGTGTGGTTGCAGGCCGGCGTCGAGCACCGGGTACGCATGCGCGGCGCGGTGCGCATGCGCAGCCTGTTCATCAATGTCGATGCCATTGCCGGCCTGCCCGAGCATGACTGCGTGATCGAGGTCTCGCCGTTGCTGCGTGAGCTGATCCTGGCCGCCGCCCAGGTCGGCACGCACTATTCGCCGGACAGCCGCGACGGCCGCCTGATGCGTCTGATCCTCGATGAGATGCGCTCGCTGCCGGTGCTGCCGTTCAGCCTGCCCTGGCCCCATGAGCCGCGCATGCTGCGGGTGTGCCAGGCGCTGGCGGACGATCCTTCGGACAACCGCACCGCCGAACAATGGGGCGACTGCCTGGCCATGAGCGCCAAGACCTTCCATCGCCAGTTCCAACGCCACACCGGCATCACCTTTGGCCGTTGGCGCCAGCAGGCGCGGTTGCTGATGTCCCTGGAGTGCCTGGCCGAGGGCATGCCGGTGGTGCAAGTGGCGCTGCAGCACGGCTACGACAGCCAGAGCGCCTTCGCCGCCGCCTTCAAGCGCCAGTTCGGCACGCCGCCTTCGGAGTTCTACCGCTGAGGGCTCAGGCCCGGCGCAGCAGCACACCGGCCACCACGCACAACAGCATGGCCAGCCCCGCCAGCAAGAAGGCATCGCTGTAGGCCAGCAGCAGGGCGTCGCGGTGCAGCACCTTGTCCACCATGCCCAGGGCTTGCTGGCGCAGGGGCGCCAGCGCCGCCGAATGCAGGGCCGTTGCGTACTCTACCGGTGCCTGGGCCAGCAGGCGCACCAGTTCCACCAGGCGCTCCTGGGTGGCCTGGGCGAACAGGCTGACGGATTCGCCAATGCGCTGGGCGTGGAGTTTCTCGCGCTCCACCACGATCTGGCTGGACAGCGCGATACCGATGGCCCCGCCGACGTTACGCACCATGGAGAACAGTCCGGAGGCCGAGCCCACCTGGTCCTTTTCCAGCCCCTGGATCGCCATCACCCCCAGCGCCACCACCACCAGCGACTGGCCGATACCACGCACCACCAGCGAGGGCACGATGACGTTCACCGAGGCATCGGGGTTGAGGTGGATGTTCATCAGGCAGCCGATGCCAGTGATGGCGAACCCGGCAATGATGATGGTGCGGGCGCTGGTCCAGCGCATCAGCCGCGGGGTGGCGAACGACATGACGAACTGGATCAGGCCGTAGGGAATCATCATCAGGCCGATCTGCCGGGCGTTGTAGCCGTGGATCTGGGCAAAGTAGTTGGGCACCAGGAACACCACGCCGAACACCACCGCACCGAAGGTGAATTGCATCAGGCTGGCAATGCCGAAGTTGTAGCGCCCCAAGAGGCGCAGGTTGATCAACGGCTGCTCGCGACGCAGTTCGATGGCCACGAAGGCCAGCAGGCCGACCGTGGCCAGGATCGCGCAATGGCTGATGAAGCTTGAGGCGAACCAGTCGTAACGGCCACCCTCCTCCAGCATGATCTGCAACGCCGAGAGGCCCACGGCCATGCTGGCGATGCCGCCCCAGTCACCCTGGCGCAACTTTGCCAGGACCATGGGCTGGGGCCGCACCGACCAGCCGATGGCCGCCAGCAGCAACAGCCCCGGCGGCACTTGCAGGTAGAAGATCCAGCGCCACGAATAGGCATCGGTGAGCCAGCCGCCCAGGGACGGTCCCGCGGCCTGGGCGACATTGTTGGCCACGGCGAACAGGGCCATGCCCATGGGATGCCGGGCCGCCGGCAGCTCGGTGACAATCAGCTGGAACGACAGGGGAATCAGCACCCCGCCAAAGGCCCCTTGCAGCACCCGGGCGAAGATCAGGCTGTGGATGTTCGGCGCCAGGGAACAGGCGATCGAAAACAGCACGAAACCGGCGGTGCCGACCATCAGCACCCGGCGCATGGAAAACACCGAAACCAGCCAGCCGGTCATGGGAATGATGATGATCTCCGCCACCAGGTAGGCGGTGGTGATCCACGACCCCTCCTCGAAAGTCGCCCCCAGGGAACCACGCACGTCCGGCAGGGAAGCGTTGGTCACGTGCACGTTCATCCCGGCCATGAAGCAGCCCACCACGCTGCCCAGCACCGCCACCCAGGTGCGCAGGGAGATTGCCTGTGCGGCGGCCTCGCCGGTGCCTTCCGATACGGCCTGGGCACTAGTCATGACGAGTGTCCACGGTCACCACCACCGACATCCCGGGGCGCAGCTGCGCCTGTCGCGGCTGCCCCGGATCGAGGCGGATGCGCACCGGCATGCGCTGCACGATCTTGGTGAAGTTGCCGGTGGCGTTGTCCGCCGGCAGCAGGGCGAATTCGGCGCCGGAAGCCGGGGCGAAACTCTCCACCCGTCCCTCCAGTACATGGCCGCCCAGGGCGTCGACCTCGACCCGCGCCGCTTGCCCGGGCCGCATGCCGTCGACCTGGGTTTCCTTGTAGTTGGCCACCACATAGGCGTCCTCAGGCACCACCGCCAACAGCGGCGCGCCGACTTCGACGTACTGCCCCAGGCGCAGGCGCCGCTGGCCGGCGATACCGTCCACCGGGCTGCGGATCAAGGTGCGAGCCAGATCGATGCGGGCCAGTTGCCGCTGGGCCGTGACCCGGGCCACGCCCGCTTCGAGCTTGTCCAGTTGCGCCCGGGCGCTTTGCTGTTCGGTATCGAGCACCTGTACCTGTTGGCGCCGCGCGGCCAGGCTGGCGCGGGCCGCGCCCAGGGCGGCATCGGCCTGACGGGCCAGCGCGGCGGCGTTTTCCAGTTGCTGCACGCTGCTGACTTGCTGGCTGGCCAGGTGTTGCTGCCGCCGCCCTTCCTGGCCGGCCCGTTGTGCCTCGGCCTCGGCGGCGCCGACCCGGGCCTGGGCTTCGGCGATCAGGCTCTGCTGCTGTTGCTGGCGGGCGGCCAGATTGGCCAGCCGCGCCTGCCCGGCACGCTGTTCGGCCTGGGCCTCGCGCAGCGCCGCTTCCGCCTGTTCGACCCGGGCCCGGTAGTCGCTGTCGTCGATCCGCGCCAGCAGGTCGCCAGCCTTGAGCGGCTGGTTGTCCCGGACCTCGACCGCCACCAGGTAGCCGGCGACCCGGGGCGCGATGGTGACGATGTCCGAGCGCAGGTAGGCATCGTCGGTCTCCACCAGGAAACGCCCGTTGAACCACCAGCGCAGGCCCCAGGCCAGAACCAGCAGCAACACCAGCGCCAGCCCGGCATAACCGAGTAAGCGACGGCGGGTGACGGCTTGCGCCGGGAAAGCGGGAACAGGGGTCTGGGTCATTGCAAAGGCTCGTTGGGGGTTCGCGGGAAAGGGTTGGCCGCAGCCCGGCTCGGCTGCGGCAGGACAATCGGCGGCGCGCTGCGCCAGCCGCCGCCCAGGGCCTTGAACACCAGCACCTGGGTATCGATGACGGCGGCATCGGCCTGCGCTGCCGCGGCCCGGGTACGTACATCGGTGCGCTGGGCATCGAGGTAATCCAGGGCCGTGGAGGCACCGGCGGCCCTGGCTAGCCCGGCCAGACGCAAGGCCTGGTGGTCACGTTCGGCTGCCAGGTGCAGGGCTTGCTGGCGCAGCAACGCGGCCTGGTAGTCGCTCAGGGCCTGTTGCTGCTCCTTCAGGGCCGCCAGGATGCTGCGGTCGAAATCCGCCAGCGCCGCGCTTTCTCCGGCGCTGGCCTGGGCGATGCGGGCGCGGGCGGCATTGAGGTTGGGGAAGCTCCAGGACAACAGCGGCCCCAGTTGCCAGACCGAAGCGTCACGGTCATCGAAACCCGCGGGGTGGTGCGCCGACGTGAAGACCCCGGCCCCTAGGCTGACCCTTGGATAGAGGTCGGCCCGAGCCACGCCGATGCGCGCCGTGGCCGCCGCCAGCCGGCGCTCGGCCTGGCTCACGTCGGGGCGCCGACGCAACATGGCCAGGGCATCGCTCTGGGGCATGGGCGACCCCAGGGTCGGGGCCTGGCGACAAGCCTGGGCCGCCGCCGGTGCATCACCCGGGGGGCGCCCCAGCAAGACGGCCAGTTCGGCCAGGGCCCGTTGCCGTCCGGCCTGCAGCGGCGGCAGGCTGGCCTGCACCTGGCCCACCAGGCCTTCGGCGCGCACCACATCCAGGGTCACCGCGGCGCCGGCCCGATACAGCCGGCCGCTCAGGGTGCGGCCCTGCTCCACCAGCGCCAGGGACTCGCCGGCCACCTGCAGGCGCTGGCCGTAGCTGCAGGCCTGCAACCAGGCACGGGTGGTTTCCGCGGCCACCACCACCCGCAGCCCATCTTCGGCGGCCCGGGCCGCCTCGGCATCGGCCCGGGCGGCATCGGCCAGGCCGTGCAGGCGGCCGAACAGGTCGGCCTCCCACTGCACATCCAGGCCGACCCCATAGCGGCTGCCGGTGCGGATGTGCTGGCTGTCCTGCAAGGCGGCTTCCAGCTGGTCGTCGGCGGTACTGCCGTAGCCGGCGCGGGCCGTCACCTGGGTGGAAGGCTGGCGCAGGGTATCGGTTTCGCGCAGCAGCGCCCGGGCCTGCAGCAGGTTGGCCGCGGCCATCCGCAAGTCGCGGTTCTGGCTCAGGGCTTCCTGTACCGCGGCATTGAGCCCAGGGTCACGGTAGAGCTGCCACCACTGGTCGAGCCCCTGCTCGGCCGTTGCGTCCAGGTGGCTCACGGGCAGGGGCACAGTGCTGCCGGGCGGCCGTTCCGGCCCCAGGGTGCAACCGGCCAACAGGGCGCACAGGGCCCATGCAGGCCTCGGGTAAATGGGCATGGGAAGTACTCACGGATTCGAAGCGCCTACTTTAGAAAGGCCAGCTGGCGACCGTCTAACGAGAACTTCTTTTCGATTATCGCGAAATGGTCAACCTTGATCCCGAGCGCGGCCCTTCCGGCCTGGGCCCACAGCTCCAGGCTGTCGGCCAGCTGAACGAACTCACACTGGCCCTGCTGGCGCCAGTGGCCATGGATACAATTTGAAACACCCCCTACCCAGCCAATCGGATCGCCATGACCGAAGAATTCGATGTGCCCAGCCCCCACGAAAAGCACCTGGAACACGTGAGCGAACATGCCCACGCGCGCAGTGACCGCTTCGCCAGCAAGATCGCGGTGATGACGGCGATCATGGCCACCCTGGGAGCACTCCTGAGCTATCAGGCCGGCTCCTCGGAGAGCCTGGCGGCGATGGACAAGAACAATGCCGCGATGAAAAAGACCGAAGCCGCCAACCAGTGGAGCTACTACCAGGCCAAGTCCAGCCGGCAGAACCTGGCGGAGCTGGCGACCCACATTCCCGGAGTCGATGCCGCCCACTACGGCATCGAAGCCCAGCGCTACCAGAAGGAAAAGGAAGCGGTGCGCCTCAAGGCCGAGGCCCTGGAAGACGAGGCCCGGGACTGGGACGAGCAATCGGAAGCCGCGCTGCACCAGCACCATCGCTGGGCCCAGGCCATGATGGCGATCCAGATCGCCATCTCGATGGCGGCCATCACCCTGCTGACCCGCAAGGAATGGCTGAAGAAGCTCGCCTACGGCGCGGCCGGCGGCAGCGTGCTGCTGGGCACCCTGGCCTGGCTGCACATCTAGAGCCCCCTACCGGCCCCCGGAACCTGCCAGCCGATGCGTCTCTTGAATCTCACCGGGCTGTCGCAGTTTGCGAAAAACTGCCGCCGCGCAAGCCCCGGTGCTGCGCCCCAGGCCCCGCCATAGCGGGGCCGCGGCGCCTGGGTGGAACTGGCACAGCCATTGCGAAAGCCCCTGCCTCACCTACAACAAGAGGCTTCGCCATGGCTATTGCCCCACTGCTCGCCGCTACCACGGCCTTTATCCAGCGCGCCCCGCGCATGCTGATCGGTGCTCACTGGACCGAGGCCGGCGACGGCCAGACCATGCCCCTGCGCAACCCCGCCACCGGCGAACAGCTGTGCCTGGTGCCCCGGGCCACGGTGGACGATGTGGACCGCGCAGTGCTCGCCGCACGCCAGGCCTTCGACGATTCGCCCTGGACCCGCACCCGCCCCCGGGAGCGGCAGAACCTGCTGTGGAAACTCGCCGACCTGATGCAGCGCGACGCCGAACTGCTGGCCCAGCTGGAATGCCTGAACAACGGCAAGAGCGCCGCCGTGGCCCAGGCCATGGACGTGCAACTGTCCATCGATTTCTTGCGCTACATGGCCGGTTGGGCGACCAAGATCGAGGGTTCAAGCGTCGAGGTCTCGCTGCCCCTGATGCCCGATGACCAGTTCCACAGTTTTATCCGCCGCGAAGCCGTGGGCGTGGTCGGCGCCATCGTCGCCTGGAACTTCCCGCTGCTGCTGGCCTGCTGGAAACTCGGCCCGGCCCTGGCCACCGGTTGCACCCTGGTGCTCAAGCCCGCCGATGAAACTCCGCTCAGCGCCCTGAAACTGGCCGAACTGGTGCAGGAAGCCGGCTACCCCGACGGCGTGTTCAACGTAGTCACCGGCACCGGCATCACCGCCGGCAGCGCCCTGACCCGCAACCCTCTGGTGGACAAGCTGACCTTCACCGGCTCCACCGCCGTGGGCAAGGAAATCGGCAAGATCGCCATGGACTCCATGACCCGGGTAACCCTGGAACTGGGGGGCAAGTCGCCAACCATCGTCATGGCCGACGCCGATCTGGCCAGCGCCGCGGCCGGGGCTGCCAGCGCGATCTTCTTCAACCAGGGCCAGGTGTGCTGCGCCGGTTCCCGGCTGTATGTGCAGCGCAAGCATTTCGACAAGGTGGTAGCCGACATCGCCGGCATCGCCAATGCCATGAAGCTGGGCAATGGCCTGGACGCCAGCGTCGAGATGGGCCCGCTGATTTCCGCGCGCCAGCAGGAGCGGGTCTATCGCTACATCGAGATGGGCCGCGAAAGCGGCGCCACCATCGCCTGCGGCGGCGAACAGTTCGGCCCGGGGTATTTCGTCAAGCCGACGGTGATAGTGGATGTGGACCAGAAGCATTCGCTGGTGCAGGAAGAGATCTTCGGCCCGGTGCTGGTGGCCATTCCTTTCGACGATGAGGCCGACGCCCTGCGCATGGCCAACGACAGCCCCTACGGCCTGGGCGCGAGCATCTGGTCCAACGACCTGGCGGCGGTGCACCGGATGATTCCGCGGATCAAGTCCGGTTCGGTGTGGGTCAACTGCCACAGTGCCCTGGACCCGGCACTGCCGTTTGGCGGCTACAAGATGTCCGGGCTTGGCCGGGAAATGGGCCACGCGGCCATCGAGCACTACACCGAGTTGAAATCAGTGCTGATCAAGCTCTGATCCGCCCCGCGCCAACCGCCCCACCCGGGGCGCCGGAGGTGGTCCGGCGCCCCCCCGACGACCGCCCTGTTCGCCGTGCAAAGCACTGCTACGCTCAGCCCGAGCCGGCTGGCCACCTCGTTTGAAGAGCCTGGGCTCATCCCCCCACAACGCCTCATCACCACCGAAAACCCGAGGAAAGCATCATGGGATCAAATGGAAATGATCACGATTACATCCAGTGCGGCTGCCACAACCCCGTCTGGGAAGCCTTGAAAGACACCCTCGACCCCGCCAGCTATATCGCCAGCCACCCCAACGCAGCACAGGGCCCGGCCAGGGACGCGAACGGCGAGTCCCTGGTGTTTCATGACGGCATCATCTACCCCTTGCGCGACGGCAACATGGATGAGCGAGTCGAAGCCCTGGGCATCCATGCCGGCGACGTGGTCGCCGCGGGCACCCTGGCCGCCGTCGAAGCCCGCATGCAGGCCCTGGGCATCGACTACAAGAAGCAGTCGCTGCACGGCAAGACCCTGCTGCCCGGCCTGGTCGAGCCCCACGCCCACATCGTGCAGAGCTGCGCCATGGATGGCTGGCTGAACCTGGGCGCCATCGAGCCCGACGACGGCGATACCCAGCAGGCGCCAGAGAAAAACAGCCAGCGCCTGCGGCCGCTCTATACCTGGGGCTGGCTGAAGGAAACCATCCAGAACAACCTCCCCGAAGACAGCACGAGCTGGGTCCTCGGGCACCTGGTCGACCCGGCGCTGATGCCGTTCAAGGTGATGCCGGGCGGCCTGAACCGACTCATGACCCTGCAATGTGGCGACACGCCCGAAGAGGGCTACCTGGACACCATCGAGGCCAAGCGGCCGATGCTGCTGATCAGTGCCTCCATGCACACCGCCTACATGAACACGGCGGCCCGGGATCTGGTGCATGAAAGAACCGGGGTCATGGTCGAGAATGGCGTGCTGCAGGAAACCCAGATAGTGGCCGGGATCCTGTCGATTCCCGCCAGGCAGAAGCTTGCAATGCTGAAGATCTTCGAGCGCCTGGACACCTTCTTCGCCACCGCGGCCAGCCGCGGGATCACCCTACTGTACGACGCGATGATGGACCCCTTGTCGAAGCTGGTATTGAACGCCTACTTCCTGTCCCACCCCAGAACGCTGCGGATCGGCTACGCCGCCGCCTGCAACAACTCGCTCGAAGCCCTCAAGCTGCTGCCGGACTATCGGCCGGCCACGCGGGAAGAGGCCAGGCACATGTATCAGGGTTCGATCAAGGTGATCTCGGACGGGTCCAACCAGGGGTTGACCGGCTATCAGGTCGCGCCCTACTGCTGCGAGACAGACCGCCCGGTGGGCAACTTCAATCTGTGCGACAAGGGCGAGGACACCCCGAAAACACTCCCGGTCAAATACCAGGAATTTATCCACGCGGCGGTGAAAAAAGGCTGGCCGCTGATGATCCATGCCAACGGCGACCAGGCCATCGAATTCACTCTGCAGGCCTATGACCTGGCCCTGCAGGGCCAGAGCGGCCTGGACAAGCGCCATCGCATCGAACACTGCTCGCTGCTGAGCAAAAGCACCCTGGAAACCATGCAGCGCCTGGGCCTGTCACCGAGCTTTTTGATTGGCCATGTCGGCTACTGGGGCTACGCCTTCGATAAAGCCATTTTCGAAAAGAAGGCACACAACATGCTCGACCTCTGCAAGTCGGCCCTGGACCACGAGCTGCGGATTTCCCTGCACAGCGACTATTCCGTGACCCCACTGGGCCCCCTGCGTTCGATGGAGCAGGCGGTGACCCGCAAGATGGAAGGCATCCGCAATCATAACAACCAGTTCGTCCATGACCCGCGCCTGCAACCCATCCTCAATGAGGGCCAGTGCCTGACCCGCAAGCAGGCGCTGAAAGCCATCACCTACGACGCTGCCTGGCAGTGCCATGCCGAGGCCTGGACCGGCTCCCTGCAGGACCAGAACTTCGCCGACTTCGTGATCCTCGAGCAGGACCCACTGGACGAGAAGTTCCCGGCCACCCGGATTCGCGACATCAAGGTCTGCGAAACCTGGAAAGGCGGCCAGCGGGTGTACCTCAACCCCCGTAGCTGACCAGTGCAAGCCCGGGGGCTGCGCCAGCTCCCGGTGCCCCCTGTAGGAGCCGGCTTGCCGGCGAAAAAGACCGCAGGTTCACTCCGGTGGATGGCCGCTGCGCGGTTCGCGAGCAAGCTCGCTCCTACGATCCCCGTTCAGGGGCGGTAGCCTTGGGCCAGCAACCAGCTGCGTATCAGCCGATTCTGGTCCGGGCTCAGCTGCGCCAGGGCCTGGGCCGCCCCCTGGCTGCGCAAACGGCGCAACAGCGGCGCCAGTTCCACGCCCTGTACATGCCAGATGCCCAGGGGCTGGTCCGGGGTGATCACCACTTCGGCTTCATCCACCAGGCCGTCGCGCAGCACCGGGGCGCGCTCGATGCGCAAGGCCGAAAAGTCCACGGCACGGTGCGCCGGCTGGCAATCCGGCCACTGCCGGCGGGCCTGCCAGAACGGCTGCTCGGGCCAGCGTTGCTCGTCGGCGTAGAAGTCCCGGCCGATGCGCGCAAAACGCAGGAACAACTGTTCCACCCGCTGCCCGTGAAAACGCTGCGCCAGCGCTGCACGTTGTGGCTGCTGCAACAGGGTGTTGATCACCGCCGGAGCCTGCAACGCCGAGGACAGGGACTGGAAAATGCCGTTGCCGGACAAAGGGTCCACGGCCATGGCCGCATCGCCGACCCGCAGCCAGTTCGCGCCACAGACCTGGGGGTTGAGGATCGCCGTGCTGCTGCGGGCATGCAGGTGCAATTGCTGCTCCTGGCCACCGGCAAAGAATTCCCGGGCCATGGCCGAGCCCAGGCGGCGCTGGCGACAGTACTCCAGCAACTGCGCCTTGCCCGGCAGCCCGGCGCTCTCCACATCCAGGGTCAGTTGCCAGTAGCACTGGCCGTCCTCGCGCCGGGCCATCCAGGCCCAGCCGTCCTCCAGGCTGTGCACCGCGCTGGCGGCGCTGCCGCCAGGGCCCTGCCAGCGGTTGAGCAGGCTGACGGTTTCCGGGCCGCGCAGGCCCTTGCCGCCCCCCTGGCGCAAGGCTTTGTCCAGCACCGGCGCCTGCCGGCCACGGGCCTCCACCAGGAACTCGCCGCGCACCTCGCCCTGCCCTTGCACCTGGACCCGATGCCCGGCCTCGCTGGACTGCACCCCCAGCACCCGGCCCTCGATCAGCTTGACCTGCGCTTCGCGCAAGGCCTCCCGCAGGCCGCGGTCGAAGGCCGGGCGATCCAGCAGGTATTCGATGTTCTGCGCATGTTCTGCACCGTTCCATGCCACCCGCCGCTGGGACGGTTGCAGGGCCTGGGCCAGCGCCTGTTCCAGGCCGGCACCGCGCAAGGCTTCAAGCACCCGCAGCGAGACCCCTTCCAGGGCCGGAAAGCGTCGCCAGTCGCTGACCAGGGTCACCGGGTAGCCGAGGCGGCGCAGCCCCAGGGCCACTGCGGCCCCGGCCGGCCCCGCGCCGAAGATCAGGATGGTGTGCATGGCTGTTGCCGGCGTTCCGGCCCCTGGTAGTGGGCGTTGTCCTGCAGCCACTGCCGGACCTGGGCCTTGTCGGCTTGCGGCTGGGCACCCAGGTAGGCCGCGATATGCCCGCTCAGGGCCGCGCACCCCAGGCTGGCGCCGGATTGCCCCGGGCTGCTGCCGCGCACGCAGGCGGCGAAATCAGCCTGGGCGGTGTTCAGCCATGACCACTGCTGCGCGCTGCATCGCGCATCGCCGGTGACGCGCAGCACCCCGGGGTAACTGGCCGGAAACACCGCCTCGCCCTGGGCCGGGCTGGATGCGCACAACAGCACCCCGCGGGCCTCGGCCGCGGCACAGGCCTGGCGCAGCAGGTCGCGATCCTGGCGCAGGCCCAGGCTCAGGTTGATCAGGCGCACGTCCTGCGCAAGCAACCAGTGCAGCGCGGCGCTGACTTGCGCGGCGCTGGTGACTGCGCGCCGGTCGAACACCTGGGCCACATAGACCTGCGCCGTCGGCGCGCGCTGGCTGATGGCCTCGATGATCGCGCTGCCATGGCCCAGGGCGTCTTCCTGCAAGGGGCCCTGGCCTATCCCTTCGGGCTGCAGGAAGAAGCGTCGTCCGCCCGCCACCCGCTGATGGGCGGCATGGCCGCTGTCGATCACGCCGATGCGCAGCTCAGGCTTCATGGGCCACCTCCAGCGCATGCAGTACGCCATCGCGCAATTCGAAGCGCAGTTCGGCATCGGCCAGGGTCGAGGGTCGGTGGCTGATGAGGATCCGCGTGCGCCCGGCGAACAGGTGGTCGATGGCCTCGATCACCTCGCGCTCGGTGGCCTCGTCCACCGCCGAAGTGGCTTCGTCCAGCACCAGGATCATCGGGTCCTGGAGCAGCGCCCGGGCAATGGCGATGCGTTGTTTCTGGCCGCCGGACAATTGCTGGCCGCGCTCCCCCAGGGGGCTGTCCAGGCCTTCGGGCAGGGACTCGATCAGCCCTTGCAACTGCGCCAGCCGCGCCACTTCGGCCACGGCTTCGCGGCTGGCATCGGGCACGCTGTAGGCCAGGTTGTCCGCCAGGCTGCCGCGAAACAGCACGATATCCTGGCTGACCACCGCCACCCGCCGGCGCAACTGCGCCAGGTCCAGCTGACGCAGATCGACGCCGCCCAGCAGCACCTGCCCGGACTGCGGGTCGTGGTGGCGCTGCAAGAGGTCGATGAGCGTGCTTTTGCCTGCGCCCGAGGTGCCGCTGAGGGCCACTTTGCGACCGTAGGGAATACGCGCCTCGATGCCCTGCAGGGTCGAGCCGCGGCCCGGGTGGCAAAAGTGCACTGCGTGAAAATGCAGCTCGCCCTGCTCCGGCACCGGCAGCGGCGCCTCGGGGTTGCTGATGCCCGGTTCCTCGCCACGCAGCTCCATGACCCGGCCGAGGCTCACGGTCATGCGCTGGATTGCCACATACAGGCCCAACAGGCTCTGCACCGGGCCCACCGCCATGCCCAGGTAGGTGGAAAAGGCAATCAGCGCCCCCAGTTGCCAGGTGCCCTGTACCACCCAGTAGCCGCCGATCAGGAAGGCGCAGGCCCGGGACAACGAGGTCAGGGTACCGGGCACCGCCTGGGTGAAGAACTCGGTGACTTGCAGTTTCAGCAGCTGTTGCAGGTAGCCCTGGCCAAGGCCATCCAGGCGCCGGGCCTCGCGCTGCTGCTGGCCGGCGCTCTGGATGAACTTCATCACCGGCAGGGTTTCCACCATGAACGAGGACATGTCCGCCGAACGCTCGCGCAACTGGCGCACATCGCGCTCCACCTTGCGCCGCATCCAGCGCAGCCAGAGCACATCCAGGGGAATCAGCACCAGGGCCAGCAGCGACAGTTGCCAGGACAGGGTCAGGAGCATGGCCAGCGCCACCACCAGGCCGATCACGCTGGACACGGCGGAGAACAATGAGTCCACGGCAAAGCGCTGGATCTCCGCCACATCGCCATCCAGGCGCGACATCAGGTCGCCGATCCGCCGCTGGCCGTAGAAGCTCGGCGACAGGCGCTGCAGATGCCGATAGAGGTCGTCGCGCAGGGCGAACAGGATGCGCCCGGACAGCCGCGTATGCAGGTAGCGGTTGACCCCGGAGAGCACGGTGCCCAGCAGCCCGGCGCCGATCATCAGCGCGGCGATCAGCACCAGCCGCGGGAAGTCCCGGGCCAGCAGGCCGTCGTCGATCAGCAGCTTGGTCAGCCAGGGCTGCACCAGCACCAGCAGGGAAGCGCACACCGACAGCCCCAGCAGGCCGCCGATGGCCAGCCGGTGGGGCCGCACGAAACTGTAGAGCCAGCCCAGGGCGGCACTCAGGGCCTGGGGGTCGCGGCTGTCCACCAGCCGGGTGATCAGGCGCCGCATCAGGCGCGCAACTGTTTGAGCTTGCGGTACAGGGTCGCGCGGCTGATGCCCAGAGCGTCCGCTGCCGCCGAGACATTGCCCTGGTGGTTGTCCAGGGCACTGCGGATCAGCTCCAGCTCATTCTCGCGGATGCTCCCGGTCTGCGGTCGGGCACTGGCATTGAGGTCGTCGAGCATGCTGTCGGGCAGGTGCTCCAGGCCGATGTGGCACTCACCGTCTTCGCGCAGGGCCAGGGCTGTGCGCAGGACCATCTCCAGCTGGCGGATATTGCCCGGCCAGTGGTAGTCCGCCAGCAGCCGACGCAGCTCATCGCTAAGGCTCACCTGGGCGCCACCGAGCTTGGCCAGCAAGCTGTCCACCAGGGGCTGCAGGTCTTCGCGTTCGCGCAGGGCCGGCAACAGCACGCTGATGCCGTTGACCCGGTAGAACAGGTCTTCGCGAAAAGCCTTGTCCTGCACCTGCTGCTTGAGGTCGCGGTGAGTGGCGCAGATCAGGGCGATGTCGATGTCCTGTTCTTCGCCGGCCCCCAGGGGCGCCACCTTGCGGTCCTGCAGCACGCGCAGCAGGCGGGCTTGCAGGGCCAGGGGCATGTCGCCGATCTCATCGAGGAACAGGGTGCCGCCGTGGGCCTGTTGCAGGCGCCCGATCATGCCGCCACGACGCGAGCCGGTGAAGGCGCCTTCGCGATAGCCGAACAGTTCCGACTCGATCAGGCCTTCGGGGATCGCCGCGCAGTTGACTGCGACAAAGGGTTTCTCGGCGCGGCTGCCGGCGCGGTGCAGGGCCCGGGCCAGGACTTCCTTGCCGGTGCCCGTTTCGCCCAGTAGCAACACCGGCAGGTCATTGGCCAGGCCCTGACGGGCCATGCGCAAGGTGCGGGCGTAGCGGCTGTTGCCCCCGGCCAGGGCTTCCAGGTCCTGGGGCATGGCTGCGGCTTTCGGAGCGCTGCGTGGCGCGCGATGCAGGTTGAGCGCTGGCTGCGGCGCCCGCAGGGCCTTGTAGAACAGCTCGCCCTTGGCGGTTTGCAGGCTGCCCACGGCGCCCTGTTGCAGGCGTGCGAGCAGTTGCAGGCCATCGCCCCCCAGGAACTCTTCGCAGCGCCGGCCCACCAGGGCTGCGCGCGGGGTGTTGAGCAACTGGCAGGCCTGGCCGCTGACCGCGAGGATCTGCCCGCCCAGGCTCAGGGCCAGCAGCCCCTGCCACGGTGATTCGAGATATTGCCGGCGGCTGTGGAAGGCCAGGACGATCTGCTCCGGGTAGGTGGCATGGAACACCCGCGCTTCGATCTGGCTGACCGCCATGGCCAGCAGCGCGGTGCTGTCCTGGGCCCGGCCCAGGGGGCCTTCGCGGGTCAGGTCGAGCACGCCCAGAATCTCGCCCTGGGGGCACTGGATGGGCACCGAGGTGCAGGAGAAATGGCTGAGACGGTCCAGGTAGTGCTCGCCGCAGTCGATCAGGGTCGGCCGGGCCTCCACCAGGGCCGTGCCCAGGGCGTTGGTGCCGCGGGTGGCTTCGCTCCAGCAGGCGCCAAGGGTGATGTCCTGCACGCCGCTGTCCTTGAGACGGTCGGCGCGGCCTTCGATGGCCAGGATGGTGGCGTCGGCATTGGCCAGGATGATCATCCCGTCCTTGCCCTGATGCTGGCTCAGGTAGTCGATGGCCGGGATCGCCGCGTCCAGCAACAGGCGGTTGCTGGCCAGCAGCACTTCGAGGCTGGCGCTGGATTCCAGGGTCAGTTGGTGCTGGCTGCCAAAGTGCACGCCATGGCTGAGGCTGCGCCGCCATGAGGCATCGATTTCCGCACGCAGAACCCCGTCGGGGATCTGGCCTTCCAGGTGCAGCCGTTCCCGGGCCAGCCGGGCTTCGTGTTGCTGCTCACCCTTTATTGTTTTTATAAGAGTCATCAAGCGCTCCGAATCGGTCCGCCCGCTGCATCCCGCTCCACTCCCTTGGATTGCGCGAAGCACGCAAGCCGTGGTCAATGTCTACACCGGGTTCAGGGGGCAGTAAAGGGGCTTTGCCCGAATCATCGGGCAGCCCTGAATTGCTTACCCTGTCATTGGAGATCAAGCAAAACCTGCGCCAGTGGAACGGGCGCTCGAGCATCTTGACGTTAACGTAAAGCAAATGGCAAGTACCGCACGCCCCCCTCCCGTTGGCACTGGCCTGCCAGCGAAGAGAGCCCCGAGACGAGCGCAGGACTTGAGACCCCTTAGCCGGCAGGCCGGCTCCTAAGACGAATGCATGCCAGCTTGTGCAGGAGCTGGCTTGCCAGCGAACGAGGACCTTTAGTCGGGTGCAAGACGTAAGGACCCTTTCGCGGGCAAGCCGGCTCCTGCGAGCGGGCGGGGCTGGTGGTGCCTACAGGGCCCAGGCGCCAGAGTCTGCGAAGAAGGCGCGGGCGTTGTCTTCCAGGCTTTCCAGGTGATAGCCGCCTTCCTGGACGATCAGGCACGGCAGGCCCAGGCTGCGGATTCGCTGGCCAAGGATGGCGAAGCCGTCCCGGGTCACTGCCACCTTGCTCTGCGGGTCGAGTTCATAGATATCGAACCCCAAAGACAGCACCAGCACCTCGGCATCGAACGCCTTCACCGCCACCAGGGCCTGTTCCAGACGGGCGAGGAAATCCCCTTCGCTGGCGCCATGGGCCATCGGCAGGTTGAGGTTGTAGCCCTCCCCCGCCCCGGCGCCACGCTCTTCGGCGAACCCGGCCACCCCCGGGTAGAAGTTGGTCGGGTCGCCGTGCACCGAGACATACAGCACATCGGCGCGCTCGTAGAAGATTTCCTGGATGCCCTGGCCGTGGTGCATGTCGGTGTCCAGCACCGCCACCCGGGCGTATTTGTCCCGCAGGACCTGGGCGGCGATCGCCGCATTGTTCAGGTAGCAGAAGCCCCCGGCCGCCTCGGACCGGGCGTGGTGGCCCGGCGGGCGGCACAGAGCGTAGGCCGCCGGCTCACCGTCGAGCAACGCCTGGGCCCCGGCGACGGCACTTTGCGCTGACCAGTAGGCTGCACGCCAAGTCGACTCACCCACCGGGCAACTGCCGTCGGCCAGGTAGCACGCGGCCTGGGCCAGGACCCCGCGCAGGGCATTGGGCTCACGCACGAAGATGTTGGACATCACCTCATCGCCCCAGTCTTCGGGGATGTCCTTCCAGCCCTGGTGCGCATCCTGCAGGAACGCCAAGTACGGCGCGCCGTGTACCGCCAGCAACGGTGCCATCCCGGCATCCCGTGGCTGCTCGACGGCAAAACCCAGGGAGTGTGCGGCCTGCACCAGGCGCTGGGCGCGCTCCGGAACCTCCTGGGGTATGCGCATCTGGCCGCGCGAGTAGTAGCTGCGTGGATGGTGGAGCAACTGTTCGGGGTGGAAAAAACTGCGCATGACCTTCTCCTTATTCAACCTGGCCGGCACGGGCCAGCACGGCGTTAAGCAATACATCGGCGCCCTGGCGCACGTCCTCGGGCAACACGTCTTCGGCTTCGTTGTGGCTCAGGCCACCGACACAGGGAATGAACACCATGGCCGTCGGGCAATAGCGGGCCAGCAAGATGGCGTCGTGGCCAGCGCCGCTGACGATGGACTGCTGAGCGTAGCCCAGGCCATCCACCGCCTGCTGCACCGCCGCCACGCACTCGGCATCAAATGGCGTGGCCGGGCTGATCCAGTGCCGGCTGATACTGACCTTGAGCCCGCGCTGGCCGGCGATGGCCTGCAGGCGTTCCTCGACCTGCTGCTCCATGGCGGCGATCTGCCGATCCTGGTGGTGGCGCAGGTCGACGGTGAAGCTCAACAGGCCGGGAATGGTATTGCGCGACGACTTGGCGATGCTCAGCTCACCCACGGTAGTCAGGCCCTGGGGGGCAAAATCCGCTGCCAACTGCTCCACTGCAAGAATCATCTGCGCCGCGCCGTACAGCGCATCCTTGCGTAGCGGCATCGGCGTGGTACCGGCGTGGGCCGCCAGGCCTTCGACCTGCACATCGAGCCAGCAGATGGCCTGGCCGCCGCTGACCACGCCGATGCTCTTGGCGTTATCTTCAAGGATCGGGCCCTGTTCGATATGGGCTTCGAAGTAGGCATCCACCGCTGCGCCCAGGGGCCGGCTGCCGGCATAACCGGTGCGCTGCAGGGCCTGGGCGACGCTGATGCCATCGGCGTCACGCACCGCCAGGGCGGCGTCCAGGGCCATGACCCCGGTGAACACCGCCGAGCCGAACATCGCCGGGGTGAAACGCGCGCCCTCCTCGTTGGTCCAGACCGCCACTTCCAGGGGCTTGCGGGTCTGGATCCCGAGGTCATTGAGCGTGCGTACCACTTCCAATCCGGCCAGCACACCGTAGACCCCATCAAAGCGCCCGCCTTCGGGCTGGGTGTCCAGGTGGCTGCCCATCATCACCGGGGCAGCGTCCGGGTCGCTACCTGGGCGCCGGGCAAACAGGTTGCCAATGGGGTCGACGCTCAGGCTCATGCCGGCCTCGGTGCACCAGTGGGCAAACAGTTCGCGACCGGCCCGGTCTTCATCGCTCAAGGCCAGGCGGCAGTTGCCGCCACGGGCCGTGGCACCGATTTCGGCCATGGCCATCAGGCTCGCCCAGAGGCGCTGGCCATTGATTTTCAACATCATCAGATTCTCCAGACAATCAGGCGTGGGATGCCATTTCCAGGCGATGGGCGTGAGCGTGCCGGCGTGCCAGGGCCAGCACGCAGATCAGCGAAACGGCAGCGATCAGGCTGTAGAACACCGCCATCGGCCACCATTGGCCAATAAACCGATGGGCCAGCCAGGTGCCGATCAGCGGGGTCAGGCCGCCGGCCAGGGCACCGCAGACCTGATAGGCCAGGGAGATCGCGGTGTAGCGCACCCGGGTCTCGAACATGCCGCTGACGTAACCGGCGATCACCGCATAGAAGGAAGCCATGCACACCACCGCCAGGGCGATGCCGAGGATCATCAGCGGCGCCTGCCCGGAACTCACCAGCACGAACATCGGATAGGGCGAGACCATGGCCAGTACTGACACCAGGCATAGAAAGCGAGTGGCGCCGATTTTCTCGGCGGTCCAGGCCGCCAGGGGCTGGATGCAGAACTGGATGATCGCCACCACGAACAGGCATTCGAGAATCAGCGAACGGGGAATCTCCAGTTGCTGGGTGGTGTAGGCAATCATGAAGGTGTTGGTGAAATACACCCCGGCGATTCCCAGGGTATTGGCGCCGATGCACAGCAGCAGCGGGCGCCAGGCCGTGCGCAGCACTTCCATCACCGGTGCCTGTTCCTTGCGCACCGATTTGGCCGCCTGCTCGCGGCTGGCGAGAAACTCCGGTGACTCGTTGACCCCCAGGCGAATCGCCAGGCCCACCAGCAGCAACAGCGCACTGGCGAGGAACGGCAGGCGCCAGCCCCAGCTCATCAGGGCGTCCTCGGGCAGGCGGGTCACGGCGCTGAAGGCCAGCAGCGAAAGGATCAGCCCCGCCGGGCTGCCCAGCTGGGCAAAAGACGCGAAGAAGTTGCGCCGGCCCTTGGGCGCGTGCTCGCCGGCCATCAACACCGCCCCGCCCCACTCACCGCCCACGGCAATGCCCTGGACGATGCGCAGCAGGATCAGCAGCACCGGCGCCAGGGCACCGATCTGTGCATAAGTTGGCAGCAGGCCGATGCAGACCGTGACCACGCCCATCATCAGCAGGGTGATGACCAGGGATTTCTTGCGGCCGATGCGGTCGCCGATATGGCCAAAGATGATGCCCCCCAAAGGTCGGGCGAAGAAGCCCACGGCAAAGGTGCCGAAGGCGGCCATGGTGCTGAACAGCTTGTCGTCGGAGGGGAAGAACAAGGCACCGAACACCAGCGCCGCGGCGGTGGCGTAGATATAGAAGTCGTACCATTCGATCATGGTGCCGATAAAGGCGGCGGCCGCAGCCCGGCGAGGCTGAGGCGAAGCGGAAGGCTTCATGGTTGGCTCCCTTGATTATTTTTTTGGCAGGAGGAAGGGTCGGGCGCAGGGGCTTCTGCTGGCACCTGTCTGGGGTGGATTTATCCGTTCCGGGGGATAATTAGTCAATTTTCTATTGGTTATCTCGATTATTATCCTGGCTTATTATTCAGCTACAGCCCGAACCAGAGCCCCTGCCATGTCCGACCGCGATGCCCGCCGCCTGCTCAACGACCGCCTCGACTGGAACCTGTTGCGCACCTTTCGGGTGATTGGCCAGGAGCTGAGCATCAGCCGTGCAGCGGCGCGCCTGCACTTGACCCAGCCGGCGGTCAGCCAGGCCCTCAAGCGCCTGGAAGAACAACTGGGCCGGCAGTTGATCGCCCGGCGCGGCCCACGCTTTGCCCTGACCGAAGTGGGTGAGCAGATCTTCGCACTGGCCGGAGAGATCTACGGCCAGATGTCCCAGGTCAGCAGCATGCTGGAACAGCCCGCCGACGAAGTGATCGGCAAAGTGCGGCTGTTGATCATCAGCCGGATCTTCAGCGAACGCTTCGACGACTTCCTGGCCGACTTCCATCGTCAGCACCCGCGGGTCGATCTGGAGGTGGAAGTGATGCGCAGCTCGGACATCGTCAGCGCCCTGCAGGAAAAGACCGCGACCCTGGGCTTGAGCCTTAACCGCCGGCCACAGCCGCGCCTGGAACAGCGGCTGTTCCTGCGTCAGCGCTATGCGTTTTTCTGCGGCAAGCACCACCCGCTGTTCGGCCGCGGGGATGTGGCCGAGGGCGATCTGCAACGGGAGAATTTCGTCAGTTTCACCAGCGACCAGATCGGCGGCATGCTCTCGCCGCTGACCATCTTTCGCGATCAGCAGGGCTTCAGCGGGCGCATCGTCGCCTCATCCCCGAGCCTGGAAGAAGTACGACGCCTGGTGATCGCCGGCTTTGGCATCGGTTGCCTGCCGGAGCATGTGGTGGCCGCCGATGTCGACGCCAGGCTGCTGTGGCGCCTGCCGCCACACGAAGGCATTGCCGATGTCGACATTCACCTGCTGTGGAACCGCGAGCAGCGCATGAGCCGGGCCGAGGTACTGTTTCTGCAGAGCATCCAGCACATGCTCAGTCAGCATGAGCCGGCGCCGGGTAGCCTGATGTTGAAATGATTCAGACGTGGGGATCGCCAGGGGCCTTGGCCGGGGCCGCGTACTGCGGCTTGAGGTGGCCGTTCTGGTCCAGTAGCCAGGCGTCCATGATCTGCCGCACCACGGGGCCGGCCACCCGACCACCGGCTTCGCCGTTCTCGATCATCACCGAAATCACGATCTGTGGATGCTCCGCCGGGGCGAAGCCCACGAACAGGGCGTTGTCACGGTTGCGCTCGCGGGTCTTGAGACGGTCATAGCGCTCGCCCTGCTTGATCGCCACCACCTGGGCCGTACCACTCTTGCCGGCGATGCGGTACTGCGCCCCGGCTGCCGCGGCGCGGGCGATACCGCGGGGATCGTGCATCACCATCTGCATGCCGTGGTTGACCTGATCCCAGTCACGGGGATTCTTCAGCAGGATGTTGGGCATCGGATGCTCGTCCACCGGGGCCACGCCATCGATGGTCTTGGCCAGGTGCGGACGGTTCCACACGCCCTTGTTGGCAATCAGCGCGGTGGCCTGGGCCAGTTGCAGCGGCGTGACTTGCATATAGCCCTGGCCGATGCCGAGGATCACGGTTTCCCCCGGGAACCATGGCTGGCGACGGGTGGCGCGTTTCCAGGCCTGGGAGGGCATCAGGCCGGGAGACTCTTCGAACATGTCCAGAGAGACCTTCTCGCCCAGACCGAACATCGCCATGTAGTCGTGCAGGCGGTCGATGCCGAGCTTGTGCGCCAGGTCATAGAAGTAGGTGTCGTTGGAACGCATGATCGCTGCGTCCATGTCCACCCAGCCATCGCCGCTGTGGTTCCAGTTGCGGTACTTGTGGTCGAAGTCCGGCAGTTGGTAATAGCCCGGATCGAAGACCCGGGTCGAAGCGGTAACCACGCCGCTATCGAGGCCGGCAATCGCCACTTCCGGCTTGATGGTGGAGCCCGGCGCGTAGAGGCCTCGCAGCACTCGGTTGAACAGGGGCCGGTCGATGGAGTCGTGCAGCGCAGCGTATTCCTTGAAGCTGATGCCGGTGACGAACAGGTTGGGATCGAAACTTGGCTTGCTGACCATGGCCAGGACTTCGCCGGTGGCCGGGTCCAGGGCCACCACGGAACCACGGCGATCGCCCAGGGCCTCCTCAGCGGCTTCCTGGAGCTTGATGTCCAGGCTCAGGACGATGCTCTTCCCGGGGATCGGATCGGTGTGCTTGAGCACTCGCATCACCCGGCCCTGGGCGTTGGTTTCTACTTCCTCATAGCCGACATGACCGTGCAGTTCGGCTTCGTAGAATTTCTCGATGCCGGTCTTGCCGATGGATTGGGTGCCACGGTACTCCACCGAGTCCAGGGTCTTGGCTTCTTTCTCGTTGATCCGCCCGACGTAACCGATGGAGTGGGCAAAGTGTGCGCCCAGGGGATAGTGGCGGACGAACTGGGCTTCCACGTCCAGGCCGGGCAACCGGTATTCGTTGACCGCGAGCACGGCGATCTGCTCTTCGGTGAGCTCATAGAACAGGGTCACGGGGACGAAGGGATGACGGGCCTGCTTCATCTCCTTGTCGAACAGCGTGCGGTCTTCCGGGGGCAAGTGCAGCAGATCGACCACGGTGTCCAGCTCGCCCTTGAGGTCGGTGGTGCGTTCGCGAGTGATCGTCAGGTTGAAGCTGGGGCGGTTGTCCGCCAGGACCACTCCGTTGCGGTCGTAGATCAGCCCCCGGGTGGGAGTGATCGGCAGCACATGGACGCGGTTGTTCTCGGAAACGGTGGAGTGGTAGTCGAACTCCACCACTTGCAGAAAGTACATCCGCGCCACCAGGGCGCAGGTGATGGCCACCACCAATACGGCACAGGCCAGCAGCCGTTTGTTGACCAGGCGGCTTTCTTTCTCGTGGTCCTTGATCGGAATCGCTTCGGGCATTGCTACAGCTTCTCGGTGAATAGAGGTCGACGCTGTTCCGTGCGGATGAACTCAAGTCCTTTAAAAAGAGCTGCACCATACCAAAAACCACCCACGGACTTTGAGGGGATTTCCATCGCGGCTGATCAATGGCGCCTTGGCGGCTACTTGGATAGCGCAAGTTTTTCCACGCGCAAAAACAAAACCCCAACTGCATGTGCAGTTGGGGTTTCGGAATTTAATCTTGACGATGACCTACTCTCACATGGGGAAACCCCACACTACCATCGGCG
>Ga0182008_10000049_pt1 | contig 105068 bp, 102 predicted proteins | sample Sormic07211129_1_FD_120482 | JGI IMG/M metagenome (GOLD analysis project Ga0182008, IMG submission 120482) | Rhizosphere microbial communities from Sorghum bicolor, Mead, Nebraska, USA - 072115-129_1 metaG | ecosystem: Host-associated > Plants > Roots > Rhizosphere | place: USA: Nebraska... | reverse complement strand
TGGTTAACATCATCCAGAAGAAAGGTCGAGGCTCCTCCAATTTTGAGGTTTGCTGGCAAAAAAAACTTTTCGCCCTCCTCAGCATAGCTTACTTTAGTTCCAATATTCGAGATGTTGATCCCCAGAGACAAGATTGCATCTTTGCCTAAAAACATGGTCTCCTTCCTCAGGTATCCGGATACATCAACCGCCAGCGCATTTCCCGTCCTGGTTTTCTGACCGGCAGAAAACTTTCCCGAAGACAAGTCTGAGCGGAGGTACCGCAGGGCAGTTCCCAGGGAGAAGGAGCTGCCAAACCTTCTGGAATAAGCCACATCCAACGCAAACTCATTGGGTCTGTAAGTACCTAAATCCTGCAGGTCACGGTCAAAAAGCTGGACTGCCCCCAGAGAAAAATACCGGAGTGAAGTGCCGAGCGCCGCATTTTCTGCAACCTTATAATATCCGCTTAAGTAAACAAGGTTGATATCCGAATTCAAATTATTTAACCAGGGGCTATAGGATGCCGAAAACCCATAGGGATCTTCTAAGTAAGCCAGCTTTGAGGGATTAACACTAATCGCATTTGCATCAGGCAATACCGCCACGCCCGCCTCTCCCATTGCTCCTGTCCGGGCGTCTGGGGTGATCAATAAAAACGGAACGGCAACAATAACATTTGTAACTTCACTACCATTAGTCTGAGTACCAGGACGAACCTGAGCTTGGGTAAAAAAGAAGAGAAAGGATAAAATGAAGCTAAGACGAGTAGTTTTAAAAAAACACTTCGTAACCATAGCTGTAAAATTAAAGAATAGACAGGCAAGGTACCTTAGCTTTTGATCAATTCAAAATTTAAAGTGTCTTACTTTCAAATACCATCATCAGTGGCTGCAAACACAGGTCTGCGTGTTCAATACTTTGGGTATTTTATAGAGAAAAGACAAATTATAAAGTGATTCAAAAGGTTTTCATATGTTGTAAAATGGATTTCGTTTAATGGGTATGATTAAACTTTATCCCAGGATGTCATTATTTTAAGCTTTAAACATTACCGATCTGTAGATAGGCGAGCTGCAGTTCCGGAGATAAAATCCGAAGTTCTGACAGATAAAGGCACACTTAAAATCATCCGTAGGCAATACAGATTCTAATAAGTTTCTTAATCCTTTTGAAGAAAACAGGCTATCCGGAAGAAGAAATGCAGAGACTAAATTTGTATACTCATGCGACTTTACAAGTTCCAATATTTCTACCGGAGATTTGCCCTACGCATATAACGGACCTATCTAAGCACCGGAACTTATTCCGGAGATCACGAAAATTCAAATCTTCATTCTTCCAGCGACTGCAAAGCCCCGATATGTGCCATACCCCTAGTCCCACCTCCAGATAAGCTATTCTGTTCATTACAATTACCCTTGCAACTCTCGTAGCTTTAAGGAAAGGTATATCCTGAATATTCCGCCCACTATTAAGGAGATTGCTGCCCAGATTACGATGGAACCCGGCCTAAAAAAGAAAAGGCTTCTGGCTTAAAATAGATAATATAGCCTTCCAATGCATTATAAATAAATGGCACGCTTAAACGGTGGTCAATACACCGAGAGCTGTAATCGACTTTTAATGTGGCGAAAAAATTGCGAGGTTAAATTACATTTCAATGCCGATCAGGAAACTCATTCAATATCAATAATTGATTATACTTTGGAGGGAATTGTATAGGAGAATACTGCCCCCTGTGGCGTTGCATTCTTAGCCCAGATCCGCCCACCGAGCTTTTGAATAAAATCCCTACACATGAAAAGCGCTATTCCTGCGCCGTGCTGCGTAGATGAACCGAAATTGCTGGATATTGAGAATAGTTTGCTTATGGTTTGTTCATCCATCCCTTGACCCTGATCTGCAACAGATACAATCACTGAATTGTTTTCCAGTGTACACGTAATCACAATTTCGCCACCCTCCGGGGAAAATTTAATGGCATTGGACAATAAATTCCGGTTAACAAATTGCAGCATTTCTTTATCCGATATTGCAGTTACATGCTTTGGAATTTGATTAAACACTGTTATTTTTTTTGCGTTTAGTTGTTCCGAAACGATATCTGCTGATTCGCAGAACAGTTCATGGAGCACGAGTGTTTCTGCTTTATACTGGTAACCAGACAACTGCTGCTTGATCCATTGCAAGATGGTGTCAAATGATTCCAGCATGCCTCTGGCTTGCCTTTCTATATCGCCATAAAACTGCTCCATTTCTGTTTTTGTAAATTCAGGATTGTCTCTCATTAAACCTGCAATGTCTATTGTAGAGACAAGTGGTGTTCTGAAATCGTGAGCTAAAATAGAAAAGAGCTTATTTTTGAATTCATCAGCTAGCTGCAAGGTTTTATTTTGCTCCAGAATTTTTAGATTAAGCTGATGCAGCTCATACTCGTGTTTACGCGAAATCTGGTACAAACGGTAAATGAAAAGCAGTAAGAATAAACCGGCTACACAAACCGAAACTAGCAACCATATTTTGGTCTTACTATTTTTGTTTACCATACTTAAAACAGCATTATCACTTTGCATCGCGTTGTACTTAATGTAATCCCCAACAAATTTTTTCAGCTTCTGGTTCTCGTCTGCCATCGCCCCTTCAAGTAACTTCTGAACATTGATGATTTGATCTTTATTACCCTGGAATGTGGTATGGGCCAAAATATTCGTCAGTATAGGTACTAATTCCAGGACGTAGTCCTTTTCTTTGGCCAACTGATAGCTACGCCAGGCATAATGCAAAGCGCTATCGGGTTGGTTAGCATAATAGTTACTATAAGCGCTAAGTATGTAAATTTCCTGATCATCGAGCTCATATTTTTGTGCTTCGGCCAAAGCACTGCCAAGCAGCTTCAGTGCTTCTGCAGAACGGCCTTTTTTTACTAAAAAATCGAATTCTAACTCCTTTACAGCAATTAGCACCCGGTGGTCTTTGTACATGGATGCAATTTCCCGGGTTTTGTTAATATAATACTGAGCACTGTCACTTGAAAGGGACGGATTGCTCATGCAATAATTTGCGTACACCAGGCTCATGATGCTATCTCTTCTTCCCGTCCTAATAACCTGTCGAAAAAGATCAAGGCCTTTTGTAGAATCACCAAGACTCAAATATACATTCCCCATGTTCATTATGACCTGACTCATATTTGCGGTATCCCTTTGAATCTTGTAGTCAGATAAAGCCTGAGTGTATAGTTGAAGCGACTCTTGATACATTCCCCTAATATAAAGTACAGAAGCGATTACATTATCCGCATCTGCCTTTCCCTTAGGATATTGCAATCTGGTAGCCATGGCTTTAGACATCATACCATAATAAAGGCTACTATCAACATCCTTCATGTGATAAAGCATCCCCAGACGATTTATGGAATTGACATAACTAATGCTGTCTTTAATGAAGGGCAGCTTTTGCTTCTCTGATCCTATTAGATTAGACTGTCCCTGCACGGTGCCATAACAAAATAGCAGAATCAGTAAAAGATTGTGTATTAGTTTTGATGGGCGCATGATTTCTGTACAAATAGCTTAAACTAATTTATTATTAATTTCGACAAATACACCCAAATATAAATCCTGGAATCTGTTCATTTTATTTATTTACAGGTATTTTGTCTTTCTATTTAGGTTAATAAGCAATAATTTTCGCTCATAAAATATTCCAGTTAAAAACCGGATAAAATGGTTACAGAATTTGCACACGCTTATTTAAAGTGGCCGATACGTATCAGATACCGGAATCATGGTAGGATTGATAATCAGCGTGCCATCTAGAGATAATATTTTCCCGGTTTTAAATTCCGAAACTCGAAGGTACCCTCCTTATCTGAAGCCTTCGTAAGTATACGGTAAGAGTAGGCTTCAGAAGACATCATCGCCAGTGTGTTCCCCCTTTTATTTTTCTTCTGCAAGTCATACCATTCATCAAAATACGGTGCACAGGGGAAGAGCATTACAACAATACCCAAATAGGTATTATCCGGGTTCTTAGACTTCTTTGTGATGATACCATGTAGCGTTGCTGTGCCATTATTTAGCATACTACCTGCTTCGTGTTTGTTAAACGAAGCGCCCGGGAAAACTGGAACTGGCTGCTGCTCCTGGGCTTGCAGTTTAATTTTACAGGAAAATATGCACAAAATCAAAAACAAAACAGTTTTGCTTCTCATGACATTCATGTTTAGTACAAAAATAACAATTCCTATACTTTAAACCACTACTGGAAAACCAGTATTTTTAAAGGATTTGGGCAGAAAATTTGAAATAAAATTACGGTGCAATTAGGCAGGAAAAAGGTAACCGGGGACAATCAGCAACCAGGGGGGAAATTATAATAAACCAATGCGAGATTTGACGGCCTTTAAGCAGGGATAAGTAAATCCAGAACGGCACATACCTTGCTTGTCATGGATCCCGCATGGAAAAACAAGAGAGGCAAAGTGGCATTTATGTTAAAGCGGATACTGATCCTAACAGGGGTTATACCCGTTCGGAACGCGCGCGGTAGCCGACATTTACTTTTATTTCAGATTCAGGAAATCCCGCCGATATTGAGAAAGTTTGACCTTGTGGCAATAGCGTGCAGGTACTTCAAAAAACTTAAACCATTTTATTTCGGAGGTGTTAGCTATAGACACAAAAACTTATTGAAAATGGAAAACAACGCAGTAAACACAGAAATTTTGAATGATTTGATAGAAATCAACAACGACAGGATAAAAGGTTATGAAAAGGCAATTTCAGAATTAACCGAAAACGACAGTGATTTACATTCCTTATTCTTGGAAATGATCAGGCAAAGTAACCAACACAGGTCAACATTAACACAAGAAGTCCAGGTATTGGGAGCCAATGCGGATACGGGGACCACTACATCCGGAAAAATATACCGTGCCTGGATGGATATAAAAGCAGTCTTTACAGGACATGACCGGGAAACCGTTTTAAATAATTGTGAATTTGGCGAGGATGCTGCTCAAAATGCTTATAAGATGGCTTTGGAGACTGAGGGACTTTCAGCAAACTTGAGAAGTATCATTTCAGCGCAAAAAACAGATTTAAAGGCCTCCCACGATAGGATTAGAGCGCTACGGGATAGCGTATCTTCTTAATCTCGCTGATGTACGGCAAATAAAACCGTGATACCGGAAAACAAGTGCTTCTGCCGAATGAGTTCCGGGATCATGTTCGCTTTGATCAAAGACCACAGTTAATGAGTTAGCAAATTACTTACTGAAAATAAAGTTCCGCAACTCTTTAGTTGAGCTACATTCAATAGCTAGACCAACTGCAAGATCAACCAGCAACTTCAATTTCATGACAGTGCTGAGTTCGATCGCAAACCACGCCCGCTATTCCAGAGATAACAGATATCGATGCAGACAAAAGGCTAAAAATTCTACCGTCTGACAAACGATTTCCTCTGGGCTGCCCCGAAAAACTGTCCGTTCGCTAAAAAGCAATCCCTGAGCACTGATTGCATGGAGAAACATCGTGCCCACTGGTTTCTCTACAGTTTCACTGTCACCTGGCGCAGTGAGACCAGTGCAGCCAATATGAATGTCGGCCGGCATCAGTTTTTGCAGACCGGAGGTGATCAGGCAGGTCACGATTTCCGATTCCGGAGTAAACGCCTTCAGGTGTGCCTCAGGCACACCCAACAGGGTGCATTTTAAATCTGCATCATAACAGACCACACCACCTTTCAGAAATTTTCCAGCGTCACCTCAACCAATAAGGCGGAACCATTGGAAAGGAATATGACAACAAAGAATCCCCACTACCCGTTGTTTCATTAGCAACGGTTTAACCTTCCGTTCACAGGTTCGTTACTTTCTGTTCCTAACGAACATTCTTCAGGAGGCAAATGTTTAGAAAAATTACGTGAGACCACAGATTTTAAGCATCTTGAAGGCTTGTCTGAGCTAAAGATGCAAGGAGCGCCCTGTGTTTTTTACCCCATTTGCTCAGCAGGGACCAAATGGGAATTAAATCTTTCGCTACTACCGTCAGTTCATAGTCCACCCTGGAAGATTTTCCGATCACATCACTTTCCACTGACGAAATTCCTTATTAGTGTCAATACCTCATCAAAATGAGTGTCCAGCACATCATGCCCCCCATCCAGAACATGGATTTGTGCTTCAGGCAAGTCACGCTTATAGCACTGAACTTCTTTTACCGAAAAAAATATTTCATATTTCCCCCAAATGATAAGCGCTGGTGGTTTGTGATTGTAGAAATACTCCTGATAAACAGGAAACATTTCCAAGTGAGTTTTAAAATCACAATTTAGTTCAAACTGCCTTTCGATATTACCCGGCCTTTTTAGAAATTCCCAGTCTAGCATCCACAGTTCCGGACTTACCCTGGATAATACCTCTTTGGGAAGTCCGCCGAAGTATTGATTTTTTATACCCTCTTCGCTTAAAAATGCAATAAGTTTTTTCTTTTTTTCTGTTGTTGGATTGTACCAATAGTCAATGTATTCATCCCATTCCGGTCCCATACCTTCACGATGTGCATTGCCACTCTGAACAATTATACCGGCAATCTTTTCAGGGTGGTTTATGCATAATTTAAGTCCGATCGGCGCACCATAATCATGGAGATAAATAAAGAACTTGTTTAGATTTATTGCTTCGGCGAATTTGTTTATCAAAGCTGATATCCCACTAAATGTATAATCAAAATTATCTGGTACGGGAAATTCACTAAAGCCAAATCCTGGATAATCCGGAGCGACAAGATGATACTGATCGGACATCGCAATCATCAAATTCTTGAAAGCTATCGATGAGGTAGGAAATCCATGTAAAAGCAGTAGCGAGGGATTCTTTTTATCTCCAGCCTCTCTGTAGAAAAGATCAATTCCACCAACTTTGATTGTTCTGTTGTAGATTTGCCTTGACATATTATTTAATTTGCCTAAAATTAGTGCAGTCTGAATCTAAGAAGCCCTGCGACTACTCCAAAAACAATTCTTTTATTGAAATTGTTCTCGAATGTTTTTTGTGCATATAGCCAATGGCTTAGACTTGTCTTTATAATCTGCAAAATTGCCTGCGTAGGTTTTCAAAGTCAATCTATCCACACTGGAAGGACGTAATTTTGCGTTAACACCAAGGAACTGGCAAGGTTATTAGTTATTAATCTGTCCAATTGTTCATTTTGGTAAAAATAGTTCTTCCCTTGCTATCTTTTCGTATTCACTTGTCCTGTAAATCTGGTTATTGATAACTGGGGTGTCTTCCCTAAAAATTGGGTACAGTGAAGGCAGCAATGGAAATATTCACATGCGCTCAATGCAATATTGGAACCTATTGCTTTTATTTTGCTGCTCCGTCTGCGCTTTGTCTTTGATCATGGGAAGGAACAGCTAAGTAATTCAGCGAACAGACTTATAGTTTACATTGGCACCTTGTTTTGTCAAGACAATTTGCCAAAGCTGGTTTTTCCCACTCCTGAAGGAAGCTGCAGAAACATTAAGGTAGTATTCCCACATGCGATAAAAGTTTTCATCGTATTGATCTTTTAATGCCGGCCAGGCAAGTTTGAATTTCCTGAGCCATTCCATTAAGGTCTGGTCATAATAATGGCCAAAGTTATGCCAGTCAAGTAGAACAAAGTGTTTTTCAATGGCCTTGCACATTTGTTTGAGAGAGGGAATCACCCCATTGGGAAATAATTTATTCAAAAAGCTTTTATACGCCTCGGGGAAAAGGACTTTCATTTTATTTTCATGTTCCTGTTTTATTATTGCAGTAATAAAAACATCGAATATGAAAAAAATAATAACAATGGCCATCTCAGCAATGGTGTTTACCGGAGCTATGGCCCAGCAGAAACCTAAAGAAGCTGCTTTAAAAACTAAAAGCACCGAAGAGGTTAAATTGAACAAAAAAGGTATAGAAGGTTCACAATCGGCTAATGCTGATGTATTTTTGAAATCCCAGGATTTAAAGTCTAAATCAGAAGAGAAGAAAAGTGTAATAAACCAAAAACTCAAAGAGAAAAAAGAGGCGATAGATAAAAAAGCTGCAAATGCTAAGGGTTCAACAAACACTGAAGTTGGAATCGGTGAGACCGTTAGTAGTAGTACCCATGGTGCAGAAGTGAGTAGTACGGCAAAATCAGATATAACTGCCCAAACCAAAGGTACTGTTGTCAGCGATGTCGCTTCAGCGCAAAATCAGGGAAAGGCTGTTGTAAAAACTGCTGGCAATCTGAGTGGTCATCTCAATTCCAGTATTAAATCAGTTCCAGCTGCAGTGAAAACTGATGTAAAAGTTAAAACTGATGTAAATGTCAGGCCAAAGCCAATTAATGCCAAAGTAAAAACCGCAACAGGTATTAAACTCTAAATTAACCTTAAGTATAAGCTTGGGAGTCGTTTCAGATTCCCAAGCTTATTGATTATGAAATATCACCTATATACTCTTTTCATTATCCTGATCATTGGTTTTACTAATGAAGTATATGCGGCTAAGGTGGAAAACCTTTCTGTATCTATCTGTGTACAACAGGATACATTGGGCAATGCCAAACAATTGAAAAAACGTCTGGTAGCAGCAGACAGAAAAGAATCCTTAACTCAAACTGTAAAGACCTTAACGAAAGTGCCAAAAGCGAAGAACAAAGCCATTCCAAGAACCGTTATTCCAACTTCAATAAATATAAAGCCACCACGTATTAACCCAGTTAAAGTGAAAGTCAATACTCAGGTAAAGATTAAATTATAAACCTATGCGAAACTTATTAACTGTATTGGTATTGCTATCTATAACTTCCCCGTTATCCGTATTTGGACAAGCTGATACGCTGTCCGCTGAAAAGAGAAATACACTCACCCTATCGGCTCTTGCCAGCTCAAATGCTAACTATTATGGACAAACTGCACCTGAGGCCCTTCCTTTTGCTTATGTGGATTTAAAATTAAGGACGTCCTGGGGATGGTATATTTCCGGTGGCGGATATCAGCTCTTAAAGGAGGACAATTTTCCTTCGGAATTGCACCTAAGTTCGGGATTTGAATTTGACCTCGGTCCCAAAGCTGATTTTGAAATTGGCTATACTCGATCTTTTTATTCAAAAGCATCCCCTCTGCTTCAGGCATCCAATCCTAATAGCTTGAGTTCAACCATTGGGATTGATCATCTGTTCCGGACAGAACTGACTGCGGATTATAACTTTGGTCAATCAGAAGATATATTTTTATCGCTCGATAATTCCAAAAACATTCTCCTAGGGCAATTGGGAGAGAAAAATACATTCTATCTGAAGCCCGGGATCAGCATTGTAGCTGGTACACAACGCTTTTATAACACCTACATCGAGGAGCAAAAACAGTGGATGGGCCTGGATAAAATATTCCCAATTCCCGGAAATGGGAACAATCCATCTGAAACTACTGAAAGGACAACAGTATCTACCGATTTCAGTTTGCTATCGTACAACTTCAATGTCCCCTTGATCTATTACCGGGGAAAAGGCGCTGCTGTACTATCTTACCAACTGTCAGTATTGAGCAACAAAAGCACTCAAAGCAGCCGATCAAATTCTTTTTTTTCCTTAGGTTATTTTTTTCAGCTATAAATAAACCTTATTCATAGGAGCATGAAAGTATTATTAATAGAAGATGAACATACCTTGTCAAATGAAATCGTAAATTTCCTGACCGAACTTCAGTATGATTGCGAAACAGCCGACACTTTTAGGGCTGCAACGTCGATATTAACAGAACGGTACTTTGATGTTATCTTATTAGATTTAGGTTTGCCTGACGGCGATGGCCTGAATATCCTCAGGGCCATTAAAATAAATCAGGGGGATTCAATAGTTGTGATACTATCTGCCAGGGGTGATATCAAGGACCGTATTGAAGGATTACAACTGGGGGCAGATGATTATCTTCCCAAGCCATTCTCTCTTGCAGAACTTCACGCCCGTCTTCAGGCCATCATCAGAAGGAAATTCGCGACCAATGGGAACATTTTCCAAATCGGAGGTTTCAGTGTAGATATAGCGACCCGTATGGTTTATTGTAATGACCACCAGATTTTGCTATACAGAAAGGAATTCGACATTTTAAGTTACCTTATTCTTAACAAGAATCGGCCGTTGAGCAGAAGTCAACTATATGAATATGTATGGGGAGACTTAAGCATCTCTAACGGAGATTCCAATTACATTGACGTTCATATCAAAAATATCCGAAAAAAACTTGTTGTTTATGCTTCAGTAGACTGGCTTGAATCTGTGAGGGGGATAGGTTATAAAGTAAATTTCTCCAAGTGAAACTGAACCACAAGCTAAATCTATACTTTGCTTCGTCCAAACTGATCATCATCGGTCTGTTTATACTGCTCCTCCCACTAATATTCAATTGGTATTCTGTCTATACTATTGACAAATTTTTGAGGCTACAGCGAAATGAAGCCTTTCAGAACATTAGGACGAATGGACTGGATTTTTATCTCGAAGGATCGCAGACTTATGGCAGTTATACCATGCTCAAAGATGATTATATTGCCATTCAACGTGTTGTTCCAGATTCATTGATTGGTCTCAGGGAAATTGATGACCAGATACGCGTTATTGACAGGGATACAGCAGAATACCGGGTATTGAAAAATGTTTTTACCCACAATAAAAAATATTATATTCTTGAAATAGGTCGCTCACGTGAAACCATTGAACTTTATAGCAGTTTATTACAGGATGTGGGACTGGTATTACTGCTCGCCCTGTTTTTTATCACCATTATTCTGGATTTTTACTGTTCAAGGCAGGCATTAAAGCCATTCTGGTCGATAATAGACAAGAGGTTGGTCAAACAGGAATTTCCTTTTGACCTGAATTTTTCACCAATAAAAACAACAACCAACGATTTTATCTTTCTTGATACTTCCTTAAAGGCTTTAATGGAAAGTACTACAAAAGCTTTTAACAGGGAGCGCGAATTTACTGCAAATGCCTCCCATGAACTCTTAACTCCTATTAGTATCCTGCGCAGTAAAATCGAAAATATGAAGTTCGATAAAGATTTGAACGAAGTACAAGCGCTTAAATTGTCCGAAATGGACAACACCTTGGATCGTTTGGGACGAATCGTGAGGTCTTTGCTTCTTTTGGCAAGAATCGATAGTGGGCAATACAAAAAAACAGATAAGATCAGACTTCAAGAGGTATTATCTGATATTGTTTCTGAGTTGAGCCCAATGCTGGAAGATCGGAGCATTAACATTCATGCAGATATTAAAGAAGATCTCCTATTGGTCGGCATGAACCAGGAATTGATCTTTCACCTGTTCTATAACCTCATCAACAATGCCATACGCTACAATAAGAAAGGAGGCAGCATTGAAATAAAGGACGCATATGTTGACAATACCTATCAAATTTTAATAGCTGATACGGGGAAAGGCATCCGTATGGAAGATCTTGAATCTATTTTTGATCGGTTTTCGCACCACGAAGGGAGTGGAAGGCACGGATTGGGGATGTCGATCGTAAAAAGTATTGCTGATTATTTTGATATCAAAATAGAAGTAAAATCAAAACTACATCAAGGTACTGTTATAAGTCTATCGATGAGACATTACGAAGAAAACGCCTCATAATTAGATATAATATCAAGATACGGACATTATAGCGAGCCTGATAACCTATTCAGATCACAATCCTGAAAGTTAAATCCACTCTTAGCTTCATGGATTGCTCCGTATTGAACTTCGCTCCTGCAATGACTTCTGTTTTTTTCTGATCAAATCTGAAATATCTAATAAGTTTTTTCGGTATTGCGCTAAAATCGCTGATTTAATACAGATCGGGAAAGCGGTAAAAAAGTTTCTCAGTCTTGAGAATAAAACAAAAGAAGAAACATGAACAACAGCACAGCCCTGCGCGTGAAAAAGATCATGGCGATGGAGCGATTGAGCCATATCTTTTCCTATAAGTATTTCGTCCAAGGTACGAATACTTAAGCTGCCCAGCAGGCCAGGCTCGCTACTAGAAGCGATATTTAATGGGTATTTTATTCAGTTTGTAAATCAGCTTTTTGCCAAATTCATGTTTCTGTTCGATGCAAATGTATACAATTGATCACTGAAACAAAATTACTCGGTTAGCTAGATTTAGAATCCAAAATTCCCCTCCTGCAAACGATATATTAGCAGGGGGTCAGAGGTCTAAAAACGTGTAACAATTCTCATGATAAGAGTGAGCGATTCGGTGAGAAGTTTTAAGGATTAACAGGACTTTTACTTTGAAATATGCACTCTAAAATAATAGCTTCCAAAGAGGCTTTCTTTTAAAAAGATGCCGACATTCTTGCAGGTATTCATCCATTATACGTGGTTTTCTTAAAATTAAGTTTGCAATAGTATCACAATCCGGTTCTGGAATCTTGATTGCCAGATGATCAAGTTCAACAATATGAGTAGCTAGCCACTTGGGTAATTTTACCTTCTTAGTTAATTGACTAAATAATTCGTCAGGCGTAATATCCACGTATTCGATTTTACTACTTGTTATACGAGATAATTTTGCTGCCATTTCTATGTTAGTAATGGCCTGAGGCCCCTCAAGAACAACTGACCGTTGCTTTAATTCTTCCGTTGCTAATAAATAATTCACCGCTACCGTTGCTACATCACTGCAATCAACATAATTTCTCTGAGCATTGCCTAAAGCGCCGTAAATTTTACCAAAATATTGAATTGTAAGTCTATTTCGCTCCCAATTTTGCATAAACGAATGAGGTCTCAAGTAACAATAATCATCTATATTTTGTGAAAGATAGTCATCTATTTTACTATGCCATTGGCTGACCTCCACTTTGGCTGGCGACTGAACTATTGGTGCAGACAATTTAACTATTCGTTTAATACCACCTTGTCTGGCAGCATCAATGATGTTAATTTCATATTCAACCTGATTTGGAGATGTTGCAGTTATTTTAAATACTAATCTTATAACCGCCTGAAATACTTTTTGTTTTGGTTATTTTCAATGTCAATTCTTTCCAAATAACTATAAAAATAAGATAGCAAATGCCGGGAAGTTCCGTGTGCTGAACCTCTAATAACGGAGTCGTCCATATGTCGCGCTACCAACAAATGTGGGGAAGAACAACTTTTTTTGAAATACACACCCGATGCATATAATTAATTTGCTATCATGAAGCCTAAAAATTGAGCCCGTTGCCTCTTATTGAATCCACAAAAAAGCCGGTATAATTATGAATATCCAAATTACACCGGCTTGTAATCTATTTATCTAATTATTTTTTCAGTATCGAAGATTGCTTAAATATCCCAAATGTATGAAGAGCAGCAGACGCATTTCCCCTTGTGATTCTCAACCTAATATATTTGGCTGTAATGGAAGGAAACCTAACAATCCACTTATGGCCTATGCTTTGTTTATTGTTTGCACCCGGAATGCTTTTCCAATTCTTTCCATCGCTAGCGTATTCAACTGTCCATTCGGTGATACGATGACCCAGTTCAATGACCTCCTGAATCATTAAACAATCGAAAGTATCGCTCGACTTCATTTTAAAAACAATCTCATCAGTTAAGGATTCATCTTTTGTTGCATAGTAGGAATTTGGATCCTTGTCAATTAAGTTTGATGTTTTGTAAATACCGCCTCTTCCGTTTTTCGCTTTTATACTTGCACCGGCTAAAAGGTTCTTTGCAAATGTTTCATCAATTATATGTCGCAATTGAACAACGTTGGCAGAATCTATAGGATGAATTAATCCCCTTCTATCTGGAGGAAAATTCAGTAGTAAAACACTGTTATGACCTACAGAATTACAATAGATATCCCAAAGTTGCTGGGGAGTTTTCACATCCTTGTCTTCCTCGGGGTGGTAGAACCAACTGGGACGGATAGATACATCGGTTTCAGCAGGAATATAAGCATTGCCATTTACCTGGCCTTCATTCAGGTCTTTAATATGAGCTGATTCATCTCTGATAGAAATAGAATCAATGGTGGACCAACAAGGATCTCCAGCTAAACCTGACTCATTTCCTACCCATCGTACATCAGCAAAGCGATATGAGTTTTTGGTACCGAAGATCACACAGTTTGGCTGCAATGAACGTACTATTTTTTCCCATTCCGTATAAACAGGAGTCGTTAGTTCATCGGCTCCTGCGCCATCCCACCAGGTTTCCCAGATCGGGCCATAATTAGTTAATAGCTCTTTTAACTGATTAGCGTAATAATTTTGATACTTTGGTATACTGTAAAGGGGAGAAAGATGTTCATGTCTATCGTGCGGGCCTAAATATAAAGCTGATTTGAGACCAGAAGCATTAAAAGCATCGGTAAACTCTTTCACCAAATCTCCTTTTCCATTACGCCATGGGCTATTCTTTACTGAATAATCCGTATAAGCACTAGGCCAATTGCAGAAACCATCTGCGTGCTTTGCTACTAATATTCCCGTTGATATCCCAGCTGACTTCATTGTTTGTGCCCATTGGTTGCAGTCTAAGAAGGTTGGATTAAATATCGCGGTGCTTGCCTTACCATCTCCTTCATTGACGTAATCTTCAAATGTATTGATGCCAAAATGGAAGAACGCAATAATCTCCCGATCATACCATTCTTTTTGTCGTGCACTTGGTGTAGGCCCATAAGGCTTCGGAGCCTGTGCCCAGCCCCGAGCAACACCTATCGTCAGCATAACTAACGTGATCATAAATTTATTTTTTTTCATGTTTATGTGGGTTCGTTTAATACTTATTGTAGGCACTGTTTTCTATACCTGGTTATACCTAATTTTAAAAGGGCGCCCTATTTATTAAACAAATGTAAATGAACAGAAAACAAATATTGGGTTAATCTTGGGTTAATAATGCTGGAAATTTCATTAATCGAGTTATTAGGTCTCATTGATTAGCCAGAAAATTTATTTGTTAATTTTTCTGTAACTGATTCTTTAAAGAGATCTGTGACAGGAAAGTCAATGCCAAATAAAAAATCTCCCCGTTGAAGTATGTGATGAATTTGACGGATATTTCTATTTCCTTTTTGGTCAGCCATTAGTTGATCTAGCTCAATCAAGTCACAGTAACAGGACTCCTGCTTTTTTATCCGAAAATTCCCTTTATCGAATACCAGTTCAATCCCATCTAATTCCTGAAGTACTTTTCTTAATTGATTTAAGGTAACACCCCTAAGATTTTTCACATTGTTGTCCTCTTTCCCAGGCCAGATTTTTTCACTTAATAACGCTGAGCTTATTCCCTCCCGAGAGCTATATTGAAGAATGAGAAGAAAAGTCTGTTTGAGCCTGTTACTCAAAAGATAGGTAATGTCCTTGCCTCTTCTGTCATATAATGTAAATTGACCGAAGAGATATATTGCATTTGCACGATCCATTTGTTTTTCCGGCTCTTTCAAAATTCCAACAGAAGGCTTTTGAATGTGTTTCTTAAGGTTTTTCCAACGAAAAAGAACATACATAGCCACGCAAAAAATAACAAAAGACATAAATATCCATTGCAGGGATAACTTTCGCCCCGGCTTGTACAACGACAGACTGGAGTGTTCAATGGGTGGAGCAGACAAGCTGTATAAAGTAGTGACTGAAGAACCATTGTCTTCAAATTCCTGAACTGTACAATAAAATTCTTTTAAAATTGCATTGTAATACAGACAGGCATTTGTTGTTATTTTATCTGAAAAAATTGGAATGGAGTCACCAAATATTTGATGAGTGCCATTGCGGATCGAAAATTTATACAATTTGAGTGCCGACTTGGCGATGTATTCTGGATAACAAAGCGCATACAAACTGGTATCATTTGCTATGATCATGTTTCGGGTGGGAACCATATTTTCTTTATCCCAAGACAGATCCCACATTTTCCTAATTGTTTGGTTTCTCAGGTCAACTCGATACAAATCGTAAAAATATCTCCTGCCCAAGGTCTGATCACCCGATTCATTTCCTGCGCCGCCAAAGACATACAATAATTGCTTAATTGTGTCACAGGCTGAGCTGGTAAAGTAACGCGGTAAAATTCTATCTCCTTTTAAAGACAATGTATCCCATACTTTTTTGTCCAAATCGAATGCAAATGTTTCTCCGTTATATTTTTGATTCCCAAAACCTCCAAAGATTAGGTATCTATGCCTTTTCTTATCAAAATATCCGGCATGATGATGGAGTTGCATGCCTAACGTCGATTGACTGATTGCTTGCCAGCGGCTCTGATTCATGTCAAACATAGCTATCGTGCCTGCGCCCTGAAATGGTGCTACAACTTCATAAGAATAGAGATGTCCTGAGGATTCATCGAAGAAGTTCGTCCCCAGCTTGGAGGCTACTGGAGACACATTATAAAATCTTGTACCACTGGTAGTATAATTTCTGAGGTTAAGATATGTAATGGAATCACTATCAAAAAACAACATACTCTGCCGCTGTTTGTCGAAGTTACTCCCTGAAACCTTTCTGGATTTAAAAACAAATCTCTTTTTCCAGTAGTATGCATTATTAATCATCCATATTGGATTATTGGCTTTTCCGATGATTTCACCCTGCTCATTGTGCACAAATGAACCCTTACTTTCATTAAGCGAGAAAAAAAAATGCTTATTACTTCCTTTGACAGTTAAATTTCTTATGGCATAGGTTGGGATATCGACCGAATTTTTATTTAAACCGAAGACAAGGGATGGAATAAACGTATTAGCTAGGCCGGTTTTTCTAATTGAATGCGATTTATCATCAATCTTAATTACAATCCGTTTTTCTTGTAATGAAAATAGTATTGATACATTAAACCAATCTTTATTCAGGAGTTTTTCGTGATCCAATTCGAAAGTAGCCAGATTTTCTTTGCCTTCGAGATTAAATTTTAGATAGCCTCTGCCGTCATTTGTAAGGTAGATCAGATTGTATGCCTGGTGTGTGGATTGATCAACAAGCGAAAAGATATAGCCGAAGGGTATGTAATCAAGATAGGACAATTGGAAGTTTAATTCGAGTTGTTCCGCGAAAACCGGCGATTTCTTGTCAAAAACATCATATGAACCTCGTTTGTCTATACCAACACCCTCGCCTTTAAATGCTAGCCCCTGAGCAAAGGACATTTTGAATGTCATGCAAAAAAATAAAAAGAGGAACAAGGCTTTTAATTCCAGCAAAGATTTCATTTGTTTCGGTTGCAATTAAATTTGCCGTGTAGTTAGTATTAAGATCTGCATAATATTGTCTGATTGTAAAGGTATAAAAATTGCTTTATCAATAGAGAGACATAAGCGCTAATTTCTTATGTTGAACCCGTTGCTGGTCTTGGTATTAATCTGATATTTATAATCTTGTCCATACCGAGATATTGCGTAAAAAAATTACGTCATTATAATATTCCCGCAGGATGCTCCCCAGCCAATGATCGCATTTTTACGACCAGCACTCCAATGATACTGACCAATTTGGCCTATCGATTTAATTACACGATTACATGGAATAAGAAATGCAACAGGATTAGTACCAACAGCTGTTCCTACCGCCATTGATGAGCCTACATAATCTCTATTGGCGATCAGACCGGTCCCTTTAGAAACTTCCCGGCGTTAGGCGCCATCACAAGCGCAAAGGTAATCTAGCCTGTTGCTACACTTTCGGCAAATGAAATTCTAATTTAAAACGAGAGAAAACAAAACCCCATCGAAGGACAGGGTTTTACTCAATCTTTTAAGTGACTTAAGCCGTCATATTTGCCTCAGTCATTGCAATATCTGTCAGCAGGCTGTCTGTTTCCTTTTCTTCTGCCAGTGTTTCAGCTAACAAGGCTTCTGCATCCTCATGTTCCATGAGCCGCGCATAAGTAACCAGGCAGCCATAACTGGCAATTTCATAATGTTCAACTTTCTGCGCTGCCGCAATCAATGCAGCATCCAGTGCCGGAGAGTCTTCAAAACTTTCTAAAATTTCATCTGCCTCTTCTAGCAGGCCCTCCATTGCTTTACATTTTTTAGCTCTGACGGCTAAGCCTACGGATTCAAAAACCTGTTTTAATCGGTCAATCTGCCCTTCGGTTTGTTTATAGTGCGTCTGAAAAGCATTCCTCAGTGACTCACCGAAAGCCCCGTTTGCTAGTTTTTTCAAACCTTTTAACAATTGTTTCTCCGCGCCTAGTATGTCTCTCAATTCATCTACAAATAGTTCATGAAGATGAGCATTAGGCATTTGTGCTTGATTTGTAGTTGCCATAATTTTTCATTTTTAGTTTAAGAAATTTGTGTTGGAGTAACAATCCGGGATTTTTTTGGTTTTCTCCTGTTTACAGGAATCCAAAATACCTCATTACAGGAATACACATATTACCCTATTTATCAGTGTATTACAAAACAAACCAGCGACAAGCATACTATATTTCGGGTATTTGCCGCAACAGAAAACGTATTTTCCCATTTCCGCTATCTGTCGGTAAAGTGCCAGAACACATTAAAATCTTCAATGTGGCCAAGCCGATTTTAGAAAAAAGTGGTTATCCATGCGGTTATTGTATATTCGAAGTCGAAGATTGAGTGTAATACTCCAACTAACCCATCGATCAGATGTGGAATATGGCCAATATACAGGATAAGGGTTGGTACCCACTCTCACTTACCTTCCCCTGCCCTGCTTAAAACCAGCTGCAGAAATAACAACTTCCCGAATAAAAGCTTTCGCGATTACGAACGTAGTCATTTGGTAAAATCAGCATTCCGATAAATCCTGCACTTTTTCAGCTAATGATCTCATTTAAGCAAATGTTTGTTTATGCCAGATCTATTCTATCATTATCTCGGAGGGTGAAGCTTTCGAGATAAAAACCAAGTCAGTTTTAAAAATAAAAATAGTTCTTCCGGTAAATTACCACATCAGATCCACAAGGCTTTCAGCGCCGCTTAAATTCAATGTCGTCACATTACAATACAAACAGGAAAAAGACTCCAGTTTTTTTAAGCCGCGAATATCTACAGCTGACAGCAAGTTATTGTCTGCCGAGAAATTAAGTAATTCCGGAAATCCAGTAAGATCTAAATTCCCCGCTATTCTATTTTTTCGGATGAGAAGCGATTCCAGTTTGGGACAACCGCTGATCTTAAAATCGGCAATACTGTTTTCCGAAAGATTTACTGTCTTTAGTCCAGGATAATTACTTATCTCTATCCGGGTAAGCTGATTGTAATTCAGACTTAGCTCCGTCAGTTTTTTAAACTCCCTTATATCAATATCCTTAAGCGCATTGCCGGTCAGTGATAAGTGCTCAAGATTCATGCAGCCCTTTATATTCAAAATTTCTATTTTGCTGCCGACAAGGTACAAACGTTTAAGGCTGGTCATCCCTTGCAGATCTACCTGCCTGATTTTGTTTTTGTAGGTACCGAATTCCTCAAGATTACTGAAACTTTTTATACCCTCCATAGTTGAAAACTCGGTCTCTTCCAGGTACAATTTGGTTACTTTCTGGGCTTCAGCTACCTGTATCTCCCCATCATTATTGACATCTACTTTCTTTTTTATAAGTGCTTGCTTGAAATTTGGGTCAGGGAAATTCACAACTTGTGCGATAGCAGAAGAAAAGCATAGCATTAATAAAATGCAGTTTAATGGTATTTTCCAGAACATCATGATTAATATTTTAAAGCTTAACGTTTACAATCTGTCCCTCTGAGGTAACTTCAACAAAGGTTTTCACCAGATCGTTTGTCTCGTAAAACAACTTAAAGTCCTCATATATCGGTCGGGAGTAAGAAGTAACAGCCTGACCATATATGTTGTAGCCAACAGACGTTGAAGTTCCTACCTGGTTCCACATTTCCTGCATTTTGCCTTGACGTACCATCGTCTGGAGGTAATATTTTCCCGGCTTTAAATTCCGAAACTCGAAGGTACCATCCTTATCTGAAGCCTTCGTAAGTATGCGGTAAGAGTAGGCTTCAGGAGACATCATCGCCAGTGTCTTCCCCCTTTTATTTTTCTTCTGCAATTCATACCATTCATCAAAATAGGGTGTACAGGGGAAGAGCGTTACAACAATACCTAAATAGGTATTATCCGGATTCTTAGTCTTCTTTGCGACGATACCATGTAGCGTTGCTGTGCCATTATTTAGCATACTACCTGCTTCCTGTTTGTTAAACGAAGCGCCAGGGAAAACTGGAACTGGCTGCTGCTCCTGGGCCTGCAGTTTAATCTTACCGGAAAATATGCACAAAATCAAAAACAAAACAGTTTTGCTTCTCATGAAATTCATGTTTAGTACGAAAATAACAATTCCTATACTTTAAAACACTACCGGAAAACCAGTATTTTTGGAATAAAATTACGATACAATTAGGCAGGGGAAGGCTAAACGGGGACAGGCAATTTCAGGACGGAACAAAAGGTTTATGTTGAGATGAAAACTGAAAAATTTAAAGCCATCTCGTGTGAGAAAGATGATACCTTATTGGAATGGCTAAGAACCTTAAAAAATAGCCGCATTATTATGCAAAGTGATATTGAAAAGTAGAATGCTAAACACACCTGTTTCATCCCGCTTTACAATGTTGCTTTACCTATCTTTATTTTCCATAATTACCGCTATGCAAAGCTTTGCAGGTCAATTTCAAAACGGCAGCAATTCGGCTCCTTTTGATAATGAGCTGGCAAGTCTGCGGTGTCAGTCAATTTAACTATTCCTAAAAAATTAAATCCCGCCTAGGTATAATGCGCTATAAGTTTTGTGTTGTTACCCAGTGTGTCTAAACGTACAAATCTTTTGCCCAGTTGTCTTGTATACTCCTTGGACCATTCTACGATTTTCTCTATGTATCTGTTCCCGCGTAATGTCGGGTTTGTGCAGATCCGGTGGATGTAAATCGCATCATTCCTATCTTTTTCTCCCCAGATCTCCTTGTCTTCAAAGGTAATGGCCCAGTTGCAGGCGATTAAATTGTCCTGGAGGATTTTCCATTGCCGGTTTTCTGTGATTTCATTTTGAATGAATGTATTTTCAAAAACTGGCCAGACTACCATTTCTCTCTGAATTTGCAAACTCCTTGCCGCTTCATAAAGCGATTGAATTTCAGCTACGTCAGTTATTAAACAATTCTTAATCTCCATATCTTAATATTTTTTCAGAGGCAATATCTGTATAATGGAGGATTTATAAAATCCGTATCTTGCTAAATGTGCCACAAACCAACCATCGCTATTAAATTAATAACGTTTTAAATCCCCCGCTTCAACAAAGGGTGGTAATACCGGAATTAGTTTACGCTATCTCACCAGGTTAATTTCATCAATAGCCAGGTCATTTCTTTCTTTGGAAGCCAGTCACTATCATTTCAAACAGACTCTTTAAATTCTCTTTTGTGATTTCAAACATTTCATGGGTATAAACATTTTCCTTCTCCAAATGGAACTTAATCAATGCATCTAATGGTCCGAAAGCAAGCGACCAAAATAGTTCGGGTTCCATCCCGTTTATCTCTTTTTTATTAATGGCATTCCGAGCAAATTGTTCAACTGCCTGGTTGAACGCTGAAATTTCAATGTCAAGACTATTGACCAGGTGTGAATTACGGAAGAGGTTAAAAAACATAAAATGAGATGGATTTGCGATTGCAAACTTTACATAGTTTTCCCAAAGTATCCATAAGCCACTTCTAAACAATGTATTGGTAGAAAAACCATTAAGCATACAAATTGAAAAATCCGTCTGCACATGGTTGAAAAGCCTGTTTAATAATTCTTCTTTGTTTTTATAGTAAATGTAGATGGCTGCTACAGAAAGATTGGAAGCTTTGGCAAGCTTATTCATACTAAATCCGTCAAAGCCCTCCTTTGCAATAATACTGATGGCCTGTTCCCGAATAATTATTTCCGTTGTAGCTGCTTTTGTCATAAAATGGCTTGACTATATGGAAATAACAAAGTTAGTGAATATTCATTAACTTTGTTGTATGTCTATTATAAAAGAATTTCAAACAGGCATTGTAGTAACGCCTGACGGAACTACAATAGGCTACCGGTCTATTGGCAACGGCCCGGCACTTATTTTAATGCCCGGAGGACTCCAATCTTCATTGAATTTTACAATTCTTGCCAAAGCGCTCTCAACGGATTTTAAAGTATATGTTCCTGATAGGCGTGGGCGCGGTTTAAGTGGCCCATATAAAGAGCAAGATAATTTGCTAACAGAGGCGGAAGATCTGTTAACATTAATAAACACGATAGACGCCAAACAGATTTTTGGATTGAGTAGCGGAGCGATCATTACCTTGCAAGCTGCATTAATCGGCCAAACATTGCAAAGAATAGCGTTATACGAACCACCGATACCGGTAGACAATGAACTGTTAAAAAAAACACAAGCTGATTATGCCAACGCTATGGGTAAAGGAAATTTGGGAAAAGCGTTTATCACGATCTTAAAAGGAACCGGCGACCCGGGAGATAAATCCTTTCTGAACATACTGCCAACTTTTATTACAGTTCCTTTGATCAACATCATGATAAAAGGTCAAATGAAGAAGATCGATGAAACTGAATTGCCATTAGCTGAATTGGTTCCCACTTTCCGCTATGACAGTAAAGTAGTCAGTGAATCACTACCATTAATTGAAAAGGCTAAAGATATCAAAGCTGAAGTTCTATTGTTGGGAGGGGCTAAAAGCCATCATTATCTGTCCATCGCATTGGATCACTTGGAAAATTCTATACCGCATGCAACGCGTATACAATTTGAAAAACTTGGTCATTTGGCATCAGATAATAGCGAAAGTCCGTCGGTTATCGCAGAAACACTACGGAAATTCTTTTTAAATACATATTCAGAGCATGAACCAACAGGAACTGCTATTCCGTAAAATTAGAATCATCCAGAAAGTTATTCTATCAGGGCGTCTTATGATATTTTTCAATTCTAAACTGCATTACAATATATCAGTTATAGGTGCTGCAAAGTCTTTGATTATTAGGCGATCGGGAACCGAGTCGAACCACATAAGAGACTTTTCCGGTCCCTGCCAAGCCACTCGGCCTTTAAAATTATAATAATTAGCTAACAAGTGTATATTTCAGAAATAGTGGTTCTCCCCCAATTTTGGGCCGTAATATGCGGCCAGGTTCCGGGAAAGAGGTGACCACATATGGAATGATCCCCAGGCTTTAGTGCAAATCGCAAATATTGGCATAAACTTGGCAACGCACAGTTGATCTTGTACCAGCTAATAAGGAATATTGCTCTTTTTTAACCGTAAAACGACCTTTTGAATCTGTGGTGTAAAAATCAGAATAACAATTACTATCAGGACGCCAACGAGCATCAAATCATAATAATCACGTGTAGAACGAGCCAATATCTGTTCCCGGACAAAATTATTGAAGTAACCTGTCGATACGCCTTTCGCTGTATAGGCGTCGCTACCGGCATTCATATAGCTGCTTTGTATATCCAACAAAGTAACAGGAAGTTGTGCGGCCGTCTCGATCAGCGCTTCACGGAATTTCTCCCTAACCGCAGATCTGGTATATAATTGGAGTTCATTATTAATAGCGAGACTGGTAGTAAAACCGATAAAACGCGCGAAAATACCAATCAAGGAGGCGTTTATCGCAATTTTTGGTGGGGCGGCGGATGTGGTGAATGAAACAATTGGAACAAATAATACACCTGTTGCAATACCGTATATAAACATAGGGAGGATAAAATCAATCGTTTCACCCTGAACGGATATAAAATTCAGCATGTATACGTAATACAATGCCATGATCCCAAAACCGGCTATGATCATCCTTATCAGGTTATAGCCCATCAAGATCAACCGGGAGGTAACAAACATACTCAGGACGGTTCCCGCGATCACAGTTAACCATATTGGGATAGTGCTGAGGGGATCATTGCCCAGGACATTTTCCAGATAACCATAAGTAAGTCCCGTACTTCCTTTAAAAATATAAAATGTAAAAAGCAAAAATAGTCCGAGGACGAAATTCTTTGCCTTGAAAATTTGTAAGTTGATCAATGGCCGCTTGATTTTTCGTTCCCTGATGATAAAAAGCATTAGGATCATTGAACTACTTAAGCTCAGCAGAACGATTATCCGGCTGCTGAACCAGCCCAGCTGCCGTCCGTAAATCAGGATGTATCCCAATCCTAAAATAAAACATACATAAAAAAGATACCCCATCCAATCTATCTGGTAAAGCGGAACCTTTTTTGTAAACCTGGCTTTGCTGCTCATCGTCAGCAATACAATAAGGGCCAGGATGATGAGCAGGATATTGAAGCCATAGAATAACCAGTTGAAATCAAAATAATGAAGTACCATACTGGAATAGATCGAATAAAGCGGAACGGATATCTGTATACCGCAATACAGTATGGTATAAGCGATGACCCTTGCACGTGTAGATTTTAATCTTGGAAATATCAGATTCAATACGATTCCCGACATGAGTGCACAGGTAATTCCCTGTACAAACTGACAGATGATGAACGATGTCCAATTCCTCATATGAAAGCAGATGACGGAACACGCCGCGTTGACGGCAAGTGCGACCAGCAGGTATTTCCTTGGCGAAAAGTATTTCACTATACGGAAATCCAGTGCCAGGAAAGCCACTGTTGAACCATAAATAACAATCATGGCGTATTGAACATCATTAGGTTGTATGCCATAGAAACCCATTGCCGCGGCAGGGCTGCTGTATAAAGCAAAACTAAACAGGCAGGTCATCAGGATGGCGAATATTACAGATCTTGCCATCCATTCCGGTACCCAAAATTTAAAGACGGGGATTTCATGTGGCTGCATCACTAATCCCTTAAAATGTAAACATTGGCATTCATTCCGGCAGAGAGTTTAGCGAGTTTTTCCGGCTTGTCGGTGAACCTGATCCTGACTGGTATACGTTGTGTGATCTTGACGAAATTACCGGTCGCATTGTCCGGAGGGAGCAGCGAATAACGAGCGCCTGTGGTTGGAGAAAGTGATTCTATGGCGCCGTTAAATTTTTCACCCGGAAAAGCATCCGTTTCTATCATAACATTTTGATCCGTCCGGAAATGGCTGATCTGTGTTTCCCTGAAGTTGGCGATCACCCATTTTTCTTCTGATCTGTTGACTATAAATGCCAGCGTTTGGCCAGGCTGTATCAATTGTCCTTCCTGAATGGCTTTTTTCCCCATCTGCCCGTCAAATGGAGCTGTAACGACCGTATATCTGACATCAAGCTCCTGCCTTTCAAGCAGGGCTTCCTTGAGCTTGATTTCCGCTGCTATAGCCGCACGCTGTGCTTTAATGTCATTCAGCTTGGATAGAGATACCTGCAGGGAAGCTTGTGCCTGATCAAGATCAGATTGCGTGATCAACAAAGAGGTGCTAATGTTATCGAATTTTTGCTGCGTAGTAGATTCATCAGCCAATAACTTTTTATAGCGATCGAATTCTCTTTGCTGCTGATTTAGCTTTGCTTTTGCCCCTGAGAGCTGCGCTTTGATGACCTGAATGCTTCTGATTTGCGTTTCCTCATTGGAAGCTAAAATGGGTAATTTGGCCCGCGAACCCATTAATTCTGCTGAAGCGGCATTCCTTTTAAGTGCATATTCGTCAAGCGCAATGATCACAAGCGTATCTCCTTTTTTAACTTGCTGATTGTCTTTGTAATAAATTTTACTGATATAACCGCCGACTTTTGCATTTACAGGTGATAGATAAGCGTCTATTTGGGCATCGTTGGTGTATTCGTAGCGGTATCCTTTTAGAAAATAGATGACGCCCCAGGAAATGATTGCCACCAACAGAAAGATGCCCAGCCACTTGGTTATCACTATGATCATTTTATCTATTTTAATTTTGTCCATGATATATTGTATTAGAGAATTCCTATAATTGCCAGTAAGCGGATATGGCTGAGTTTTAAATTTGTTTGTGCAGTTGTTAGGTTGAACTTTGCTCCCAGCAAAGTATTTTCTGCATCCAGAAGATCGGTCAAAAGCGATTCCTGATTGAGGTAACTGTTTCTGATGACCCGAACAATTTCTGTAGTTTTGATAATATCCTTTTGTGCCGTTTCTACGCTTTCCAACGCCTGTTGCTCCTGTAAGTAAGCTTCTTTCACCTGAATAGAGATTTCGTCCTTTTTGATGCGTGCGTTTTCTTTTGCTTCATCATTTACGACTTGAGCGCGTGCAACAGCGTGTTTGTTTTTGTACAGGTTATCAATCGAGAACTGCACCTTGATCCCGGTTTGCCCAAACCCCCATAGATCATTTGAGTAAGGATAAAATGAGATCTGGGGGTAGTTGTAATTGTAATTGGAATACAAGGAGACTTTTGGTAACAAAGTCGCCTTCAGCTGCTTAATACTCATCTCCGTCAACTTAATATCACTATTCACGATCTTGTAATCCGGTGATTGATTTAACGCGATATCAATATAATCGGCATAGGCCGAACTTTTAAAAGCACCAGTTTCAAAACCGTCTTTATAGGAAATAGAAAATTGCGCTTCACCTTCGCGCCCCATTAGCATATTCAGCCGTTGTTTAGTGATGTCAATTTTCTTTTCAACATCTGAAAGGCTTAATTCCAACTGGGACAGTTTGACCGAGGTTCTAAGCACATCACTTTTTAGTACAATGCCATTTCTGTTCAGATTTTTAATGAGCTTTAGCTGTTTATTTTCTGCAGCGATCTCTGCCGTTATAAACTCCCGGAAGTGCAGGTATTTATAGAGATCGTAATAAGAAACAGCAATATTGAATTTTACACTGTGCTTTTGCAGATCCTGCTCATATCGGCCACGTATTTCTTCTTCCTGCTTGATCTTAATATTTCTTCTCTCTTTTCCTCCGCTAAAAAGGCCCAGGTTAAAGTTATAGCCAAGTCCATATCCGTACTCTGAAACGGGCACATTCTGGGGAGACGAGAATAATCCATTGTTGTAGATCAGGAACTGTGAATTAAGCTTGAGATCTCCGCCTACAGAGAGTTCCGGCAGCAAACGGTCCTTCGCTTCAAGCACCTCTAATTTACTTTCAGCAACATTTAGATCAGAAAGCTTTAACTGCCGGTTATGGCTTTCTGCAACTGCCCATATTTTTTCTAATGAAAATACATTAACAGTATCAGGTAGTTGAGCTTTAACAGGCTGCACGAACAGAAAGATGATCGCTTTTAAAATCGCTGCAATTTTATATCGTTTCATCTGAGTGTTTTTTTATATTGGTTTTAATCGATCTGCGCTGCCTCCAGGTTTTGATCATTCTGCTCAACTCATCGATGACAGATGAAAAGTCCATCACAGGCATTAAACCGCCTGAGCATGCAGGAAAAAAAAGATTGAAAGTAATGAGTTGTTCCCTGAGCGCTCGTTCATCATTGTTATGATGTATGTACTGCTTTTCAAGAACTAAATTAAGGTTGGTTTCAATTGTCTTCTGCTCCATAATGACATTATTAAATTCATTACAAAAGTATCCCGACTGGCGTTTAGTCTTTTTATATAATAAGCCTAATATTTGTTAAATTTGGCCAATGAAAACGCTTGAACAGCTTATCGACAATGTTGACCAAAATCCCGGCTCGATCCTGGTAGTGCGACAGCAAACAGAACAGCGGTTACCATCGCACCAGCATGATAAGGCTCAGTTACTCTTGGTCTTTGGAGGTATCGCCTACCTGCAGACTGAGGAAAATGATTTTTATATTCCGTCCAACCATTACATCTGGATACCTAATAATTATCCGCATAACCTGATGTTTAATGCGCAGGACCTGTTTATAATCAATATTTACTTTCCGAAGGAAAACGGGGACAGTTTCTATAATGAAATGGGAATTTACCCGGTAAGCAAACTATTGTATGAAATGCTTTCTTTCAGCGAAACCTGGCACGGGGATTATTATGAAGGTTCATGGGAATATGAGTTTTTAAAAACACTGAGGAACGTGCTTTCGAAAGAAAACCTTAAAAAGTTTTCGATCCAGCTCCCCACCACCGATGATCAGCGGCTCAATGCTGTTGTTGACCGGCTCCGAAGTCAATTGAATGAAAACCTTACGTTGGAAGCGACGGCCAGTCAATGGGGCATGAGCGTGAGAAGTCTGACCCGTCTATTTCAGGCAAAACTGCATATTACCTTTATCCAGTATGTAAAAATGCTAAGGATTATTCGTGCGATGGAATTGATCAAAGGCACCAGCCTGAATATGACAGAAATCGCCTATGAGATCGGATATTCTAGTATATCAGCATTCAGTAACAATTTTCATCAATTGACAAACATGAGGCCTACTGAATTTAAATCAATGGCTGGAGTATAAGGCATATATATATCAGTATTAAAAACATAAAACACAATTCCTTACTGATATCTACGCGTTGCCTTTAATATAAACTTTTCACAAACCTTACCGTCTTCGATTCCTCGAAAATAAAGTTCAAAACCATACTGTATATTTCGCAGATAGTGGTTCTTCCCCACTTTGGTGGTAGAATAAATTTGTAGTCAAACAGAGCATTCCCATAGCTCCTGAATCACTCGCTAAATAAGATACTGAAAAACAATCCAGGTTTGGATTGGTTCAGGAAAACTGAACAAAAAACCATTCTCATTATGGAGTTTCATTCAACAGGTGCAAAAAAATGCAGCATAGATTTTTTATCCAGCCTACCCAAAAGGCCAGCTCAGAAAATAAATCGGGGATAAACGCGTTGAATATTTAGTAATCTTTGAGTTATGGAACAACTGACGTACAACTTAAAAATGGAATTCAGCCTTCCAAATGATGAAAACAGCCTCATATTTATCAAATATTTTGAGGGTTATACTTACCAGGAAATCGCATCTTCATTGAATCTCCCCATGAATATCGTAAAAGAGCGGCTGCGAAAAAGCAGGCGGCGACTAAGGATCAACTATAGGCTTTTTACCAGGTGGTTTAATGCCTCTTTAAAGTGAGGCAGCATTCACTAACCCGGAGCGCAAATTCCAAGCCCTGAAAGCGGGCTGTGAGCGACACCCTTTTCCTGTATGAGTACTTTGTATTTACTGCCCATCTCTATCAGCAGCGTATGGCCGATATGTGCAGCCTTTTGAGCTGCCAGGACAACATCCTGTTCTCCTGAAAGAATGTTCAGGAGCTGCTCCCGGAATCCCAGGGAAGTTAAGAAGTATCTCTGATCGGTAAAACCTGTCTCCCTCAATCCATTTTTCTCTCCCCAATGGCGCAGTGCAGAGAAATTCACAAAAGAGGTCATGTCCTGCTCACCGATATGTTCATAAAAAGAATCATTTACTGAATGCTTGTAGTAGCATAACAACGTTCCCTTTTCCTTCCCTGGGATGCACATATCTGCAATGCTATAACCATAATCTATGGTGATCACATACCCGCTCTTTAAGGCGGAAGCCACCTCACTGATCCAATCGAGGGCCTGCAGATTGATCTCGGTACCGAACCCTTTGGGAAGATCTATACCCAATTCGCTAAGGTAGGCTTTGAGTGTTGTTCCCGCGGGACGCAGCAACTCACAAAAACCATTTTGATAGTCGACGAATACCTCCATCAATTCCTTTTCCATCACCACCCTGTGTACCGTAAAATTATCTATCAGCTCGTTGGACAGCACGCAACCATTTATCGCTGGGATCTCTGAAATCGAATCATACCATTCCACTTTATCGGTCAACAGGTTTCTGGCCAGCTTGCGCATCCGCGGACTTTTTTCTATGATGCAATAACGCAGATCAGCAAACATCCTGGTATTGGTTTGAAGGCAAGTCATGATGTCCCTGCATAAATGACCTGTACCTGCACCATATTCCAAAATAGTAAATGGAAGACAGCCCATTTGCACCCACATCTGTTCAAGCTGCTTTGCCAGAAGTGCGCCAAAAACCGGTGAAAGTGTCGCACTCGTATAAAAATCTCCTTCTGCACCTATTGAATTGCATCTTGTGGTATAATAACCATTCCATGGGTCATACAGGCAGCACTCCATAAATTCGTTGAATGGGATGGGTCCAGTTTCACGGATCTGCTGAGCGATGAGATCTGACAACTCCATATCACAATTGACTAACCCAGTCCCATGCCATCTGGGGCGGAAACCCTTTCCCCTGAACCCAACCTGGATACAAATTTATGAAAGGTGCTCATTTCCCCATTTGCCTTTTTTTCCTGATATAAAAAGTCAAGTCTTTCCTGGTCAAAATCATTAAAAAAATCTTCCCAGCTGATTTCTTCCAGATCATCACTTTTACTGAATTCCGGAAAATGAATTCTTAGTATACCTTCATCACCGTTTACTGTTGTGCCAATCACCCGGGCAGGGACACCATTTCGCGCTTCCGCCCATTCTCTAATGGTTTGATGATTATGCGTCTGATTTGAAGTGCTCATGTTTTTTTGATTTAACTTTGGTTTTAGTGTTCTTCATGGTTCTATGGTCAGTTAAGAACGCACTAAATGCATATTGAATTTTTAAGCTTCAATATGCACGGCATTTTTTGAACAATCCCTATTTATAAAGGTTTGTCAAATTTTTAAAAATTGAATTTATGACAAACCATTTAAACACCTGACTGTTAACCACTAAAGCAGCAATCTGGTTTCCTAATTCTTTAAAGTCTTAGTCATGGAAGATAAAAGAAAAAGAATAACAGGCAGTGAGATCGATAAGGTCATTGCAAAGGCAGGTAGTCCGAATCCCCAGAAATCTAAGACCGGGGAGCTGATACCCGAGAAGGAACAGGCAGATGCAGATCTGCATGATCAGGCAGAACAAGCAACCTAATATATTAACAAACCGCACATGCTGTTTAAGTAGCTATTTGATTTGAAACTTAAAATTGAAGCCAATGGGATACCATGAATGGAAATCATGCATTGAGGCTTGTTTGGAATGTGCCTCAACCTGCAACTACTGCGCCAGCTCTTGCACCCGGGAACCGGATGTGGAAATGATGGCGGAATGCATCAGACTGGATATGGAATGCGCAGCGGTATGTTACGCTGCTGCACAACTGATGAGCCTGGGTATTGACAGCGCAAAACAACTTTGTAAACTCTGTGCGGAGATTTGTAATGACTGTGGAACAGAATGTGGTAAACACCATAGCGAACATTGTCAAAAATGTGCTGAAGCCTGTTTACATTGTGCGCAGGAATGCCTTAAAATAGCCTCCTAGCATACGTCACTATTACTTAAAGCTCACAATTTTCAGTTCTGAGACCACGCAGCCATTATGAAAGAGCACTGGATTTTAACTGGGTTACTTTCTCTGATGGGGATCGGTGGGATTACACCTCACCACGCAACCACCGGACATGGAACCGCGTGGCTTGGGTCTGACACCACCGGGAACAAATCCTATTCGGGATTAATCTTTGAACAAACACATATCATTCCATCTTCCTGGGGAATAAAATCGGTCTTGTTCAATTCAACAGGCACAAAACTGTATGCGCTTAACCTGGAAAATATGTACATCAGTGAATTTAGCCAGGCAAGTAAAAAGCAAATCAGGTTATTCAATTTCAGCCCCACAAAAGCCAGGGGATTGGACTATCGTTCCCACCAAAAGATCCCTTCTTTTGCCGAAAAACCTGTAGAGGCCTGCTTTAGTCATCACGATAAGATCTTGTGGGTTTCCCTACACAATAGCGAAGGCATTATCCCACTGCCCTTAGATTCGGCATGGAGGGGCCAATCGGCGGCCAGTTCAGTTCGGAATAAGGTGGTTTACCTCTCCCATCAGGGTACTCAGGTCAAAGACACCCTGCTGGTTCCCCTGATCCAAACCGGAAAAACACCGAAAGTAATTGCAAAAACAGCGGACAACAGGTATTTATTGGTCAGCAACTGGACCTCCAAAACCGTCAGCATCTTAAAGATAAACGATACACTTGCTCCTTATGGAAAAAAAATAGCTACCATATCCACTTCAGCGATCCCCAGGGGAATTGCCGTTGACGATAAAAACAGCAGCACCTATGTGGGTATAATGGGCGGAAATTCCATCATCCGGATCAATAATAAAACCTGGAAGGTTGAAAAGCGATTTACAGTACCTCAAAACCCACGGCACCTGGTCACGGATAACTTGGGGCGTTTATTTATTTCTTTCAATGCTGTTTCTGAAATTGCCTGTATGGCGACCAGCACAGGCAGGATCTTATTTACCGCCAAAACGCATGCGCAGCCCAGAACGATTGCTTTATCAGAAAACCAGAAATTCCTTTTTGTGACTTGCTACCTGGGGAATAAAATTGATGTTTTTAAGATCAACCCGGGGAGTTTCAGGAGAATCTTTTCCATCGATTGTCCGGGAAAACCTGTCGGAATCGCCCTTTATGAGAATAAAGATACTATCGAAGCCTGGGTTGGTAATTACCTGGTGGGCCATTTGAATGTATTTACCTTTAAAAAGATCAAATGAATGTCATTGCCTTCAATGTACACAGGGGGTAGAGAAAACACCTACTGTAGGTGCCCAATCCCTCTTTGTCATTAAATATCTTATGACAAACCATTTGGCAAATAGCTTGTTACTCTTTAGCTATAAGCTCCTAAATACTAAAAGACCCTAAGGGACCAGTGTTTACTGGCTTATAGGCAAATGGAAAAAAATTTAATATTAAGACTATGGCAAAGTATTCAGAAAAAGCCTCAGAGAAAGTGGAAAAAACCATGCATGAAATGAAAGAAGGGAAACTCAAATCCGGTAGCGGAAAAAAGGTTACCTCTAAAAAACAGGCAGTTGCAATTGGTCTGTCAGAAGCCCGTAAAGCAGGTGCGAAAGTACCGAAGAAAAAGTCCTGACCGGGGTATTCAGTCCATCATCTGACAGCAGCGGCAACAGTACTTCAGCATTAAGCGGATCGCCATAAACCTATTGCATGATGGGACCATTATTTATACTGCAGCGCTCCTTTTCCTCTTTTTTACAGGCTTACCTCCGGTCAAAAAGAAATTCGACAAAATCGTTCCACATACAGCGACGGCACCATGAAAAACAAAGACAAATTCATACGGGACAGTGACATAGATAAAGCGCTTGCAAAAGCAGCGAGTTCCAATCCAAAAAAGCTGAAAACCGACGAACCTCTTTCAGAAAAAGACGAAGTCAAACAGGCCGAAGAAGAACTGCGGCAAAGGTTAAATAAAAATAAGAAAGAACGTTAAGCATTCCCGCCTTTTTAAAGAGGAAGGTTTAGCTGACAGGCCAATCATCCCATAAAGACAGATATTATGAAAAATCGAAACACACCCAAACCTGGCTCAGCGGCGTACAATACGGAAAAGCCGCAACACTTAAATGTTCCGGAATACCACAGCAGTAGCGATAGAAGAATGAGTTATGAATTGCCTGCAACTGAAAACCTGAATGATCAGGCAGACCTACATGAAACCAAAGTTTCAAGTCCGGCCTCGCCAAAACCTAACCTGGGCAATCCCCGAAATAAAGACGAAGACGATCGTGAAAAACTCATCACCCCATAGGGAGTACCATCAATCGCCCTACCAGTCACCTATGGCACATGCAAAACATACCGGGCAAGGTAATCCCATCATCAGGCACAAATTTACGGCCGATCCGACCGTACTGGTCCACAATAATACGCTGTACCTGTACACTGGCCACGACACTCCTCCTGCAGGAGTAGAAGATTATGTCATGAACGATTGGCTGTGCTTTTCATCTGCAGACCTGGTGAATTGGAAGGAACACCCATCTCCATTAAAAGCAGCAGATTTTAGCTGGGCTAAGGGCGATGCCTATGCCTCAAAAGTCATTGAGAGGGACAATAAATTCTATTGGTATGCCGCGGTTTCCCATCGCAGCATTCCGGGTATGGCCATTGGAGTAGCTGTTGCGGATCAACCCACAGGACCGTTCAGCGACGCCAAAGGATTTGCATTAATATCGCATGATATGATCCCCCCAACTGCTAATCAAAAAGCAAACCTGGATCCTACAGCGATCATTGATGAAAATGGGCAAGCCTATCTTATCTGGGGGAACCAAACCTGCTATATGGCCAAATTAAAAAACAACATGATTGCAATTGACGGCCCGATTAACATCATTTCCCTTCCTGCATTCAGCGAAGGTGCCCATATCCATAAAAATGGCGACTGGTATTATCTTTCTTACGGCTACGGCATGCCCGAGAAAATAGGATATGCCATGAGCCGTAACGCCAACGGCCCATGGACTTTTACAGGCATCTTAAACCAAGTACCTAAGAATTGTGAAACCAACCGCCCGGCAATCATTGATTTTAAAGGAACCTCATATCTCTTCTATCACAATGGGGCTTTAAAAGGAGGCGGAAGTCACCGTCGCTCCATCTGTATAGATTATCTTAGGTATAACCAGGATGGCACCATAATTCCGGTCATCATGACGACACAGGGAGTGGAAAAGGCAACGTCCTAAGTCAGAACAGCTTATTCTTCCTTTGGTAAGCCATCGGCCACCATCTTACCGTCCCTGATGCTTTTGGAAAGGAATTTTGCCCCTTCCAGGTTTCTTCTCCACACCAGTAGAAATTTCGCAGCCAGGGAAACCACTGTAGTATCAGAAGACATAACCCCTTTCTCGAGCATAACAATCATTTGATTATGATGATCTATTGTGGCAGCAAGATATTTTTTGTCAAATTCGGCTCCTTTTGATTTTTCTAGTTTAGCCTGAATTTGGTCAGGCTCAACGTTGGTGGAATCAGCCAAAATCATTTTCTTCGCTTCAGCAAGTGGCTTAAGATCCGAATTTGCAAGAATACAAGCATCCATAACTTTTATGGCATAATCCCTTATTCTTGAATTTTTGGTTTTTTCTTTCGCCAGTTTTGACAAATTTATTTCCTTACCGCTACCTACCGACATTTGCTGAATAAACTGTTCCGTATTAAGTGAGTCTGACAGCGAGCTAAAGACCCCGTAAGCAAACTTTGGTTCAACCATAGTGCTTTTGGCCGCACCGCACATGGCAATGGCACAAATCACAATGGAGGCCACCGCATAGTGTTTGAAATTTTCCATAACATACAGATTAAAACATAAAACCTATTCAATGTAAACAAGCGTTACACTAGATATGATATGGCGCTGTTTTAATAACAATTGTCAGAAAATGTAGTTTTAAAGAATTTACCAAACACTAGCCTTTTTTATTTGTTTTCTTTAAAACTGGCACAAACCGTTCCAGGGATGCCCCCGGCCCAGCTGTATCTAGAGCATCAACAGGTGTCAATTTGCTCGGGGATGTTCAAATTGTTTAACACTATCACTGCAACGTTCTCTCTTAACGTTCTCTCAACGTTTTCAACGCTTTCCTTTAGTTGATTTGAAAAAGTGAAAACCCTATGAAAAACAACGAGAAATTACAAGAAAAAGCCAACCTAATCCGTAAATGGTGCCTACGCACGACCACAGCAGCCGGCTCCGGACACCCTACCTCCTGCCTATCGGCAGCCGATCTCACGGCCGTACTTTTTGATAAATATTTCAGCTATGATCTCAAGAATCCGCTGAATTTATATAATGACCGTTTTGTCCTTTCCAAGGGCCATGCCGCACCCCTGCTATACACCTTATTCGGCATGGCCGGTGCCTATCCCTTGGCAGAAACACTCAGGTTACGAAAATTCGACAGCCGGTTTGAAGGACACCCCACTCCAAGATTTGTATATTCAGAAGCAGCTACGGGCTCATTAGGTCAAGGTCTTTCGGTTGCAGCAGGACTGGCACTACTGGCAAAAAGAGCACAACTGGATTACAAAACCTATGTTCTTCTAGGTGACGGAGAACTTGCTGAAGGACAAGTCTGGGAGGCCGCCAACTTTGCCTCCTATCATCAGCTGGACAACCTGATTGCTATAGCCGACATCAACCGACTGGCCCAAAGCGGAGAAACGATGTTTGGCTGGGATCTTGAAAAATATGCCGAGCGCTTCCGGGCTTTCGGATTTGAAGTGATTGAAATTGACGGTCATAACCTTAACGAGGTGGACGAGGCATTCAGGCAAGGTACGGACAATCATAATGGGAAGCCTCTGGCCATTATTGCACAGACCATTAAAGGCAAAGGCATCTCCTTTCTGGAAGACAGGGAAGGCTGGCATGGGAAAGCCCTGGATAAGGAACAGTTACAAAAAGCACTGGAAGAATTAGGAGATATTGATGATCAGCTTCACTTTAACTTAAGGCAACCAGGCACAACCTGGTTGCCGGGGCGGGCTACCTTCCCCATCTCCATTAAGCCATCCTATGACAGGGACCAGGAATACGCCACCAGGGAAGTATTTGGTGAAGTGATCACTGAATTAGGAAAAGAAAACAAGGACATTTATGTACTGGATGCTGATGTAAAGAATTCAACCTTTACCGCAGATTTCTTATCCATATTTCCAGAGCGTTTTATAGAATGTTATATCGCTGAACAAAACATGGTATCTGTAGCTACAGGCCTTTCCAGGTTGGGTAAAATACCTATTGTAGCTACTTTCGGTGCATTCCTGACCAGGGCGGCCGACCAGATTCGTATGGCCAGGGTATCCGAGGCAAACATCAAATTTGTAGGCTCACATGTGGGTGTTTCCATTGGTGAAGATGGACCTTCTCAAATGGGACTGGAAGACATCGCCTTATTCGGAACCCTACCCCATACCGTGATCTTCCAGCCGGCAGATGCAGTCGCAACCTCGAAATTAACTGACCTGATGATCAAACATCAAGGTATGGTTTACTTAAGAACACTGCGTCCTAAAACACCCCTGATCTATGAAAACCAGGAAGAGTTTAAGATTGGGGGATCAAAACTATTGCGACGGTCAGATGAGGATCAGCTGACCATTGCCGCCACTGGCATTACGGTATTTGAAGCACTCAAAGCAGCCGACCAACTAAAAGAAGAAGGAATAGCTGTCCGGGTAGTGGATTGTTACAGCATCAACCCTATAGATCAGGAAACACTGATTAACTGTGTCACAGCGACAAGGAATCCGATTCTGATCACCGTGGAAGATCATTTTTCTCATGGGGGAATGGGTGATTTTGCAGTGACTGCAGTCACTGCCTCAGAAAGACTGGTACAGGTAAAAAAAATGGCGGTAGCTCAGATTTCACATTCAGGAAAAATGGAGGAATTACTTGAAGAGGCGTGTATCAGCGCATCCGCCATCATCAGTCAAGTGCATGCCCTGATTCCATCCCAGGTACTTCATCAATCAACAGATGGCAGTAAAAACCATCACCAACATAAAAATTAAGCCATGGAGACAAATAAAATAAAACAATTGCAGGAATTCGGTCAGCGCATTTGGCTGGATTTCCTTGACCGCAACCTCATTCGTTCCGGTCAGCTAAAAAAATTGATAGAAGAAGATGGCGTACGAGGCATGACCTCTAACCCGGCCATTTTTGAAAAAGTCATCAGCAGCAGCAATGATTATGACCAACAGATCGGACAACTTGCTGCCATCCATCAGGACAATGAAGCCATCTTTTATCAACTTGCCATTACCGATATTCAAAATGCAGCAGACCTGTTTAATCCAATTTTTGCCCGGGATGAAGATGGTTACGTCAGCCTGGAAGTCTCTCCCCACCTGGCACATGACACCAACGGAACAATCAAACAGGCTGTGGAATTATGGAGAAAGGTTGATCGGAAAAATGTAATGATTAAAATTCCGGCCACAACGGCGGGGTTATCTGCCATCAGAAGAACGATCAGTGAAGGGCTGAACATCAACATTACACTGCTCTTTGGCCTCGACCGGTATGAACAGGTTACTGAAGCCTATCTCTCCGGACTGGAGGACCGGGTAGCTGTGGGATTACCAATAGATCATATTGCTTCTGTCGCGAGCTTTTTTTTGAGCCGGATCGATGTACTTATTGACCCCATACTGGAAGAAAAAGGCGAGCCTCAGATGAAAGGAGAAGTCGCGATTGCCTGTGCCAAACAGGCCTATCAGATTTATAAACGTGTGTTCAGCAGCGACCGCTTCATGAAACTTCAGGCAATGGGTGCCATGCCACAGCGTGTCTTATGGGCGAGCACAGGAACCAAAGATCCTTCTTTCCCTGACACCAAATATGTAGAAGCACTGATAGGACCGGAAACCATCAATACGATTCCAATGGAAACCCTTAAGGCCTACCGCGACCATGGACATCCGGCCAGTCGTCTGGAACATGATCTGGATAAAGCAGACCAAACCCTTCAGCAATTAAAACTGATAGGGATTAATCTTCAAAACATTGCCAGTCAGTTAGAAGATGAAGGCATAGAAAAATTCAATAAACCCTACGATCAGCTATTGAAAGCCATTGAAGATAAAAAGGGACCTGTTATTGCTTAATCGGCAGCTATATTGTGCAACGATAGGCCAAAAGTTGCACAATACAATTTTAAACAGCAATTGTCTATAAATTGCACGGGCTTCCTCCAGCAAAGATACTATAAACGCACTTACCCTGGCTGATCCAGCTCAGGCACCCCCATTTTGTGATCCATACTTAAGGGCCCCGGGCCGAAATACGTGATCAGCAGCGCTCCTCCCAGTAAAGACAGGTTTTTCATAAACATGGCCAGCTGCATTTGTTTCACCTGCAGGTCAGACGCTGCCCAGAAATTATGCATCATCAATGTCACCGGCACCAAAAAAACAACAATGATCCAGGCGCCCAGTTTGGCTTTGTACCCCAACAAAATACTGATCCCGCCTATAAGGGCTAAAATACCTGAAAACGGAACCAGTAAAGAAGGTAACGGCACCCCCTGGGCCATAGCAAACTGAATACTTTGATTCGAAAAATGGCCTGGACCGGAAATTAAAAAAATCAGGGAGAATAAAATTCTTCCCAGCAACACAATTGCTTTCATAGCGATTTCTTTTAGTTAGCAACCAGAGTTTATATGTCTTCTTTAAAAAGCAGTAAAGGCAAATGAGTGTGGTAGGCCAGCTTTTTGGTCATGCTGCGATGAAAAATACTTTCAAAGAAACCATATTGTTTAGGAACCGTAATCACCAGTTCGGCACTTTGCTCAGCAGCAAACTCCATAATCCCTTTGGCCATATCTTCATGATCCGTGTAGTGGTATTCCGGATGCTGGCCATCCCAAAGTTGGTGAAGCTGTTTCATTTCCTTAATGGCATCTGGATTAAAATGGTGACGATCATGGCCTACATTTAAAATGACCAACCGTGCGCCCAAGGTATTGATAAACCGCTTAATGGCCAGTACCGGGGTAGATTCCGACACACGCTTCAAATCGCAGGCAAAAACAACCGTTTTTATGGGTTGAAAGGAAGCAACGGGTGGTACAATGAGTAAGGGCACCGGGCTATCCTTCGCCAGACTGATCGTATTACTACCGATTAATGCCCTTTCAAGGCCACTTTTTCCGGAAATACCCATCACTACAAGACCGATATGTTCCTGTCCGGAGAGGCTGATCACCGCATTCAGCAAATTCCTTTCATCACAGCGAACATCCATTTCAGCATTTGCAGGAAGTCCTTCCTGAAGTTTATTCTTCAGTTCAGTGATGTTCTTTAAACTCAGCTCCGGAGATTCAGTAAAACCTCCTGTATAAGGGGCAAATGCAGTAGCCGGCACGGCAACGGACTCGTAAGAGTGATAGAGCGTTATTTTTTCAGCCTCCAGCTGATGGGCCAGCCCAGTGGCATACCTGGCGGCATTTGCAGCTTCCTCGGAAAAGTCAGTCAGCACCAGTATTCTATTTACTGTATATATTTTATCCAGGTGGGCTTCTATGGCGCGTTCGAGTGCCTGGAATTCCCGCTCAGAAAAATTACGCTGACCAGGGTGGGCCACCGTCCATTCCCCGTCTACCGACAGGTTTAACAGCACCGGATCAGACTCATTCGTTACCATTTCAACTTTGAATTTCTGGTGATGTTCATATTCGGTCACCATAGCACTCAGGTCCAGGTTTCTCGCCCGGAATTGTACAGAAAATGTTTCCATGATTTTCTCCTTTCTTTACGGAATGCGTTGCAGGAGGTTAACCAGATATCTTAAAAACAATCCACAATCGAGTTAGTTCAAAAAAAATAAACAAAGATGGAAACCCAATTGTTTTATGGTCTCAGTAGAGGTATTAATGCTAAACTATAGGCTCATGGAAAAGAAAAGAAAAAGGATTCAAAGCAATGATCACACAGAATCCGCACTGGTTTCCGGTTCAGCGGAACAAAAGATAAAGATGGTTTCCGATCAGCAACAAAGAGACAAGGAGCTCAATTACCTGAACAAACCGCATATGCTATTTAAATAACTTAAATAGCATCCAACCCTAACATATCTGAAGGTAGCGCTTTTTACATGGATTAATCAATTTTTTAATCTGTATGTTATGGAAAATTTTAAAAATTATGCGATGGCAACAATAGCCACCTGCAGCATCGCAGTAAGCGGGCTCAGCCAGGACCCGACACAAAACAATACCCCGGTGGTCCCATTCCGGTGGCAGGCAGACACATTGAGCACCGAGCAGTTCATCAGGCAACTCTCCACTGCCAGCGCCAAGGAGATCAACCTTTCAAAACTTGCCAAAAAGAAATCCAAAAATTCAAAAGTAAGGGAATATGCCGTAAAGGCAATGGATGCCAGCATCCTGGTCTACACAGACCTCAAACCATTTGCGCAAGCCAGGAACATTACACTTGCCGATTCCACAACATTTGTTCCTGACCAGCTCATGTCCGCTTTAAAAAAAGCCGGTAATGGCGATTTTGACAGGCAATACCTATCCATTACCATTGAAGACCACAACCAGGCCATTTCCCTGTTGGAAAAAGGCGCCATGTTTGGCGATACGGCTATTGTAAGTTTCTCTAATAAACAACTCACCGTATTGAGAAGAAACCTGGAAGAAGCAAGATTCCTTTCCAAGCAAGTCAGCGGCAAAAAAATGACAGCCGACAAACTACGGAATGAAGAGAGGAATTAGATCAACAAATTCTTTATCTGTTAACGCTTAGGTTAAAACAAAAACAACAATTATTTGGAGGACTAAAAATGACCTTAGTAAAATTTAATGAAAGAAACGGCAGGGATCTGGTGAGCCCTGGTTTCAATGACATCTTCGAATCTATCTTTAACGATTCTTTTATCTCCGACCGGATGATCTCCAGGGTGCCGGCTGTCAACATTTGCGAATCTGACGGCCATTACCATATCGAACTCGGTGCGCCGGGTCTGAAAAAAGAAGATTTTAAGATCGACCTCGATCGAAACATGCTGAACATCTCGGTAGAGAAAAAATCTGAGGAGACAGAAAGCAACAAGAAGTACAACCGCCGGGAATACAGTTATACTTCTTTTGTACGTTCCTTTGCTTTACCTGATTCTGCGGATGACGGAAATATTGAGGCGGAATATACAGATGGTGTGTTGAAGATCAATGTAGCTAAAAAGGAAGAATCCAAAATGACCAGTAGGCACATCGACATTAAATAAATTCCCATCCTAAACTAAAGGGGAACTTATGGAGGTTCCCCTTTTTCAAAACAAACGAATAACAGTCCTAATCCCAATCAAATGGAAGCGCTTAGCATTAAAAATAAGGGGCAGGCACGGATTTTTAAGCACCCCTTTTTAGAAGCAATCAGTAAAACCCGTCCCTGGGTAATTTATACCTTATACATTCCAATGGTTATATGCTTAGTATATTATGCACATTACGCCTATCAGTACGCGATAGGATTGATGGCCTTAGTTTTTCTAGCCGGGATGTTTAACTGGACGCTATTTGAATACCTGACACACCGTTTTCTATTTCATTTTAAAGCCAGAACTCCTATAGCCAAGCGCCTGGTCTATATTTTTCATGAAAACCACCATGAGTTCCCAAGAGATAGAAACAGGTTATTTATGCCACCTGTACCGAGCTTAATTCTTTCTGCTACTGTATTTCTTTCTTTTTATGGAATTTCGTCATTGATTTTAGGTACCCCCGGTTACGGAATCGCATTTTTCGCAGGTTTTATTTTCGGCTACCTGCTCTATGTTTCCCTGCATTTTGCCATACATGCCTATCCGCCACCTAAATACCTAAAGGTACTGTGGAGAAACCACTACCTGCACCATTACAAATATCCCGATCACTTCTACGGGGTCAGTTCACCCCTGTGGGACACCTTATTTGGCACAAAATCTTTAAAGAAAAAAAATAAAACTAAGTCACAGCCCTTATAAACGCATTTATTGCCTGTCGGCTGGTTTTTGCTGCTCGGGAATATGCCTTCTGAGGATAGTATACAGCAAGTCCAGGTCAAAAGGTTTCCGGATATAACCATCAAACCCATTAGCCCCATACAAGCGGTCAATATTATAATTACAGCTCATGGCAATTATCGGAAGGTGCGGGTAACGCTGCTTGATCTGAAAACAGGTTTGTTTGCAGGCCTCACCATCCAGCTTATAATCCAGCATGACCACGTGGGGCCTGTGCTGATCTACCAGAGAAAGGAAATCCCCTTTGATATCTGAAACCGGCAGCACCTGAAAGCCTTCCATTATTAAAGCCTGGGTAAGCACATCCAAAATAGCCGCATCGGTATCCTGTACAATAATGGTTTCCATAAGCCTATTCTTTCTTGTTTAACAAAACAAGATTTTCATAAACAACAAAAAACATATGAAATTGGTTTTGCCAGGGTTTGAACAATTAAAGAACCTTTTTTAATTCCAGCTGTTTTTCCAGTAACTCTTAAAGACAAAAATATGGATACTAAGGAGAGCATAAACCTGGAACGCCAAACAGAAGGTAAAATTAACAGCCTGGCAGGCAATTATCACCAGCGGCAAGCCGATGGCTCAGAACAGACCATTTTAATAGATCCTGCCATTACCGCAGAAACTGATGAACTGGATCCCATCTTCCACCAGCAAGATTCTCCTGTTGATCCCGAGCAGGAAGATGACGACTTTGGACTTAAACAGGGATGAAGATGATTTGAATTAAAGAAATAACACATAGAACAATTTAGAATAGAAGTAGCCCATAATGGCTGAGGACGATTTTACAACATCACATCACTGGGAAACTCCCGTTCCAGATTTATGTAGAAGAAGATGCCATTGGAACCATCCAGCTCGATGAAAAAGACCATGCCCGCTGCGAAAGCCAGGGTTGCGAGCTAGATATGCCAATGCTAAATTTCATCCGCAAAGCCATCCATGCTCATAAGCAGGCAAAGGATAATTAGACCATGATCTCCATTCCATCGGTTAAATATCCCGGTTTCAACCGGTCCAGCCTGTCCAGCATTTCCTGGTCAAAATGCGTCAGCAATATGCGTTTACAAGAGAACTCAGACAGTTTTTTCTCCAGTTCCAGGTAATTCATATGCCCTTTAACCTTGGTGCTAAAAAAATTACACTCACAAATAAAAAGATCTGCCCCATCACTTAAAGGCATCAGTGTATCTGTCCAGGAAGTATCACCAGAATAAGCAATGACCTTACCTTCAATTTCAATCCGGACTCCATGAGGTAAAGCCTTTTCAGCATGGATGACTTCAAATGCCTCTACACTAAAATGTTCCACCAATGATACTTTGCCAGCACAGTATTCCAGGAATTCTACATTAAGTTTCTCCAGCACGGACGTACCAGGATAAAGCAAGTCCAGCAAAGTAGAAATCCGCTGCTCCCCGCCTGGTGGGGAGATGATTTGTATCTTTTTTGCCCGACCATAAATGGCAGCATCCAATAGCAAAAAAGGAATGCCACCGTAATGATCCCCATGAAAATGGCTGATCACAATAGCATCGATATCATTGGTATTGATCCCGTGGTGCTTTAAACCCGGCAGACTACTCGCTCCGCAATCGATCAAAAAATTACCCGCAGCACCCTGTATATGAAAACAGGTATTCAGCCTTCCCCCACTACCAAAGGCATCACCGCAGCCGACCACTTTCAACTTCAGCTCAGTCATCTCCAAAAACTTAAAAGCCCACCTTCAGATTTTCCATTCAGCGGATCATTTTCAGGCAAAGAAACCCCATCCACTTTATCTCTGACACCCTCCGGACGATCCTCATCCAAACGGATCAGGTCAGGCTCTACCCCATCCGGATAGGCCCCAACCACGGCAAAATCATCACTATGGCTGATAGACTTGTGCCCGGTTCCTGCAGGAAGTACCACAACATCTCCCAGGCCAACCTTAATCTGCTGCCCATGTTCGCCTCCCAGCTGTAGCAGGGCGCTACCGGCATACACACCTAGAACTTCATGCGTATTGCTGTGGTAATGATGGTAATCATACACCCGCCAGCGAAATGCATTTGTCCATTTGTTTTCCGCAAAATGACCTTCCAGCCAGTCCGCCCCCGTATCAGGATCCAGGCTAAATACCCCCCGGAAGATCACTACAGGAAGTTTGCTATTGGGAATAACCCCATCATCCGTAAAATGATAAATTTCTGGTGATTGTTTCATGATAAAATCCATAATCGCCCAAGTATAACAATCCAAGGCAGCAGAGTGTTTATTCAAAGGGATTATTTCCCCAATAACTTAGACATAACTGGCAGCAGAATTAACAAAAACTTTAAAACCCAGATTTGCTTCCAAACGTTAGACTCAAAAATTGTATAGAAAGATGGAAACAGTAAAAACGAGTCAAGCAAATAATTCTGTCTCAAATCACCAAGTATTCCGGGCACTGATCATCAGCAACTGCAGAAATTATACCGACGATCCCCTGCTGACCAGTGCAGTTAATTTATTGAAATGCTGATTCTCAATCAGCCACCCAATTCCAGTAGCCAAAGCATCATGCTTATAAAAAAAACAATGCGCCTCAATTATCAAATTCTTCTGCCCAATGTAAAGAATCACAATAGCCAAAACATTCTGTATTGGTCATTGTACTAATATACAGAGAACTAAAGTTTAACATTAAAACAGTAATCATGGGACAATTAAGCAATCGAACCATTGCCGTTTTATCAGAAAGCGGTTTTGAAGAAACAGAATTGACCAGCCCGGTGCAAAGGCTAAAAGAGGAAGGTGCCACCGTTCATATCATTTCATCTAAAGCAGGAAAGATACAAGCCATGAAGGGTGATCATCAGTGGACAATTGAAGTTGACGTAGATAAGACCATTAGTGAAGCTAATGCCGAGGATTACCAGGGCTTAGTCATCCCTGGCGGAGTTTTGAATCCGGATGCATTAAGAAAGAATGAGGACGCCATTGCCTTTGTGAAAGCATTTTTTGAGGCAGGAAAACCAGTAGCAGCGATCTGTCACGGACCACAGGTTTTGATCACAGCTGAAGTAGTAGAAGGTAGGGAACTGACCTCGACAAAAACCATAAAAATTGACCTGCTCAATGCCGGAGCAGAATGGTATGACCAGGAAGTTGTGGTTGACCATGGCTTGGTTACCAGCCGTAGCCCGGATGACCTGCCTGCCTTCAATGACAAGATGGTCGAAGAATTTGCAGAGGGTGTCCATGAAGGGCAACACAGCTAAAAAGTAGATCCAAAAGCGGCTGTTCCTAATGGGCAGTCGCATTTTTTATCAAGTCATTTTTTCAGCGGTCCAAGATGCCTGTATGTGTCGATAAACCATCCCGCGGGTTATGCTATAACCTATAAACCCGAAGCAGATTCCATAATCTTTTCATGATATCAACTATAGTTCAGCTTAACTGAACTGATCAGGATTACCCCTTTAACGGTTTACCAAACAGACTCCGTAGTTCATCCTTAGCCTTTTCCAATACCTTTTTCTGATCCTCATGCAGATTCTTTCCCGCACGATTGATATAGAAAGTCAACATCGACATGGCAGAACGGTATGGACCTGATTTCTTGCGGTCACTGTCCTCGGCAGACTTCTTCAGTGAACGGGCAATCTTCTTTGGATCATCAGATTCAAATATATCCCCCTCTAGATCCAGCGCATCACTATGCTGAGTTACCTCAGCCGACCATTTCTCGTCAGATTTAGTTTTTTTTTCGGGTTTAACTGTCTGTTTTTTCATAGCCATAATTTGAATTCATGAAAGTTGTGCAACACAAAAGTCCGTTCTTTAAATCGTAATCCGTCCTCCGGTAACGGGTATGGTAGCCCCTGCTATATAGCTCGCATCCTGGGAAGCTAAGAACACATATGCGGGTGCCACTTCAGCAGGTTGCCCCGGCCTTTTCATAGGCGTATTCTTACCAAATTCTTCATGCTCCGGCATAGTGGAAGGTATTAGCGGAGTCCAGATTGGACCTGGTGCCACTGCATTTACCCGAATGCCTTTGCCGTCCATCAACAAGATTTGGCTCAGATTAGCCGTAAAATTCTGAATAGCACCTTTTGTGGCCGCATAGGGAAGTAGCTGCTCACTTGGTGAATAAGCATTTACTGAAGTCGTATTGATAATGCTACTGCCGGGTTTAAGATGAGGTTCGGCTGCTTTACACAAAAAGAACATTGCTGTGATATTGGTGCGAAATGTACGGTCCCATTCTTCAGATGGAATATCTGCCATTGTTTTTCTTGCCATCTGGAATGCAGCATTATTGACCAGGATATCCAATCCACCTAACTCTTTTATAGCCGTATCAATAATGCGTTTGCAATGGGCTTCATCCTGTATGTCGCCCTTCATTAAAATTGCCTTTTTGCCGGCTGCTTCCACCAGTCCGGCGGTAACATTAGCATCCCCATCTTCTGAATCATCAAGATAACTGATCAAAACATCCGCCCCTTCTCTGGCAAAAGCAATTGCCACCGCACGACCTATGCCAGAATCACCACCGGTTATTACGGCCTTCTTTCCCTCCAGCTTACCGCTGCCCTTATAGGATTCTTCTCCATGATCTGCTTGGGGACGAAGCCGGGACTCGGTTCCCGGAGCTGGTTGATCTTGTTTTGGAAAAGGAGGTTTAGGATATTTTTCTGCCGGGTTCTCTAAGGAGTTCTGTTGATTTTCCATAGTAATTGTTTAAATTGAAGTCCTGTTCTATTTTTGATATTCACGCCCACTACATCTCCAGGGAAGACCCAATGGGCTCACTATAAAACATCCAAGTGGAATTCCGGTTTATTATTTTTTAAAATTCTCCGGCTAATCCCTTGGCCGTTTAAACCAGAAAAACAGCTGAACCACCACTACAATAATAAAAATGCCCATAATCAATAACATCCTCATAGCAAACTTTATTCCTCATATAACTGCTGCTCACTGATAAAATATCCTTTCCGGCGCCAATAGTTTTGACTTTGATCTCCACGCCACTTTTACACTAAAATTAACCCATATTTCCCGCTCCCTTACAGTTTGATTTAAAACATAAATGTCCCCGGTTTGTTTTTTAAGGAGAAAACAGGTTTTCACTAAAACTTATTATTATGGAAAGCAGACAAGATCATCAGAAAAAAGAGCATGTGCCAAAAAAAACTGTTTATAAAGAAACACCTGAGCGCATCAATGAAAAGAAACCAGATAGTGGAGAAACCTCCTCGGTAGCCGATCTGGGAAGAACAGATTTGATCTCAAGACCGGAAAGAAAAAATAAACCATTGGGATCAAGTCATGAGCCGGGAACAACCCCAGGCACCGATATATAACAAAAAAGGCGCTGATAATTTTCAGCGCCTTAAGTATTCAAAAATTCAAAGCAAAAACCTGTGCCATTGAAAAGCAAGAAACACCAAAGCCCGGTTCTAAGGATTATGATATCAGCAAAACTAAAGAATTAACCAGGCCTAAATATCATAGCGGTATCGATCGCAGAACCAGTCATCAGCTGCCAGCAACTGAAAACCTGAATGACCAGCCGCAAAACAAACCGGAAGAAAAAATAAAAGAGTACGGCTCTCAAAAACCGATTTAGGCAATAAACGTAATCCGGATAAGAAACAACGGGAAAAGATCATTACACCTTGATATAGCAACCTGAATGATCCTAGCCGTGTTGAATATGAATTTTAAAACTAGACAAGATGAAAACACTAATCAAAACGCTGCTACTGACCCTTGGTACCAGCATCTCCGTTGGCGGATTCGCCCAAGACAAAAAGAAAGACACCATAAAGATCAATCCAGACCCGGAGATTAAAAAAGCCGCGAAAAAAGTGGGCAATAAAACCGCAGAAATCGCGGTTAAAGGCGCATCAGCAATAGTAGACAAAACCTATAAAGGTAAAGCTGGCCCCAAGGGAGAAACCATTTACATCGATAACAAATCCAGGTATTATTATGTAGATGCCAAAGGCGCAAAGGTATATCTACCCAAGTCCAAACTTAAAAATAAACCAGAAAAGCCTTAAGTCATGGCTTTAAAGTTTATCCAGTTTATTGCATTGTTACTTTTATTACTGGCCACCGGATTATTCTGGGGCACTTGGTTTGCCCTAAGCCAAAGCATTGAAAACTTCAGCGCAGCAGAATTTATCCATATCGGCAAAACCATCATCGCCAATGTCGCTTTTCCCATGCGCATTATCCTGCCCTTATGCATTCTTTCCATTATATTAACGGCATGGCTATACCCGGTAAAAAGATCCGTAGGATTTTATTTTATATTAGCATCCCTTGTGCTGATTATCCTTAGCCTTTTCATTACGGTCTTTATAGAAGTCCCGATCGATAACCAGATCAACCTATGGACTGTACAAAATCTCCCTGCGGACTGGGAAATCTTGCGCGGCAAATGGCAATATTACCATGGTCTGAGAACCCTCACCTCTATAGGCAGCTTTAGCTGCTTTGTGATCATGACCGTGTTTTGCAAGCACAAAAAAGTAAGGAATTTAACTAATTAAACACCAGGTTACGGAAGCGTATTTTTCGCAGGTTTTATTTTCGGCTACCTGCTCTATGTTTCGCTGCATTTTACCATACAGCCTATCCACCACCTAAATGCCTAAAGGTACTGTGGAGAAACCACAACCTGCATCATTACAAATATCCGGATCACTTCTACGGGTTAGTTCACCCCTGTGGGACATGTTGTTTGGCACAAAATCTTTAAAGGAAAAAAATTGAGACATTACCAATACAAGTTCCAATTGCACTTCCGGATTTGAATTTTCCCCTTTTCTTTCATGCATCGTTTTTTATAAGTTCTGCAATCCTTTCTGAATCCTTTACATACTCATAAATTTTAGCTTAGGTCCATCATTAAATTTCAAGCTTATTAACTGGCCTGGAACTAGCTCTAGAAGCGATCATTTTTGACTTTCCCCAATCCCAATCTTCTCTAAAATCTTCATCCGCATGAAAATAATATCCAGGATCTCCTTTTAAGCCAAGCTTTTTGGCTTTATTCCTTTTGTTTATCTTACCTGCAGTTTTCATCTCCCATATATTTTATCTGTCGTTATTTTAACAAGTCCAGTAATAAAAGGTTTGTCAAAAAACAATTGCAAACCATTAAAACTGCCTGCATTTACTTCCGGGAAGCAAATACAACTATAGCAATTCAGGAAATTAGCTGTGGTTGATGACTGAAAAAACGGGTGATTAAGAAAGCCATTTCCTCCTGATACGACTCAGACTTTCCGGTTTCATACCAAGAAAGGAAGCAATATAAGTAATGGGAACATTGTGTAAAATTCCGGGATAGTTCTCTATCAGCTTTCGGTAGCGCTGTTCAGCTGAAAGGGTTGCCAGTTCCATAGAGCGGGTTTCGTTATAGGCAATGGATTGCTGAAAAACGCCAATACTAAAGTCTTTCATTGCGGGGCTTTTTGAAGTTAAGCTTCCCAGGTCTGCCTTTGTAATCCGCAACAATTCACATTCCGTAATACATTCTACATTGTCATTGGATTTAGCCTCATTCACAAAAGAGAAGTAGGAGGTAAAAAAACCCGGAGGGCAATTGATGTGCGTGGTAATCTCATCACCGGTTTCATTGTAATAAAATAGGCGCAAGTAACCGGAAACAATGTAGTAAAGGTATTTTGGCACTTTTCCTTCTTCTTCAATAATGCGATTTTTTGGGAAAAGTACCGGCTCAAAATATTGGACAATCAGGTCCATATCCGTTGTTGACAGCGTATGACCTGATTGGATAAAGTCAATTAATTTCTGTTGCAGCATACCTCTAAAAGTCCTCCAAATTTACAATAACTATTTTAATAAAGCTTTATGCTCCATTAAGTATGCCAGGGCATCAGTTACTGCCTTTTCCGGCTTTTTGGGATTAAAGCCCAATTCCTTTCTGGCTTTGCTGATGTCGAAATTCTGTTGCAAACCTGAAAACATGGCGATGTCCTTTCTTGTCAGTACGGGTGCCTTTTTGCTTATTTTGGCTAAACACTCCATTATCCCTGCAATAGCAAACAACATAAGTTTTGGAACAGCACCAGGAATTTTAAGTTTTAATTCCGGATATAGCTCATTGGCAAGCCTAGTCGTGTCGGTGATCGTCATACATTGTTCATTGGCCAGTATGTAACGTTCCCCACTCCTTCCTTTTTCCGCAGCGAGCCAACAGCCCTCTGCCACATCTTTTACATCAATCCAGTTCAACGTTATTTTGGTATCAACAGGAATTTGCTTGTTCAAAATAAGTTTAAGTACTCCGTAGGATACATTAAGCGGCAAAAAAGCTTCGCTGCCAATCATAGCGCCAGGCATTACGGCTACAAGTTCTATACCTAAATCTTTTGCCAGTTGGAAAGCTAACCTTTCACCATCATTTTTAGAATTGTAATACATATCCCTTCGATCAGGATTGTACCCATAACTCTCCTTTGTTGGTAATTTCGCATAATCCAATGCGGCGATTGAACTGACATATACAATGCGCTTTACACCAGCTTCCGCAGCGGCCTCTATGGTGTTCTTTGTCCCCTGAATATTGACATCATAAATTTCTTTTTTGGCATCTTTAGCCCAAAGCTTGAACGAGGCACCAACGGCATAAAAGGTTTCTACACCTGTTAAAGCTTTTACAAAAGAGGGTTTGTCGGTAATATCTGCCTGTACTACCTCACAATCCAATCCTGTAAAAGGTATTTTGTCATTGATCTCGCGGACAGAAGCCCTCACAGGGATCCCTTTATCAATGAGCAGCCTTACCAGGTTATTTCCCAAATGTCCATTTGCCCCCGAAACCAATGCTAGTTTTTTCTGTGTCATCATGTCTTATAGTTATTGAAGACACAAAGTTCCTACAGAAATTCCCCGATACACTTGACTTTTGTTAGGAAATGGATCTGGGTGGAGATTCAATTCTACAATGGTCTAAAGCAATCCTATACAATAGAACATTTACAGTAATAACACCTATTCTCCTTTATAATTTCTGTTAATTAAATCATTTAATTATTGCTGTCGAAGATTCTTATCTGAAGATTCGAGCATTTGTTTGGCAGCAATAAGCTTTTAGAACTCCACAGTATTTAAACTCTAATAGCAGGGTGTCCTTTGAAAATCTACTTTCTTTTTTGATTTTTTTCGCAGGGCCCTGTCTGGGATAGTATAATGATACTATCAATAAAAATTTTGGTTGATATCGGTAACGATTGCGTAAATATATATACATCAGACAATGCTTATTTGATATGGTTATTTGTATTATTGTTTAGACCAAATAGTCATCTTAGCCGATACTGACATCCCTAGATAGTTCAGGTTAGAAATTATATCAGCTAGTGACTGAACATCTATGAGATTAATATTAAGACAATTCTGTTTGATTTTAATAAGTTTCAGCTTGGCATTAGCTGCTTCGGCGCAAAACTGTGAGTACCATTTCTCACACCTGAATGTCGACAGTGGGCTGCCAAATAATGACACCACCGAGGAGGTTATCACTCTAAATTATTACGAATTATATACTGAAGAGAATCCCGCAAAGCCAGGCTATGGTTTTTACAGGGTTTTTCTGCGGCGAAGGAATAGCGAGCATATTTTTTACGTGATGCACCCGCCGAACCGAGATTTCGAAGACTTCTGTCTTCCGAAGTCTCGGAACAATCGTGACGGTTTCAGCAATCCCACTCAAAATATTGTTGACGCTTTCACGATGGTGGATGGCCGGCTGATAAGCGAATCCTCAGCTTTGTTTCTTTACAACCCTCAGGATCCATACGCAAATCGTGACCCCCGCTTTAGATATTCAATTATTTACAATACAGCTAACTGGTTTAGCACTACGGCAAATAGTGAAATCCCGGTATTCACCTATATGGGTGCTCAAACAGATGGTTTCTACCAAGATCCTGGTGCAGCAGAAGCTTTCGGTTATTTTAGCAGGAAGATGCTGGCAGAGGGTCTGACCGCAAATTTCGGGACAACGGACAGGATTTGGCCATTGATTCGTTATGCGGAAATTCTGCTCATAAAAGCTGAAGCACTGAATGAACTTAACAAAATTTCGGAGGCTTACGCTCCTATAGGAGAAATCCGTAAGCGTGCAGGCATTATCCTCGGTACTGATGGCAACTATGGCATGCAAGCTGACACGACATGCGAAAACATGAGGAGTTTCATTCAAAATGAAAGGCGGATCGAGCTTTTCAATGAAGATAAGCGTTGGGATGATGTTCGCAGGTGGAAGCCGGCAACAACATTATTCCACAACAAATACAATAAACTGATGGGCCCGACCAAAGTTCCAGTATCTGCTGAATTTCCGACCGGGTACAAGTATGAGGTTGTCAATTCGCTGCGCTTACATACATTTAAAGAAAAAAATTCCCTGCTTCCTTTTGAGACAGGTGAAATGCTGAGCAATATTGCTTTATACAACACCCGGGATGGCAGCCGAATACAAATTATGGGGAGCTGCTGACTAATCATACAATCGTAATCACATAACTAAAATGTTGAAGAACATCTTATACCTGTTTTTTTTATTGTTTTCTGCGACAAGTGCCTTTGCACAACGAACCGAGATTAAATTCCTCTCGGGAACTGGTAAAGATCACACTATAAACTGGGAATTCCAATGTACTGCCGGAACGAATAGTGGTAAGTGGACCACCATACCTGTGCCCTCAAACTGGGAGTCAATGGGCTTTGGAAACCTGACCTACGGATCTTCAAAGGAGGATACTTTGGAAACCGGTCTTTATCGCCATAAATTTAATGTATCAAAAAACTGGGCCGCAAAAGAGATCTTCATTGTTTTTGATGGATCAATGACCGATACTGAAGTCAAAGTTAATGGGGTACTTGCCGGGCCCATACATCAGGGTGCATTTTACAGGTTCAGGTATAACATCACCCCCCTGCTGACATACAATGCAGAAAACCTGCTTGAAGTAAAGGTTCGCAAGGTCTCTACCAACCAAATGGTCAATGAAGCGGAAAGGTCTGCCGACTTCTGGGTGTTCGGGGGCATTTTCCGTCCCGTTTTCCTGGAAGCTTATCCGAAGGTGCATCTGGAGCGTATCGCTGTTGATGCCAGGGCCGATGGCTCCTTAAAGATCAATGCTTTTCCAATCAATACCAGTGGCAGTACCCGCATAGTTGCACAACTCAAAACAAGGCAAGGCAAACCCGTCGGAGCACCTGTCTCCAAAGCGGTCACTCTCGGGCAGGAAATGGTGCAGCTTAATGGTAAAATACTAACTCCAAAACTCTGGTCGCCCGAATTCCCGAACTTATATACCTTAGAGGTGAGCCTGATGAGCGGAACAAAGGTTCTTCATACACTCACAGAGACCATAGGTTTTCGTACTGTAGAGTTGCGCAAACAGGATGGATTTTATGTGAATGGCAAAAAAATGCGGTTCAAGGGTGTTAATCGCGGCTCTTTTTGGCCTACTAGTGGTCGCACGACCGATGAGTCGGTAAGTTTACTGGATGCCAAACTGATCAAAGAGATGAATATGAATGCGGTGCGGATGTCACATTATCCTCCCGACGCGCATTTCCTGAAAGTGTGTGATTCAATCGGTTTATTTGTGATCGATGAACTGACTGGGTGGCAATATCCGCCTTATGATACCCAGGTTGGGCGTAAGCTGGTAAAGGAGCTGATCTTAAAGGATGTCAATCATCCGTCAGTAATCATGTGGGCGAACGGAAATGAAGGAGGGTTTAATTTTGAATTGTTACCCGACTATCCAAAACATGATATCCAGGCCCGTCCGGTAATTCAGCCATGGATGAATATAAATGGCATGAATACCAAACATTACATCCCATGGAACTACGGTATCAATACCTTCTTTCAGGGTAAGGATGTATTCTTCCCTACCGAATTCCTTCATGGACTGTATGACGGGGGCCATGGGGCAGGTCTTGATGATTTTTGGAATTTGATGCTAAGTAACCCTCTGTCAGCCGGCGGTTTCCTCTGGGATTTTTGTGATCAGGGAGTCGCAAATAAGGATAGGAATGGTCAGCTGGATACCAAAGGTAACGCAGCTGCTGACGGTATTCTGGGTCCATACCGGGAAAAAGAGGGGAGCTTTTACACGATAAAAGAAATCTGGGCACCAGTTTATTTTTCTAAGAGGGCCCTTACCAAAACTTTTGACGGCAGCTTGGCAATCGAGAATCGCTATGATTTTACAAACCTTAATCAGTGTAAATTTAGCTGGAAACTCAAAAAAATCACAGGGCTTGGTCAGACCGATACGTCTGCGGTTTCAGGCAGAATCGTTGCTCCAGATATTTCTCCTCAAAGCAGTGGTACATTGAAAGTTGCATTACCAGATAACTGGACCGGTTACGATATATTATACATCACTGCGAAGGATCCTTACGGACAGGAGATCTTTACCTGGTCATGGCCGCTGACCACGCCGCAGGAAATGTCTCAACGGTTTATCACTGCATCTCAGGGAAAAGTTCAGGTGACTGATCAGCCAGCTAATATATTAATGGAAGCCAGTGGCATAAAAGTAGAAATTGACAAGAAAAGCGGCAAGCTGATCAGGGTGAACAATAAAACTGGTGAAATCTCTTTTAAAAACGGACCGATACTGATTACCGGAGAGGCAACCGATGCTGTTGTTAAGCAGGTAGATAAGCAAAATATACAAGTTGTGGAAGTTGCTTATTCCGGCAAGCAAGAGTATAAATTCGACTGGACACTAATGCCCTCAGGAATTCTCCAGCTAAAGTATCAGTACCGGCCGGAAAACAATCAGGACATGCTCGGAATTTCCTTCGATTATTCTGAAGAAAAAGTTAAAGCAATTCAACTGATTGGAAACGGGCCATACAGAGTGTACAAAAACAGAATGAAAGGCACGACATTTAACTCGTGGAATAAGGTGTATAACAATACTATCACCGGTGAATCCTGGGATTATCCTGAATTCAAAGGCTACTACAGTAATTTTTACGCAGCTAAATTCCAGACAAGTGAATCGGACTTCACGATTTTTACCGAAACTGAGAATCTTTTTTTACACCTGTTTAACCCGGCAATACCCAAAGATCTGAAAAGAGCCAATTCGATGGCGGTCTATCCAAAATCCGGTGGAATATCCTTTATGCACGGAATACCCGCAATTGGAACAAAAAGTCAGGAAAAAGAGGATTTAGGGCCACAGAGCCAGGCTAATCTGACCTTTGCCAACGGAGGTCTGGATGCTCAATCTGGAGTATTGTATTTTGACTTCAGATCACTATAGCAAATTGTAAATTTTAAACAGAATTGTTTCCCGCTAATATGTCGTTACAATTTACTGCCCCACTTTGCATTAGTTAGTGCTTTTGATTGGAACATTTAAATCCAATCCTAAAACCTGGAATAACTTTTCTAAAGTTTGATAGGATGGGTTTCCTGTACCATTCTCTATCTGATGAATTGTTCTCATTCCAATTCCACTCATCTCAGACAAATCCTCCCGTGTTAAACGGAGAATCGCTCGTCTATTCTGATGGCCTCACCAATTTCTATAAGTTGCAGCAGTATTATGACGCAGATTTACAAACAATTGTATGAAAATGCTTATAATAAATCTGCATTATAATACTGATTTCAATAAAAAATAACACTCTTCAATAAACATAGCTATATCTGCAACATAATGCAGATTTTGGGTATTAACAGAGATTTGCAAATGTCAAAAAACAATTGACTTTAAACTCAGCGCCGCTGGATCAGTGAGTACTGGCTATATTTTTTAATAGCAACGAGAAGACACTTTTGTGATTTTTGTCGCAAAAAACAAAAAGCGCCTTTCCTGTTTTTAAAGGACATTTGCTAAAGTTAAGATTATCCCCATGGCGGCTAGTTTTTCACTCTTTCCAATTCATTTCCGGCGCCACCGGTATTGCGCTTCTTCGCAGCAGAAGCTCCTTTGCTGAAACTATAGCTGAAAGAGACAAGGCCTATTCGGTTGTCAAAAATGTTACGGTAAGTGGCCCGGGTCTGCGGAATGTTGAGTATTTCGCCCTGTGGCCTGAAGCGGTTCAGCACATCACGTAAAGTAAATTTCAGGGTGCCTTTATCTCCAAGGATTTTCTTTTGGACGCCGGTATTGATGTTGTAAAGCGCGCGCTTTTTAAACTGAGCGTTTTGGTTGGGCGTCACGTACATGGCGCTCAGTTCTGCGCTCCATCCTCTTCCGAAATTGAACTGGTTATTTGGATTGACATAAAAATAAAAGCTCTGTACGGTATTGCCATCATTGCCGGGCAAGCCGCTGAAATCAATTTCGACTGCTTCACTGTACATATTCAATGTGTACCAGTTTCCCGCCTTCAGGTTCAGGTTAACAGAGCCCCCGTAAAAATGCATTTTCCCAATGTTTCCTGTCCTGCTGATAAAAATGCCTTTTTCCTGCTCAATGACTTCAGAAATCATTGATGAGGTAACGTTGTAAAAAAGGTCGATGCTGAGCTTATTGTTGTGGTTAAAATTGAGGTCGATCTTGTGAGCAAACTCCGGTCTGATATAAGGATTGCCGGCAAAGTAAGTGAACTTATCCAATAGAAAAATAAAAGGATTCAGGTCCTGGTAGTATGGTCTTCTGATTCGTTTCCCGTAATATAGTGTGAGTTTGTTTTTGGCGCTATCCAATTTGTAGGAAAGATAAACTGTTGGAAAGAGATTGGTATAGTGCTGCGAAAAGGAGGAATCCGGGCGGAGCCCATTGCCTAGTTGGTGCCCTTTCATATTTGTCTGTTCCATGCGCAGTCCGGCCTGTATGCTCCATTTCTTCCATTCCTTGCTGAAATTCACGTAAGCTGCATTAATGTTCTCCTTGTACCGGAAGTGATTGGTCTTTTCATTGTCCACCAGCAATACATCTCCCCGACGTATAAAGTAATCTGCGGTATTATCGGTGCTCACAAAGCTGGTCTTTGCACCTGCAGAGAATTTTGCTTTATGGGTCAGGGGGTGCTCGTAATCGCCTTTTGCAGCATAGATGGCAATGTCTGAAGGAAGTTGAGCCACGAGGTTCTCTTCGCTGATACTATTATTGGTGGTATTAAAGATTCTATTGGCAAAAGACTGGTCGGTTCTGGCACTATAGCTGATGTGGTCGAGATCGAAGCTGAGTTCGCGGCCCAGACTGTCAAACTTATGACTGTAATTGAAATTGATCCCGTTGCTGTTCAGTTTCGACTGTTCAGAATTGAGTGCCGTAATCAGAGAGTCCGTCTGTCCTGCAGAACCCGTTGCGATAGCCCCCACTTCTTTTCGGTTACGGCCGCTGTTGTAAGATCCGGTAAACACAAAACCCAGCGTGGTCTTCTCGCTGACATAGAAATCCATGCCTGCTTTGATATTCGGGGTTTTGTTCCGGTTGCGGAACACAGTACTTTGCATAAAAGCAGAGGTCAACTGCTGGTCCTGGTCATAAAACCAGCGGTTGATGTCCAGATCCCTCCAGGTGTCGGTTTTATTGTAACCGAGAGTGGTAAAAAAGTTGAACTTATTTTTGCGGTAGTTCAGGTCGATGCTCTCATTGTGGCGCCAATTCGGTGAGTACCCTGCACCAGCATTTATAGATCCGTTCCAGCCACTGATCAGTGATTTTTTCGTGCGAATATTGATGATCCCGGCGCCTCCCGCCGCATCATAGCGGGCGGGGGGATTTGGAATAAGTTCAATCTGGCTGATGCTGCCCGAAGGAAGCGATTTCAGGTACGCGGTAAGGGCGGCTTCCGAAAGATAAGTAGGGCGGTTGTCAATGAATACGACCACACCCTGCTGACCTTTCAGGCTAATTTTCCCGTCCTGATCAACCATAACCCCAGGTGCTTTCTCCAAAACCTCCAGCGCATTGCTGCCGGCATTGGAGATCAGGGCGTCTACATTGATGACTGTACGGTCTATTTTGTGTTCTATAAAACTTTTTTTTCCACTGATCTTTACTTCTTTGAGGTCTACCGGCTTTTTTAAGGTATCAGTTTTATTCCCCGAAGTATCCTTTTTTTGGGCAGGCTTGGATTGCGCTGCGGCCAAAATTGGGGCAATAGCTATCCACAGGGTGAATGTCACCCTCAAAAATGAGTTCGTCATATCCCTTTTTAGTTATTTAAGATAGTAGCTGCTGGATGTGCTAACTCCTTTGCCATTCCTGTTGTAAGAAAAATCAATGGTATCTTCTGGAGACTTAAGGAAATTTTTTAATACAGCATCTTTTACTGCCTCAGCTTGTTTTTTGCCGTTTACAGTCAATTCTTTGTTGCTGATGTGGAAACGAAACTGATCACCTTTGGTATCGATACCAGCTTTTTCCAGGGCTTTGATCAAATTCTGGGTCAGATCAGAAGACTTAGCTTCGACTTTTGGAGATGGTGAAAGCTTTACCCTTGGATTAGGGCTGGCTATAGGGCTCAGTTTCACCTGGGGATCCGCATTGAGGGTTGAGGAGTACTGCTGACTACTGTCCAATGCCATATTTAATGCACTTAGTACTGTTGTAGTTATGTTCGAAGCGAAATTCTCGACCAGCTTATGGTCTACGTTTAAAGTTACATGACCAGTGTTATTGGTGTTTGAATTGACGTTTACCGAAATCTCCGGTTCAACACTGTCTTCAGTATTGGCCGTTTCTTTAGTTACCGTTGCCGGGGAACTTGTTTTTGCTGCTGGAGGTCGTACTTTTGATTTTACAGTGGTTCGTTTCTGAGGTTTAGCAGCAGGGCTGGTCTGAGATTTTTCCTTTTTTGCAACGGGTTCCTGGAAAATAGACTTTGGAGCCGGATCAGTTGTGCGCAATAGTGTAAAGCTGCAGAGCAGTAGCACAGCGATCAGCATACATCCCTTTTCTATGGAATTTAACGCGGTGTTCTTTTGGTAGACCATTCGTTTTATCCTGCTGACCAGGTTGCTTTCTTTTGCAAATGCCATGGCATATGTGGGCACCTTTAGCTGGTATTCCTTAAAGGAAAGCAATGCCTGGATATAGTTGTGTTTTTCATCCGCATTTTGGAGTACCAGTTCATCGCAGCAATTTTCCCGTTCTTTTCTGATTAGCGCCGATAACCATAATACTGCAGGGTTAAAGAAGAAAAGCAGTTCCAGTACATGTTGTAAAATATTTACCAGGAAATCCATTCTCTTGATGTGAGCAAGTTCGTGGAGTAGCATCATTTCTATTTCCCGGGGTTTAATGGCGGTGATCATTCCCAGGGGGATTAAGATCACTGGCTTGAAATGACCGATGACCAGCGGTACCTGGGTGAGCCCTGACTGCATGATCCTGACCGCTTTAGACAGGCCCATTTGTCCAGACAGCCTTGCCAACTGGTCTTCCCAGTGTTTACCAGCCGGATACACCTGGCGGGTTTTCAGGTAATGAAGCTCAAACAGGTTGCTGGTCAGCTTAATGCTTTTTGCGAAGACAATAAATAACCAGATCAGGGTGATGGTTCTGGCATTATCGTTCATAAAATCCCTGCTTGAGGCGATCAGATCTGTTGTCTCCGTATTTATTGTGTTATTGATACCAGCTTTCCGGAAATCCGTTGTTACTTGCGGAGTTCTTATCAGGCGGTTGAATGCGCTCGTGGTTGGATTGGTTTCACGAAGTTTGAAAACAACGGTAACTGCTATACTTGCCGTGAATAAAGCCAATAGTGTCACCAGTATACGGTAACGCAGTAAAGGACTTGCTGAACGGGTGAGCAAGAGTGTAAGACCGGTCAGCAGGGCCAGTATCAGGCCGAGTGCCAGGGAATATAGTAAAACGGTGTTTAAGATCTGTTCCATAATTTAGGTTTTAATAATAATGGTTTACTTTTGTTGATCCAGCTTATTCAGGATGTCCCTGATGGTCTTTAGGTCTTCAGAAGAAGCATTTTTACTGTCGAGCAGCTGCATTACCAGGTTGCCTGCAGAGCCGTCGTAAATGTGGTTCACAAACCTGTCCAGTAAATGGCTTTTGGTTTTGCTCGGATCTTCTGCAGCCCTGTAGATGTGAGTCATGTTACTTTCATCTCTGGTCAGCATCCCTTTTTCAGCCATAAGCTGCATTTGTTTTAATGTGGTAGTGTAATTTACCTCCTTGATCATCGCTAACTGGTTGTGCACAAACCTGACTGTATTTGGCCCATGTTTCCAAATGACGGTCAATATATCTAACTCTGCTTTCGAAGGTTCTATCTTAGGTTCCATAAAACAAACATACGATTAAAATCGTACGATACAAATTTATTTAGCTTTTTTTTTAGAAAACCCTTAATTAGCAGATCATGCCCTATATGCTTTTATCACCATAGTTACATTAACCATTATTATTTTTAGAATTCAGCAGCGCCATTGTACTTTTTTTGCGAGATGCACCACTGGTGCAACAAGTAAAAGATCTGATAATTGATCAATCTTTCAATTCAAAGCTGAAAAAATTGAAAAAGGCGAATCATGAAGCTTTTTATTATTGGATTAAAATAAAAGGCCTTCCATTACCATGTTTATTGTACCGGTTATTAGCAAGTAGCTTGATAAGCAATTGTAATTGGTTTGAACCTGAGGGAGCCTGGCTGTGCTGTTCATCATTTGTGGCTTTACTTCATTTTAACCACAACTTTTCCCTTGGCACGTCCACGCTCTACATATTCCAAAGCCTCATTAGTCTGCTCAAATGGAAATACTTTATCTACTACAGGCCTAATCGACTGCTGTTCAATTAGATCCGAAATCTCTCTCAATTGCTTTCCATCTGCCTTCATAAACAGAAACGAATAATCTACACCTAACTTCTTTGCTTTTCTGCGGATACCAGAACTGAGTAGCGACAGGAGAACCTTCACAAACCATGGCGTTCCAATTGCTTTAGCAAAGTCAGATGTTGGCGGGCCAGAGATGGAGATCGCCTTTCCTCCTGGTTTCAATATTGTTAGTGATTTTTCAAGTGTTTGATTGTCTTGGCTGTTTAACACGACATCATAATCTTTCAGGATGGCTTCAAAATCTTGTTTCTTGTAATCAATTAGCACATCCGCTCCCAGGTCTTTCAGCATTCCAAAGCTCTTTTCACTTGCAGTTGTAGCAACGGTTGCCCCCAAATGTTTAGCCAGTTGTATCGCAACTGTACCTACCCCTCCTGAGCCTGCCTGGATAAAAACTTTCTGTCCTTTTTTGAGATTTGCTTTTTCCACCAAGGCTTGCCATGCAGTAAGTGCAACTAAAGGAATAGAGGCAGCTTCTTCCATAGAAAGGTTTTTTGGCTTTAAGGCTACGTCCCTTTCATTAATCGAAATAAATTCTGCAAATGTACCGATTGCGAAATCCGAAGGGCGTGAATACACCTCATCTCCTATTTTAAAATACTTTACATTTTTTCCAACCTGGATAATCACACCCGCCACATCATGCCCTAAAATAAGCGGCATTTTGTAAGGCAGTATCAATTTAAACTCTCCAGTCTTAATTTTCTTATCCAAAAGATTTACGCTTGCTGCATAAATCTCCAACAGAACCTCATTATCACCAACTTCTGGTGTTGGAACATCTGCAAGCTGAAGACCATGTTTGGTATATTTGTTAATGATAAAAGCTTTCATTTTAATTTTTTAAAAGATGATGGTTCTTTTTCGGATTAATTATGTTAAAAGCAATTTTAGGCAAAATCCTATTAACCAGATTAAAAATTTTTGCGTCGCCCACGCGAATAGTATATTGGTTTTTTGATAGACCTTTGATCAGCCCCTTAACCATTTCTTCAGTCGATATTTTTTTATCATTTCTATCTGCGGTCATTTCCGTAGCTACAAGTGGTGGGATCAATTCAAATATTTTCACTTTACTCCCAATGATCTTTAAGTGTTCACGAAGTGATATTGTATAGAAAGCCAGTGCTGTTTTTGACGAAGAATAGGTAGCTTCAATTAGAGAAGGAGCCAGACTCAGAATTGATGTGGTATTGATTATTGCAGCTTCATTTCTGGATTTGAGCATATCGAGAAAAAGATTGTTTAGTCTTAATACACCCAGGTAATTAACTTCCATTTCGTATGCCGCGCCTTCAATATGTTTCTCATTTGCAACACCTAAATTTGAGGGCGGAACCAGGACTGCGGCATTATTGTACAGGATATCTATACCGCCCAATTCTTTCACTTTATTAAAAAGAGATTGCGTATCAGCCTTATTTCCTGCATCGCTTTGTATGGCTGTTATGGCTGGGTATTTCTTTTTAGCAGCGTCTAGTTTTACCTGATTTCTTCCTGTAATGATGACGTTCGCGCCAATTGATAAAAACTGTTTAACTGCTTCCAGCCCTATCCCCGATGCCCCACCTGTTATCAGTATAGTTTTTCCTTTTAAGTTCATATTGATTAAGTTTTATAAGACAAAAGAACTAATGGTTTCCCCCTTCTATGATTGGATTTGCAAAGGCATGCATTTTTTTACTGTCTCCAACGGGAACTTCAAATTGATTTTTTTCCAAGGCTGTAAACAGCTCATCGGCGACCTCTGATGGCGGAATGCCGTTAGCTCCACCAATCTCTGCCGAAAAATCAGTGTTAACCAAAGGAGGATAAAGTTCAAATACATTTAGACGGTCATTTTCAGAAAATGTATCTCTCAATCCCTGGGTGTAACTGTGGAGCGCTGCTTTGCTCGCAGAATAGGTTGGCAAGTACTTATTTGGCCTAAATACAGCTATTGAAGATACGTTTACAATAGCCGCTTCTGTTTGCTGCAAAAGTAATGGTAATATTAAAGCTGTAAAATCTATCACGCTAATATAATTCGTGTTGATTTCCTGATACGCTTTTTCTGCAGCATTATTTTTTTGGCCGCTTAAATCATTTATAAAGGCAGCTCCAGCATTGTTTATGATTATATTTAATTCCGGATGGTTATTTCTTAACTCTTCTACAATCTTAATCCTCTCCAATGAGATAGATAAATCTCCCTGTATGGCAACTGCTGTTTTATCTAACTCTTTTAAGGCATTTTGAAGACGTTCTTCACTACGCCCATTGATAATAACTTTATTTCCTGCTGCACTCAATTTTTTAGCGATAGCCAAACCAATACCCGCGCTTCCACCGCTGATGAATATTGTATTTCCGGTTGTTTTCATTGCATCTCTGATATAATTGTTTAAATTTACTTGCGTTTTGCAAGTACAAATATACAAACAACTTTCATTTTGCAAGTGATTATATAAATTATTTTTATGGTGGATATAAAAAAAAGGTCTGAATGCCCTATAAGTAGCTCTCTAGATATTTGGGGAGACAAATGGTCATTGCTGATCGTTAGAGATCTTATGTTCTTTAAACAATGTACTTACGGCGACTTTTTAAAATCGGAGGAAAAAATAGCCACTAATATTTTGGCCTCCAGATTACAAACGCTGGAAATAAATGGCATAATTACCAAACAGAATCATCCTGAAAGCAAGGCAAAAGTTTTATATAAACTAACTCAAAAAGGGATTGATTTGCTCCCGCTGATGATTGAAATAAACTTATGGGCAGATAAATATTTTACGTTACCAGCAGAAAGAAAAGAAGTGCTCGAAGAAGTAAAAAAGAAAAAGGAAGCATTTATCAAAGAGAAGGTAGCAGAGTTGCTGGAGTACACAGACTAATTGGCAAGCCAGCAGGTTTTTAATCCTGTAGAATTTAATAACATCGAACAAAAAATAGGAATACACCGAACTATGGAATTGAACGGGGCATCCGGACTTATCTACCAGCTAGAACAGCTTACTACATAAAAAACCGGAGCCAAGATTGAAAAAAACTTAAACTCCGGTCAAGTACTCGCCGAAAACCTCCTGTCACACAGCTTCTTGAAGGATATGGAACGTTTAGCCAACATTGGAGGGGGCCTCATTGCAAAACCTCTTGATAGGGACTTTAAGAAAAAGTGCCAACGTAGATTCACCCAAAAAGAGAGCCCAGAGCTTCCATTATCAAAGATTTACGAGATGTATGGTTGTGGTTACCTGAACAAAAAGAAGCCGAAAGAATAACCAAAAGTCACCATGTGTGTATGTTTTGATGTGTATATTTTCGCCAAAACATACACACTGTATTACATGAGAAGTAAATCTAATAAAGCTACCGGAGTGTTAAGCGGCAGAGGTAGCACTTCACTGTTAAAACTAATTCAACACCTTTATGAAGGCTGATATCTTTGATTTATGGTTCATAAAGCGTTTCCAAGAAACTTCAAAATACGAGCTAAAAAGGATAAAGATAATTGCATAAACGATACCATTTAGTACTACTATTTAAAATAAGCTCTCAAGCCGAAAAAAACAGAACTGAAAGCCTCGTAAATACCAAATCAAGATTTTTTTTATAAATATTTTTTAGGTAAAATCTGTTGTTATACAGCCAACGTTTTCAAATACATGCAATAGAGATGCCTGAAATGGATTTTAAGTCTAAGGCTGATTATTATATCCAAGGTAGCAAATTCACAACGCCTTCGAAAGAACATAGGAAAATTGGAATATTGGTTTCAAAAGGCGAAAAAGGAAGATGTTGACGATGATTCTTTGGGTCATAGCCTCCTATATCTCTATGACCTATAAACGCACCATAACTCTATAACTGCAAATCATGATTGATTATCTTGCCATCTGCCAGTTCAATTGTTCTGTCTGAAGCTTTTGCAAAGTCATTATCATGAGTTACAGCAATAATCGTTTGATTAAATTCAGAGGTTAAGCGGCGAAAAATATCAAACACTATTTCAGAATTTTTTGAATCAAGGTTACCAGTAGGTTCATCTCCCATTATGATTTTAGGACGGTTTATTAAGGCCCTGGCGATCGCAACCCGTTGCTGCTGTCCTCCGGAAAGTTTAGATGCCTGTTTTAAAGCCTGATCCTTTATTCCTAATATCTCCAACTTTTCATATGCTTCGTGTTCAATTTGTTCAGGTGACAGCCTGCCCAGTTTTAAGGCGGGAATCATAACATTTTTCAAACAGCTAAACTCCGGAAGTAAATAATGGAACTGAAAGACAAAGCCAATATTCAAATTACGAATGTCAGAAAGATTATCCTGCTTTTGCCCGGTTATCTTTTCTCCCCCTATATATAATTCGCCTTCATAATCCGTATCCATTGTAGAGAGAATATAAAGCAATGTTGATTTTCCACTTCCTGATTTTCCTACTAGGGTAAGGAACTCACCTGCGTAGGTTTCAAAGCAGATATTATCAAGCACTTTAAATTTTACGGGGTCGGAAAATACTTCCCTACATTCCTGGTTTCAAGTATGATGTCTTTATCCATTATTTTCTGAAGATTTGAACAGGATCAATATTTGCGGCATTTTTTGCCGGAATATAGCCGGCAACGGCAGTAACAGCTAAGCCGAATAAAAAGCCATATAAAAAAATGTCCGGCTCAAATTGTATCGGGAAGTATTTTATATTCCCACCTACGTACACATTCTTCATTATGGTAACAATAATAGCCCCAAGTATTAGTCCCATAATACCTCCTAAAGTGCCTATTATAATAGCCTGCTGAAGGAAAATCTTAATCACATCTTTACCTCTAAAACCTGTTGCTTTCAAGATTGCTATTTCATTAATTTTTTGGGAAACGGTCATATTCAAAATATTGTATATTCCAAATCCTCCCACCAATAAAACAGCTACTGAAATACTTAACAAAATAATATTTCTCATAGCTCCCCCAGCTTGGGCGGCAGCATTGGCTGTCTGCCAATCCTCTGCCTGGTAATGGGTAATGCTTTCTAAATCATCCACATACGCTGGTGCCATATCCGGATCCCGTGTGTTTACATAGATATCAGTGACGTAAGACGGACTTTCCTGTATCATTTGCTGTGCAACATTCAGATTAATGTATGACTTCGTCTTATCTACTGTTGCACTTCCTGTTTCGAAAATTCCGATCACCTTCAGGTTTTTTATTATGCCATCAACGGATACTACTGTAAGGAAGTCTCCACTCAGAATGTTGAATTGATCAGCAATTCCTACACCTATGATGATACCTTCGGTTGTGAATTGAAGATCTAGGACATTTCCTTCTACCATGCTGCTTTGCAGGTCAAACATGGCATTTTCTTCAGCAATCATTACTCCATTAGCAACGCCGTTTATTTGTGAGTTACCACTTTTATAAAATACACTTAAAGACACCTGGGGGGAGGCGGCAACTACATAAGACTGGTCTTTTATAATCTCTAATAATTGTTTCGGATTGATGAGGTTTTTTGAAAGATTAGAAATTTTAGGGTTTATCAATACTGGAGTAGAATTACTTGTGTCTGGCAATAAGGGAGTACTCATTTCATCCTCTTTATAGACCCTTAAGTGGGGGACTGATTTGAACAAGCTTTCATCCGAATATCTTGAAAATCCTTGTACCAGAGAATTTAAAAAGATGAAAATTGAGATGCCAATAGTTACGCCTAATGCAGCTACAAGAGTTTGCTTTTTTTGAGAAAGAATATGTGTAAGGGCGATATCGGTGTTTACAGATTTAATCTTCATGATTATTTTTCTTTTTCAATGACTGTTTTGTCATTGATACCCCCTAATATCTCTACCCAGTCATTAGAAATAAAACCTGTTTTTACGATAACAGGCTCTTTCGCTCCTTTAACTATAACTTTGTTTCCGTACCCTAAATATGCTCTTGGAATTACCAGGGCGTTTTCTCTTTTGCCGACAACTATATTTGCCTGAAGCTGAGTGCCGGAAATTTTAAAGTCAAGCGGATCTGAAAACTTTGCTTCACAATAATAAGACTGTGTATTTACATCAAATTGCGGCAAAATTCCAGACACATATCCCTTGTATACTTTTTCCAGATTGCTATTTAGCTGAATGTAGGTTTGCTGTCCTGTTTTTACCTTAGCAATACTGGTTTCGTCCACGCTTAAATTAGCATAGATACCTTCCGGTTTACCTATTACTGCAATCACATCTCCTTTCTTAACATAATCTCCTCTTTGTTTCAGTTTCTGATACACTTTTCCGCTTACGACAACTTGGATAGAGGCTTCTTTGCGAAGACTGCTGTTAATTTCATATTGTGTCCTGTCAGCTATCAGTTCTTCCTGTGCCTGTCGTTCGAGGTTATTATACGCCTGGATTTGTGCTTTCAGATTATTTTTGGAAGTTTGATAAGCAGCTTCGACATTTTCATAATCTATACGTGCTACACTTCTTGAGTCATATAATCTTTTATACCGGTGTGTCATCAACGAATCTTGTTCAAGTTTTTCCCTTGCATTTTTAATATTTTGCAAAGCCTGTTGTAATGCAGGTGCATCTGGTCTCGTGTTTTTTCGGGCTATCTTCAATAACTCTGCAGAGCTACTGACGTTAATTGCTGATTGGGGATGTTCAATTTTACCTATCACAAACCTTTCTGAAACAGTGTCTCCTGCTTCAAAATTCACTTCAACTAAGTAGCCTTCTGTTTCGGCTGTTAAGTTATACTGGTTTCCAGGGATCAATTCGCCTGAAGCAAAAACCGTTTCTGTAATGTTGCTTCTAATTGGTGTTGTTTCTTCTGTTTTTTTACAAGATGCCAGCAGTACTAATGCAAATGCAACGGCTATTAAATGTCTTATAATGCTCATTGTATACGTTTGTTAATGTCAATTTTTGCTTTCGCTAAGGACAGGGAAACTAGTGCTGTTGTGTAGTTATAACGATGGGTAAGCATTTCGTTAAAAGTGTTAATCAAGTCATCAACTGCAAATAAACCTTCGGAAAATTTATTTAAGCTTTTTTGATAGCTTTCCGAACTAAGCATGAATACTTTTTCTGAAGTAATTAATTGAGATAATGCCTTTTTATAAGCTATAGTAAGCTGGCTGTTGTTCGTTTCTGTTTGTTTTTTGGCATGCTCTGTATTTAATCTTGCAATCCGATAGTTCGTTCTCGACGAATAAATCTGACTTATTGTACTCGATGAAGGGAGATTCCAGCTAAGCTTTAAACCAAAATATTGCGACTGAACCCAGGCAGGGCTGCTGTTAAACAAATCAAAATTGTTGCTGCTTTGTAAATGGTTGTCTGAAAAGAAAAATGAAGCAATAGGTAACAATGCATGTTTATTCTTTAATACATCTATTTTAGCAAGCTCTTCGTTTAATACTGCATTTTTATAACTCAGATCAGAATACTGTTCAGTTTGGATAGCTGTTAACTGACCTTTATTGAAGGAGTGATTAATTATAACCGAGTCAGAGAGAGGGAGGTCAGCAAGTATCTTGAGGTTATTTCGTTGCTGTTGCAATTGAAAGTTCAATTGTGAGCGATTTTCATTTACGTTGAGTAAGTTAATTTCTGCGTCATTTACGTCTTTCTTACTGACTAAACCCTCTTTAAATCTATTTTTTACTGCGGTTAATAAAGTATCGGCAGCACTTATATTATGTTCTGAAGTTTCAATCTGTTCCTGTAATGATACGATATTGAAATAGGTGGCCGCAATATCATTAAAGAGAGATTGCTTGTTTAAAAGGTTATTACTTGCTGTGATACGAATATTTAGTTTGGCCCTTCTCAATTCATCCCAGCCTGTTAGCTTAAATAATTTGACATCGATACTTCCGTTAAGATTATTTACATACTGCTGGCCCATCGTAACTTCTCTGTAAGTGCCAGGAGGGCCACCAAAAATTTCGGAAGGGAAATAATTAACAGGAAGTTTATTGTTATTGGTTGCTGTAAAGTTAACACCACCCTGAATATCAGGAATACTTCCGATCGCAGCCAGCTTTCCATATTTTGCTAAAAGGCTTTGTTGCTCCCCTGTTTTTATGGTGTAGCTGTTTTGTTCGGCATATAATAGTAAAGAGTCTAAACTGTAAAAGACTGTCTGTGAGAAGCTATAACTGATACAGGATAGAGTGAAGACTATTGTTAAAAGGTATTTCTTTCTGATCATTATCCTCTGCTGTTAGTCGATGGTAGCTAAATACATGCAATATCTATGAACCCAATTAATTACTGTATCGTATAATCCTTTACGTCCACTTCTGATAATCTGAAATATCCATAAGCGAAGTTTGCGAAATGGGTCTGGTTAATGACATTTCCTCGTACCGAACCTGGTGCTGTTTGAAAAGGACCGTTACCTGCCCCGGATGCTGCCAATAATTTTCTGAAATAATCATAATATCTCTTGGAAATTCCATACAGTCTGATGTTTATCATATCTCCAGCCTTCAGCTCTTCGTCAGAAAAATATTGTTGCATCAAGTTACCTTGACTGTTCTTGTCATCTTCAGCTTTATAATCCGGAAACGTTGATACAGGTGATAAGATACGGTGTAGATAGTGATTTTCCTCATTGCCATTATCCTGGTAGTAGTATGTGATTTCCATTTCATCACCTCCAATTCCGCCTTTATTATTCTGTACAATATTATTTTCAATATCCGGCACGCCTATACAAGTTTCGGTTGCGGTATAAATCTCCCCATTTAAAACTACCTTTAAGGTATAAGTTTCCCCGATGACCGGATGGAAATTGGAGCAGTTGTATTCTCCTGTACCGGGATTTTCTATAAAGCTAAACACAGTATTTACTGAATTTGTGATCACTATATCGGCTCCCGAAACCGTTGGAAATACCGTATTGTAATATCCCGTTGTGGTGGAGAGCTTGATTTTCTGCGCATTGCCGGTCGTACCCTTTACCCAATCAATCGAGGCGTCGATTACCAATTTCGCTTCTGCTGTTTCTAAACCCACTTCGACTACTTTTGTGCAAGACAGCAGAAAAAAACAGGTTGAAGCAATCAGGTATTTAAGTATATTTTTCATCAGTTTATAGTTTGTTTTTTATTTGTCATGAAGCTATTATATCTTAATCATGCCGCTGTGTGATTTTAAAAGATTATAATGGTTTCATTTTTATATGATTAGAATTAAAATCTGAAATTGTAAGTCACACCCGGAATGATACCGAAAATCGAGATCCTATTTGCTTCGCTTAACCCTGTTTCCCTATTTTGTTCGAACATAACAGATGCGGCGTTGCTTCTATTGTAAACATTGTAAATACTGAATACCCACTCACTTTTCCACCTTTTTTTGCGGTCAGGTTTTGGTGTGTAGGTTGCCGATAAATCCAAATGATGATAAGCGGGAAGCGAGTTCATATTTCGCGCGCCGTAATTCGCAATCGTAATTCCCTGATACTGATATTTGCCGATGGGATAGGTCGCAGCCTTCCCTGTTTGGTAGGTAAAAATACCACCAAAATTCCATTTTTTCGACAGTTCATAAGTGGCTGTAAGTGAAAGGTTGTGCGTTTTATCGTAATTGGCACGATACCATTCGCCGTTGTTAATGCCCGGTTCTCCTGCATTTCTTCCCGGTGTGCGCTGCTCTGCTTTAGAAAGGGTGTAAGAAAGCCAGCCTGTCAGTTTTCCGGTATTTTTCTTCAGCATCAGCTCAAGTCCGTAAGCCCTTGCCTCTCCGTTTAGCAATACCTGCTCTATAGCTTTGTGGGCAATCAATTCGGCCCCATCAATATAATCTGCTTTGTTTTTAATTTTCTTGTAAAAAGCTTCTGTTTCCAAAGAATATTTTCCATTGCTGAAATTTCTGAAATAGCCCAATGCTACCTGGTCAAGAATCTCAGGTTTCAAATATTGGTCGCCCGGTGCCCAAATATCCAGTGGAGAGACGGAAGCTGTATTGGAAATTAAATGGATATATTGGCTCATCCGGTTGTAACTTGCTTTAACTGATTGGTTGTCATTTATGGCATAAGAAACTGCCAAACGAGGTTCTAAATTTCCAAAATCAATAATCTTTTTGTTTTTATTGTAATGTGTTGTACCCGTAGGCGTTCCTTCCTCATAAATTTGTAATTCGGAATTGAAAAACACTGCCTGATTATTGGCATAAGTATTTACATTTTGTTCCCCCAACCGCTGGAAATTGCTATATCGCAGTCCATAATTCAATGATATTTTCTCCGAGAGTTTTTGTTCGGCACTGATATACAATGCATTTTCCAAGGCATATTTTTTTTCTATCTGGTCGGCATTGATTGGCGATGTAACGTCAATAGGCTTTATTGTACCGGGATTGAATTGGTAGTAGATGGAATTGACGCCATAATTCAGAACCAGCTTATCAGAGAGATGATGGCTAAAATTGTACTTCAGATTATAATTACGGATGTCCGACATCCAATCAATGCCAACATTTTTTATCTTCAGACCATAATCATACTTACTGTAAATGACCGATGCATTGGAAAATAAATTCTTGGAAAAGATATGATTCCAACGAAGATTAAAGAATGAGTTCGCATAATTGTTGCTGAAAAAATTGCTAAAATCCATTTTATCCTTACCGAAATATCCTGAAAGGAAAATCCTGTTATTGTCATTGATGTTATAATTCAGTTTAGCATTTAAATCATAAAAGGAAACAGAATTGGGATTGTCAGCCAGTTTCAAAAACAAATGGGCATAAGAAGTGCGGCCAGCAACCACGAACGAACCTTTATCTTTTACAATAGGGCCCTCTGCCAATAATCTGCTCGAAACCGCCCCGATTCCACCCGTTATATGATATTCTTTATTGTTCCCTTCTTTTTGATAAATATCCAAAACAGAGGAAGTGCGCCCACCGAAATTAGCAGGTATTCCACCTTTATACAATTACAGATCTTTGATCACATCCGCATTAAAAACGGAGAAAAAGCCAAACAGGTGTGAAGTATTGTAAACAACTGCTTCATCTAACAATATCAAATTGCCATCAACCGAACCACCTCTAACGTTAAAGCCTGTTGCTCCTTCCTGGGCGGTGGAAACTCCCGGAAGTTGCAGAATAGCTTTCAAAATATCAACCTCGCCCATAACTGCGGGCATTTTTTTGATGGTCGAGATAGAGAGTTTATTCACACTCATTTCCGGTTTTCGGATGCTGCTTGCTGAGCTATTGTATTTTATCACTATTTCATCTAACGCTTTGCTTTTTTCAAGCATTGAAAAATTTTTCCTGGTGTTTTCTGTCAGAAAGATATGTTCCTCAACATTCTCAAATCCTACACAGCTGATAACGATTGTATATTCTCCTTTGGGCAGGGAAATGGAATAATAGCCATAAGCGTTGGTAGCTGTTGAAACTTTTGCTTCAGGGATGAAAATGCTTGCGCCGATTATGGTCTCAGTGTTTGTTTTTATACTGATTGTTCCGCTCAATGTGACTTTCTCTTGTGAATAGGCCCCGAATGAAATGGCGATAAACAGTAGTATATTAATGATCTTGTATCTCATCTTTAAAATCGAATTAACAATTGCAATTGAGACACAAAACTATTCCTTTGAATAACCGTCTTTTTTTTAATTATACCAAACGCAGTATCTTTTATAGCAAAGTATGCCAGGGAACTACAAAATACATCTCTTGTTTTATGCGTTTTTCTAATGCTTCCTGCTTTCGTATAAAAAGTACACACTCTCGTATAAAAGAAGATCACGTCATAGCATTAAATATTAGCTTTGTGCTATAACATTTTTATAAATGAATGATTCTAGCCATCAACAGCTTATTAGCGAAAACGTACTTTTTCGTTTCCTGATTTCACCTGACCGCAGGATATTCCGACATCTGCTGCTTATTGTTTTTATAGGCACTGTGTTGTACAACAGCACCTCCGAAATTGCCAGTCCGATAATAACTTTTATATATTTTATTACATTATTCTATATAAATATGTACGTGCTGGTGCCAAAGCTTTTATTCAGGAATAAGAATATTGAATACTGCTTAGCTGTGATCAGCATTATTATTGTAGTGGCTATTTGTGGCTATTTTTTCAATCCTTTTGATAAAGGACATGGCCTGAATATCCCACTTTTCTCCTTCCTTACCGTGCTGCTGTTAGCGGCTTCCTCTTCGATAAAACTATTTCAGAAGGGAATGATGGACAAACAGTTGATCTACGAGCTGAAACAGTCAAAAACTTCTGCAGAATTGGAACAGTTGAAAAACCAAATCAACCCGCATTTTTTGTTTAATATGCTAAACAATGCCAATGTTTTGACGAAGAAGGACCCCGAAAAAGCCTCGCAGGTGTTAATGAAGTTGAGCGATTTACTTCGCTACCAGCTTTATGACAGTGCAAGAGATAAGGTGTTGTTGACTTCGGATATTCATTTCTTAGAAGATTTTTTAAATTTGGAAAAAGTAAGGCGGGATAGTTTTGATTTCCTGATTTCAAAAGAAGGAGATTTAAGCGGCGTACAAATTCCTCCTTTGCTGTTCATTTCGTTTGTGGAAAATGCGGTGAAGCACAACAATGATGCGACAAAATCCTCTTTTATAAACCTGTATTTTGATGTTAGAAACAATGAACTTTTCTTCAAATGCATCAACTCCAAACCTATGCTTAAATCTGTTAATAATACAGGAGGATTGGGGTTGACAAACGTCAAACGAAGACTGGAACTTTTGTTCCCGGCAACACATAGTTTAACTATTGAAGATGACTCAGAAAGGTATTGCGTAACCTTAACAATAAAGATATGAACTGTATTATTATAGATGATGAACCATTGGCAAGAGAAGCCATAGAGATGTTGATTGACCAAACTGATGATTTAGATCTGATTGGTTCGTTCAACAGCCCCGAAACCGCCACAAATTTTATAGAAAACAATGCAGTTGAATTAATACTTCTTGATATACAAATGCCAGGAATTAACGGAATTGAATTTGCACGAACCATTCCGAAAGAAACATTTGTGATTTTTACAACCGCCTATTCTGAATTTGCTACCGACAGCTACGAAGTAGATGCAATTGACTACCTGATAAAACCCGTAAAATTAGAGCGTTTTCAAAAGGCTGTTGAAAAAGCCCACACCTACTCCAAATTATTCAAGGCGGATTACGCTAATAACAAAATCGAACAGGTAGCAGACGATTTTTTCTTTGTGAAAGCAGACCGAAGAATCTTTAAAGTCTATTTCAATAACATCCTTTTTATTCAAGGTCTAAAAGACTATGTTGTGATGCACACCGATAGTCAGAAAGTAATTACGGCAATGAATATCAAAACTATCCATGACCAATTGCCAAAAGATATGTTTGTGAGGGTAAGCAAATCTTATGTCATCAATGTTAAGCATATCGGCTCTATGGATAACAACACCGTGTACATTGGTACAAATGAAATCCCTATAGGAAATGTTTATAGGGATTTCTTTTTCAATGAGTTTGTAACAAAAAAATTGCTGAACAGGTAAACTATTTAACCTGTCTCAACAAGTCAAAATCCTCATCCAAACCATAGTTGTAAGTTTGATACTCACTCCCAGATGGATATGCTTTTACATTATACCATTTCCCCGGATCTACCAGACCAGGTAAAGGTTTGTTATGATGTGGGCCGAGTAAGTTTTTCAAACTTCCAATCACCTCTACCTCAATACTATTAACACCCATTTTTAGATAAGGACTTATCTTTAGCTCACTTGGTTCTGAACTGATAATTCCTGCAAGCACATTATTAACTTTTATTGCAGCTACCGTACCGTTCCATTTTTTCAATTTAACTACATACTCTTTGCCTGGAGTTTGAATTTGGAATTCCTTTGTATATTTTATTCCCTGTCCATATAATGGAAGGCCCTGTTTATTCCATGGGCCAAAGGCAAGTTTTTCGGGTACTGTTATTTTCCAGCCTTTGGTCGCAGGAACGAGGTTAAAATCGCCCAATATATATACGGGTTCTATTTCAGCATATACGCGCATAGGTGAAACAGATAGTGAAAGACTATTTTTACCTGGTTTTAAGTATTTACCAATCTCAAAAACTCCAAAAGAACGGTCGAGCCACCATTTGCCTTTCAATGCTTTTACTTTTGTACCATTTATAGACACGCTATGCCACAGCTCTGGCTGCTCTACTACGGCACGGCACTGTTTAAGGTTAACATTTTTATCTATTTCAAAATGATAAGTGGCTATATATCCAGTACCTGTAGAGAAGGTGTCGCGGGCAACAATTCTATCTTTGAACTGCGTACGGTTGTTCCAGGGATTGCCTACACCATCTGTAAATCCAAAATGTTTAAATGCTGTATTTGAGGCAACTCCAACATGTAAATCTTTATATGTGGTATCAGGTGTTTTTAATTCCAGGTCACAAAAATCTATCATAAGCGTATTCTCCACAGGCCTGTGAACTTTTGCAGGATGTGTTTTTACAACTGTTTTACTACGTTCTGCAACACAAGTACCAAAGCCCGTTTGTTTTTTATTGGCCACAAAAAACATGGTGCTTCCAGCAGGGGGAATATCGAATTCAAAAGCAACCTTACCGGCATTTTCTTTTTCTGGATAATTGCAGATTTCTCCGTTAAACAGGTTCATTATTAATGCATCTTTACCGTTAACTATAAGCTGACCTTTTGAAGCTGTATCCATGCTTGCGTTTGAAAGAAAGATCAATTGCCCGTCTGATAGCTGCCTGCGCTGATAATAAAGATTACCTCCTACTATGTTACTACCTGCACCTGATATGCTAATATCTGACGGCAGCAAATGATTTTGGATAACTTGTTGCACATCTGTATTAATGGCCTGTACCATATTTGATGATACAAAGAAATTAAGCTCACCATTAGTATCACCATCCAGAGAACCCGGCTTTTCAAATAAAATCACTTTACCACCCTGTTTGGCATATTCTTTTAGTAAATTAAACGTTGGCAGGTCAATATTGTCCATGCCAGGTGGGATAACAACGGTACTGTAAGCACGCTGCCCGATAACGAATTTCCCATTTTCAACCTTTCCCTGATCTTTGATAATATTTTCACTACCAAGGTCATATTCTACATGTGCCTTTTGCAAAGCGGTCACAAAGTGATTGAACTGTTTGCCAATCTCAAAAAAACGTTGATTCTCTTTACCTCTAAAGTAATACATCCAGGCAGAAGTTGTAGGCTCAAAGACCAGGATGTCATTTTTTTGCTGGCCGGTAGACAGGCAAAGTGATAGCCTCGAAAAATATTGGTTCAATGTTTTGTAAAATGGCCACCATGGCTCGTGATAAGAAAAACTTGGCGGGTAGTCGTACTTTCTTGCTCCGGTAATGGTCATGAACGATAAGTGCTGATTCATAAAATTAACGCCTAGTACAAACTCCCAGTCGGCCAGTCGCTTCATGTCTTTAAAAGTCAGCTCCCAGCCCCCACCTCCGTAGGTTTCAGAGAGTGTTCTTTTTTTTCCAAGCTGATTGGCAACACTACCCAATTCTTTAACAGCCCTGATGTTTCCAAACTGCACGGGTTTTTCTTCATTAAACTGGTTAAACAGCATATCAATTCCCGGCATCTGATGCCATGCGTACATGGCCATATTATCCGGTCCATGGTAAGGACTTGGCCATCCGTGCTCCCAGTAATGCCCTGTCCAGATCAGGTTTTGCTGTTCTGTATAATTATACATAGGTTTAGACCATCTGTCGATAAACAGTTGCAGTAGCGTTTGATAATAGTTATGTCTTACTTTTTTCCAATTTCCAGTTTCCTCAAATAGAGAAGGCAGGTTAAGACGCAGGTCGTAGCCCCATTTTTCTTTGAAATCGGCGAATAGGTCGGGTGTCCAGCGTACACAATCCTTACCCTCGTTAATAATGGTTGGCTCATCAGAGAAAATCCCCGGAACTGTTTTACCAAATTCATTACCAGCAACTTTCTCATATCCTTTAAAGGTAATATCCATAAACTTTTGTGTAACCCCTTTTGCCATCAGATCCACGTACGAAGATCCAATAGGCCCCGCCACCGTTCCACGATTAGATTTTTCATAATTCACTTTTTTAAAAATCCGGTATTTTCCTGTTTTACCTTTCTCTGTGGCCAGCGTTGAACTTACATCAATAAATTCTCCGTTTGCCGCTTTAAGAACTATAAAAATATCATCCTGATTGTCAGGAATCGTACTTACCTCGGTCATATAAAGCATTTGCCCCTGATTGTACGATTCTGGCATCTGATCTGGCACGAGGCCACCACCAAATCCGGTTGGATAAGAGTTTTCGTCATATATCCATACTTTAAGCCCTAGTTTTTTACCCGTTTCCTTGGCGTATTGAAACAAGCTAAACCATTCATTGGATAAGTATTCTGTAATCAGTCCGGGTCTTGGGTGGACAATTACCCCGCCGAAGTCGTTTTTCTTATAATCCAGCATCATCGAATCTATAAGCACCTTACTTACCTTGGTGTTCCAAACCCAAAACGGGGTTGTTCCATATTCATTACCCGGAGTTTTGAAGGTTCTTTTCAGTACCTCAAAGCTATCAGTTTTTGTTTTTTGCTCTGGCAGCTGAAAGCCCAGTATTATGAACAGGGCACTAACGAAAACAACTATTATTTTGGTTTTTAGTTTCATTTGTGTGTGTTTATTAGTTACTATTATCCATTGTAATACTGGTTACCACACTTCTCCTGCCCGCAGCTGAGATCGTGATCAATTTCAATACTCTTTTTTTTCCTTTAGGGATATCAAAGGTTACGGGGCCATGGTATTCGTGGTCGGCATCGCTCGGTAAACGGTTGTTAACAGTATAATATATTTTTGCTTCTGGTATGGGTATCTTTAAATCAAAGGAAAAACGGTTCCCAACCAGGGTAGTATCCGTGTAAACAAAAGGTGTGGGTACGCGGTAATTATAACCTTCTTTATCCAGCTTTTCGAGGTGAGTGGCCAATGCAGTTTCAGAAAAAGTTTTATAGTCTTTGTTCTTTTCCAGGGTCCATGCGGTTTCTGCCAGTGCAAACATTCTTGGAAATATCATGTATTGCAATTTCGAAATTGATGGTATGTTTTCTGTCCATATACAGCCCGAAACACCCATTATGTATTTTTTATCCTCGTCACTTAGCCCCTCATATTCAGCTTTGTATTCATAGCCTTTCCAGATTGGAGAAAACCCACCATGATTAATCGGCTCCATGTCTGATCGGCTTTGTGCATAATCAAAATATAAACCGCTCTTACTGGGAGCCAAAATAATATTCAACTTTTTCTTGATCTGGGCGATTGCCCCTTTCTCTCCAAAACGATTCATCACGGCAACCTGATCATTTAAACCACCATCCAATATCTCATCCCAACCAATAAGTTTTTTATTTTTTGCACTGATGATCTTATTCACTCTGGTAATAAAGTAGCTCTGGAGTTCATGTGTATTGCCAATGTTCATTTTTTTCATGAAGGTCTGGACTTTTACATCTTTTTCCCAGAAACCTTTAAAACATTCGTCGCCGCCAATATGAATATATTCGTAAGGAAACAAGGCTGCTACTTCAGTAAAGACTTTATCAAGAAATATATACGTTTCTTCGCTGACCGGATTAAGTGTATTGTCTACATACATTTCAAATTTCCCATCCGGGAACCATTCGGCAAAGCTACTTCCCGGATTTACCTTAATACTGGTATCCTGTGTACAGGAAAGATGAGGATATGCAGCAATAGCGGCCATAGAATGGCCGGGAACATCTATCTCTGGCAAAACCTGGATGTTTCTTTCTGCGGCATACTTTATCACATCTTTTACTTCTTCTTGTGTATAAAAGCCTCCATCTGTTGCTTTCTCTCCTGGCTTGGGTTCTTCCATGGCTCCAAAGTCTCCAACACGTGGCACCCTAAAGGCACCTACCTGAGTAAGCCGGGGAAGGCTTTTGATCTCTATTCTCCATCCCTGATCATCTGTTAGATGCCAATGAAAGCGGTTTAACTTGTAATGCGACATTATGTCGAGCAAATTTTTAACCTGTTCTACTGTAAAAAAATGGCGCGACACATCCAACATCAGGCCCCGGTAAGAAAACCTGGGATAGTCAGTTATGGTTATGCAAGGAACTTTTAAAATAGCATCGCCATCGACTGATAACAGCTGAATCAACGATTGTATACCATAAAACAGACCTGCCTTTTTGCCAGTTATTACTATGCCCTGAGGTGTAATCTCTAGTTTATACCCTTCATCAGGTAATCCCTCTGCACCTTTAGCTGTAAGCAGAATCCTGTTATGCTTATTTTTTACCGGGGCCGATGTTGCGCTTGCAACAATCAACTTATTCGAAAATTTTCTGCTGCTTACCAGGTAATTTCTAAGAAAATTAACAGCAGGCTCAGAGATATCATCGGCCGCAATAATAGTCTGTTCATTGAACACAAACTCTCCTGCTTGTTTTTCAACTTGTGCAGGTTCTGGAATAATATTGGTTCGAATCCGGTTATTCTGTGCCTTTGTGTCAATAAAACACCACAGCAGTAACAAGGATATACATCCTATTTTTATATCTAATGTCATATAGTGATTAATAATTAGGATCAAATGATTTCCCTCTGTAAAAGGCTGCCCCACTTACATTTCGCTGGTATAAGAAGGCACCAGTTGTTAAATTGTAAAAGTCGACATGGGTAGTGCACCACCCATTAAGTGTGCACCCCGGGTCTTTATAGGTCTGTACCATTATATTCTGACCAGGCAAGGTACTTATCGAGTTCACAAAGGTGCGTTGTGCGGCACCGGTTATTGCGCCCGGAATAAATGCACCGGCAGATTTATCAAATACATAAACGCCTCCATTGGTGGTAACCAGCAGTTTATTGGTATCACCATCATAAGGAGCAATATCGTGGCCCCAAGGCGTAATAGAACTAAGGGAATAACTTGTTATTAAAGACAGCTTAGGATTTGATACCGTTCCACCGTCTCCGGCCTTGTTGTATTCATACTTGTCAAGAGTAGCCCCAATTGCCCAAAGACAATTATTTGACGGATCCCATAACACCTGATGGGCAGATACAAGCGGATATATGGTATTTACATATTGATTAGGTGGTGCTTGCGAAGAAGAGTAAATCCGGATATAATTGCCGGCAGAGCCATCTGTTACTCCCGCAGCGGCCACCACGCAATTTCCATCCGGAAGTATCTCGATTCCATGAATATTTGCATTTACGGGGAAGCCTGTTGCCCAGATTCTCTGTCCTCCGGGATATTTCGCAATTACCGACAATCTTTCTGCATGGGCTACTATAACCTGGGTTGAACCCCAATGGTTATTGTTCCTCACTTTTAAATCTACTGCCCTACCCCACAACGGTATTTCGGCTGTGGAACTAAATCCCAATGCTGTTGTTGGTTTAAATGACCATTTAGGTATAGCCCAGCTAGTTAATGAAGGATCATAAGCTTCCATAGTATGATTGGCTTGATTTGTAGTACCAATCCAGCAGCATGAAGCCAATGCAACATTAGGCTGGCTTTTTACCAGTGTTTCCTCTTTTACTTTTTGTTTATTACCTTCCTTTTTACAGGCTGCAAGCAAGGTCAGGCCACACAAAAACAGTATGGCATTAAAATTTGATTTTTTCATCTTTTTATTTTTGATGCTGGTAATCACTATCCAGCAGTTTAACCTTATAAAAACAAGCTCCGTTTACTACCCTGGTTCCGTCTAGCTGGCCGTTTGAAGAATAAAAATCGACGGTACTGGTACTCCAGTTGTTCAAACTACAGTTCATGGCTGGCTTTGGATTTTTGTTGAAATCCGGTCGGGTCAATACAATTTGACCACTCGCCTGGTTTGCAATCCCTTTCACAAACGTCAAATTTCCGGTTGGTGCGGCCGAGAAGGTTTTAGTGGTTTTATTGAACACATATTCTCCTCCGTTGCTGGTTACCCAAAGCAAATTGGTGTTACCGTAATAAGCTGATACTTCATGGCCCCACGAAGATGGTATTGTACTTCTCCAGGAGCTCACCTCCGTTAACTCAGGAACTGCATCTGTACCCCCTATGGAAAGGGCTGTGATGATATGTGCTTTAGTAACTGCATGCTGACCTGTAACCCAAAGCAGGTTAGCCGCCGGATCCCACAATACTGCATGAGCAGAAATCAATGGATACTCTGCATAATATTCCTGATCAGGGCCTTGTGAAGAGGCATATAACCTTACCCAGCCCCCATCCGAAGCGGCTATAGCAATATTGCCATTTGGAAGCAGTTCTGCTGAATGAAGATTGCCACTAAGACGCCTGGACCATTTCCGTTGTCCGGAAGGATACTCAATAATTGCAGCAAAGCCATTATCGGCAACAGCAGCAAATTCCTTGTTACTCCACACAGGTACTTTTCTGACTTTAAAATCTGTTCCCCCTCCAAAAGTATTTACATCGGCAGCGCTAAAACCAAGATCAATTGTAGGTGCCCATGACCATTTTTTTGCTTCGGGGGCGTTCCAGTTTTCTATAACAGGATCATAAATTTCGATTTTTCTGCTTGCATCGTTTGTAACCACCACCGGAAACCCGGCAAAGGCTTCTGGTGGTTTGCTTACAAACGGAGGTGGAACGTAGGGCTTTTCAGTAGTCTTCTTTTTTCCGCAGGACAAGACAAGTCCTGCGGTTAAGACCACAAATAAAATAAGATATCTTTTCATGGAGATAAGTAACTAGTAACCTGGATTTTGTGTAAGTTTATCGTTTAGCAATATTTCAGAATTTGGAATCGGAAAAAGAAGCCGCTCCTGGGTTACATTATAAGTGCCCGGCTGTAAATAACTAAATCTTTGTTTTTGGCTTACCCCAAACGCATTCATTACTGTAATTGCATTTCCAGTTCTTACCAGATCTATCCATCGTTTATTTTCAAAAGCTAGTTCCACCCTTCTTTCATGCAGTATAATAGCCCTTAACTCATTTTGGCCAGTAGTGGTAATAGTTGCTTTACCTGCACCAAATGCCCTGTCCCTAACCTGGTTCAGATAAGGTAATGCCTGGGCCGATTTACCGCCTTGTTCGTTTAAACTTTCGGCTAGTAATAACAACACCTCGGCATATCGGTAAACCGGCAGGTTGTCGTTAGTCTGATTCGCAATATTATGTGTATGAAGAAATTTTTTGGCGAAAGGTCTGCCAATTTTATCCGGGGGTGCAGTATATCCAACAACAGATTTAACCGCTGTTGCTGTAAATATATCGTTTACATTAAATGATCCCTCTGCTACAGCTATAGTAGCATCCAAACGTTGGTCGCCAGCCTCGTAATCCGAAATCAGTTCCTGAGTTGGTGTATTGTAGCCTCCCGGAGCCGTTACTGTATTGGTATTCACTCCGGTAATTATTGTAGTGTTTGTCATCCTTGGCAAGTAGTTGTAAACATTTGCCCCAGTATTGGCCTGAGGAATTGACAAACCTGTATTAAATTGTATTTCGAATATTGATTCTTTACCATTTTTATTGGCAAGCTGGAATACGTCAGGATAAGATGCCATTAAACCATAATTCATTTGGGTGACCTGAGTTAATGCCGCTTCTGCCAGATCGTACTTTTTTAGTGTTACATATACATCCCCCAGTAAGGTAAGTGCGCTCCCCCTGGTGGCACGTCCGGTTTGAGGGAAAGCGGGTGGCGCGAGTTTTTCCGCTGCATCCTTTGCGTCAGCTATAATAAAGTCATATACTTCCTGAGCTGATGAACGGGCAATATAGGTTTCGGCCCGGTTTAAAGGAGCACGTGGATAAATAGGTACACCCCCAAAGTAACGTACCAATTCCAGGTAGGAAAGTGCACGGATAAATTTAGCTTCGCCAATGATCTGGTTCTTACTTGCAACAGAAAGAGCTACATCTCCGATATGATCTAATATCGTATTTGATGCAGATATGGTGTTAAACGCCGCATCCCATTTGGCAGGTGTTTCGATGTTTGCCCCGTCGTTAATAAAATCGGCAACGGCCCATTTACTAAAAGTTGCAACAGCCTGGTCAGTTGGGGTATAATCGTAATGCGCATTATCTGACCTCATTTCGCCCATAAGCCATGAGCTTCTGTTATTGTATATACCTCTAAGCTGGGCATATGCGCCATTCACTGCCAGGTCAAAATCATTTTGGGTTTTAAAATAACCACCAAGGTTGATGTTATTCGGATTATTTTCGTCCAGGAATTTTTTGCATGAACTTAATCCCAGGGTAAGTATGATGATGCTATATAAAATATGCTTTTTCATTTTTTTATGCTTTTAGATAAAAATTATACATCCGGTTATAAAACAAGGTTAATTCCAAACGTAAATGTTCTTGGAATTGGATATGCACCTAAATCCTGACCCTGTGCAACCGAAGTAAGACCGTTTATACTCACCTCAGGATTGCCCGGATAACTGGTAAATATGTAAGCATTTTGTACAGTGGTATACAGACGCAGACTTTTTACATACGGCATTTTTGTAAAGTTCCTGAAAGTATAGCCCAGCGCTATATTGTTGATGGTGATGTGCGAGGCATCATGCACCCATCGGCTTGAATTGGCACGGTAGGCCCCTGTTGTTCCCGCCAGGGTACGTGGAACCAAACCATTCCCCGGATTTGCTTCTGAACGCCAGCGCTGCAACAATTCTGGTGGTCCATTAAAAACGCCATCCAGGTTATAGGTACTTTCTTCCATACCATTGTACAGATCATTACCGTAAGTGCCAGAAAGTACAATATTGAGGTCGAAGTTTTTGTAGGCAAAGCTGTTTGTGAAACCAAATATGAAATCAGGATTGGGATTACCAATAATCGTCATATCATCAGGCCAGGTAATCTTGCCATCACCGTTCAGATCTTTGTAACGCACTGTTCCGGCCTGCGACAATGTAACCGGGCTGGTTCCGTAGTATTTAGGACCTGCATTGGCTTCTGCCTGATTCATAAAAACACCATCAAACACATATCCGAAATATTGCCCTATTGGTTTGCCTACAATGGTCCTCCAATCTGTAAATTCAGATAGCACCCCAGAAGGATTATCTGCAAACGACACATTGTTGACACCTATTTTCTTCACTATATTTCTGTTCAAAGAAATATTAAAATCTGTATTCCATTTTAGCGCTCCTGTTAAATTTTTAGTACTCAGGGTAAACTCATGCCCCCATTGTTTAATGTCGCCCAAGTTATCTTGTACACTTGTATAACCAGATGAACGGGGAACGGGAACAGTAAACAATAAACCATCTGTATACTTGTTGTAATAATCGTAGGTAAAAGTAATCCTGTCGTTGAACAGACCTATATCTACCCCCACGTCAAACTGCTTGTTTCGCTCCCATGCCAGGTTAATATTTCCCAGGCCGCTTTGTACTTTTCCAGGTGCAAGCACATTGCCAAATACATAATTGCTATTGCCAATAACTGGTGTATGTGCATAATTCTGGTTGGCTAAACTACCACCAAATTCATTTTGTCCCGTTAAGCCGTAGCTGGCACGAACTTTTAACAGACTTATTTTAGAAAAATCCTTTAAAAAAGCCTCCTCGCTGGCAATCCAGCTGGCACCTATAGATGGGAAAGTTCCCCATTGGTTATTGGCACCAAAACGAGACGATCCATCCCTTCTTACCGAAGCCTGAAGCGAATACCTGTCCTTAAAGGTATAATTTAAACGGCCAAGTACCGATAGCATTGTCCAGGCATATTCAGCCGAAGTATTTGCAGTAAAACGCGTAGCAGCGCTTAAATATGGAATGCTATTGTCAGGGTAATCTCGGCCAACGATTTGCGCAGAATAGGTATTAAAACGTTGTGCTGTAAAACCGGCAAGTACTTCCAATGAATGGTCTTTAGCAAATGTATTCTTATAGCTGAGCAGGTTCTCGTTTAGCCAGGAACTTGTATTTTCTGAGTATGACTCTCCCAATGCTGTATCATTGCTTCCTGCCGTAGGAAATTCTATGGGTACATCATTAAAACCACCAAATGCAGTTGATGGCACGAATTTTTTAGCCTGCATATTTGCCAGATCAACATTTGCAGATGTTCTGAAAGTAAAGTGTTTTAAAAAATTTATCTCTGTAAATATGTTACCAAGTACACGCGACCTTTTAATGTCATCGTTAATTTCTGTCAGCTGTCTTAACGGGTTTGCCCACACGAACTGATTTGGAAAGGTTCCAACTCCTAATGACAGGGAACCATCAGGATTGTATGGCGAGCCCATACTAGGCATCATTAAAGCTGATGCAAAAATTGCCCGCTGGCCATCTACGTTAAATCCTGAACTGTTTGCCCTGTTTTGCCTGTTGTTGTGTTCCAACTGCATAGATGGGGCAAGGCTTACTCCCAATTTAATGTTATCGTTCAGTTTTACATCGCCGTTTACACGTAAGGAGAAACGTTTATACCCGGTATTCTTTACGATACCGTCCTGATTAAAGTAACCACCGGTTATACTTAAAGCAGATTTATCATTACCTGATGAAAGCGCCAGACTATAGTTTTGAGCGGCTCCCCTACGGGTCAATACATCATACCAGTCGGTTCCTGTGCCGTATTGTTCAGGGTTTTGGTAAGCACCTGGTACACCTCCTGTATAACCTTCATATAAAGCCTTATCTTCAAAAAAGCCTTTCATGTATGTTGCCAATTGTGTACCATTCATTACTTCAGGTCTAAGCTCCTTCATATCGGTAGCAAGTCCGTAATAGCTGTTGAATTCAATTTTGGGTTCACCCGATTTACCACGCTTAGTGGTGATGATGATAACCCCATTGGCTCCACGTGAGCCGTACATAGAAGTACTGGAAGCATCTTTCAATACAGAGAATGATTCAATTTCATCAGGATTGATATTGTTGATGTTATCCGGATTACCAATCATCGGGATCCCATCAACAACAACAAGTGGTCTTACTGAAGAGGTTAGCGAGGCTGCACCCCGTATACGGATATCCATACCCTGTCCCGGACGTCCGGTGCCTTGGGCAGCCTGTACGCCAGGCAATTTTCCGGTTAGCCTTTCAGCAAATGTTCCTGTTGGCTGATCTTTAATATTGGCGGCAGATAAAGTTGCAACAGAGCCCACCAGGTTTCTGGCTGTCTGCGTTCCGTAAGCCACAACCACTACTTCGTCTAATGCGGTATTCGATTCTGTCAATTGCACATCTATCGTAGTTCTGCCTTCTACAGAAACTTCATGAGCAGCATAACCGATATACGAAAAAACAAGAATACCGGTTGATTCGGGTATCGTTATAGTGTATTTACCATCCTTATTCGTACTTGCCCCAGTTGCGGAGCTTCCTTTTAGTTTAATTGAAACACCCGGTAAGGGTAGTCCTTTTATATCTGTTACAGTCCCCTTAACCGTAACTACCTTTAGCTCAGGAAGCAAAAGGCCGCTCATTTTTCTGACCACAACCATGTTCTCAATAAAGCTAAAAGACACCCGTTGCCCTTTAAAGCATTGCTCCAGGACAGTGGTTAACGGGCTGTTTTTAACATTTAAGGTTACAGGTTTGGTCTGCTTTATAATATCTGCATCACACAAAATATCGTAGCCGGTTTGCTTGCGGATTTGGCTGAAGATTTTTTCAAGTTTTACATTTTTTTCCGATAGTGTTACCCGCTGGGCAAATCCTGTTGCATTTACCTGCAACAAACCAGCAAGAAGAAAAAAAGCTATTAATTTCATGATTAAAATTAGTTTATAACCCCTGTAACTTTTTTTGTTACAAAGTTCATAAGGATAAATTTCCATATCTTTGAATATTAGGTTGGTTTAATAATTAGTAAGATCTTATTATAATGTCTGTAAGGCAATAATCACCTAAGCCGCATTGCGGGTAAACCGGGAGCGTCGCAACCGCTCCTGGTTTTAAATAGGATAATCATGCTGAAATCGAGTGTATATCTATTTCATAACAATTATCCTCCTTTCTTTTCCGTTAGCATTAAGGTTATCTATTTTGAAGTGGACTACGCCAGTTAGTTCAAGTCGTTTTAATACCTCAGATACATTTTTAAACCGTGATACCGTACCCCATAAGGCTTTATCTTGCAAGTTGTCCTGATAAACAATATCTACATTATACCAGCGCGATATCTTCCGCATGATGCTTTCAACAGGTTCATTTGCAAACATAAAGTACCCGTTTTTCCAGGCAACCACCTGCTCAACATCTATCTCATTATTAAGCACCATTGAGGATGGGTTCTTTCGCGAAACCTCAGCCTGTTGTCCCGGTTTCAGCAAAATTTTTGAAGTACCGCTATTCACTTTAACTGCACCTTCCAATAAGGTTACCAGATTATCGGCTTCATCCTTATAAGCCATGATATTAAAATGAGTACCTAGCACCTCAATCCTTGAGTCACCAGTGTTAACAATAAATGGTTTTGATTTATTTTTAGCAACTTCAAAATATGCTTCACCAGTAAGCGTCACCACTCTGTTATTGCCTGTGAATTTTGAAGGAAATATCAATTTACTGTCGGCATTTAACCATACTTCAGTTCCATCCGGTAAAACAACCTGATATGTACCACCTTTTGGTGTGGTCGCGGTTATTGGGCTACCTTCCGCAACGCCCATGGCAGCTATTTCAGGACTGGCAGCTGATCCTACAGCACTTCCATCATTGTACTTTAGGTAGCTGGCATTTATGAATATGCCTTTCTTTTTATCGCTTAGTTGTATGGTTTTTCCACTGGAAAAAGTCAGTGTAGCCGTATTTTTTCCTGGAGCTATATCATTTGATTGAGATAGGGTCCGCGATTGAGGGTTTATAGTACGTGCATTGTAAAGCCATAACCCAGCAGCAACCGCAATTATTATTGAAGCTGCAGCAGCGATACGTGTTGCCCACCTAATTTTTAGCCTGCCATATATCTTGCCTTCGTGATCTTCGGTCGTTACCTCAGGTTCAAACTTATCATTCAGCTTTTTAAACATTCTTGCTTCAAGCTCCGGCTCACTTGCAGCAAAAGAATATGGGATATCTAAGGGAGTATCCAGGTTTGAGTTATACCAATCGTTAAATTCGATGAGTTCATCTTCGCTAATGGTATTGTTAAACCATTTAGACGCAAGGTAACGGTATCTTTTTATGTCTTTTGAGTTTTCCATTATTTAGGGCTGTTAATAGTATGTCCCCTGTAAAATGAAAATCCCTTAGTTGCTAATAAAAAATTATAATAAAGTCAAAAAGAATTGATTGAATCTAGCACGTAGCGTTTTAATTGCCTTCCCCATGTGTGCTTCAACCGTTTTTTCCGAAATATTGAGTTCTTCCGCGATTTGTTTTTGCGACATATTTTGCGATCTGCTCATTTTAAATACCAACTGACATTTTTCCGGCAGTTCGGAGATGTACCGGTCTAGGATTTCTTTCAGGTCCAGAAATTCCAGCCATTGCTGGGTAGAATCGTCGAGTACATGACTGGCAATACTTTGCGTATATTTTTGCTTGTGGTACTGCTTGTCCAGTATTTTAATGATCCAGTATTTTACCGAGGTGGTTAGATAGGCGCCCAAAGTAGTCGTGATAATGATGACCGCTCTCCGGTTCCAGAGTGACATAAAAATATTCTGAACCACTTCCTCTGCTTCTTCCAGATTGCCCAGTTTTTTTCCGGCAATGTAAAACAGTTTTTTCCAATACCGATGATAAATCTCCGTAAATGCAGCATGGTCTCCTGCTTTAAGCAAGGCAGTCAATTCTTCATCAGTAAATGTGCCGTAGGCAGCCATGGTTCTTTTATCTCGCTTAATACTATAAAAAGATAAAGTTCCGGAAAAATTCCGCAATTAAGCAAGCCGTAATATATTAACTTTATATTAAAATATAATATTACCTGTACTCCTCGTTAGTGCCGGTCACCCGTTCCAATACTTCGAAAGCGGTTTCGGCCATTTTATTCCCCTTCGAAAACCTTCTTTCATATAGTTTCTTGAAGGATATGGAACGTTTAGCTAACATTGGAGGAGGCCTCATCGCAAACCCTCTTGATAGGGACTTTAAGAAAAAACACCAACGTAGATTCACCCAAAAAGAGAGCCCAGAGCTTCCATTATCAAAGATTTACGAGATGTATGGTTGTGGTTATCTGAATAAAAAGAAGCCCCATAAATAATGGTGATCAACTAAATGTGTATCTTTTGATGAAAAGATACACATTGTATACGATCGTTTAAGTGAGAATTTCTAGATATATGATGTATTTCACTAAAAGTGAGCCGTAATATGAGGCAACGTTCCACGAAAAGGTGGCCACGTATGATAATCTCCTTCCCGAGTGTTGACCGATAAATCCTTCGCATTCGTCAGAAAATAACACACCGACGTTTTTGACACATTTGTGTCAGGTAAAGCCTTTTTTTCCTTAGCAGATTTGGAGTATCAATAAAATACTGCAATGGAAAAGAACATTTTACTCCTTCTTGGGCATCCTTCAAGAAATTCTTTCTGCAAAGGCTTACTCGATGCCTATCAAAAGGGCGCTGAAAGTGCTGGTGCGAGATGCAAGACTATTTCCATATCCAACCTGAATTTTGATATAAATCTCTCAGACGGTTATAAAACCAGTGAAGCAATAAAGCTGGAAGACGACTTGGTTAATTCACAAAAGCTGATCCTATGGGCTGACCACGTAGTGCTGGCCTATCCTAATTGGTGGGGCTTTATGCCGGCAATTACCAAAGGCTTTATCGACAGGATATTGCTGCCGGGTTTCGCATTTAAAAATCACTCCGGTAAAAATTTCCCAGAAAAACTTCTGAAGGGAAAAAGCATGCGGATTATGGTGACCATGGACACTCCAAAATGGTGGTTTTTTTTGGTTTACCGCGCATCGCAGTTTCAGATCTTAAAAGACATTGTATTCGGGTATGTGGGATTTGCCCCTATCCGGTTCTCCACTTTCGGATTTATTAGAAAATCAACAGACAAACGACGCACTACATGGCTGAGACAAGCCGAGCATTTGGGAAAACGACTCAGGTGAGGGATAATCAATCAATTATTCAACTATAAAAACCAAGATCATGACACATTCGAATCAAGGGTACAACACTATCCCCATCGACCCGAAAAAGGGTTTTAAGATCCATTTACTGGTTTTCCTGCTAATCACGCCTGCTATATGGCTGATCTGGTTTCTGACCAGCAGTACTTATCCATGGCCACTATGGTCTACACCTGCCTGGGCAATAGGCGTAATGTTTCATTACCTGAGTGTATACGTTTTCAAAAAATCAAAAGACAATTAAAATCAAGATCATGGAAGAACAACAAAAAACTTTCAGGCGGATCGTAACAGGCCATGACGTTAATGGCAAAGCGATTATTGTTTCTGACGCACCTCCAGTATTGACCCAGTTAGTGGGTGGACCCGGAGGCCCCACTTTCTTTGAAGTATGGCGCACGGTAGAAACACCCGTCATGATTCACCCACAGCCGGATAAGACAGATGAAGACAGGCTGGTGTTGCCTCCACCGAAAAACGGCACACGTATCAGGGTAATCGAATTTCCTCCGGAAGGCGAGGAAATACGGAAACTGACAGGAGCAGAAGCCGCCGCCAAATTTCGATCTATGGGTGAACAGAACGCTTCAACAATTACAGAAGGCTCTCCACACCCGCTGATGCACCGAACAGAGACCCTTGACTACGGGATTATGCTGGAAGGAGAAATAACGATGGTTCTTGACCGCGTTGAAACAACAATCAAGGCAGGTGATATCGTAATTCAATGTGGAACTAACCACGCCTGGGCAAACCGCTCCGGCAAAAGCTGCCGCATGGCCTTTGTACTAATTGACGGGCAGTTTACCAACAAAATTGATTAATCTTTAAATCTCGAACCATGCGTATCCAACCATTGAGCCCAGACCATCTAGATCCGGAAATCCGCTATGTGCACGATGAGATATCCAGTCTCATTAACAGAAGCCAGAGTCAGGTTAACATGATCGACAATAATAACGCTTTGTTGGGCCCCTTCATACCCATGCTGCATTACCCCCAGTTCGGCATACCGGCTTTAACCTTTCTAAGATCATTGGATACACATGCAACACTATCTAAAACCGTGCGGGAAGTAGCGATCCTCACCGTAGGGGGTGCCTATGGGGCACGTTTCGAGCTTTATGCACACGAGATCATGGCCGCCGCTTTCGGCATTGCGCCGGGCATTATTGCCATCCTGGCGACAGGCGGCCATCCATCAGGCTTAAACGAGCAAGAGGCGGTAGCTCATGACATTGCCAATGCATTGGTCAACGGGTATATCGTACCGGATTCTACTTATAAATATGCAGTAAATCTGCTGGGAAAGGATGGCGTGGCTGAACTCTTTTTTCTAATCAGCGGGTATAGCCTCATTGCTATGGTTTTAAATGGATTCGACATCCCTGCACCTGAACATAATGAGTAATCCCCCTGAATCAAACGGACAAGCCGAACACCGCATTACAAAGTAGGCACCCATAATTAATAAAAGAATGAAAAAAATAGTATTATCGCTGCTAACTGCAGCATTAACAATGACAGCCCTGGCATCTTGTGACAAAGATACTCCTGTGGCAAAACCTCAAACCTATGTCCTTGTACACGGCGCATGGCAAGCTCCTTATGTTTGGGAAACAGTAGGTAGCGATCTGATCAAAAAAGGCAATAAGGTAATCGTAGTTGAGCTCCCGGGACATGGCAGCGACATAACACCTTCCCATTCACTTACACTGAATGTTTACCGTGATAAAGTGATCGAAGCAATTACAAAAACGGGTGAAAAGGTGATTCTGGTAGGACACAGTATGGGTGGCATGGTGGTAACTGCCGTGGCAGAGCAAATACCGACGAAGATAAATAAGCTGGTATATATCGGCGCATTCGTTCCAGCCTCAGGACAATCACTTGGTGAATTGGCGAATACTGACCCGGATTCCAAATTGGGTCCACAGCTCACTCAGTCTGCTGATAAACTGACACTCGATGTAAACCTCGACAGCCTGACCTATCTGTTCATCAACGACGGCACTCCGGCGGCCAAACAACAGGTGCTGGATAACTATCGCGCTGAGCCGGCTATCCCCTTTGGCGATAAGGTTACCTTAACCAAAGCAGGATTTGGCAGTGTGCAAAAGGTGTATATCAAAACGCTTCGGGACATTGTGATCTCACCAGGATTTCAAGATAGAATGATTGCCGGGGCTGACATTAAGACCGTTTACAGTGTAAATACCAGCCACTCTCCTTTTTTGGCTAAGCCTCAGGAGGTATCTGGGCTGCTACTAAAAATAAGACAATAAACAATTTAAAATTAAGATCATGAAACTAAAAATCTTTGCCATTTTTGGCACCCTCAGTTTGTTGTACGGCCTGTTGTACGCGACCGGGATGGACTCCAGGCCTCTCCATTCCACGGCCAGGCTTAGCAGGTACGAGGTAACACAGGCAGAACAGCAAAACTTTCGTAAAGTACTAAGCGACTATGTTATGCTTGCACTCAGTAGCGAAACCAATATCATGGCAGAGGCCTATTATGAGCAGAAAAAGCCAAATGTGCTCTGGTTAATTGAGCGCTGGAGCAGTAATAAGGATTTAGAAAGCCTTCATATGACAAACATTTCTCTTGACGAAATGACTCAGGCAAAGCCCGTCGAGATCTATACGCTAAAGGACCTGGAGCCGCTGACCAAACAACAATGGCGTAAAACTGCAAAGGCAGAAGATCAGCCCCTTACCATTATGCTGTTTGTAGATGCGAAACCTGGCACCCAGGAAAGCTTCAAAACGATCTATCATAAGGCCATGCCTCTATTCCGCAGTGAGCCTGGTGTTGTCACCTATCAGCTATCTGAAATTGAAGGCGACGGAACCCGCTTTCTCACCTATGAAAAATTCAGGAGTGAAGAGGCGTTCCAGTACCATCTGAAATTCCCGCCGATACAACCTGTGCTGGATTACCTCAACACCAGCATAAAAAAACCTCCCTTTCAGAATGGGATTCACAACCTTGTTGAATTTGCTCCCCTAACAAGGGAATAGAAATTGGAAACAAATTTTAAACATTAAAAATAGAAAATATGAAAACTTTTAACCAAGTCCTGCTGGCATGTGCATTAATTGCACTTACAGCATTTAACACAACAGCTCAAATGAAAACAGCACAAACAAACGTTAATGAACTGGAAGTTCTTAACCAACTCACCTCACGTACAGCTGTAGTAAACATGCCGGTATCGCAGCTACTCAATGCACCTGGCAACGAGGCCCTGAGGGCATTCTTTTTTACCCCGGTAAAAGACAAAACAGTATTAAAGGGTAAAAAGATCGCTGTGATTGCTGCCGACGGCTTTGAAGAAATTGAACTATTAGGGCCAGTTTGGTATTTCAGGGAACTGGGCGCACAAGTAGACATCGTTGCTCCCAAATATGTCCCATTTCCTGAAAAATTTGGCCTTAGTGCACCGGAAATGGCCAAAACACACATTATGGCCATACAATACTTACAACCTGTTGGCTGGATAAAGGTTGACCGTACAGCGGACCAAATCGGGGTAAGTGATTACGATGCAGCCTTTATTCCCGGCGGTGCCTGGAATCCGGATAACCTGCGAGCAGATAAAGATGTGATCAAATTTGTTCAGGATTTTAACAAATCAGGAAAACTAATCGCCGCAATCTGTCATGCCCCGGTGGTTTTGGCCTCAGCGGATATTCTTAAAGGGAAAAAACTAACTGGCTACTGGAACATCCAGGTGGATCTTAAAAACGCAGGAGGCACTGTATTGGACCAACCAGTGGTTGTTGACGGGAACCTGATTACCAGCCGACACCCCATCGACGTAGCCGATTTTTCTCTAGCAGTAGAAAAATGGCTGGTTAAAAAATGACCAAATGCCTTTAAATTTTACATCAAATAATAAGTGATGAAAACAAATATTTTCGAACCCGCCAGTCTCGGTTCCCTATCACTGAAAAACCGTATTGCTATGGCTCCTATGACCAGAGCAAGAAATGCAGAAGGAATACCTGATGACAACAATGCGTTATATTATGCACAACGTGCGGGCGCGGGATTGATCGTCACTGAAGGCACTGCCATTTCGGAGACCTCAAAAGGCGTGCTATTCATTCCTGGTCTGTATAATGCCAGGCAGGTAGAAGGCTGGAAAAAAGTAACCCGCGCCGTGCATGAAAGGGGAAGCATCATATTTAATCAATTGTGGCATGTCGGCCGGGTATCTCATACTTCAAACCAGCCGGGCGGGATCGCTCCCGTTGGACCGTCAGCTATACAGGCTGTCAATTCCTATGCCTGGGGATATGATGAACAAGGAAAAGAAGGACCTGTGAAATCCTCAAAACCACGCGCGTTATCCACTGAAGAGGTAAGGCAAGTGGTAAATGATTTTGCAACCGCTGCGAAAAATGCAATTGAAGCCGGCTTTGATGGCGTAGAGATCCATGGCGCCAACGGTTATTTAATTGAGCAATTTCTAAATCCTTTTGTTAATAACCGGAGCGATGAGTTTGGCGGGAGTATTGAAGGCCGTTCCAGGTTCTTACTGGCCGTTGTTGACGCCTGCGTCATTACCGTGGGCAATCACAGGGTAGCTGTCCGCCTGACACCTTATGGTGGCCTGGGGGATCTGCCGCATTATGATGAAATCGAAGCGACATATCGCTATCTGGCCGAAGAGCTGAGAAAAAGAAACATCGTTTACATTCATCTGATGGACCAGCAGTCTAAAGGCAGTCATGCATTACCTCAAGGATTTGTCGAACGATTCCGCAGTTGGTATGATGGTGTAATCATCCTTGCCGGAAGTATGGATAAGGAAAAATCTGAAGCACTGATCCGCGCTGGCACAATTGACATTGCTGCATTTGGAGAACCTTTCATATCCAATCCTGACCTGGTAGAGCGTTTGCAAAACAATTGGGAACTCACCCCACCGGACCGTGCCCTTTATTATGGTTTAGGTACCCGGGGCTACACCGATTGGGAAACCTACCAAAAAAACCAATAACAGTTTAAAACAACTTTCACGCAATAAAAACTCATTTATTATGGAGTATAGAAAACTTGGAAACACCGACCTTGAACTATCAGTGATTACCTATGGCAGTTTTGCCATAGGAGGAACAATGTGGGGCGGATCAGAAAAAAAAGAGGCAAAGGACGCTATAATCGCCTCCATTTATCACGGGGTGTCACAACACTCGATACCGCGCCGTTCTATGGGCTGGGACTAAGCGAAGCGCTTATCGGTGAATCGATCAAAGGCTTCGAACGCTCAAAACTTCAAATTCTTACCAAATTCGGAATGGTTTGGGACGGAAGCAACAACGGTGGAGGTGATTATATGTTTGACGTAAAGGAAAACGGAATAATATACCCCATATATAAATATGCATCCAAAGAAAATGTAATCAAGGAGACAGAAGAAAGTCTGAAACGGTTAAAAACGGATTACATTGATTTGCTGCAACTCCATTGGCCGGATTCCACCACACCCGTCGACGAAACCATGGAAGCCCTGCAACGCCTGATCGATCAGGGTAAAATCAGGGCTGCCGGCGTGAGCAACTATAACCTGGAGCAGATGCTTCAGGCGACTAAGCGTATCAACCTGGCCTCCAACCAGCTGCCCTACAGCATGCTGAAAAGGGAGATCGAATCCACATTAATACCTGCTGCAATCGAGCACAACATTGGCATTATCGCTTATAGTCCCCTGGAGAGGGGTCTGCTGACCGGCAAATTCTTCACAGGTAATGTCCTGAAACCCGCTGATCACCGAAATGATTATTTCAGACAATTCGATCTTGCAAAAGTCAAAACCTTTCTGGAAGAACTTACATCCATTGCGCAGCACAAAAATGTTTCTTTGTCCCAGCTCGTTCTAAAATGGACAACGCTTCAGCCCGGAGTCACAATCGTATTAACCGGAGCAAGAAACAAGGAGCAGGCCGTCAGCAATGCCCTTGCAATGGATATCAATTTAAGTGAGGAGGAGTCTGGATTCATTGCTAAACAACTTGCTGAGCTAAAATAATGGTTTGCAGTTGCCCATGAATCGGACACTATACCGCACCTGTTGCCACATACCAAACTTTGTAAGAAAACTATATTTTATACCATAGATGAAAAATATAAGAGCGCTGATCATCGGAGCAACAGGTGCTACCGGAAAAGACCTGGTGAATGTACTGCTACAGGATTGCAGCTATAATGAAGTTGTCCTGTTCGTACGACGGCCATTTGGAATCGTCCATCCTAAACTGGTCGAGGTCTTTACTGATTTTGACCATCAGGAAAAGGTGGCTGATCAGATCAGGGGAGATATATTATTCTCCTGTCTGGGAACCACGCTGAAAGCAGCAGGCTCAAAGGACAACCAGTGGCACATTGATTACCAGGTCCCGTTAAAATTCGCTCAGATTGCTCAAAGCAATGGGGTTCAAAGTTTGGTTTTACTATCCGCCTATGGTGCTGCTACCGATAGCAAGATATTTTACTCCAGAGTTAAAGGTGCACTGGAAGTGGCTATGGAGCGCCTTGCATTCGATCAGTACATCATATTCAAACCAGGATCCCTGGTGCGCAAAGATTCCGACAGAGTAGCAGAACACATCATAAATGCGGCTTTCAAATTCCTGAACAGTTTTGGAATACTCAAGCGGTTCAGACCTTTACCTACCGCTATCTTAGCTGCAAAACTGGCTAAGGCGCCCCAAACACTTTCCAACGGAAAACACATTGTTGAACTGGAAAAAATATTCAGTTTTTAATTTGTCTGTCGATGACCAGGACATCAGGCACTTGCAAATAAAAATTTTCAAGCGCCTGATAAGAAACTACGAAGTCCCCGAGGAGTCCATATAATCTTCTTTCAGGATGCCTAGCTTAGCAATTTTCGATTCCAGGGTAGTGGGCTTTAGCTGGAGCAATTCTGCTGCTCCATTTTCACCTCGGATACGGCCTAAGGCCCTTTTAAGTATGGAAATAATATAGTCTTTTTCTGTTTCTCGCTGAAGCTGCTTTACATCCGCAAGCGTCCCGACATTCACTTTGGTCCTTACTTCAGGTTCAACTACCCTGAGGCTGCGCTTAAGCGCTATCGCAGTTTTTCCATCGTTAAGAATAACGGCCTGTTCCAGAATATTTTCAAGTTCGCGAATGTTTCCCGGCCAATCATAATCCTCCATTTCCCGGATCATCGATTCTGCAATCCCCATAAATGGCTTGTTAAATTCGTTGCAAAATTTGTTTGCAAAAAATAGAGCCAGTGCCGGTATATCACTTTTACGTTCCCGGAGCGGCGGCAAGGTAATTGGAAAAACACACAACCGGTAATAAAGATCAAGCCGGAATCTGCCATTAGAAACTTCTCTTTCGAGATTTCGATTGGTCGCTGCAACAATCCGGACATTTACTTTCCTGGCCGAGCTGCCCCCTACAGATTCAACTTCCCTTTCCTGGAGCACACGTAATAATTTCACCTGTATCTCCAATGGCAATTCCCCTACCTCATCTAAAAAGATCGTTCCTCCGTTTGCCAGCTCGAATTTTCCTTTCCTCTTTTCAATGGCGCCCGTAAACGCTCCTTTTTCGTGACCAAACAGTTCAGATTCAACCAGCGCAATCGGTATGGCGGCACAATTTACCTTAACAAAGGGTCCGCTTTTCCTTGGCGAAAGCAGGTGTATGGAATGTGCCACTTTTTCCTTGCCCGTTCCCGTTTCGCCCAATATCAAAACAGAGGTATTAAAAGGTGCTACCTGCACAACAAGATCCAATGCCGTCAATAACAAGGGACTTTTCCCAATGATGTCTTTGAACTCCAGGTAATTTGTTAACTCATTTTGCTGACTTTCCATAAGGCTGGAATTAACGTCGGCATTAACCAAATTTGTCCTCCCACGAAGCATTTTTTCAGTCACATCGGTCAAGCATTTTTCCAAGAAGGTCAACAATGCGACATGGTTATGGGTATACACTTCTGGCTGACGACTGTAGAAGCTATATCGAATCGATTGTCCATCACTTAACGAAAGCGGGCATTCCAGGCATATCTCCAGTTTGAAGCAATCAAAGACTATTTTTTGCAAGGAAAGAACCCCGGCTTTCTCCTGTGTCAATCCTTTTCGAATTACCGGACGGTTATCTCCGGCAAGGTCTTCAGTCATAGACAACAATGTACCACTCTTCAAACCCGCCATCGCCATTAACTCTTTTTCTCCTATAAATCGGTATTCGTTGAACCCGACCCGGGAATAACCAATGTCATTAAACTGCTGGTCATCAAGCGGTCTAATTCCAACCATAATAACATCAAAGGGAATAAAAGGCTGAATGATCTGGGCAATCTTCAGTAATGATTCCTTTCCATCCGTCATTTCATGGGTCAATTTCGTCAACCTTGTTTGCAAAACCTCCTTCTGTTGCAACCTGGATTCCAGACCCTGCCGGTAACGATACCAGGCAATATCAAGGGTAACCAACAGATCTTTTACCCGGAAAGGCTTCACCAGAAATCCGTAAGGCTCAGTCGTCTTGGCTTCTTCCAGTATACGTTGAGTGGAATGAGCAGACAGATAAACAAAGGCGATGTTGTCTGCCCGGAGCTTTCTGGCAAGATCAATTCCTGTCTTTCTCCCTTCCAGACGAATGTCCAGCAACACAATGTCGGGGGTATCTTTTTTAAGAAGTTCCTCGGCCCGCTCAGCCGAAATGGCAATTCCGGTAACCTGGTAGCCTGCGTTCACTAATATCAACCGCAAATCATTGGCTACCACAAACTCATCCTCTACAATTAGAATTTTGTTACTCATAAACATTTAAGCATTTCTTATTTAAATAGTACTCTTCAAAATGATAAACCTGACCGTGATGTGCACACCATTTTTATTTTCAATATCAAAAGTTCCCTTCAACTGCTCGGCAAGACCCTGCATCAAATCAAGCCCAAGAGAATTATGTCCCATTTTGTCAATTTCCAGCGGCAAGCCGATCCCATTATCGGAAACACGAAGCACTAAATGGTCAGGTCCCTCTCGTTCCAGACTGATATTTACCGTACCACGTTCTTCATTTAAAAAGGCATACTTAATTGCGTTTACAATGCTTTCGGTGATGATAAGCCCAAGAGGAATTGCCTGGGAAACATCTAATTCCAATGACTCAATAGATTGTTCAAAAACGATGCTATGATTGGTATCAAAGCTATCATGAAGGTAGGATACCAGGTCATTGATATATTCTGGCATAGCAATTTTGGACGTATTTTCATCCTGATAAAGCTTTTGATGAATCAGGGACATGGCCTGCATCCGGCGAAGGCTGTCCTTCACCGCCCGGATCGCTGCGTCATCTTCCAGATAAGCCGATTGCGAACTGAGCAGGCTTGTGACCATTTGAAGGTTATTCTTGACACGGTGATGCACCTCTTTAATCAGCCATTCTTTTTCCTTTAGCAGTTTATCTTGTTCGGCACTCAGCGCCTCCAAAAAGGCATTCTTCTGGTCCAGTTCTCTTTGACTAATTTCAAACTGGCGATTTGATCTTTGCTTGAGTCTATATTGCCTGTATATCAGTAAAATGATAATCAACAACAAAATGAAGATCGCGACACTCACTTTTCGTGCAAAATCGGCTTGTTTCTGCTGTTGAAGATTGCGCTGGTTTAACAACCTGATATTGGCCTCTTTCTCCTTCATCGCCACTTCCTTTGTAGTTTGATACTGCATATTGAGTTCCTCCAGCAACCTTCCTTTGCTGACAGCAAAGATGGAGTCATTGATCCGGCGTGCCTTCTGGCTGTACTTAAGTGCGGAAGTGAAATAACCCAGGGCAGAATCTGCACGGGAATGCAGCATGAATACTTCAACCAGGTAAGAAGGTTTGATAAAAGCAAAGCTTGCCCGGCTTTCCACATCAAGAATTAGTTGTCTTACTTTTCGAAAATTTTTTAGGTGAAAATATACATTAGCCATGCTCACATAGATATTCTCCTTCGGCTGGCCGATTTTATCAGCAATCTCAACTGCTAAATGATAATGTTCCATCGCCGGAGCATACTGCCGGAGCGCAGCGTAATTAGCTCCAATGGCCATATGATATTCAAATTGTTCCCGTTCACTCTTTGGTGGATGAGCGAGTACATAATCCTTTAAGAATTCCAGTGCCTTTTGAAATTGACCAAGGGAGCGGAAGTTGGCACAGATGACACTAACTATAGGATATAAAGGAATGTCAAACCCCTTGGTATTAGTTAAGGCCAGGATATAATACTCATTGCTTTTCCCAAAGTTTTTTGATAACCGGTAAGCCTCTGCGATACTGGAGATCAGCATAACCTGGAATCTGTTTCTTATTTCCGGACCGGTATACTTCAAAGCAGTTAAGCCAATATTTAGCGCACGGACGTGATCTCCTTTTGAGATGTGCCACTGACAAAGCTGATAATTCACCTTAGCAATCAGTTCTTTGTCCCCGCTGGCATTGGTTTGAGCTGCAAGATAGTTGTATTCGTCGGCAAGGCCTGGCATATTTGGATTCTGACCGATTAAAAAAAACGTCAGCTCGATAAACACATCAATCTTGTCCTTATCTTTTGAGGCCACGCTTCGCTTCATTCCGTTCCTTAAAAACATCCGGCAGCTGTCCAGCAGGATATAATCCTTGCTCCCGTCAAGTAAGTATAAATTGTAATAGAGATGCACCAAAAAATAAAGACGTTTCAGGTTGTTCCGGTCAGTCACTTTCGTCAGCGTTTCTTTTGCAAGTTGCCATTTGCCCGACTCCCGATAAATACCGCCTTTTAGAATTTCAGCCTCCTGTATTGCAGCGTAGTCATTCAACTGCGAGGCCAGCTTCAACGCTTTATCCGCGTATAGTAGGCCCAGTTGCATATCACGATCGAATTCGGCAGGTTTCAGTAAGTATAAATAACCGATCTGCAGATACAATTTAAGCTTCGCACGATCATTTGTTGTTTCCTTGATCTGCTTAAATAAGGCAGGCATAACCGTTGTATCTGCCGGCTTGCCCGGAAACTGGGCCATTGCCGAAAGGTGTATAAACACCAGGAGCAAAATCACAAATGATCTGCATATGAAATCCGTCAAATTCTTTTTACTATGCACCTTCATACCTCCTGTCTTGTTTATTCCCTGGCAGATCATCAGATTTTTGATATCAGGAAAAAGCGCAAATCTTAAAAGACCTTTAGCCAGAGTTAAAACAAAGCGTTGGAAGATCATAACCCTATTATAATAATGTTGTGTTTTTTTGATTAGCACAGGCCTGATAAATGCAAAGTCGATAAGGAAGGTTTAAACAGCTCTCAAATATTACCAGTACAATTTAAAAAAAAAATCGCCGGCTTCATACCCCATTTGTGTATCAATATTTGATAAAGTATAAGCCAAGGTTGCGACAAAAAGCTACCATCTATCTGGGCTAAAATTTCTTGTTCGCCAGCTTGTGGCGAATACGGGTTAGTGTTTGTCGTTCTATACCAAGATAGCTGCATAAATGTGACAGGGAGACCCTATTGAATAAGTTTGGATATTGTTTGACAAAGTCAATATAGCGTTGTTCTGCTGTTTGAAAAATGAAACTTTCCAAGCGTGCCTGCTGCTTATTTAAAATTTCCTCTGCAATTAAATAACGATAATTTTCAAATTTTGACGAATAACGGTTTATCATTTGCAAATCTTTAAGTGAAAGACATATAAAAGTGGTAGGTTCCAGGCATTGAATGATATATCGGCTTGGCTGCTGCTTAATGAAAGCGGAATAATCGGTCGCATAGTCGCCCTCTGAAAAAAAACCAATTGTCATTTCGTTCCCGTCCTGATCAACAATGTAGCCTCGGGCAAGTCCTTTAACAACCAGTCCCATAGCTTTTTGGGCTCTGCCCGAAAGTAGAAAGAAATCCTTTTTCTTCAACATTTTGAAAGTAGACCAAGGCGTTACCCTCAACACTTCATGATCGCGCCAATCCGGAGGTATTGTTCCCGCAGATTGTAAATACATTTCTGATTTCATTTATTTTCCGTCGCTAATGATAAATAACCAGGTCCGTTATACCCCCAAATTGACTGGATATTCTTGCATGGCAAGATCCAGAAACTACCTAAAACACCGAACCACTCCGGAATCAGATTTACCAAGAATGTGCCACAGACATTTTCACGACACAATCTGAAAACAAAAACAACAAAACACTCATTATAAGATATTTACAAACATTAAATCCATTCAAAGTTTCGATTACACTCCAAAAATACCGTACGAGAGTTTCACAGACTCCGAAATTTTCGGAGGGTATAGCGCGCTCTAGGAGACATACAAACCCGTGTACTTCTCCGGTTTGGACCTGCCCCCACTCGACGTATTCCACCTTAGGTCAGTTCAAATATTCATCCTTAATTTCAACTTCCAGATATAATTTATTCAATAGAATATTTGTCTCCTTTCGGATAAGTAGTACCGAAATCTTGTTAGCACATCAATAATAGTGACCCATTAATCTAAATAAACTTTGGGAATAAAAATGATCCCCAATAAGTCCCTACACCGCTGAAACTATGTATTTTGGTGTGTTATTTACTGCATGAACAGTTATCGCACATATTTCCATCATTTACACATTCCAATCAGCAAGACATGACACTACCTGAACATTAAAAACCAGATTATCAACAGCTTGAATTTGAATCAGATTAGAAATTACACATCACCACTTTTCGAGCATCATACAGCAGTCTGTATGCCAATATGCATTGAGCAACTAGTTACTCCGTTAATTTAGAATTTTTATACAGGGGTGGAAAACTAACTTTTCGACCTCTGCTAAAGAGGTACGAGAATTTAAATCTCACAAAAAAAATATTCTTGGCATCCATCGTTTGTTTTTGAGCCAACCCCCTAACAAACAAAACACTAATAATCAGAATTTTACATTAAAAATTCGTAATATTCAAAGATAAAATGTGTGATTTTAGGGTAATCTGGATAAAAATAAGGTCGTTTTGGCAAACAAAGACAAATAACTGATTTTCATATATTTATATAATTAAATTATCTTAACGTTTTTACTCCTAAATCCCACTCCAAAGTATATTGTTAACGAAGGGTTTTAAAGAGGGCATGAAAAAATGCGCCCGTCTTTATGATTTCTCGATCGATTCTTAAAATCAAAAACAGATTGTATCGAACTAAAAATCATCTCGCAACTTTCGTATTTGTTCAAGCGCGGCTACGTCAATCTGATCTTTTGGGCGATTAACAATCTTCTTATTCTCGATTAGTCGGTTAATATGTAAAAAAGGAACATTTACATTGTCAATCTCCGCATTAGAGGTCATCTCCAAACATTCGTCAAGTGTTAAAGTGTACTCGTCGAAAACCTTCTGTCACACAGTTTCTTGAAGGATATGGAACGTTTAACCAACATTGGTTCTGTTTCAGATCCCCTTAGTAGGGACTTAAAGAAAAAATACCAGCAAGTCATCAGATTTCTTTCTCCAAATTGAGTTCTTTAAAGATTTCTTTGGTAATTATTTTTGTATTAAAAGCCAGATGCTCCCAATTACAATGCAAAATAGATATTGGATAGGGAATGTCCTTTTGCCTCTTGGTCAAATCCATGCTAATTACCGAATTTGCCTTTATTTCCCTTTCTCCCTGCATCAAATTAAAAAGCCCTCTGGCGAATTTTTCATTAGACCCTAAATAGAAGCTCGCATAAGTCTCCAAGCCCTTAATGGTCTTCATATTTAATGAAATTTCAAATGAAGTTTCCATAACAATAGATTAAAAAAGAGCTACCATCTTGGTAGCTCTCGAAATTCATCTTTGAAGAAATTATTTAATTTCTATCTGACGGCTTACTGTTTTTGCTTCTTCTCTTTTTGGAATATTGATCGCTAAAACACCATCAGCATAAGTTGCCTGAATGCCGTTTTCATCGGCACTTTCAGGTAAGGTGAAAGAACGGACAAAAGAACTATAGCTGTACTCACGTTTGGCGTAATTCCTTTCCTCTTGTTTGTCGTCTGTTCGTTGCTCCACAGAAATACTCAATACATTCCTTTCAAGGTTAAGCTTGAAGTCTTCTTTTTTAAGTCCCGGAGCCGCCAATTCAACATGATAATGATCGGCACTTTCACTGATGTTTGCAGCGGGCACGCGTGTAACCATGCGATCCGCAAAGAAAGTGTCATTGAAGATGGAATCAAAAACATCATTAAAGCTTGGCATTAATGAATTTCTCTTGTTTTCTGGATTAAATTTAACCAATGTCATGGGTTTTTCCTCCTTAATTGATTTAATGATTAAAACTTATAATTAATTAAACTCTTTGAACTTTCGTTCGCCCATAATAATACAACATAAATGCCAAATGGATTTTTGATTAATGAGGCTGAAAAAATTACAAGATCACTGAAAAATATTCAGTTTTTAACTGTCAAAAATTCCTAAATCAACTGAGATTTATAACCAAAATATGTTCTATTTATGTCTTGCCAGCAAACTAGTTGGGGAGTTAACCTATATATTTGTTTTAGAACCGGGAAGCTAATCGTGAAGGTCTCTGATGCCTTTCAGTAATTCCTGTAATGCTTTATATGCCCTGTTATAATCAAAGCCGCCTCCTGCTGACAAGGATCTGGCTAGATATGAATGCTCTTCATCCTCTAATTCGTTTTCTGTCTTGTCCTGAAATAGCTTGTCATTAAAAACTAAAGAATGGCAACAAAAAGCAAAGACAAGACAAAGATTTCTTCAAGAAAACCTTGGGGAAGATTGAGCGTGGACATCAAGGATAAGAT
>Ga0182008_10000048_pt1 | contig 105176 bp, 82 predicted proteins | sample Sormic07211129_1_FD_120482 | JGI IMG/M metagenome (GOLD analysis project Ga0182008, IMG submission 120482) | Rhizosphere microbial communities from Sorghum bicolor, Mead, Nebraska, USA - 072115-129_1 metaG | ecosystem: Host-associated > Plants > Roots > Rhizosphere | place: USA: Nebraska... | reverse complement strand
TACAAAAGTACTTACGGCTTTATAGGCCTTATCCCCTACAATTGTTGCTCCTCCTTTTATAGCCAGATCCAAAGCACCTGCATCAGGCGATAAATTAATAAACCTGATAAAAGCTTTTTCAGTCGTTTTACTTAAATCATCTGTATTGAGCAAGTAATCAAGTTTATCCCCTTTATCAATCAGAAATAGGGTATACACCTGTTCTCTGGCTATAGAGATCTTTTTGGTGATGACACTTTCGGTATTCGATGCTGTTGTAAATTTCGCATTATAATCACCTGCATTTACAGGGAAATAAGCTACAGAACCTTCAAAAGGCAATGCACTTGTTCCATTTGCTTTAGCATCATTAAGGTAAAAATTATAAGTTGCAGAAGTTGGTGAAGTGTTCACCACAGATAAATAAGCAAGGTCTTGACTAACCGGAGCTTCATCCTTTTTACAGGATTGTAAGCCCATCATACCAAGCATTACTAATGCCGACGCGATCAAATGTTTCTTAGCTGATTTGGTAAAAAATGTCATCTTCATATAAAGGTTTTAAGTGTATAACCTTTAAAACGGGGATGAAATTAATAACGCTACAACAAAAATAACAACTAGAGCTTTTCCCGCTTCGCGGTTAATGTTGCTCCGGCACTTGCAACAATCACCAATGTTACTGCCAGCCATTCCTTAAAGGACAAGTGTTCATGAAGGAAAATCAAACCACATAATGCAGCTATACCAGGTTCCATGCTCATCAGAATACTGAAAGTACGCGCAGGCATTTGACGAAGTGCCTGCATTTCGAGCGTAAAAGGAATTGCACTTGATAACAAAGCCAGGGCAAGACCTGAAAAGAGTAAAACAGGCGTCAGCTGAGAAAAACCACCACTAGCCATACCAAAGGGCAGGATCAGTACCGTTGCGAAAATCATTCCTATACTTACAGCATCACTTCCCTTCATCAGCCGGGATATTTTACCACCCATAACAATGTATCCAGCCCAAAAAGCACCGGCTAATAAAGCCAGCCCGACACCAAGAGGATCTATCCCTGTTGTATTCCAGGGAGCGATCAATACAATTCCGGCACCTGCTAGCAAAACCCATAGATAATCTGCGATACGTTTGGAACCAAGTATGGCTACTAAAAGCGGACCGATAAATTCAAGAGTAACCCCAAGTCCCAAAGGAATTCTTTTGATAGCCATATAAAAGATAAAGTTCATTGCACCAAGACACAAACCGTAAGGGATCACAGCCTTCCATTGCACTCGGGTTAAAGATTTAAATTTTGGCCGGTTAACCAACAGGAGAATTAATGCCGACAATCCTATGCGTAAGGAAGCCGTTGTTGCAGCCCCAAGTATGGGAAACAAACCTTTTGCAATTGCCGCCCCCGCTTGTACACTAATGATGGCCAGTAAAACAGCGGGTAAGGGCGGTAAATTCAAAAGTCTCTTTCTCATCACAATTCAAGGTAAAATATCGGGCTACAAATATAGAACAAAAAACACAATTTTCATTATAATTATGAATATTATTCTGTTTATACATATATTTACAGAATGATAATCGAAAACAATCTTACATTAGACAAAATAGATCTGGCCATTTTAAGGCTGATGCAGGAAAATGCCAGAGTATCCAATGTTCAAATTGCCAAGGATTTGGAAATGGCGCCTTCTGCCATTTTGGAGCGCGTAAAGAAGCTCGAACAAAAGGGTGTGATTGTTCAGTACACCACAAGGATAAACCCGGCTGCGATAGATCTTAAATTACTGGCATTCATTTCTCTGAAAGCGTCGGACAGTATTGGTTGTGTAGACACCGCAAAAGAACTTGCAAAAATCGAAGAGGTACAGGAAGTACATATCATTGCTGGCGATGACTGCTACCTTGTCAAAGTAAGAACAGCGGATTCTGCATCTTTGATGGCCCTGATGCGCAATTCCTTCAGTAAAATAAAAAATATACTCTCTATTCGCACCACTATTGTACTGGAGACCGTAAAAGAGCAGCAACAGTTAAAAATACCTGAACACTAAATAACAATCTTTATGTCTAGTCCACAAAAAAAAGCCTCCTCTATCCTGGTCTACATCGCATTTGCTACGGTTTATATTGTATGGGGCTCTACTTATTTTTTCATCCAAAAAGCGCTGAACGGATTCCCGCCATTTCTTTTAGGTACATTCCGTTTTATCCTCGCCGGGCTCCTTCTGATGAGCTGGTGTAAGTTAAAGGGCGAAAATATATTTGACAAAAAGAGCATCAAAACAGCTGTAGTTAGTGGCTTACTGATGCTTGGGATCGGCAATGGTATCGTGATCTGGGTAGAACAGGTCATCCCAAGCGGACTGGTGGCTATCATGGTTGCATCAGCTGCCATCTGGTTTGTGATACTTGACAAACCAAAATGGAAAGAAAACCTGCAGAGCAAGTCTACCGTAGCCGGCCTGATTATAGGTTTTATCGGTGTTATTTTCCTATTTGGAGAGCAACTGATGCAGGCTTTAAACACCACTCAAAGTACAGTTCAGATCGTAGGAATGTGCCTTCTGGTCATTGGACCTATAGGATGGGCAGGTGGCTCACTCTATTCAAAATATCATGCAGACAATAAGATATCGGTGTCTGCAGGCACTGCCTGGCAGATGCTGGCCGCAGGAATTGCTTTTATTCCCGGCAGCTTGCTCAATTCGGAGTACCAGCACTTTCAATGGACAGAAGTATCCCTTGATGCCTGGCTGTCGATCATTTACCTGATCTTATTTGGCTCCATAGCTGCCTTTAGTGCCTATGTTTGGTTACTTACAGTGAGGCCGGCCACACAGGTCAGCACTTATGCTTATGTAAACCCTGTAGTTGCTGTTATACTCAGCTTATTGTTTACCAGCGAAAGGATTACCCTTATACAGTTTTTTGGTTTGCTGATCATCCTTGGAAGTGTACTACTGATCAACCTTGCCAAATACAGGCAGAGTAAACGCTCGGAAGTTTAGTCATTAAAACAAAAAAGCCGTGATTCATTAAAACCACGGCTTTTTTGTTTTGTATTATACAATCTATTGGACATCGGTATAAGAAGCCTCCACATTCCACCCGGAAATGGTTATGCCATATTTCTTTCCAGACTCCGGGGTATATTCAACCACTACTTTTTTCTCTGCACCAGGAGGCAATGACACATAATTATCATCGTAAAATGCAGGAAGTATTCTTTGTTTCGTGCCCGCATCTACCAAAGAAATCCTGTTAAAAAAAGCAACCGGATTTTGAGCAGAATTGAACAAAGTTACTTCCACTTTATTGCTGCCAAGCTGACGCGTACTCACTTTTAAAGTCGTCTTTTGCATCCTGTTCAATCCTGAGTAATTCCCTTTCTGGTCAGGCATCCAGTAAAAGTTATCACTTACAACTTTTTTATTCCTGTCCAGTAATTGCAGAGAAAGGAATGAACCTTCCTCAGCAGATAAAGCATCTACCACTGGTTTTAATGAAGAGATCTTTTTTACTGTAGAAGGCTCTACATAACAAAAGATCTGGTTCAGCAATTTAGACTTTCCTTTCATATCATAAGAGGTAGCCACAAGCATCAGATCTGTCTTTTGCTGAAAGCCATTATTGGCGATACTGACCATACCATCTACAGGATTATACATGCTGTGCAGCATCTCACTTCCAGAACGCAGACCATATAAACAGGCATTGGGATCCAGGTAATAATCATACATCTGTCCTCGTGTTGATGTCCATGGATTTTGGGTTTTCCATATGATTACCCCCGTATACCAGTTCCACATATGTGAGCTAAAACCTTCGATCAGTCCACGATACTGGTCATAATTTACCAATTGTGCCTTCGTAGCAAAATCCCTGGCATTTTCCGGTTTTCCATAAGGAAGAATAAAGGCCTCATAACCTACGCCATCATAAGTATGATAGGTCCATACGGAATCCACTTTTTCTACAGCCCGGCCATTTTTATCCTTACCTGTGTATTCTGGGGCAATCAGATTTTTTTCAGGGATAAATCTTTGCAGCGATTCGTAATCACCAACTCCTACAGATCCTACTTCAGAATTGAACGGAAACGTTTTATTCTCCCAAAATGTAGAAATGGGCTGTATGGTATAAGGACCATCTCCATTGCCGCCAATAGTGTTTAAAGACATTTCATCCGAATTGGAATAATCAATAAACCATCTTGTCCCATCCAGTTTGGGAAGAATAGAATCCCTTAATGGCACAAGAATATCATTTGGCGGTGTAATTTCGTTTCCTCCACACCAGATAGCCAGTGAAGCATGGTTACGCACCATTTTGATCATGTCTGTTGCTGATTCCAGGAAAAGGTGATGATCGTCAGGGTACTGTCTCCTGGCCCATTGATCATCTTTTTTTGCCGGATCCTGCCAGCGTCCGTTACAATCACCAGACATCCAGAAATCCTGCATGACCAGTAAACCGTTCCTGTCGCAGGCATCGTAAAACTCCGGCCTTTCCACCAATGCCCCTCCCCAAATCCGGATGAGGTTCAAGTTCATGTCCTTATGATAACGAATCTCGGCATCATATCTGGCTTGTGAAAAACGAAGCATTGCATCAGATATGATCCAGTTTCCTCCTTTAATAAAGATCTTTTGACCATTCACCAAAATTTCCTTACTGCCAGTTGTTGTATTCCATATGGCCTGAATCTCACGCACACCAAAAGATAAAGCTTCCTGATCAGATACCTGACCATTATTTTGCGTAAACTGGATATTGGTTTTATACAACTCCTGTTTACCATAGCCATTCGGCCACCATAAACGAGGGTTTTTCAGTTCAAGATCCGGCAACTGAATCTCTGTTGTCTGACCGGCAGGAATACTCACTTTAGCAGAAATCTTCTGACCCTCAACGGTATAAGAGAGTACTCCGTCCACCTTTACACCTGAGGTATTTTCCAGTTCAGCAGACATGCGAATTCTGGCCGGCTGTTGCGGACCTTCTGTATTGCGTTTTCCAGGAACATATGTAATGACATGTGGGTTCTTCAGGTTAACTGCACCTGTTTTCTCTACATATACTTTATCCCAGATTCCTGTATTGCGATCCCTTATTGGGCGGATCCAGTCCCATCCTGCCGTATATTGAGGTGCTACACCACGGGCAATCGTTCCATCACCTCCCTGTCCTCCGTTAGGATCCCCAACAACATCTGCAGGATACACGATCACGGCCAATCTATTCCTCCCATCCTTATTCAGAAAAGAGGTAATGTTAAACGCTTTACGGATAAACATTCCTTTATAAGGCGTTTTATTTACTTTTTTACCATTTAAAAAGATATCGCAGCTATAATTAATCCCTCTGAAATTTAACCAGACCTGTTGCCCGGCCGCAGCCGTTTCTTTAAAGTCTTTAACAAACCAATAGGTATAGTAATCCCTGCCGGTTACATAAATATCCGGAATCTTTTCGTTGTTCATTCCATAAAATGGATCAGGAACTTCTTTATTGTTCAGCATTGTTGTCAGTACTGTACCTGGCACAGTTGCCGGTTTCCAGCCAGACAGTGCATATCCCGTTGCAGAGATTTGTTCTCCGCCCGCTTGTACCTGTTTTAAAGGAAGGCACTTCCATTCGCTGTTCAGTTCATATCTGTTTTGAGAAAATCCCAGATGAAACGCAGCAACTAATAATAGAGTTAAAACTAATTTCTTCATTTATTTTTCTGAATAGGGTCTGTTAGCTACTGCTTTACCAAAGTTATAATTAGGTTTGTTACCCATTTTGACCACCATAGTACCACCTTTAACAACGTCATGATGCGTAATAAAGCTCTTGCTATAAGGTTTTCCATTAAGGGTAATGCTTTGGATATAGATGTTTTCGGAGCTATTACCATCTGCCTGTACGGTAAAGGTTTTACCTGCACCTACATTGATGGTCGCTTTATCAAAGAGCGGGCTGCCTAAAACATAAACACCGCTGGCCGGATTTTCAGGATAGAAACCCAGAGCAGAGAATATATACCAGGAAGACATAGCGCCACAATCTTCGTTACCCGCTAAACCGTCTGGTTTATCGAAATAGAAGTCTTTCATGACCTGTCTCACTTTTTCAGCGGTTTTCCATTGATAACCGGAAAAAGCATACATATAGGTCACGTGATGACTCGGCTCATTACCATGAGCATACATCCCAATGAGACCAGAAATATCATTGGAAGCTTGCGCACCCATATCGCCTTTAGCAGTAAAGAGACTATCGAGTTTATGCGTAAAAGCATCATCACCCCCCATCAGGTTAATCAATCCTTCCACATCCTGTGGTACCAGCCAGGTATATTGCCAGCCATTGCCTTCAGTGAAATCACCTTTCTCATGAATAGAATTGAACGGATCATAAGGTGTTTTGAAGCTGCCATCGCTCATACGCGGACGAACAAAGCGGATGTTTTTGTCGAAATAATTTTTATAGTAGCCTGCACGTTTTTTATAGTATTCGTAGTCGGCAGTTTTACCCATTTTTTTGGCCATAGCGGCGATACACCAGTCATCGATCGCATATTCCATAGCTTTTGAAACAGATTCATACTCTTTATCAGCAGGGATATAACCTAACTCTTTTACATATTTCAATCCCAGATCATCACGGTTGGACGTAGCTTTCATAGCCGCAAATGCTTCTTCTGCATCAAAACCGGTAAAGCCTTTCAGGTAAGCATCTACAATAGGCGGTACTGCATGATAACCAACCATGCAATTGGTTTCATTGCCCATCAGGTGCCATACCGGCAACTTGCCCTGCTGTTTATAGATTGCGAGCATGGAGTTCACAAAGCTGTTTACCTTTTCAGGGTGCAGGATAGTACTCAATGGCGCGCATGAACGGTAGATATCCCATAAAGAGAAAACAGAATAGTTATCAAAGCCTGGATTAGCATATACTTTTTTATCAGTGCCCCGATAGCTGCCATCGTGATCGTTGAATAATGCAGGATCAATCATGGTATGATACATCGCGGTGTAAAATACCCGGCGTGCAGCATTGTCTTTTGTCTCTATTTTTACTTTAGATAATTCTTTTTCCCATTTTGCATCAGCGGTGCTCACTGTTTTGGCAAAATCCCAGCCAGGTATTTCCGCCTTGATATTGGCGAGTGCCTTTTCGCTGCTAACCGGAGAGATACCTATTTTCAGCATCACCTGTCCAGGAGATTTATCAAAGGAGATCACTCCTTTGGCCGCATTCGACTTTACGAAGTTCCCGGTTTGTTTGCTATCTCCATCAAATATCAGGAATTGTTTTACCGGCACAGATAACTTAACTGCAAACCAAACCCGCTGGTCTTCTGCCCAACCTTTGGAATAACGGTAGCCTTCCAGGGTATACTCATCTACCTGACGGATAAAGGTTTCTACCGGCGCATCCCAGCCGATACCTTCTTTCAGATCGATGATGATGTTGGCAGGTTGATCTTTCGGAAAAGTATATCTGTGCAAAGCAACCCTTTCTGAAGCCGTCAGTTCTGCTTTAATATTGTAGTCATCCAGCTGAACGGAGTAGTATCCGGGACGGGCTGTTTCGCGGTCATGAGAATAGTGAGAACCATATCCTGAAGCAGGATCTTCTTGTGTGCCTCTGTTGGTTCTTACCTTACCGGTATAAGGCATAACAAGTACATCCCCCAGATCTCCGATACCTGTACCGCTAAGATGCATCTGGGAAAAGCCGATTAATACATTATCTGAATAGTGATAACCGGAACACCAATCCCAACCCTTCACAATATTGGTAGGACCCGTTTGTACCGCGCCATAAGGAACACTTGCACCCAGAAATACGTGTCCATGCCCACCGGTTCCGATGTATGGATCAACATATTCAGTTAAACGTTTTAGTTGTGTGTGTTTCGCATTTTGCGCAAAGACTTTGGTGGAATTAAAAGGCAATATAAGGCAGCAGCCAATAAAACCTTTAACCAAATTCTTTGTAAAAGTGGAATGGTTATAAGACATTATGATTGTTTTTATTTGATCCTTTAAATTAAGTGTTTTTTTTCCTAAAAAAGGATGTTTTTTTTATTTTTAGTATACGCCTACATATTACTTTCTATTGCACCTACTTTCTCCCTGTACCAATCTGCAGGCCCGTCTAAAAGTACCGCAATGACGGTCATGGTCTTATCTAGCCTGGTTGCAGGCACATCGACATACACAATCCCCGGAATTTTACTCCAATACAGCTTATTGTATATGCTATAAGGAAGAATTGTTCCATCACCTACAATCCGGATTCTGTTGATCTGGTTTTTAAGGCCTTTTATTGCAATCGGACCTGTTGGCTGACCTTCCACAAAAAGATACAAGGTTTGCTGGTCTGCTGAAAGTGCTGTCCTTCCCTGATAATGCCCTTCCGGAATTCCTGCAGTGGTTTTATACAATACTTCGGCATGTTTAACCACCCAATCATTCACTTCCAGATCCAAAGGCGTTACTGAAGGCTTAAAATTAAAGGCATCAGCTGCTAAATTGGTTGAAGCCAGCGGATTGATTCCTTTGCTGATCTGATCGGCAAGATCTTTAATTTTCCAGGCTGCCGAAAACTGCTTTTTATCTGCTGAAAGCAATTCTTTAGCGGTTTGGGCAGGTACTGTCACGTCTGTCAATTTTAATGGCTCTTTAAATTGAACCCGAACTACAGTCACATCTTGATCAAAGGCTTCTTGCGCAATCCGCAAAACATAAGCTCCCGTTGCGGGCTCATCGAAGGTCAATCCTTTGCCCTGATAACCAACTACATCTGCTTTTTCTATGTCTGATGAAATACCGGTGAGTGCAATTCCTGTTTGATCTTTATAATCTAAGTACAGGAATAATGTTTTTTTATCTTTAGACAAAGCCGTTTTAGCATTCACATGCCCAGCTGGTATACCGGTCCTGGTGCCATAAATGGCTTCTGCATGTTTCTTTGTCCAACGTCCAAGTCCTTTCAAAATCGCCGTCTGTTCCGGGGCAATTGATCCGTCCGCTTCCGGGCCAATATCCAGCAATAGATTTCCTCCCATACTGATGCAATCGACCAAAGTTCGGATGATCATATTAGAAGATTTATATTTGATATCAAAAGGTTGATAACCCCAGGAATCATTCATGGTATAACAAAGCTCCCAATATTTTGACTCAGGTTTCAGCACAGGAATTCCTTGCTCGGGCGTTTCATAATCTCCATGGCCATCCAAACGGGAATTAATAATGATGTTCGGGTTGTATTTTTCAAGAGATTGTTTGATTACAGCTGCTTCCCATTCTGCATCATTGTGCTCCCAGTTCCCGTCAAACCACAGTAAGTCCGGATTATATTTAACAGATAGTTCCTTAAGCTGTTGCTGCTGATAGCCTAAAAATGTTTTCCAGCGTTTGGGCTCTTCTTTCAAACTATAGCGTTTCCGGTCGCGGGTAAAGCCATCATAATCCGGATAACTCCAGTCGGGTAAAGAATAGTAAATACCAGTTCTCAATCCCGATTTCTTCAGTGCCGCCACAAAAGGTGATAATACATCACGCTTAGCTGCACTTTGATTTAAGGTACTTATGGCTTTAGGCGCCTTGGTATCCCAGAGAGAAACGCCATCATGATGTTTTGACGTCATGACCGCATATTTTGCACCACTTTCCTTGATCAGATCCACCCACGCTACGGGGTTATATTTCGAAGCATTGAAACCTTGCAGTTGCTTCATGTACAGATCATGGTTGGTATAATTGTTGAAAAATGACCAGGATTCTGAAATGCCATTTACAGAGTAAATCCCCCAGTGTATGAATATACCGAGCTTAGCATCTTCAAACCATTGCATTTTTTGATTCTGAATGGTTTGTGCCTGGCTTTTACCTGCCAGCAAGAGCAAAAGCATTACAGAGAATTTGTTCAATTTGGTTGTTTTCATTAACATATAGTTATTTATCTAAAACAGTCAAGGTCTCTTTTAGTGATAACTCTCGGCTCGAAGATCCGATCATTATTCTAAAATCACCCGCTTCTATTGTCTTTTTCATATCCGCATTTAGCATTTCCAGCATATCGGAAGTGATTTCAAAAGTTATCGTCTTCGATTCTCCGGATTTCAGACCTACCCTCTTGAAACCTTTTAATTCCAGAACAGGTCTGGCTACTGTGGAAAGCAAGTCTCTTATGTACAATTGCACTACTTCCTCTCCATCATATGTTCCGGTATTTTTTAACGTAAAACTCGCAATACATTGTTCATTTTTAAGGATTTCCTTTTTACTCAGTTTCAAATCACTATAGTCAAACTGACTATAACTTAACCCAAAACCAAATGGAAAAAGAGGCTCCCCACTTAAATTATTGTAATCATCTCCCCGGCCGGTTGGCTTATGGTTATACACCAGCGGTAACTGGGCTTCATGAACAGGATAGGTGATTGGCAAACGTCCTGAAGGGTTGTAATCTCCAAATAACATTTCTGCAACTGCATTACCTCCTTCTTCTCCCGGATACCATATATTGACTACGGCACTTGCCTCCTCCAGCCAATTGTTCATGGTAATGGCACTCCCTCCAACCAATAAAACAACTACAGGCTTTCCTGTTTTTTCCATCGCCTTAATCAGTCCCTCCTGGTTACCAGGCAAACTCAACATAGCACGGTCCTGGAATTCACCTTCCTTAATCCCCGCAGCAATCACTATAACATCTGCCTGGGCAGCCAGTTTAACCGCTTCATCCAACTCTTCTTTCTGTCGTTCTGGCACCCCATAATTCCAGATCAATTTGATATGCGCATTGCCTTTTGGTTCTTTAAATTCAATATGAATAGGGTAAGCTTTGTTTTGCTCAAATGCAAAAGGCACCAATTGTGTATGATAGGATCTTTTCTCCCACTGGTCAATCAGCAATTTATCACCAAGATATAAGCGGTAACCATCATTTCCCTCCAGACCAATCTGGTAAGTTCCCGTCGAAGGTGCTGTAATCTCTCCCTTCCACCTAACGGAGTACTGGTCTTTGGCAAGACGCTCGTCGGGAGAGGATAGTGTCCACACAAAATTAATACCCTGATCAAGCCTGCTAAAAACAGGGGTGCCACTCAAGGTTAAGTTCCCGAAGTATTCTGCATTTAATCCTTGTGCAGTATCCGCTCTTAAAAACTTCCGGTCTACTGGCACATAGTTTATTGGATCCCGGCTGCTGCCTTTGCTATAAGTCACCTTTATCTGATCACCTGCACGTTTTTTTAACCCCTCCAGGATACTTACTTTTCCATTTCCGGCGCCGCTGTACCCACCTAAACGTGATTCAACAGCATCTTCTCCAAGTAAAAGTATATTGCTGATATTTTTAAACGGCAATACAGATCTTTCATTTTTTAAGAGTACAAAGGATTCCAGGGCAGCCTGTCTGGCAATTGCTTTATGACTTTTATCATCAAGCGCCTTTTGAGCATCCTTTTCAGAAACATAAGGATGTTCAAAAAGACCCAGTTCAAATTTTGCCCTAAGCACACGGGAAACGGCATCATCAATTCTTGCTTGTGGAATAGTCCCGTCCAGAAAAGGCGGAATGAACAGTTTATAATGATCATAGTCCGTTTGAAAGATGACGTCAAGACCGGCGATAATAGCCTGTCTTGTTGCATCTGTATAACCGGAGGAAGTATAATGCAATACATTTGATCCACCAACCGCTCCGGCATCCGAGATCACAAAGCCTTTAAACCCCCATTCCGTTTTTAACTTCTGACTTAACAAATAAGCATTCGATGTGGCCGGAACACCATCAACAGTATTATATGCGGTCATTAAAGAGCGGCTTTTACCCAGCTGTATAGCTGTTTTAAATGGAGGAAAATAAATCTCTTCCAGCAAGCGCTCATTATAATGAATGGGATAGCTGTCACGTCCTCCGTCGCCAACATTTGCTACAAAATGTTTAGGCGCAGTGATGATGTTCTGCTTTTCAAAGGCACTTACAAAAGCCAGTCCCATCTGCGAAGAAAGGAAAGGATCTTCGCCATATGTCTCTTCAGTACGCCCCCAGCGCACATCAGATGCAATATTGACTACCGGGGTTAAAATGTCCCGGATTCCCCTCAGTCTGGCCTCTTGTGCAATCGCATTGGCAACCTGGCCCATCATCTTCGTATCAAAAGTAGCTGCAAGTCCAATCGCCTGCGGAAAGGCAGTAGCACCTTGCCTAACCAGACCATGGAGCGCTTCATCAAAAGCTATAATAGGGATACCTAGACGCGTTTCGTTTACAAAATATTTCTGTATGGCATTTACCTTTTTTGCCAGAGAATACGCATTTTCCTGAGTATTGTAGGTCAGCATTTGACCGGCACCACCACCGCCTTGAGAAGCAGCACTTACTTGTAGCCCAAATATTCCATTCTTGTAGCGGTTCTTGTCAACACCATCTAAATCACCCGGGATCATAAACATCTGCCAGAATTTTTCTTCAGGTGTCATCCTCGAAAGCAAATCTCTAACCCTGGAATCAATATTGGCCTTTGGATTTTTATACAACGGCAGCTCAGGTTTAGATTGCCCCATTGCATCTTTAGTCCATACAACCTGACTAAACAGCAACAGCAAACATGAAATAAATACCACTTTATTCATCCTGTATTTTATGATTCTCATTTCAGACATTTTAATTATAAAGTGGCAGGGCTAAATTCGAAGGCAAGGGCAATATCGGAATCTTCTTTTGCAAGATTTTCTGGTAGTGACAGTTTTATTGCTCCATCAGATTCTTTCCATTTTAATTTTTTCCCGTTGGATATTAACGAAACAGACGTTCCTTTTTTTGGCAGGTTACCTGTCCAGCTAATTTCTTTAGGTAGTTTCTCCCCCTCTTTACTACAATAAATTGCATACCGGGTTTTACCATCTTTACTTTGGGTAAACCAGGTTTGTCCGCTATGGTAATTTTTGGTGATCCTGGTATTGTAAATAGCCTTGCCATTTACGGATGTCCATTTACCAATGTCGTTAAGTCTGGTTATGACCTCCTCAGGTAATGTACCGTCTGGTCTTGGTCCAATGCCCAGCAGCAAACTTCCTCCTTTGGCTACAATTTCCACCAGCTTATGCACAACTTCTCCTGCAGGTTTGTACTGGTCTTTAGGAACAAATCCCCAGGCTCCGCCTAAGGTCATACAACTTTCCCAGGGATGGCTCAATTGGGTGTCAGGTATCTTTTGTTCCGGCGTCTGGTAATTCTCATATGGACCATGTACAGTTCTGTCTACCATCAAAAGTCCCGGCTGGGCTGCTCTAGCCATTTGGGCAATTTTAGGCATATCAATATCCTGGCTCCAATTTGGAATTTTTGCTCCCCAGGACAATACTTCTTCGTTAACCGTTTCCAATGGTCTTACCCAACCACCATCCAGCCATAATATATCTATACTTCCATAGTTGTGCATCAGCTCACCAATCTGGTTATAAGCAAATTTTTTAAACTGGTTCCATCTCCACGGATTCTTTTTAATGTCATAATTATTATTCCGATCTGGGGTGGCATATTTAGACCACCAGTAATATTGTGAGTGCCAGTCTGGTTTTGAAAAATAAGCACCAATCATAAAGCCTTGTTTTCTAAAAGCATCAAAAACATATTTCGCAACATCTGCCTTTGGATTTCCTGCAAATGGGCCTTTAGCTATACTAAAATCTGATTCCTTAGTATCAAACATGGCAAAGCCATCATGATGTTTAGTGGTAAACACCAGATATTTCATTCCAGCGCTTTTACCAGCTTTTGCCCATTGTTCAGGATTGAATTTTACCGGATTGAATTCTTTGCTTAAACCCCAGTACCATTTCTTGTAGTCATCATAGGTAACAGTACTGTCCCTGTCTATCCAGTCTTCAGAGCAAATGGACCAGGATTCTATGATTCCAGGAACGGCATACAGGCCCCAGTGAACAATCATGCCGAATTTTTTATCCTGCCAGTTGTCTAGCTTTTGTTTAACCTGTGGGTCGGTTGGCCATTCATAAATAGTAGATTGGTGATGGACACCATTTTCCTGTGCCCTTAATTTGCCTAACCCAAAGACCAGCAAGGTGATCAGTATAATTTCTTTTTTCATCCTTTTTATTTATAAAAATGTCCCGGTTACAAAGGTAACCGGGACAGTATATGAATTTATCTTTCCGTCATTAATTTACCATTAAGGCTGCCAGAATATTTTTGTTTTACGAGTATCCTTAACTTGAACGGCTTGATAGTTAACACCGTTTAGTGTCTTTTCTTTTGAAGGATATAGCAATCTCGTTGGAGGAGTCTCATAACCTGATAATTTACCATTTGATGGAAAATTTAAAACCGGAATTCCTGTTCTTCTGTATTCAGACCAAGCTTCCATAGATTGAAGCACACCTAAATGTGCCCATTTCTGAGTATAAATCTTAGCTAACTTTTCCTGAGAAGAACCCGTATAAGTGGCTGTTGATGAATTTACCCAGGTATTAACCACAGAAGCATCTGGAGCTGGAAGATTTACATAGCCACCACCCTGATTTAAATTATTTAAATAATAATAAAATGCAACGGATTGTTTTAAGGCATTGTCGTAAGCCGTTTTAGCATCTGATGTACTTCCCCATCTTTCATAAGCTTCAGCTTTCAGTAAATTTACTTCAGAGGCCGTGATTACGATACCTGGCAATTTCTGATTAAAAAGAAATGTTGCAGAATCAAGTACGGAATAGTCAGGATAATTTGTTTCTTGTTCAGTAGAAGTAAATGTAATTGGCATTGCTTTATAGTTCTTATTAGGAACAAATACATCTTTACCGCTGATTTTGACAGTCCGGCCATATTTATCATAAATAACAGGAATACGTGGATCATTTGCCGTAAGCATTACTGTATTCAACATATAATCTGTAGCATACCAGCTCCCTTCTAAAAAGGCATCATGCAAATCACTGGTACTATTGGTAAGGGGTTGAAGTAGAATATCGGAAGCGGCTGGGCTATAAGATCCGGTATTTCCGCCATCAGCCAAGGGGTATGTTGCTGGATTATTTAGCATAGCCAATACAGCAGTTCTTGCATTAGCCTCATCTACTTTAGAAGTACGCATTAACAACCTTAATTTTAGTGAGTTTGCGTAACGAGCCCAAAGATCTACATTACCTTTTAAAAGAATATCTGCTTTAGAAAAATCTTTATTGGTAGGATTAGCTTTGAAAAAAGCCGCCGCTGTGGTCAGATCATTTATAAAACTCGCATATAGCGCTTTTTGATCATCAAACTTCGGATTCTTAATCATACTTCCTGTTTCTAAAGATCCCGCTTCAGAATAAGGGATATCACCCCAAAGATCCACCATTTTAGCAGCTTGCTCTATTAACACAACCTTAGCAGCCTGCATAATAATTTCCTGCGTTTTTTTATCGGCAGCTGAAAGCTGACTATAGCTCACCTCCATTGCGCGATACTGCGCCATGCTTGCACTTCCGTTTCCACCATTTGAATAAAAATCATCCCAGTAATTCTGCGAGTAGCTATCACTTTGCTGATAAGCTGTATTGCCATTGGAAAAATAAGACGTTTGTGCATATACACCAGGCATCTGACACAAAAATGTCCTTACATTCCAATATTTGGCTGCAATACGATCGTTATTTAACATTCCGGTAAAAAGTCCGGCAGGACTGGCAGTTTGTGCCTTCTCGGGATCGTAATATTTATCCCCAACTTCTTTTTTGCAACTCACTAATGTCGTTGTTGCAGCTAAAAAGATACTTATATTTATAATTAACTTTTTCATAATATGTCCTAATTAATGCGATTAAAAATTCGCGCTCAAAGAAAAACCAAAACTTCTTGATGCAGCAGTTGAGCCCACATCTACCCCTTGCGACCACCACATGTTGCCAAGTGGCGCTTCAGGATCTAAATCTTTCAGGTTGCGCCAAATGTAAAACAGGTTACGTCCAACAAGAGAAAATCTCAGATTGTTGATTTTTAATTTGCGGGTGAAAGAAGCCGGAATTTTATAACTTAGAACTGCTTCTCTCATTTTAATATAACTGTTATCAAAAATCTCTCCTTCAGTTAAAGAGCCTTCACCCCAATTATATGTGGTCAGGTAGTAGTCTGCAGCTGAAATAATTTTGGAATTTGGCTGCCCAGTTGTCTGATTAACCCCCTGAAGCAAAACACCATCATTATAAGTCTTACCATTGCTGGTATAAGTTAAACCACCATTAGCTGCATCCCTGTACTGCATAGAGTTCTGGAGCATACCGGCACCTCGCATATATTTAAGGTTGGGCGCAACCATTTTCCCTCCGAATCTACCATCGATTGTGAAATCTAAAGAGAAGTTTCCATAACTTATGGTGTTAGAGAAACCACCAACTACTTTAGGCATAATATTTCCAGCCTTAACATAAGTAGAATTGTCCATTACATAAAATCCATCATCGTTGATCACATAATTACCTTTTGAATCGGTTAACCTTGGACGGATATAAATGTTACCTAAATCTTCTCCCGCTTTAGCAACAATTTTGGCTGTTGCCTGGTCAGAACTATAGAAATTCAATTCTGACATCCCCTCCATTAATGAAATTACACGAGACTTGTTCATTGAAAAATTAAGACGGGTATCCCAACGAAATTTACCAACCGTTACAGGTGTTGCATTTAATGCCAGTTCAAATCCTCTGCTTCCCACTTCACCTACGTTAACGATTTGGCTCAGTGATCCCACTGCAGAACTTACCTGAAGCGGTACAATCTGGTTTTTTACTCTGTTATCATAGTAACTCATATCCAAACCAAGACGTCCACCTAAAAACCGGGTTTCTAATCCAAATTCAGCTTCGTGTTTCATCTCAGGCATTAAACTATTGTTTCCATAAGCCTTCGCAGTTGTTAAAGAAGGGACAGAACCATTGATGGTTTGCAGCGAATTTTGAGTGTATACAACATTAGCCTCGTACATAGGTGCAGGATTTCCAACAACACCATAAGAAGCTCTTAATTTACCATAATTCCAGAATTCAGGCAATTTCCACAGATCACTGAAAACAAACCCGCCGTTTACGGAATAATAGGAATAACTATTATTTGCAGGAGGTAGTGTTGAAGCATATTCCTGACGCATGGTACCTTCCAGGAATAGATAGTCTTTATAAGACAAGTTCAATATTCCTAAATAAGCATATTTTAGTTGTTCTTTTCTAACTTCGTTTGTTTCCTGTACACCAAATGAGTTCTTCAATGAGAACCAGTTTTCAGATACCAATCCATCTTTAGTATTCGAAGTAAGATCCTTATAAGTTTCTTTCCTACCTTGATAACCTCCACTAACCGAAACGTTCAGATCCTGACCAATCTTATTGGAATACGTTAACAAAGCGTCTCCATATAAAATCCCATACTGCCCTTGAGTTGTAGTATAACTTCCTGTGCTTGTATTACCATTCAATGCTATTGGGTATTCATTGTACTGACGATTTTCAGTTTTAGCGGAAGTATAATCGTTACCAATACGTCCTCTAAATTTCAAATGGTTAACAATATCATAGTTTAAAGTAAAGCTGGAGATCAACCTATTCTCATTTTCATCATATTTGTTTTTTAACTGCTGCCAATAGAAGTCTAGCAAGTTAGTTGCTCTAATATTATAAATAAAAGGCTCCGGACGTGTAGTTTGATCATAAGTTGAGTATTTATAACCATTGCTCGTCTGAAATTTTTCTTTCATCAGGTTCATATCTTCCGCACGGCTAAAGAAACCGCCGAATGACCCCAATACCTGCCCTAGTTGATAAGGTCTGTTGTGCGTCAGTGTATTTACATAACTTACAACAAGGTCTGTTGAAACCTTTGAGGACAATTTTACTGTGGAATTCAGATTAAATGAATTCTTGGAACCAGTATTTCCAGGTTGTGTTCCTTTATAATCTAAGCGAGAAGCTGAAAAACGGTAATTAACAGCATCCGTCTGATTGGAAATCGCAACGTTTGCGTTAGAAGTATAGCCTGTTTGATATATATCCTTATAATTATCTGGCTGAGGGGAATACGACCGAATAGAGCCATCCCACCATTTTACCTGCTGGCCTTCCATTTTAGGTCCAAAGTTTGCATAAGATCTAAAATAAGGTCTTAATCCAGTTGGAGAACTTGGATCAGCAATCCATCCATCTTCCCTACCTGTATTGGCTAAATTGGTCGCTCTGTCGTAGCCTGGGCCATATACATTTTGAAAGTTTGGCAAGAATGCAACCTTATCAACAGATCCCTGATAATTAAAATCAATACCTAAGCCCTTGTCTTTTGACCCTTTTTTTGTAGTAATCACCACTACACCACTTCCTGCATCTGAACCGTACAACGCCGAAGCACTCGCTCCTTTCAAAATAGTCATACTCTCAATATCAGCTGGATTGATGTCCAAGATACCATTTCCTCTAATACGCTGGTCACCCCAATAATTGTTATTGTTAGCACCCGCGGCTCCATTCTGGGCATCATTTCGGATCATTACACCGTCAACTACATATAGTGGTTGCTGACCATAGCTGATCGAATTGATTCCCCTGATTTGTACGTTTACCGCGCTACTTGCACCACCAGGCGCAGTAGTAATTTTCACACCTGCCGCTTTACCATACAATGCGGAAGCAAAGTTGGTATTACCGGCTTCTGTTAGCTGCTTAGCGGTTACAGTGCTCACGGCATATCCTAAAGACTTCTCCTGGCGTTTAATACCCATGGCTGTCACCACTACCTCATTTAAGTTGTTGTTATCGTCCTGGAGAACAATATTAATAGAAGCTGAAGCCCCTACAACGGCTTCCTGTGCTTTATATCCCACATAACGGAATACCAAGACACTTCCTTCAGCTGCAGAGATGGTAAATTTACCATTCGCATCTGTGCTCACCCCAGTTTTTGTACCTTTTACCAGAATGCTTACAGCGGGAATGGGTGTTCCTGTAGCATCCTTAACGGTCCCCGATATCGTCTTTTGTGCATAAGCAGATATTGTTAATAAACTTAACAATAAAATACTTAAGCATCGGGAGTAAATCTGTTTCATGTTGATTAAGTTTTGGTTAATAATTCGATTTAGTTATAATTTGTTGGTGGTATTTAAGCTAAAATTCAGTACTCATTAATTGTTAAAGTGACTGTGTTCAATCACTAAACTCGCTGAAGCTAGTAACTCCGCGTCAGCTGCTAATTCTGAAAGCACTATAGAAGTTTGATCGGCTATTCTCGGAATACAGAACTCATTAATGGCCTGCTGAATAGGTGGTAAAAGAATTTTACCCGCTATAGCACCGCGACCACTTAATACAATACATTCCGGATTCATAATATGAATTAAGGTTGCCAGTCCTTTTCCAATAAGAAAAGCGGCATCTGAAAGAATAGAAACAGCCAGCGGATCATATTGACTGGCAGCTTCCAGGAAAAGTTCTCCAATATTCCTGCTCTGATCTTTAAAAAGCTCCCGCATGCTTGTTGCCGCCCCAGCCTCAATCTCAGCTTTTGCACGTTGCGTCATGACAAGTAAAGAAGTCTCCACCTGTAAACATCCCCTTTTGCCGCAAGAACATAGATTATTGGTATTTGATAATGGAATGTGGCTAAACTCTCCGGCATAACCACTACTTCCCCTATAGAGCTGACCATTAACGATCATACCCAAGCCCGTTCCCCAGCCTATATTGGCGACCATGACGTCTCTTTTACCAACTGCTGCACCAAAATTGAGTTCGGCCAATGCAATCAAACTGGAGTCATTGTCCATAAATACCGGAAGGCCAAGTTTAGCTGTCAGGTATTTCCCCAGGTGCGAACCATCTTTGGTTTTCAGATGAGAATGATTTACTCCATCCTCTACACTGATAAAACCTGGCATACCAATGCCAATACCCAGAAGCTTTTCCTTATCAATACCAGAAGCCTCCACATGTTCATAAATAAACGAAACCAATTTATCTACTGCATCAGGATCATCAGTAATAGAAAGCTCAAGCGTCTTAATAGGAAGAACAATGGTATTAGAAAGATCATAAATCACCATTCTGGCGGTCAACTGATCCATAGCAACAGAAACAATATAACGTTGCATCTCCGGATTGAGAAGAAATAAAGAAGCTCTTCTGCCTCCCGTAGACGGCGCAAGCCCCTGTTCACATACATAACCATCCTGAACCAATCCATTCACCACCTTGGTGACCAGAGGCAAACTCTTCTTCGTCAGCTTACTGAGTTCAGTTAGAGAAAGCGGACTTCTATAATAAAGTTTCTTTATGATATCAGCCCTTAGAAGATGTCCTTTTTCAATGGTTGCAGTCATTTGTTTTGGTTAGCAAGACCAAACTTAATAAATAACAATCAAAAAACAAGAATACTTTTTAATTTATTTTTTAAGTATCTTAATGTTTTTTAAAAACCACAAGAACTTTCTTAATAATAAAAACTTTTTAAGCCCAAAAACCTTGAGCTTTAATCGTTCCACTAAAGTCGTCCCTTTTTCTTATATACCTCCTAAGCTCTGTAACAGTTGGGATATGCCCTGTAATATAAACACAGTGATCTTCAAGAGGCTGCTCATCAATCCAGGAAAGCAATGAAATATCCCATCTTTTTTCCAGAACCGGCTGCAGGCCTGTTATAAAGTATTCCTTAAAAGCCTCCATATGCCTGGCTTCGTTAAAACTTACCGCACCGTAAACTTCTGTTTTACCTTTGGCCAGTTGCTGTAAGGCGAGAAAGTGTCCTATGCTACTGCTATCTCCCAGACAAAGCAAAGGCTTATTTTCAGCAGGTTTATGCAAGGTAGATCCTACGCCAAGGTATAATATGGTATCCCCTTTTTTCAAAGATGAAGCCCATTTACTCCCGGGGCCGTCATGTGATGAATTCACCAATAAGGTACAGGTGTGTGTCTCCGCATCCCACATGGCAGGGGTGTAATCCCGGTATACATAATCGCCCACTTTAATCTTCATATGCTGAACGCTCTGCCATTTTTCCATATTCAAACCGGGCAGGTGCAAATCGATTTCAAAAAACGTTGCCGGATCCCATGCTCTGACTTCCAGTACATGACCTGTTCTGGAAAGTTTCCTTTCCATCATATCCATTGCTTTCTTTTTTATAATGTTCATTACCGTAAATTATACTACAAAAAAACGGCAAAAAAGGCTACAAACAATAGAATATCCCGGGTTAAGATTGGACTATTTGCGGTAAAGCTTTCTGAACTGCAACGGTGACATGCCAGACAATCTGGTAAAAAGACGTGAGAAGTAAGTATGATCATCATATCCCAGTGAAAAAGCAATCTGTTTTACATTGGCACCACTATAACAAAGCAGACGTTTTGCTTCCAGGACAATTTCCTGATGCACCCAATGGCTTACAGGGCTTCCTGTTTCTTCTTTCACGCACTCATTGAGATAAGAAAGAGACAAACATAGTTCTGACGCATAATCAGACGGCTTTTTCAACGACTTAAAATTTGTCCGCAGTATTTTCCTGAATTGACGGGTAATTACCTGAGGACGAAGGTTCCGGATACTTTTTTGAGGTTCGCCAAGAAGATAAATCTCAGCAATCATACCTACGTAGGCGGAAACCAAAGCACGAAGGGTTGTGTCACTTACAAAAGACTGTTCCTTCCGCATATAATAGAGATAAAGAAGTTCTGCACATTGCTTGATTTGTCCAAGATCTGCTATTTCCGGCTTAACCGGCCTTTGCTGAGAAATAAACTCCTCAAAAACTGTCCTGTAGCTGGCGTCAAACATAGATGTATCTACTGCCAGGAACCAGCCTGAAGTCAGTTTAAATTCAAGAATCTGATGTGCCTGAGCAGGCAAAATATAAAAAATACCAGCCCCATTCAATTCTATCTCCTGAAAATCGAGTATCATTTTACTCTTTCCAGACTCCTGAAAAAGAAAAATATAGTGGTCGTCCCGGTGCATCGTGGAAGGTATTTTTCCACGTTCAGCTCCTGCAGAGACATAACTCATCATAATGCCTTTATCTGTTCTTTCCTGAAGTTTATGAACAGGTATGCTGATATTTTTCGAGGTCATATTGCATTTGAATTGGACAAGTAAAGAAACAAAAAAACATATATATCCTGCTATATTATGCGTTATATACTTTAATCTCTGAAGCATATATCCATTGAAAGTAAACATCAACAATGACGGCATTAATGTCCGTCTTTCAATTGAAAATCAGGCTTCCGTACTTGGAAAGACGGGCATGATTTCTTTTACACTCATTGGCCTGATCATTATAGGGATCGCAATAACCGAATGGCTTCTTGGCCTGCTCATCATGGGCACGCTTTGGTGCATGTTTTTTGGATGGCTCACCCTATGGAATTTTTATGGAAAAGAACTGCTGGTCATCAACACGAAATCACTTAGCTATCAACATATCTATGGTTTCTATAAAACTACACAGATCACAAAAAAGATCAATAAAGCATTAAATATTTCCCTGGTTCAGGCCGGAACGCATCACGAGGCCGAACATTTCAACCTTATTTTCGAATCTTATAATACCTGCGACCTCCCTGAAGAGATTTATCGTACCGCCTTGTCCATTACCCAAAAAGACCTTGACATTCTGAAGATCAATATACGCCAATTGTATTTTGAAAAAGTAGATCCCGACTTGTTCAAACAACCCTATATGCTGAATTAAACTACTTTAAGAATCAAAGAATTAATCTCTACCTTTATCCTTGCATATGAACAGAAGTCCCCTGCTTTTATTCTGGCCAGTCCTCACAGCCCTTATTTTATTGGCATTATCCTCTTCTGCCCAGAAAAATTATAAAGTTATTCCCCTGCCACAAGCCATCAACAGCATCAATGAAGAATTTTCCGGCATGTCGTTGTACGAGAACCGACTGTACTTGTTACCGCAGTACGGAAGCCATAAAGAAACCAAACTGGATAGTGTATTTAACATGTACAGCATCAATGCAGACAGCATAAGCCGTGTAATAGATGGAAAAGACACCGCATTAACCGCTTTTAAAACCATAAGAGTCAGGAATCTGGATCAGTTGCCCGATTCTCTAAAAGCCTATTACGAGGGATTTGAGGCCATTATTATTTTAAAGGAGCAGGTCTTTCTATCTATAGAAACCAATGATAAGTATGATTACTGTTTCATTTTAAAAGGCAAACTCGATAAAGAAACTGGGCAAATTTTTATAGATCCATCACACTTCACTTCATTAAAAAGATACCCTTATATAAAAAATGCCGGTTTTGAAAGCCTAACTTACCTGCCCGCACAAAACAAACTTCTAGCCATATATGAATTTAATGGAATGGAAAATGGTGGCCAGGCTTACCTGATCGATACTGCGTTAAAAGAAGAGCCAGAGAAAATCAGCGTTCCTTTTCTTCCATTCCGGATCACAGATATTCAGGCCACAGATAAGGGCAAAATTTACGGTATCAATTATTACTATAACGGAGATTATGAAGCCTACCTGGATAACAATTTTTTAAGGCATCAGGAAGCGCATTTAAAACGATTGGTTCCCGAGCTAAGGGACAGCCTTAACCAAAATCCAGATTATTTGAAAGAGAAAACAACCTATTATGCACGCATTGTAACCCTGGAAAACTACAAAGCAAGTCATTGGAAATCAGCAACCTCTTTCGACCCAAAAAAGAACAATTGGGAAGGCATCAGTCTCTTTAGAAAAGGGGCATTGACCATCACAGATGCCAATAGGAGCAAAAAACAACTTACAACCCTGGCCTATTTTGATTTCCCATAAAAAAAGGCCTCCTTTTACGAGGAGGCCTTTCAAAAGAGAATGATATTTAGAAAGAATAGCCTAACCCAACAGAAATCACCCTGTTTTTCGCTTTTCCGTCGCCGTCAGCATTAAGAACATTACTTAATCCAAGTCCATATCCCGCGTGAATGTTGAACCCATTGCTCAACTGATAGCCAGTTAAAAGATTAATACCGAAATCGCCACGTTTAAATGCTTCCCCGTCACCATATTTAATATCTTCTTTAATTTCCGCAGACGAAGATCCAACAGTTCCTTTAACTTTAATTTTCCCACCTAAACCGATGGCATAATAAGGTCCTGCGCCAATAAAAAATTTGCCACTTCCTGCCTGAAAATTGGCTACAAGGTTTACCGGAACCTCCAAATAAAACGGATTTATTTTAACTTCTCCTTTACCCGAAAAACCATCACCAAGATCACCCAGATCACCGCTTTGTTTAGTGCCCTTCCCAATATATAATAAACCAGGCTGTACAGAGAACATTTCACTTACCGGTATATCAACAGTACCACCAATATAAAATGAAGTACTCATGTCGCCTGTTTCAGTATAGCCAGAACTGGAAAAAGAAAGATTTGAAAATGCCGCACCAGCTTTAATGCCAAATTTAACTGGACTGGTTTGCGCCGAAGCCGTTAGGCCTAAGCCTGCCAAAATTGTTAATGAGAGTAATAATTTCTTCACTTTTTTTAAAATTTATGTTTAATTCATTTGATTAGTTATCCATTAGAGTACAAACTAAACCAATAGTTACAGCCAATTTCAATTCTATAAAAACAACGATAAAATTTCACTCCACCACATTCCTTTTTTACGTAAATCCGACCAATCGAACGTCGTAATATGTTTACTTTTGTAAAGTGTATTTATTACACTAACTATAAATGAAATCTTCATATCCAACAGCATGCAAACCGACCTGAATAAAACCAGGTCACTTATGATGATTTCATCTCCGATGAAAAAAAATATATTCTAATGAAACCATCATGTGCAGAAATACACAAACTGATATGAATAGAATTTGGTAGCACATGATAGCTTCATCATCATTAAAATAAAAATATATTCCAATGAAAAAAAGTCTGCTAACGCTTACACTGGGCGGTCTGGGCATAGGCATCACAGAGTTCGTGATGATGGGTCTGCTTCCAGACATCGCTAAAGATCTATCCATAACCATTCCCCAGGCGGGGCACCTGATTTCAGCTTATGCCCTTGGCGTTGTAATCGGAGCGCCACTACTTATTGTTATTGCAGGGAGCTATCCCCCGAAAAAAATCCTCATTGCCTTAATGATCATGTTTACAGCATTCAATGCGCTTTCTGCTTTTGCACCTGGCTATCACACACTATTTATTGCACGACTGCTTGCCGGACTTCCGCATGGTGCATTTTTTGGTGTTGGCTCTGTAGTGGCCAGCAAAATCGCAGAAAAAGGAAAAGAGGCACAGGCTGTATCCTTAATGTTTGCTGGTTTGACCATCGCCAATATCGCAGGAGTACCATTAGGCACCTATATAGGACACCATTTTCTTTGGCGGTATACATTTGTCATCGTCGTTATTGTTGGTTTAATTACCCTGTTCAGTTTAAAAGCATGGCTCCCAGCCTTGCCCGCCACTAAAGACAGGAATTTAAAACAGGAACTCGAATTTTTCAAACGCCCGGAAGCCTGGCTGATCATCCTCATGATCGCCATTGGAACAGGTGGTCTTTTTTCCTGGTACAGCTATATCGCTCCGCTGCTTACCGAGGTCTCGGCTTTTTCTGCAGATTCTATAACTTATATTCTGGTCCTTGCAGGATTGGGTATGTTCGTTGGAAATCTAGTTGGGGGTAAACTTGCGGATCGCTTTTCTCCGGCCAATGCCTGTATCGTTCTGTTGCTTATTATGGCAGCAACCCTGGTCATTGTTCATTATATTTCAGGTAATCAGGCTCTTTCTTTAGTCATGACTTTTATAACAGGAGCAGTAGCTTTCGCCCTGGCATCCCCTATTCAAATGCTGATGATCAATACTGCAAAAGGATCCGAAATGCTGGCTGCATCTGTTAGTCAGGCCAGTTTTAACATAGGCAATGCCCTTGGTGCATTTCTTGGGGGTTTACCTTTAGCTGCAGGCTACGATTACACTTCACCTGTATTTGTCGGAACTCTTATGGCCTTAACTGGTGCTGGTTTTGCCTGGATGCTGATCATCAGAAACAAAAAAACAGAAGGAATATTAGAAACAATAAAAAATTAACCTGTCCTTTGCAAGAATGAAACAAAGCCTAAGAAAAACTACATTCACCATGTTGCTGATCAGCATTTCAACAATGCTTTTTGCCCAACAATCAGCTTTCAGAAACAAGCTAAATGAGATCGTGAAAGCACATAAAGCAACTATAGGCTACTCCTTACTTGACCTTCAAAACGGCGATACCGTTACTGTTAATGGCGCAAAACACCTGCCTATGCAGAGTGTTTATAAATTTCATCTGGCACTGGCTGTACTTCATCAGGTAGACCAGGGAAAGCTTCGGCTCGATCAAAAAATCCTGGTTCGGAAACAAGACCTTCTGCCCGGCACATGGAGTCCTTTAAGGGATAAATATCCCGCGGGAAATGTAAAAATCCCTTTAAGTGAATTGTTAGGTTTTACTGTTTCGCAAAGCGACAACAATGGCTGCGATATGCTATTCCGTTTAATGGGTGGACCGGCTAAGGTTCAACAATATATCCATAGCCTTGGTGTGTCGGAAGTTGCCATTGCTGCAACTGAAGAACAAATGCACCGCGATGATAAAATACAATTCACCAATTGGTCTACTGCCCGTTCGGCAACCCAGCTCCTGGGTTTATTTTATGCCAAACCTATCCTTTCCAAATCTTCTGCTGATTTCCTCTGGAAAGTTATGAGCGAAACCACTACCGGGCCAAATAAGATCAAAGGACTACTTCCTGCGGCAACTGAAGTTGCGCATAAAACAGGCAATTCGGGCAGCAATAAATCTGGCTTAACTGCCGCCACTAATGACATCGGAATTGTCACATTACCCAATGGAAAACATTTTGCAATAGCTGTGTTTGTGTCTATGACCACTGAGGATGAAAAGACAACTGATCGTATTATTGCCGAACTGAGTAAAGCAAGCTGGGATGAGTTGATCAGCAGGAAATAATCATACCTTTGTATGTCCAATGCTAAAAACCCCTACCATATTTAAATCTGCTGCGTTTGTATTTCTGTTTGGTCTGCTGATCACCACAAGGGCTTATTCACAGGTACCCGTTGAAGTCAACGACAACCTCAGCCAGCAGATTTTCTCTTTCAACCAGATTGAAGTACTGAAAGATCCGGGAGGAAAACTCAGCTTTGACCAAATCAGCAGCAAGGCATACGATACTCAATTTAAACCCAGCAAGACAAGTACACCACAAGCTACGTCTTTCAATACGACTTATTGGTTCCGGATCAGGATCAAACATAATAGTAAAGCAGAGAAATACTTTTTACTGGAGTTTTTTGATCAAACCATAGATCATATTACCGCTTATATCCCGCAAGACAACGGGACCTATAAAACCAAAATATTCGGAGACCGTTATAAATTCAGTCAAAGGGTGCTCCGGCATAAAAATTTTGAACTCCTGATCGACAACAAGAACGATCTTGTTCAAACCTATTATTTCAAAATCAAGTCTTCCCAGGTCGCAGATGCCATTATTGTACTCCGAAGTGCAGAGTGGTTTATCGCTTATGCACTGAATGAATATTTTTTCTTTGGCATATTTTACGGCATGATCCTGGTTTTCAGTTTTTATAACCTGATTATGTTTATTGCCATCCGGCAAAAACAATATCTGTATTATGTCCTGTACAATTTAAGCGTAGGTCTGTTCGAGATGAGTAACGATGGTATAGCCTACCAATACCTCTGGCCAAATGCTCCCGGCTGGAATCAAATTGCTTATGCCTTTGCCCTCTGTGCCGCCAGTATATTTGCTCTGCTGTTTACACGGGCATTACTTTATGTAAAAGCTAAAGCGCCACGGTTAAACCAGATTATTATATGGATCATCGGATTAAGAATTGCCTTTTTCGTGTACAGTCTCCTGTTTAACCAGAATTTGTTCAGCTATAAATTTATAGAGTTCATCCCGCTTTCAGCAGCCTTCTTTACCGGGATTTACATTTACAGTAAAGGTTATCTGCCAGCAAGGTTCTTTGTATTGGGCTACGGCTTCTTATTTCTTGGCTTTACTATGAAACTCTTGATCATGCTTCATTTTGACTGGCTCAATTTTGGGGTGATCAGCTACTATAGCCTGAGCTTTTGTTTCGTACTTGAAATGGTGTTCCTTTCCTTTGCCATCGGAGACAAGGTCAGCATCTTAAAAAAGAAAAAAGACAAAGCCCAAAGACAGATCATTAAACAAATGGCAGTCAATGCCAAACTCAAAGACAATCTGAACCTGGAACTGGAACGTCAGGTAGAGGCCAGAACCAAAGAAGTTTTTCATAAGTCTCTCATCATCGAAGCCAAAAACAGTGAATTGCAGCAGGCCAATGACTTGCTCCTGCAACAGGCAGAAGAGATCACCAGGATGAATATTCTCCTGGAACAAGACAACCAGGAACTACAAACCAATGTAGATAAAGTAACACGGGACCGGGTGATGTCTGCCGATGTGGATTTTGAAGAATTCAGCAGGATCTACCCGGATAAGGAAAGCTGCAACCTCTTCCTGGCAGAATTGAAATGGAAAACCGGCTATATTTGCCGCAAGTGTAAAAACACACATTTCTATCCCGGCCATATCCCTTACAGCCGCAGATGCAGCAAATGTGGCTATGAAGAATCTGTAACCACCTACACCATTTTTCACAACACAAGGATTCCCATCAACAAAGCATTTTATATGGTATTCCTGATCTTTTCTTCCAAAGGAAAAATTTCATCGCACAAGCTTTCAGAGCTGCTGAATATACGGCAAAGCACTTGCTGGACCTATGGAACCCGGATCAAAACCGTTATGGAAGAACGAAAATCCAAGCTCAAAAAGACCAATAAAAACGGCTGGAGTGAACTGGTTTTAGATTAAGTAATGACCGCTTCTGCGTAAAAAAGCAATAATTTCTATGTCCTGGATCTAAAAAAAGGTCTTTTTTTGAATAAAAAATCATAGGGTATTGAACCGTATCGTGCCCCTGTAGCAAGCCGCCGCACAAAACAACCTTAAGCACTGTTTATCAGCCATTAAGCAAACTATTGAACTACGGTACTGAAGCGTATCGAAATCAATACAACTAACTAATTATCAACTAATTACATTAAATATTTTTCTCGATTTACTTGGATTTAACCTTAAAGTCAGCTTAACTTTATCCATCAATTTAATTTAAACAAAGCAAAAAATCATGACAAAAAAGTTTACTCTTTTTATTGTTTTTCTCTTGTGTTCTTTCGGTATTGCGATGGCACAGGACATTACCATAAAAGGTGAAGTCAGAGACCAGCAAGGTCTGCCTTTACCTGGTGTTTCGGTAAAAGTCAAAGGCACCTCCCAGGGAGCCATGACCGGAGCCAATGGATCTTTTCTCTTAAAAGCACCTGCCGATGCGACCCTTACTTTTTCATTTATTGGTTATAAAACCACAGAGCAAACTGTTGCCGGTAAAACCACGCTCAATGTAACTCTGGCTGATGACAACAACCAACTCAATGAAGTGGTTGTAGTTGGTTATGGTACCCAAACCAAAAAAGACCTCACCTCAGCAATTGTCTCTGTTTCTTCAAAAGACATAGAGAATCAACCCATCACCAATGCTGTACAAGCCATACAAGGTAAAGCAGCAGGTGTACAGGTGAGTTCCCAATCCGGAAAACCAGGTGCGGGGATCACGGTAAGCATACGTGGTAACACCTCTATTCTGGCCTCAAACAGTCCATTATATGTTATTGACGGGGTAACCTCACGTGATGCAAGTTTCATCAACCCAAATGACATCGAAAGCATGACCATTTTAAAGGATGCTTCCGCAGCAGCCATCTATGGTTCCAGTGGAGCAAATGGAGTGGTACTGATCACCACTAAAAAAGGTACTCAGAAATTAGCCGTTGGTTTTAATGCTTTTACAGGTTTCTCTAATCTTTGGAAAAAAGAAAAAGTTCTGAACAGAGATCAGTACATCGCATTGATGCAGGAACTCGGCTATGGTGTAGAAGGATTAGGCAACGAAAATACAGACTGGCAAAAGAAAACTTTTGGAACAGGTATTCAAAACAACTATCAATTATCGCTTTCCGGCGGTATTAAAGGTGGACAATACTCTTTCTCTTCCGGCTATCAGCAAGACAAAGGTGTTGTTGCTCCGGCAAAACTGGATAAATATACCATGCACTTCAATGGTTCCCAAAGCCTAACCAACTGGTTAAAATTATATGCAACTGCCGCTTTAACTTCAAAAAATTCAATTGATGTTACCGACAATGCAGGTGCCGCTAAAGGTGGAACAATTATCGCTGCATTGGCTACCCCGCCAACTATTGGTGTCTATAATGCTGATGGTACATACGCATCCAATCCTTATAAAGCGGGTTCTGAAAACCCGTATGGTGCTGCTTTTGCAGCCAAAAACAACACCAATGAACTACGGTTCCTGGGTTCCTTTGCTGCAGAGATCAAGTTCACAAAAGACCTGTCGTTCAAATCCAGCATCAGTGCCAACAACAAAGATGCTTATTATACCTATTTCTTAGATCCATACATGACCACTTACGGACGTGACCAGAAGGGTTTGTACAACAACAACAAGACCAAAGACCATGTATGGCTGAACGAGAACATTTTGAGCTATGTTAAAAACGTAGATAAAAATGCCTTCACCGCAACTGCCGGTATGACCCTGCAGTCTTCAGACTACCTTTATACGCCTTATTCTGAAAGTAATTTCCTGGGCCCGAACAAACAATTATTGCCTCGCGGATCAAATGTTCCTGCACAAGTGGTAACGGCTGCACAATGGACCAAACGTTCCTACCTTGCCCGTGTAACCTATGCATATGACAGCAAATATTTATTTACTTCTAATTTCCGTGCAGATGGATCTTCCCGTTTCGGAAAAGACAATAAATACGGTTATTTCCCATCAGCTTCTGTTGGATGGAGAATCTCAGGAGAGAATTTCCTGAAAGACAGCAAATCAATCAATGATTTAAAATTACGTGCAAGCTGGGGTAAAGTTGGTAATGATGAAGGCATTGGAGATTACCCATACCTGGAACTTTACCAGCCGGATGCTCAGGGAAATTATACCCTTAGCCAATTACCAAACAATCAGTTGCAATGGGAAGCTTCTACCCAAACCAACCTTGGTCTGGATTTGAGCATGTTCAACAGCCGCATCACCTTTACTGCCGATGCTTACCTCAAAAAAACAAACAATTTACTGATCAACCAACCCCTTCCAAACAGTGTTGGATTTGGTAAAATTGTAAAAAATGTCGGTGCAGTAGAAAACAAAGGTCTTGAGTTTGTCCTTTCTACAAAAAACATAGAGGGAAAAAAATTCACCTGGAATACAGACCTGAATTTCTCTCTTAACAGAAATAAAGTAACCAGTCTTGGCGATAAAGTGAGCTCCATCAGCTTTGGCGGAATCTATCAGCGAGATGACGCCATCAGAGTAGAAGTTGGCCGTCCATTGGGCAGTTTCTATGGCTATGTTGCCACAGGAGTTAACCCTGAGACCGGTATGGAAACCTACAAAGATCTGGACGGCGACAATCAGATTACTGCAGCTGACCGTACTTTTATCGGTTCTGCGCAACCTAAATTTACTTATGGCGTAAACAACACCTTAACTTATGGAAATTTTGGTCTGACCTTCCTGTTCCAGGGTGTACAGGGAAATGACATCTATAATGCTTCCAGAATGGAACTGGAGAGTTTAAATGATTCCAAAAACCAATTGGCTACTGTTCTGAACAGATGGACACCACAAAACAAGACCACCGACATCCCTAAAGCCGTAAAAGACGACACCGACAATACCAAGACGTCAAGCCGCTTTGTAGAAAACGGTTCATACCTGCGTTTAAAAACAGCCACACTGTCTTACAATTTCGGACAAATGGCATTGGGTAAATTAAAAATGAGCAAAGTGATGATTTACGCTTCCAGCTATAATCTGCTCACTTTTACAAAGTACAAAGGATTTGATCCGGAAGTAAATCAGTATGATGCCAACGGTCCTTCAATGGGCGTAGACTATGGAACTTATCCTCAATCCAGAACATTCTTATTTGGTGTTAACGTAGGCTTTTAATTTAAACAGAACATGAAATTCAAATTATATTCATTGATCGCAGCAGGCACACTAGCCATGACACTTGGAAGCTGCAAAAAAGATTTCTTAGACAAAACCCCAATCACACAGGTTGGTCCTGATCAGGCTTTCGCCGATGCAGCAGCAGCAGAAAAACTGATTGCAGGGGCCTATTCCGGTATGTATGTCGATTATCACATCTGGGATTATATGACCAACGGCGATGTAACTGCAGACAATTGCTATGCAGGAGGAGATAATGCTGATAATATCGCCATTGACAAATTCACCATCATCTCTACAAACGGTAACGTTAAAAGAGACTGGAATGGTTTGTATGGCAATATCAAAGATTGTAACATCATCCTGAACAATGTTGGAAAAATCAGCGATCCTAAACTGGACGTGAACAACAGAAGACAGCAGATCCTTGCAGAGGCGAGCATCATGAGGGCCTATATGTATTTTAACCTGGTGAGAACATGGGGTTCTGTACCACTGGTTCTTGCTCTGCCGAGCACAGATGCAGAATACTATCCTAAAAAAGCCCCAGTTGACGAGATTTATGCACAAATCATCAAAGATCTGGAATTTGGTGCGGCTAATGCAGCCTCAACTGCAGCAAACAAGGGAATTGTAACCAAAGGTGTTGCCAATGCCTTGTTGTCTAAAGTATATGCAAGTATGCCAACCCCGAACTGGGCTAAGGTACAACAGTATGCAGATCTGGTAATTTCCGGAGGCTACTCTTTAGTAAGTAATTATGATAACCTTTGGGACTCCAACCACAAAAACAATACGGAGGCCATCTGGGAAATGCAGTATGACGGCTGGGGAGGTGTTCATGGAAACTGGATGCCGAGTGTGATCGTTGGTTTAGGATGGAAAAAATTCAATACCCCAACCAATGACCTTGTTGCTGCATTTGATGCTGAAGGCGATGCCGTACGTAAAAACTCCAGCATTTCATTTCTGAACGTAAGTGCAGAAGGCTGGACAGATAGTTACTGGTCAAAAACAAGCTATCCTTTCATCAACAAATACAGAGCTGATGACAAATCGGACAGTTATATCCTCAGACTTGCAGACATTATGCTCTTAAAAGCTGAAGCCCTGAACGAACTTAGTGCAGGTGGGTGGTCATCGGCTAAAACCATTGTTGATCAAATCAGATCGAGGGTTAAACTGGCAGGCACACCAGCTGCAGACCAGGCATCTATGCGTCTGGCCATAGAAAAAGAACGTCGTCTGGAGCTTGCTTTCGAAGGGCACAGGTGGTTCGATTTGCTGCGCACCAATCGTGCAATTACAGTAATGAACGCACAGAAAGATGGCAACGGTGCCCCTCTGAATTACAATGTTACTGCCGGTAAACTGCTCTTCCCTATTCCACAGGAAGAACTGGACAGGAATCCAAATGTAAGATAATCATCAATTACCCAACAAAGGCTGTGTAAACAGCCTTTGTCATATACACACACTATGAACCATAAGAAAAGTTTAATTCCGATCCTCTTATTTTGCAGCGTTTTTACCGCTGAAGCACAAAACAGCAAGGAAGCTAAAGTTGAGGCTCTGCTTAAAAAGATGACCCTCGAAGAAAAAGTGGGCCAAATGGCACAGATCACCCTGGATGTGATTGGTAAGGGTAAAGACCGCTTTACCAGTTATGAGCCGTTTACCCTCGATCAGAAGGAAATGGAAAAGGCGCTGATCCAATATAAAATTGGCTCTGTACTGAACACCTCGAATAACCGGGCAAGAACAACTGCTGTTTGGTATGACATTATCGGTAAAATCCAAAAAGTAGCCATGAGCGGCAAAAACCGCATTCCTGTGATCTACGGCATAGATGGTATCCATGGAGAAACCTATACGGCCGGGGCAACCATGTTCCCTCAGGAGATCGGACAAGCGGCAACCTTTAACCGTAAGCTTGTGCGCGAAGGTGCGGAGATTTCTGCTTACGAAACCAGGGCAAGTTCTATCCCCTGGACCTTTTCTCCTCAACTGGATCTTGGACCTGATCCCCGTTTCCCACGTCAGCAGGAAACTTTCGGCGAAGACCCTTATCTGGCTGGAGAACTGGGCAAAGCCATGGTCAAAGGATTTGAAGGAGAAAACAATGACGTTTCCAATCCATTTCGCGTAGCAACCTCAGTAAAACACTTTTTAGGCTATCAATCTTCAATTTCCGGAAAGGACAGAACACCTGCTGTAATTTCAGACCAGGCCCTGAGAGAATATCATCTTCCGCCGTTCAAAGCAGCCATTGATGCAGGTGCAAAAACCATCATGATCAATTCTGGCTTGATTAACGGGGTACCCGTACATGCCAATTACGAGATCCTGACCAAAATGCTGAAAGAAGAACTGGGTTTTAAAGGCCTGGTAGTTACAGACTGGGGTGATATAGAAAACCTGTATGCCAGAGATCACGTCGCAAAAAACAACAAAGACGCCGTTAGGCTGGCCATTAACGCCGGTATTGATATGTCTATGATTGCCTACAATTACGAACCTTTCTGCGATGACCTGATTGCACTGGTTAAAGAAGGTCAGGTCAAAGAAGAGCGCATCAATGATGCGGTAAGAAGGATCCTGATGGTGAAATACGACCTTAACCTTTTTGAAAAACCAACGACCAATCCTAAAGACTATCCCAAGTTTGGAAGTCCGGCCTTTGAAAAAGCAGCTTACAACACTGCAGCAGAGTCTATTACATTGCTAAAAAACACAGACCAGGTTTTGCCATTAAGCAAATCTCTTAAAGTACTGGTTACCGGACCAAATGCCAATTCCATGAGAACACTTAATGGTGCATGGACCTATTCATGGCAAGGTGAAAAAGTAGAGGAATTCGCTGCAAAATACAACACCATTTTAAAAGCCATTCAACGCAAGGCCGGACAGCAAAATGTAAGCTATATCCCCGGAGTAAGCTATAAAATGGACGGAAAATATTATGAAGAATATGCAGACAAAATGGATGAAGCTGTGGATGCAGCCAAAAATGCAGACGTCATTGTACTTTGTTTAGGAGAAAACACCTACACCGAAACTCCAGGTAATTTAAATGATCTGTATATCTCAGATCTTCAAACAGAACTGGCGCAGAAATTAGCTGCAACCGGTAAAAAGATCATTCTTGTCCTGAATGAAGGAAGACCCCGTGTGATCAGTAAATTTGAAAACAAAATGGCTGCTGTATTGCAAACTTACCAACCCGGTAATTTTGGTGGAGATGCCCTTGCGGATATCTTATATGGTGATGTAAATCCTTCAGGAAGATTACCGTATACCTACCCTCAGTACCCAAATGCCTTGTTTACCTATTACCACAAGCCATCTGAATCCCGTTCTACTACCGAAGGTGTATACAACTACGATGCAGATTACAACCCTCAATATGTTTTTGGACAAGGTTTAAGCTACACTACTTTTACCTACAGTGATATTAAACTCAGCAGTAAAGTTCTTAAAGCTGGCGAGAAATTAACCGTTGCTGTAGACATCACCAACAGTGGTAAAGTAAACGGTAAAGAAAGTGTGCTCTTATACACCTCCCAACTGGTATCCAGTCCAATTAGTCCGGATGCCAAACGTTTAAGAGCCTTTGATAAAATTGATCTGAAAGCAGGTGAAACCAGGACAGTTACTTTCCACATCAGCCCGGAAGATCTTGCTTTAGTGATGCCTGATCTCAAAAAAGTAACTGAACCAGGGGAGTTCACGATCCAGATCGCAGACAAGAAGATTAATTTTAACTATAGCCTTTAAGCCCTATGATGAAACCGATTTACAGTCTTTGCCTGCTTGCCGCAGTGACTTTAGGAGCCTGCTCCGCCAGGAAAGATCTACAACCCAATATTACCGGAAAGGCAGAACTTTGGTTAACAACACCTGACCAGTCTTCTCTGCTGGCCAAACAAAATACCCAGTTGAATTTTGGAGATTTCAGCAACAGTAATCCCACCATTGAGGTCAATGAACAACTGACTTATCAAAGTATTGATGGCTTTGGTTTCACCTTAACTGGCGGAAGCGCCACATTGATCAATAGTCTTTCTGCAAAAGAAAAGGAAGACCTGCTTCAGGAACTTTTCTCCAGCAAAGGTAATGGCATTGGCATCAGTTATCTCCGCATTAGCATAGGCGCATCAGATCTAAGTTCAGATACATTTACTTATAATGATCTTCCCGCTGGACAGACGGATGCAAACCAGGAAAAATTCTCCCTGTCCAGAGAAATGAAAGACTTAATTCCGGTACTTAAGCGCATCGTAGCCATCAATCCTTCTATTAAAATCCTCGGGTCTCCGTGGACCGCACCGACCTGGATGAAAGACAACAACAGTTTTAAGGGAGGCAGTCTAAAACCTGAATATTACGAATCCTATGCTAAGTATTTTGTAAAATACATTCAGGCTATGAAAGCACAGGGAATTATCATTGATGCGGTGACCATTCAGAATGAACCTTTACATCCTGGAAATGTACCCAGCATGTATATGGAGGCTCCAGACCAGGCCAAGTTCATTAAAACAGCCCTTGGTCCTGTATTTAAAAGGGAAGGCATCAAAACCAAGATCATTGTCTATGACCATAATGCCGACAGACCAGATTATCCCATTACGATCCTGAATGATCCGGAGGCCCGGCAATATGTCGATGGTTCTGCTTTTCATTTGTATGGCGGTAAAATTGATGCCCTGACGGAAGTTCATAATGCCCACCCGGATAAGAACCTGTATTTTACAGAGCAATGGGTTGGTGGTCCGGGTAATTTCCCCGAAGATTTGAAATGGCACGTTTCTACCCTGATCATTGGGGCCACACGGAACTGGGCAAGAAATGTCCTGGAATGGAACCTGGCTGCAGATCCATCTTATGGTCCGCATACCGTAGGTGGCTGTGTAACCTGTCTTGGAGCCTTAACCATACATTCAGCGGTAAAAAGAAACGTTGCTTATTATATTATTGGCCACGCATCTAAATTTGTTGCTCCAGGCTCTGTAAGGATTGGATCCAATTCTATAAGCGGACTGGAGAACGTCGCCTTTAAAACACCTGAAGGCAAGAAAGTGCTCATCGTAGCCAACACAACCGACCATACTCAAAATTTCAATATAAGAAATGCGGGCAAAATCCTGGAGGCTAATTTACCGGCCGGAGCAGCTGCCACCTTTGTATGGTAATACGTTTTGTTAATTGTTTAGAAACCCCGCTTTAAGTGGGGTTTTCTGTTTAATTTCAACTTTGCTCAACTATTTTGTACCTTAACTGTTGTATACCTTATTGAAGAACCAAGAGATGAAACATTACCTTCTTTCGCTTTTTGCACTTACAGGCATGCTGAGTTCCTGTCAGAATGCCACTGTAACCAACCCTAAAGCCGATAGCATAGTGCATGCAGAAAGCGAGCACGTTACCCTTCCCGGACAAGAATGCTATTCCTATATTAAAGATAAGGATACCATTGCCCTTTCCTTGCATACCACCTCGGGCAAGATCACCGGAGATTTAACCTATAGTTTGTATGAAAAAGATAGAAATTACGGAACGATATCTGGTGTAATGAAAGGCGACACCCTTTTAATCGATTACACCTTTGATTCCGAAGGCATGCATTCGGCAAGACAAGTTGTCTTTCTCAAAAAGGAAAATCAGTTAATAGAAGGCTTCGGCGATGTGGAAGATAAGAATGGAGAGATGATATTTAAAGATCCGGAAAACCTCCAATTCAACAATGCCATTGTACTGACCAAAACAGATTGCAATTAGAAATCTTCAAATCGTTCCCAAAAACCATCAACCGGTAATTTGGCAAATATATGAACAGGTTCCTTTTTTACCGGGTGTATGAACTGCAGGCGGCGTGCATGCAGGCAGATACTGCCTTTTCTGCTCCCTCTTGGATAACCGTATTTATTGTCTCCAACAATAGGGCAACCTAAGGTAGAGAGCTGTACCCGGATTTGATGAGAACGACCTGTTAATGGGTCTACCTCGATCAGGTAATAGCCACCAAGCTCGCCGATCAGCCGGTAACTCAATTCAGAGCGCTGACTTCCGGGCACCTCTTTATTATGGGGGGTAACTACGTTTTTCTGAGGGTTCTTGATCAGCCAGTGCACTAAGGTACCTGAAGGTTGTGCAGGCTTGTTTCTCACCACTGCCCAATAGGTCTTTTTGACTTCTCTGTTCTTAAAAAGTGCATTCATACGTTCCAGTGCTTTACTGGTTTTGGCAAACAGAATCACTCCGCTAACGGGGCGGTCCAGACGGTGTACCACGCCCAGAAAAGCACTGTTGGGCTTATTGTATTTTTTAGCAAGATATTTCTTAACCATGTCTTCCAATGGTTCATCTCCTGTCTCGTCAATCTGAACAATATCACCGGCACGTTTATATACCGCTATGAGGTGGTTATCTTCGTAAAGTATATCTTTATCAGTTACGGGCATTTCTTAATATTGTTCTTTTTCATTTGGAAAATCATTACCCTTCACATCTTTGATATAAGATTCTGCAGCATTTTTTATTCCACTATATAGATCCAGGTATTGACGCAGGAAACGAGGTTTAAAGCCTTTGGTCAGACCAATCATGTCGTTAACCACGAGTACTTGTCCGTCACAGTCCGGGCCTGCCCCAATTCCTATGGTTGGGATATGTAAACTTTCAGATACTTCCTTTCCTAATTTTGCAGGTATTTTTTCCAGCACAACGGAAAAGCACCCTGCTTTTTCCAGAATCTTTGCGTCGCTTTTTAACTTTTCTGCTTCCAGCTCATCTTTAGCTCTTACCGTATAGGTTCCAAATTTGTAAATAGATTGTGGGGTAAGCCCCAGGTGTCCCATCACTGGTATCCCCGCAGTAATAATACGTTCTACTGATTCTACAATCTCCGCTCCGCCTTCCAGCTTTACACCATGTGCGCCGGATTCTTTCATAATTCTGATGGCCGAATTCAGGGCTTCTTTTGAATTTCCCTGATAGGATCCGAAAGGCAGATCTACAACAACAAATGCTCGTCCTGCTCCTCTAACCACACTTTGTGCATGGTAAATCATTTGATCCAGCGTAATTGGAAGGGTTGTTTCGTGTCCCGCCATAACATTAGATGCAGAATCTCCAACGAGTAATACATCCAGCCCTGCGTCTCCAAGGATTGTTGCCATGGAATAGTCATATGCTGTTAACATGGCTATTTTCTCGCCACGTTGTTTCATTTCTTGCAGAATATGTGTAGTAATGCGTTTTACTTCTTTATTTACTGACATGCCTATTAGGTTTAGATTGACAAAATTAGGTTTTACAATCGAAATAAAACGCAAAAACAATAACCTTAGCGTAAAAATAGTAGGATAGTAAGCTTATTGAAAGCTAATTGAAAAATCAATATACTCTTCGGAGACTACGCTTTCTACGCATCGCTGCGCGAGCTGCTTCGAAAGCTGATGTCTCCTCTGAGTAATATTGATTTTTTCGAAGTTTTAATGTTTTTATTTGTTCTCAAGAGCTCGCAAGCTCGGTTTTTTAGGCGCTTAGCTGGAGGGAGGATCCGGGCAGGGTGCAAAGTAGGTTATGGAATTCGACGAGGTTATTTGGCTAGTATGTGCCTGGAACCTGCCTGTTCCGATCCTGGCTTTTACTAACTCCTGAGTTACTACTGAATTAGAGCAGCCTAAGTCCGGGTTTTCTTATAAAAACCCGGACTTACTCCGGACTCACACCGGACTTACTCTGCTGGGACTAGACACCAGTACACAACTTTGTCCGGAAGAATTACGAACAATACTGGTTCCTGTTTCATAACTTCTGCACCCCTGCCCGGTCACCTCCATCCTCTGCAATTTGCTAAGGAAAATTCTCGTACGCTGCGGAAAGACCTCAGAGGGCTGCGGGCTTCTTCAGCCCGCCTGATCTCGTTAGTCTTGAAGCAGCTGTACAGAATTTTCCGAACAATTTCCCTCATTCTATCCCCAATTAAAATTACTGTTAAAAAAATATTGAAATGAACACTCAAAAACCTATCTTTGTATCCCGAAATGAACGGGTTAGATAACATCACATTTGTTAACAGTAAAAACGGCGAAAATGCCAGTACTCCCCATTCTTTTTTCTCTTTTTTCCACATAATTTCTGATTATTATCATCATGACTAACTACACCAAGTTACCCGCGATCTTGTTATTGGCAGACGGAACCGTATACCACGGTAAAGCAGCCGGAAAAATCGGTACCACAACCGGAGAAATTTGTTTCAATACAGGAATGACCGGATATCAGGAAATTTTCACTGATCCTTCCTATTTCGGACAGATCATGGTTACCACCAATGCTCATATCGGAAATTATGGTATACATAAAGAGGAGATCGAATCTGACTCTATCAAAATAGCTGGTCTGGTTTGCAAAAACTACAATATCGGATTTAGCCGTAAAGAAGCTTCAGAGTCAATTCAGGATTACTTCCAGAATGAAAACATTGTTGGTATTTCAGACATAGATACCCGTGCCCTGGTGCGTCACATCAGACATAAAGGTGCAATGAATGCCATTATTTCCTCGGAAATCACTGATCTGGAGGAATTAAAAAAGAAATTAGCAGAAGTTCCTTCCATGGATGGCTTAGAACTTTCTTCACAAGTGTCTACCAAAGAACCTTATTTCTACGGATCTCCGGAAGCTACTTATAAAATCGCTGCACTGGATTTGGGTATTAAGAAAAATATCCTTCGTAATTTTGACGACAGAGACATCTATGTACAGGTATTTCCTGCAAAGACAAGCTTCGAAGAAATGAATAAATGGGGAGCAGACGGTTATTTTATTTCAAACGGCCCTGGTGACCCTTCGGCCATGCCTTATGCAATTGAAACCGTTAAGCAGGTATTGGCAGCAGACAAACCCCTGTTTGGGATTTGTTTAGGTCATCAGCTGCTGGCAGAAGCCAATGGTATCGGAACTATGAAAATGTTCAACGGACACAGGGGATTAAACCACCCGGTAAAGAACATCATCAAAAATCATTGTGAAGTGACTTCACAAAACCACGGATTCGGTGTGATTCCCGAAGATGTAAGAAGTTCTGACAAAGTGGAGATTACCCACCTTAACCTGAACGATCAGTCTATTGAAGGTATTCGTGTCAAAGGCAAAAAAGCTTTCTCTGTTCAGTACCACCCGGAGTCTTCTCCAGGTCCTCATGATTCCCGTTATCTTTTTGATGACTTTATTGAAATGATTAAAGGCGAACTCGCCTGGTAACCTTATTCACAGGTTTAAAACATCATTTTACCGACATATTGCAGGTTTTAAGGGATAGATGGTTTTCTATTCCTTAAAAACCTTCTTACTTTTACACCATGGATAAAAAGAAGGCCATTATCAGTGTTAAAGACCTGGTAAAGAACTATGATGATTTCAACGCGGTAAAAGGCATCAGCTTTGACGTGTATGAAAACGAAATCTTTGGATTACTTGGCCCAAATGGCGCCGGAAAAACAACAACCCTCGAAATCATTGAAACCCTAAGAGAAAAAACATCCGGAGAGATTACCGTTGATGGTTTATCAGTAGATCATGATGCAGGGAAGATCAAACAAATCATAGGTGTACAGTTACAAGCCGCGGGCTACTACCCCAACCTCAACCTGGTTGAACTGATGGAATTATTTTCCGGACTGTACGGGGTAGATATCAAGCCGATGGAAATGCTGGAAAAAGTAAATCTTCAGGACAAGGCTAAAGCCCGGTATAAAGCCCTTTCAGGGGGCCAGAAACAACGTTTCTCCATCGCTACTACCCTCATCAACAATCCCAAAATCATCTTCCTGGACGAACCCACAACCGGTTTAGATCCACAGGCCCGGCGCAATCTATGGGACCTCATCATTGAAATTCGCAAAAGTGGTACCACTGTGGTGATCACAACACATTATATGGATGAAGCAGAACAGCTCTGTGACCGGGTTGCTTTTGTAGAACACGGACAGATCATTGCACTGGATTCACCAGACAATTTGATTGACAACCTGGTCAACAGTGGCTTTGAACGAAAAAAAGAAGTAAAAAAGGCAAACCTTGAAGATGTATTTATTAACCTGACCGGCCAGCAATGGCGTGAAGGATAATCTGAAAACCATGAACAAACCTTATAACCATACCAAAGCAACTTTAGCACTGGCTAAAGCCAGCTTCAGATCCATCATGCGCAGCCCCTCTGCTGTGGTATTCACCCTGGCTTTTCCGCTGATCTTTATTCTCGTTTTCGGTTTTCTTGGCGGGGGTGGGGTTAAAGTAGACCTGGCTGTTGCACCCGGTTCTAATCTTCAAAACCCTATAATCTACGCTTTAGAAAAAGTCTCCGTGGTGAGACTCATTAAAGATAAAGCCCCTAAAGAAATTCAGGCTGACCTGAAAAAAGGAACCATCGATGCTGTTATTGATGTTAAAAGTAATCCATCGGGTACGCCAGCCTTTATAGCAAATGTAAAATATACCTCGGCTTCAATTGATAAATCCAACATTCTTAAATCCATACTGAATAACCTGCTCTATACGCTCAATTCAAGGGACATAAAGCCCACAGTTGCTGAATTGAATGAAAGCACCGTGAAGGGCCGTATTTACAGGACCATAGACTTTATCCTGCCTGGACAACTGGGCTTCTCTTTACTCAGTACTGGTGTATTTGGAACGGCATTCGTTTTTTTTAGTTTACGTCAAACCCTGGTGATCAAACGCTTTTTTGCCACGCCGGTAAAAAGATCCAGTATTGTATTGGGCGAAGGACTTGCCAGAATTGGCTTTGCTTTACTTGGCGCCCTGTTTATCATTCTAATAGGACATTTCTTCTTTCATTTCACACTTATTCATGGTGTCATAACGGTAATCAATATGCTCTTACTGGCCACTATTGGCGTCATTGTTTTTATGGGCTTTGGATTTGTGGTGTCTGGGCTGGCCAAAAGCGAAAGCACCATCCCCCCAATATCCAATATTATTACTTTACCACAATTTTTACTTTCGGGCACTTTCTTTTCTATAGATGCATTCCCAAACTGGCTGCAACCCATCAGCAGAGCCCTGCCTTTAACCTACCTGAACGATGCGATGCGAAAGGTTGCATTTGAAGGCGCGGGTTTATGGGATGTCAAACAACAAATCCTGATCATGATTATCTGGGGGTTTGGCATCTACGCTGTAGCTGTTAAGGTTTTTAAGTGGGAGTAAAAAAAACTACCTTACTGAAATTTTATTTGTGTGAATCATAATTATTTATTGTAAATTACATCTATGATCACTCCCACACCAAATAAAAATTTAAACCCCGTAAAGTATGAAAAAACTAGTAGCAGAATTTATTGGAACATTTTGGCTCGTACTGGGCGGCTGCGGCAGCGCTGTCCTTGCTTGTAATTATCCTGGGGCAGGAATTGGCTTTGCCGGCGTAGCCCTTGCTTTTGGATTAACCGTTGTTACCATGGCCTATGCCATAGGACATATCTCCGGTGCTCACCTTAATCCGGCCGTTTCCGTTGGCCTCTGGATTGGAGGACGCTTTGATGGAAAAGATTTGATTCCCTACATTATTTCCCAGGTACTGGGCGGTATTGCCGCTGCAGGCATCCTTTATGTTATTGCTACTGGTAATGGAAGCTCCATCGGGGGCTTTGCAACCAATGGTTATGGAGATTTGTCTCCCGGAAAATACAGTTTAACAGCCGCACTGGTCTGCGAGGTTGTAATGACCTTTATATTTCTTATTGTGATCTTGGGCGCTACCGATGAGAGGGCACCTAAAGGATTTGCAGGATTAGCCATAGGACTGAGCCTTACCCTGATACACCTGATCAGCATTCCTGTAACCAATACTTCGGTTAATCCCGCAAGAAGCACCAGCCAGGCTCTGTTTGTTGGTGGAGAAGCCCTGAGCCAGCTTTGGTTATTTTGGGTTGCTCCTATTGCAGGGGCTATTCTGGCCGGCCTGGTTTATAAAGCAGTTTTTGCTTCCAAATCTGAAGCAGCGTAGTCATTTTAAAAGAGAAAACACCATACCTGGGGGATAATTCTAAGAATTATCCCCCTTCTTATTTTTGACAACATTTTAACTTAACTATTTCTTAGCTAAGGCTTAATTCAAAAAAAAACATTATCAAAGCCTATAATTTAAAATTTATTATAACTTTGGATATTGCCTTAGTAATTGTAATTTCTACACTAAGGCTTATTTACAAATAAAAACCAATAAAAATGAGTTTAATAATCGATGTTCATGCGCGGCAAATACTTGACTCCCGCGGCAATCCTACAATTGAAGTAGACGTAATCACAGAAAATGGTGTCCTTGGTCGTGCGGCCGTACCATCTGGTGCTTCTACGGGTATGCACGAGGCAGTGGAGCTTCGTGATAACGATAAGTCTGTATATATGGGTAAAGGTGTTTTAAAAGCCGTTGCCAATGTTAATGATAAGATTGCTGCTGAATTAAGAGGTATAGATGTATTTGAGCAAAATGCCATCGACAACCTGATGATCAAACTGGACGGAACAGAGAATAAGGGTAATTTAGGTGCTAACGCTATTCTTGGTGTTTCTTTAGCAGTTGCTAAAGCTGCTGCTCAGGAAAGCCGTCAGCCTTTATACCGTTACATCGGTGGGGTTAATGCCAATACTTTGCCTATCCCGATGATGAATATTGTAAACGGTGGTTCGCACTCTGACGCCCCTATTGCTTTCCAGGAATTCATGATCATGCCGGTAGGTGCTTCTTCTTTTTCAGAAGCCTTAAGATGGGGTACTGAAGTATTCCATAACTTAAAAGCTATCCTGCACAGCAGAGGTCTTTCTACTGCAGTAGGTGATGAAGGTGGATTTGCGCCTACTTTTGAAGGTACTGAAGATGCCGTTGAAACCATTATAAAGGCTATTGAAAAAGCAGGGTACAAAGCAGGTGAGCAAATTTGCCTGGCTTTTGACTGTGCAGCTTCAGAATTCTACAAAGACGGTAAATACGACTATACTAAATTTGAAGGCGATAAAGGTGCCATCCGCACCAGCGCTGAACAAGTGGACTACCTGGCTAGTTTAGCGGCTAAATATCCGATCATCTCTATTGAAGATGGTATGGCAGAAGATGACTGGGCCGGATGGAAATTATTAACGGAGAAAATCGGTGATAAAGTTCAGTTGGTTGGAGATGACTTGTTCGTAACCAACGTTAAGCGTTTGCAAACTGGTATAGACCAGGATACTGCAAACTCTATCCTGGTAAAAGTAAACCAAATCGGTTCTTTAACTGAAACCATCAACGCGGTTACTTTAGCACAAACCAATGGTTATACTTCAGTAATGAGTCACAGAAGTGGTGAAACTGAAGATACAACGATTGCTGATCTGGCTGTTGCATTAAACTGCGGACAAATTAAAACCGGGTCTGCTTCACGTTCGGACAGGATCGCAAAATACAACCAGTTGCTTCGTATCGAAGAGGAGTTGGGTGCTGCTGCACGTTTCATAGGTAAAGATTTTAAATTCTTCAAGAAATAATTTAAAAGTCTATATAAAAAGAAGCGGCCCTTATTTTTCGATAAGGGCCGCTTCTTTTTATAAATTTAAACTTATATTTGTGTCTATGAATCGTTTACTTGATCTTTTCCGCAACAAATACTTCATTGCAGCTGCTGCTTTTGTAGTATGGATGCTGTTCTTTGACAAGAACGATATGTTGTCTCAATATGAATACAGGTCAGAAGTGAACAAATTACAGGAAGAGAAAGATTTTTACGAGAAAGAAACGGCTCATGTGAAGAAAGATCTGAATGAACTGAATACCAATCTGAATACCGCAGAAAAGTTTGCCAGAGAAAAGTATTTCATGAAGAAAGACAACGAGGATGTCTTTGTCATTATCAAAGAAGCTCCTAAAGACTAATAGCCAAATCTTGGCAAAGTGAGCTTATATTTCACTACAATAATCCGAAACACAAAAATAAAGGCAATTACTGTAATCCTGGCCAGGTCGTTCCCTACTTTAAAATAGATCAGTCCATAGTATAAAATTCCACCAAGGATACAGGCTGTTGCATAGATTTCCCTTTTAAAGATCAGCGGAATGGTATTTAAAAGCGTATCCCGGATGACTCCGCCAAAACATCCGGTAATGGTGCCCAGGGCTACACAAATTCCAGGGCTCAGACCAAATAAAATACCTTTCTGAATACCCAGCATGGTAAACAGCCCCAGACCAAGAGAGTCGAAAAGAAAGAGTGTTACCTTAAATTTTTTAATATGCGTTTTGAAAAAGATGGTTGCAATACAGGTAATCAGGATGAGCAGACAATAATTAACATCTCTCATCCAGGCCACAGGCGTATCTCCTAATAGCAAATCGCGTACGGTACCACCCCCTATTGAAGTGACAAAGGCAATAATCAATACGCCGAAGGGATCAAGCCGTCTTTGCATAGCTGCAAAAGAGCCGGATATTGCAAAAGAAATTGTACCCAGGATCTCTATGGTTTGTGACGTACTTATTTCCATACTGTTATAACTAGCGTAAACCGTTTCTCTTTCTCACAAACCATTCTGTACTTAGCAAGGCTAAGATCAGTACAAATAACCATTTAAAGTTAATTAATTCTTCATATTTCAGATCTTCAAAGCTTAAGGTCTTTATGGTCTCCTTGTTTTTGAGTTCCCTAAACAGGTTTTTAAGCTTTTCCGGTGCATACATCTTTCCACCGGTTTGCGCAGAAATGGTGTATAGTAATTGATGATTTGCTGTGGTTTGCTGATATTCAGCAAACAGAGGGTTTACAAAGAATACGCCTTCAGCAGTATATTTCCGGCTGCTCAGGGAAGTCTCTGCATCGTAGGTATAAGTGCCCGGTGGCAACAGGCCTATATCCAACTGATAAGCTTTCTCTGATCTAGAAAAGGTAAAATTAAAGATCTTTCCACCTTCATTACGGATTCTAACAACAACATCTGGTGTATTTACGGGTTGATAATTGTCATTATACAGGCTGGCATTTAAAACTACAGATTCATTTTCATCCATGCTCATTTTTGACGGATAGACCTTAAACTTACGTTTGTCATTTTTAACAGTAAGGTATTGGACAGTTTGCAACACCAGCTGATTCAACGTTTCAGGTAAATTATTTCTTGCCTCCGTCAGCTTCCATCTCCAGAGCCCTTCTCCAATGAGGTAACACGATTTAAGCTCACCAGAGGACATGAAAAACCACAAAGGCAGACTGGAGCCGATTTTCGTTTGTTTTTGATTCAGCATCGTTAAAGCAACACCATTGACATTCAATTGTCCATAGGGTATCTGTAGCGGATCATAACTTTGAATGCTTTTTTTAAATGTTTCATTGAGCTCAAAGGTGGTAAAATCAGCATTGACTATTGGGCTGATCTCCTGAAGCCGGTCATTCGAGCCGCTAAAACTGACCTGTTGCTGCAGCCGGTTAAAGACAGCAAAGTCAGTTTGTGCACCAAGGATGTACCAAACCGGTCGTTTGGATGCTTGCAATTTACTGATCAGGGACGCAGCCTTAAACTGCTGGTCTGGCAACTGATAAAGAATTACCAGGCCATAATCATTAACATTCACCACATCCAGGTCTTTGTTCAAAATGGTTTTTACCTCAAAGTGTTTATTGGTTTCTATGGCTTGCTTCAAAACAGCCAGATCAGGATGAGGTCCGGCAGCAGCTATTAATACTTTTTGCCTGTCGTCTATAACCTCAATAACGAAATTCTGTGCATTGTTTTGTGTTGACACCTCATTTTTCAATGGACTCAGTACAACTTTATAAGATCTGGACCCTAGTTTAGCCGCTTTTAATTTAATCTGGACATTTTTAACGAATGTATTTGCATCAATAGTAAATTTCTCTTCATGAACTTTTCCTGTGCCCTCAAAAACAGAAAGTGTCAGCGCTTCATTTTTACTTTCAAAGGCCTGCACTTGTACGTCTACAGTGAAGTCATTGCCCAGGTAAACCATATTGTTGTAATTCACATTCGCAATAAGGACATCCCGCTTTGGAATTGTATCTCCAAGAGCAATGGTATACACCGGCGCTTTTAGTTTGTTGACGGCATAGACCGGGTTTCCGCCCCGGTTAAAAATTCCATCTGTTGCTAAAATGATCGCCCCTACATTCCTGTTCAGAAATTCATCATTCAGTTGGTCTATTAAAGCTGTGGCATTTGTCAGTTTCCCTTTGTTAGAAAAATCAAAACCCGTGGCTACACGGTCGCTAAAGTTGTACACTCTTACGTCATAAGCATCGGCAAGTTGATCTGTAAGCTGTTTCAGATCTTGCTCATACTTCTTTTTCACAAATCCCGGAGGTTCAATATGCCCAACGGATAAAGAATTGTCCTGGGCAATGACAATAACCGGTTTTTCCAGGATATAGGAAATCCGTTTAACCAGTGGCGCACAAAGGAGCCATAAGATCAGCGCTACTCCTAATCCACGTAAACTGGCAAGAAAAATGCGCAACTTAGGGCTCAGCGATTTTGTTTTCCCATATAACAGCCAGGCCAGGAGTCCTCCTGCGATCAGGCAGCACATGAGCATCAGCAAATCCTGTAAATGAAAAGAGTTCCCCATAGTATCCGGTTCTGTTTAAAAATTAAACAGTCATTAGGGTAAAGATGCTAAATTTTTAAAAATTTGAATGTAACTTGGAAACATAAATAGGCATTCTATGAACATTACGTTTAAAATTATACTTCTCCTTATCATGTCGGGCCCCTTATTTGCACAAAACAGTTTTAAGCAGCAGCAACTTAGCTTCGAAAGGGTAAAAACTGCCTATACGGATAAATGGGATGACTTAAAAAAGGATTTAAAAATTAAGGGGATCAGGGAAGGGTTCCAGATGTATATTGTTGCCTATAAAAATGAAGGGAAACTGGAGATTTGGTTAAAAAATAAAAATCAGTCTGTTTATAGCTTGTTCAAAAGTTATGATTTTAGCGCTCACTCGGGTAAGCTCGGCCCTAAAATCAAGGAGGGCGACTTCCAGACACCTGAGGGCTATTATGCCATCAATGCTTTTAATCCGCAGAGCAATTTTTATCTGTCCTTAGGCGTCAATTACCCAAACCAGGCAGATCTTTTCAGAAGTGGTAAAAATAAACCTGGAGGTGATATCTATATTCATGGAAACCAGGTGACTGTTGGATGCATTCCCTTAACCGATGATAAGATTAAGGAAGTGTATGTATTGGCTACAGAAGCCCGGAATGCCGGGCAAAAGGAGATTCAGGTATCTATATATCCTTTCCGGATGACCAATGAAAACGTGAAATCAAAATTATCATTGTATCCGCAGCAAAAATCGTTCTGGACCAATCTGCAAGAGGGCTATACTTATTTTATCAAGCATAAAAAGCCCCCGGTTGTTCAAACGACAAACGAGGGCTATACATTTAAAACATAGAATTACAGCATACCGCCACAAACCGACAATACTTGTCCGGTTACGTAGGCGCTCATATCCGAAGCCAGGAATAAACATACGTTTGCAACATCCTCTGTTTCTCCGGCTCTTTTCAATGGGATGCCCTGCTCCCATCCTTCTACCACTTTAGGGTCCAGTACATCAGTCATTTCAGTACGGATAAAACCCGGTGCAACAACATTGGTCCTGATATTTCTGGAGCCCAGTTCTTTCGCTACTGATTTAGAAAATCCGATAATTCCTGCTTTAGAAGCGGCATAGTTGGCCTGTCCGGCATTTCCCTGTACACCAACTACTGAACTCAGATTCACAAAAACACCTTTGCGGTTCTTCATCATGATTTTAGAAGCGGCCTTGGTAATGTTGAATACAGACTTCAGGTTCACATCAATTACTTCATCCCAGTTTTCTTCGCTCATGCGCATCAACAAACCATCTTTGGTAATTCCAGCATTGTTAACCACAATATCAACTGTTCCAAAGTCGGCTACGATATCACTGATCAGTTTTTCTGCCTGGTCAAATTTAGAAGCATCCGAACGGTAACCTTTAACCGTTGTACCATATACTTTTAATTCCTGCTCCAGTGCTTCTCCCTTTTCAACAGAAGACAAATAAGTAAATGCTACATGAGCACCCTGCTCAGCAAACTTTTCCGCTATCTTGCGGCCTATTCCTTTAGAAGCACCAGTAATCAATGCTGTTTTTCCTTCTAGTAATTTCATCAGTATTTATTTGTTGTTTATCGGTCATGAAGCTATCATGGGTTTCTCTTTTTCACTAAACACCTATTTGATGTTCAAGAGCTCGCTGAAGCTCAGTTCATTGTGTTTGGTGAGTGTAAACTCATGATGGTTTCATTATAAATGTTTGGTTATATGAATTTAGTTCTTATTTGATTTTATAGCTGGCTCTTGCTGACTTAAACAATGAAAACTACCCAGGCCCCAGATAATATCTGTTGAATCTATTCCAACTACTTTTCTGTCCGGAAACGCTTTTTGAATAATATCCAAAGCGATCGGATCATTTACATCTCTGAAAGTAGGTACTACAACAGATTTATTCGCAATATAGAAATTAGCATAAGAGGCTGGTAAGCGCGTATCCTCATGAATCACAGGTGAAGGCATAGGCAGCTCGATAATGTTCAGTGGCTCGCCATTGAGCAAACGCATTTCCTTCAGCGCTTCCAGGTTTTCCTGTAAAAGAAGGTAGTTTTCGTCCAGTGGATTACTTTCTACAACAGTTAATACCGTATTCTCGTTCACAAACCTGGTGATATCGTCAATATGCCCATCGGTATCATCTCCAACGATCCCGTCTCCAAGCCATAATATTTGTTCAGCACCATAAAAAGACCTTAAATAGCTTTCTATTTGTTCTTTATTTAAATGAGGATTACGATTTTCATTTAATAAACATGCGGTTGTTGTTAAAATAGTGCCTGCACCATTGAATTCTACAGAACCGCCTTCCATCACAATATCAGGGGTGTATAGAGGCAAGTTGAAATGTTCCGCAATCTTGGTCGGAATCACATCGTCAAGATCAAATGGAGGATATTTACCACCCCAGGCATTATAACCCCAGTCTACAACAGCTTTCTGTGTACCATCAGCATTCAACAAAAAAGCAGGTCCGTGATCCCGGCACCAGGCGTCATTTGTTGGATGAAAATAGAATTCAATATTAGATAAGTCTGCCCCTGCCTTTTCTAACTCAGCAACAGCAAAAGTTTTTGTGGCCTCATCATTAATATTAATCCTTACTTTCTCCCCTTCTGCTACGATTTTTATAAATGCACAATAAGGTGCATAAATTGCTTCTATCTTTCCTGGCCAGGACGCTTCTTTATGCGGCCAGCTTAGCCAGGTCGCTTCATGCGGAGCCCATTCTGCAGGAAAAGCAAACCCGACTTGCTTTGGGGTATCCTTAAATAGATTCGTCATCTATATATCTTTTTGTAATTTGTGAATAACTATCAATTCGTCTGTCTCTTAAAAAAGGCCAGTGCGTTCTGTAGCTGTCTGACCTGGACAGATCCAGTTCTACTACTTTTAATTCTTCTGCATTATGGGAAGCCTGGTACAAAAGGGTTCCAAATGGATTGGAGACGAAAGACCCGCCCCAGAACTCCACTCCAGCCTCTTCACCAACACGATTAATGCTAACTACAGGGACACCGTTAGCAATTGCATGGGAACGCTGTATAGTCTGCCAGGCATTGTATTGTTCTTTATTGGTTTCACTGTCCTGTGTTGTTGCCCAGCCTATTGCAGTTGGATAAACCAGAAAGTCAGCCCCCATTAAGGCGGTTAAGCGAGCCGCTTCGGGATACCATTGATCCCAGCATATTAAAACTCCGATCTTCGCAAATTTGGTTTTGAATACTTTATAACCTAAATCACCTGGAGTGAAATAGAACTTTTCATAAAAGCCAGGATCGTCCGGAATATGCATTTTGCGATACTTACCCAGGTAAGCTCCATCAGCATCTAGAACTGCCGTTGTATTGTGATACAATCCTTCAGCTCTTTTCTCAAACAGAGAGGCCACAATGACCACATTCAGTTCAGCTGCTACTTTCGAAAGCACATCTGTTGACGGACCCGGAATCGCTTCTGCAAGTTTAAAGTTCTCGTAGTTCTCTTCGTCACAAAAATAAAGAGAAGTAAATAGTTCCTGTAAACATACTACCTGCGCACCCTGTGCTGCTATTTCACGGATTTTAACAATCGCCTTATCTAAATTTTCCTGTTTATTACTGGTACAGCTCATCTGCACCAATCCAACTTGTACTTTAGCCATTCTTCAAAAAATTATACTGCAAAGTTAACCAAAAAGGTCGAAGCTAAAAGGATAAACCTGAAAGCCTTGACCTGCTTAGGAGAAAGCGCATCTTCAATGGCCTTATAGTTATCATCCATTATATTTTTCTGGAAGGCGATCATGTAAAATGGTTTAATTTCTCCAAAATTAATCATAAAGAAAATAAAAACCGTAAAAGAAAAACACATATTTAACTGTATTCCAGTTAAAAAAAGCAAAATATCCTATTGATTTAAGTTGTATTGTTTTTTAGCACTTTATCCAAAGTAAATCTTAATAAAAAAATGAATAAGAATTTGTTTCTTTTTTATTTTTTTATTAAGTTTAATCAACATAACCAAATATAGTTGATTAAATATGCCTGCGCCTACTGAAAAAAGTCAACAACTGAGAGCGGAGATCATTAAAGAACTCTACCATAAAAAGGTGCTCTCTCTAAAAGAATTAAGTGAACTTACCAAGAAAAGTTTACCACTGGTCACCTCTGTGGTGAATAGTCTCATCGAAGAAGAGTATATTATAGAGCAAGGTTTAGCACCATCCACAGGAGGAAGAAGACCACAGCTATTCTTACTAAATCATCAAAAACAAAAGTTCCTGGTGGCTATAGCCATGGACCAGATGATTAGCCAAATGGCGATCTACAACCTTTCCGGGCAACCAGTCTATGGTGTAAAACAGATTAATCTGGATATATCATCGCCAGAAGCAACAAACACTTTAACAGAATTTATAGACAGGAACATCCAGCAATCCGGACTAGACTATAAAGATATTTTAGGTGTTGGAATTGGTATGCCAGGATTTGTCAATGAAGCTGAGGGAATAAATGAATCTTATTTAATTGCAGAGGGCTCCAATCTTCGGGACCTTCTAACCCAAAAGTTAAAGCTTCCTGTTTACCTGGACAATGATTCCAGTTTGATAGCGATGGCTGAGCTGCGTTTCGGGGCTTCTGTTGGTAAAAAGGACATCATGGTGGTTAATATTGGATGGGGTACTGGTCTTGGGATTATTGTTGATGGAAAACTCTACAGGGGCAGTACGGGCTATGCTGGCGAATTTAGCCATATCCCTTTGTCTAATTCCAATAACCTTTGTGCCTGCGGCAAAAGGGGCTGTCTGGAAGTAGACACTTCTCTGCTGGTGATGGTAGATAAAGCAAAAAAAGAAATCTCTGGTGGAGCTGCCTCCAGCATGAAGCAATTGTTTAATGACAATGCAAAAGAGGCGGCAGAACATTTCCTTGATGCAGTTGTCAAACAAGATCCACTGGCTGTATCCATATTGTCGGGTGCTGCTTTCCAGATTGGAAAGGGATTGGCTGTACTGATACATATTATGAACCCCGAACAGATAGTTTTAAGCGGAAGAGGGGCCCGGGCGGGAAAAATGCTTCTACCCGCTATACAGCAAGCCATTAATGAGTTTTGTATTCCAAGAATTTCTGAACAAACACAGATCGCTTTGTCCAAACTTGGGGATCAGGCTGAATTGCTCGCCGCGGCAAGTTTACTGGTAGAAAAGAGTCAATTTAACTAAATACACAACCAAAGTTAAACCAATGCCTATGCAAAAATAAAAACTCAGCAACACATCCTATCTGTTACAACAAACTAAAACTAAACTTAACCTTTAAAGCAATGAAAAAAATATACTTAATGTACTTAAGCACTATGCTATTTAGTTTTCTAACTATAGCTGCTTATGGACAAAATAAGATTACCGGAACGGTAAAAGATGCTACGGGACCCTTACCAGGAGTAAGTGTGTTGATCAAAGGTACCTCAAATGCAACTGAAACGAATGCCACAGGAAAATTTTCGATCTCGGCGCCTCCCAATTCAACTTTAATATTTAGCGCCGTTGGATATAAACGACAGGAGGTTACGCCAACAGGCAATACTGTAGATATTTTACTTGTAGAAGATCAGAGCACATTGAATGAAGTTGTTGTAACAGCATTGGGCATTAAGAGAGAGGCCCGATCTATAGGTTATTCTGCACAAACGGTTTCGGGTGCCACGATGAATGAGGCCAATCCACCTAGTATCGCTCTGGGTTTACAGGGAAAATCTGCGGGTTTAAATATCTCTGTTCCAAACGGTGTGGAGGGGAGTTCCTCCCGTATTATCATTCGCGGTAACAATAGTTTACTCGGCAATAACCAACCGTTAATTGTAGTAGATGGCGTGATGGTGGACAATGAGCCGATCATGCAGAAGGGGAATAATCTTTCAGCGCAAAATTTTTCAGGAGCAAATACCGATGTTCGCTCTTCTCAGGGTACGGATTATGGTTCATTTCTGAACACAGTAAACCCAGATGATGTAGAAAGCATTAACGTATTAAAAGGGCCTACTGCGGCGGCACTATATGGCGCAAGAGGTGCAAATGGAGTCATCCTTATTACGACAAAAAAAGGAGGGAAAGAAAAAGGCTTGGGGATAACCTATAACTTTTCCAACAGATGGAACGATCCTTACAGATTTGTAAAAATGCAAGACCAGTACGGAAGCGGCATGACAGAAAGCTTATATTCAGCAAATCCGGCCTTCTATAAAGATGCCAATGGCAAAGACAGGCAATTCACTGAAAATGATCAATATGGCTCGCGTGTCAATATCCCGGGTGGGAATCCTTTTTACACCTATATAGGCTTTCCTGGAGACGGCGCTTCCTGGGGACCAAAAATGAACGGACAATCTTTAGTCTGGTGGGACGGATCTACTCAGTCCTATACTGGTAACTCCAATATTTTTAAAAGTTTCTATAAAACCGGACATACCACTACGCACAATGTTGCTTTTTCAGGTGCTGGTGATGCAGGTACGCTGCGGTTTTCTTACACCAATACCTCCAATGACGCCATAACTTATAACAGCAATTCTAATCAGAATGTCTTTAATCTGGGTTCTTCGATTAATGTTAGTAAAAAGGTAAAAGTTGAAGCGACTACCAGTTATACCAATTTAAAAAGACTCAATGTACCCAATACAACCGGGTATGACCAGGATGGAAATGCTGTACCAAGTACTGGCTATATTACAATGTATGGATTGCCAGCAGACTATAAACCCCTGGAAAGAGGCCTTACCTACAACCCGGACGGATCACAGAATACAAACACGGTGAACAACAGCCCTTATCCTAGTATGGGCATGCAGAATTACTGGTGGACTACTATGGAAAACAATCAGACCTACACGCAGAATCAGTTGCTTGGGTCTGTTAAGTTAATAGCAGAATTACTGCCTTGGTTAAATGCAACAGGCCATGCGGGTGTCAATTACTACACCAATCAATTTGAGAACAAGAATAAACCTACAGACGCACTGGGATTAGCTGGGGGTTCTTATGCCAACGATCTGTCTAAAGTAACCACCGTTAACTTCGATGGGATGTTTACGGCCCATAAGGATGACTTGTTTAAAGACCTAGATGCCAGTTTTACTGGAGGAGCCAGCAATTACCATTATAATTTATATGATCTATATGCAAAAAATCCGGGCCCATTTCTCTATCCATTCACCTATAACTTAACAAATTATGCGGGTACCGACCCCTTTCCAAGACCTACAGAAAACAGATCGGAAAGTGAAATCAATTCTGTTTACGGAATTCTAAATTTAACTTATAAAAAATATCTATTCCTGGAAATGACAGGCCGGAATGACTGGTCTTCTACCCTGCCTAAATCCAATCTGTCCTTTTTCTACCCGTCTGCCAGTTTAAGCTTTGTCTTTACAGATGCCTTAAAAATGGATGCAACAAAAAACTGGTTAAGTTTCGGAAAACTTCGTTTTGCAGCTTCAAGTAGTGCAAACGGAACCATTCCTTATCAAACTATTTTCAATTATGCTCAGTCTACTCTGGGTGGCTTTACCAGCGGCTTAACGGTACCTTCTATATTACCAGCACTACTTCTTCCTCCTCAAAAAGCCAGATCTTTTGAAATCGGAACAGATCTTGGCTTTTTTGGCAACAGGATTAATTTAAATCTTTCTTACTACAATATCTATTCTTATGATCAGATCCTTCCAGTTAATATTGCAAGTTCTTCTGGTTCCGATCGTGTAGTGATCAATACCGGTGCGTTGAGAAATAAGGGTTTTGAATTTGTAATCAATGCAAAAGCTGTTCAAAGCACCAATTTCAGCTGGGACATTACCGTAAACGGAGCCCACAACCAAAACAAAGTCGTTTCTATTGCACCGGATGTAGATCAGATTCCTCTTGGTTCGTGGTTTGGAGGAAATGGTGTTAATATGAATGCCAGGGTTGGCGACAATTACGGAACCATTTATGGCTATGATTACACCTATGATAAAAACGGACAAAAGATTGTAAATAACATCACTGATGGGAGTGGAAATGTCATCGGATCACAGTATGTACCAACTTCTTCAGTAGTTAAAATTGGAAATTCAACACCTAAACTCACCGGAGGAATATCCAATACTTTCCGTTATAAGAATTTTAGCCTGTACGTATCTACTGATTTCAAAGTCGGTGGCCAGATCTGGTCTGCAGATTATTCTTCTATGATGGGACAGGGAATGGCACCAGAAACTCTTTTTGAAAGAAACGGGGGAGGCTTGCCTTATACCTTTCCTGACGGCAGCAAGGCAAATGTTGGGGTTATTTTGCCTGGCGTAACTGCTGATGGGAATCCCAATACTGCAGTAGTGAATTCCTGGTGGAAATATGCTGGAAATTACCAGTCCTGGAGCAATGTCCCACTGGTGAGAAGCAATGCTATATTTACCAACAGCTGGGGTAAATTAAGAGAGGTAAACTTTACCTATAAGGTACCTGATAAAGTGATACAAAGAACGAAAATTGTACAGAATTTATCCATTTCTATAATCGGAAGGGACCTGTTCTATTTGTTCACCACCTTACCCGACCACTTAAATCCTGAAGGGGTTAATGGGACAGGTAACGTGCAGGGGATACAATGGGGACAGTTACCAGGCGTACGCTCGTTTGGACTATCTCTAAAAGCAGGTTTTTAAGAATACTTATTTAATAACTTATTTTATGAAACATACAAGAAATAGTACCACCTGGAGGATCTTGGCTATCCTGATGGTTTTTGGAACTTTTGTATCCTGTACTAAAAATTTCGAAAAAATAAACACACCCTGGAATGGTTCAACTACAGCCAGCCCCCAGCAGTTATACACCGGTTTTTTAAGTAATTTATTTACAACTTATGGAGATCAGGCCACAATGAATGGCTGGTGGTATCCCATTTCGCAGCAAGGTATAGTTTATACTAGAGGCGATTATTCTTATGATGGAGGGCCGGCAAGTGAATGGACTAATTTTTACCACAACCTTTCCAATTACAATACGATGATGGACGTCATTTCAGCGAGACCTGATTCTGCGACCTTCACCAATTTAAAAGCAATGATGAAAGTGCTCCGAGCCTATCAAGCCATCAAATTGACTAACTTTTACGGAGACATGCCTTATTTCAAGGCAGGATTTGCTTACAACGGTAATTCTGCCAATTATAAAGTTCCTTATGATAAACAACAAAGTATCTATGTAGCTTGCCTTAATGACCTTTCCTGGGCAATTAATCATTTCTCCGCATCAGATGGATCACAGGTTTCGCTTGGTTCTGCTGACCTTATTCTGCAGAACAATATACCCAAATGGATAAAATTTGCGAATTCCTTTCGCTTGCGTGTTGCTTTAACGATGTATGACAAAGATCAGGCCGATGCCACCCCGCATATTGCCGATGCTTTAAACAAGCCACTACTCACAGATTATTCAACAGATAATGTTGGTTTCTATCCATCAAATGTTCCAAACCTTGATCTCGGAGGAAGAGAATTTTCGTTTGGGGGAGAGACTCGTTTACGTATGGGCACTACCATGTGGAAACTCATGTCTAGCAACAACAATCTGGACGGAAGTGGAATTTTTGACCTGAGGTGCAAAATCTTTTTTGAGCCCAACAATGCCGGTCAGTGGAATCCATTTCCACAAAATCCAACCTCCGGTTCCATTACCGATGGTGGGGATCCCTACAACAAAGGCGTAAGAGATCTGGACTGGGCAAATAAAAATGGAAACGGTAATCCTCCAACCGTTAACAACTACGCCAATTTCAATTATTACTGGGGTCGGGACAAAAACATTCCTGAATTATTTATGACTGCTGCCGAAGTCCATTTCTTAAAAGCGGAAGTTTATATTCGTGGTATTGCAGGCGTTGGAATGAACCCTTCCACAGCCCAAACAGAATATAACGCAGGAATTGCCGCCTCCCTAAATTTCTGGACACAACAGGCCATGAATTCACTGGTATGGGTAGTCAATAAACCAACTGGCCTTCCAAGTTCGACAGATATTACAGCTTATCAGCAAAATTCAGCAGTACGTTTCGATTCTTCTAATCCAAGTAATGGCTTAACACAGATTTATGCACAAGAATGGATAGACTTGTTCCGTCAACCCTGGGAAGCCTGGACGTTGATGAGAAGAACAGGCGGAAAAACCCCTATGGAAACCACTAATTCCGGTTACTACACCCAAACTTATGGAAGCTACCAGCGTGTTCAATACCCAGATTCAGAACAGAGTTACAATTTTACCAATTGGAAAGCGGCAACCAGTGGAGGCGACCTTATGAGTACAAAACTTTGGATAACGAAATAGATCCTCGTAAAGGATAGATAAAAGAGGTTGTACATTAATAGGTCGTCATCTCGACGATAGGAGAGATCTGTTGTAAATTTGCTTACAGATCTCTCCTATCGTCGAGATGACGACCCTTTTTCATAACAGATTTCCTTTATATTCTTCCTGCAGTTCAAAAAGACATTTGGCACATAAACAGCCATCATACAATTCACTTATATACTGTACCTCATTTAAATCCAGCTGAACAACACTGCATTGACACTTTGTGTAAGCATTAGCCTTACACTCAATAGGTGTTCCGCAGCGTTCACAGGGTATGATTTCGTGTTTAGTCATTTTCACAAAGATACATGATGTGGCACAAATGCCTGTTCCACAAAAAGAAAATGACAAATTAAAGATTGTGCCTTGCACATAAAAAAGGAGTAAGAAATACATCTTACTCCTGATTGTATAATTGAAAATTTATATAAACTATCCTGAACAGCTAATGCAGCCTTCTTCCATAGTACATACCGGCCCTTCAATAATCTCCTCAGCACTTGTTTCAATATGGGCAGGAATAACAGGCTCCATGTTTTTACCAGCTTGATTTTCCACCGTAAATTTAACCGCCTGAGAAGCAGCCTGTGTACGCAGGTAGTACATACCCGTTTTTAAGCCTTTTTTCCATGCATAGAAGTGCATAGAAGTTAACTTAGATGTATTTGGCGCATTAATAAACAGATTCAGCGACTGAGACTGGCAAATATAAGCACCACGGTCTGCAGCCATATCAATGATGCTGCGCATTTTGATTTCCCAAACTGTTTTATACAGTTCTTTGATATAATCAGGAATCTCTGCAATATCCTGGATAGAACCATTGGCTAAAATGATCCTGTCTTTCATTGCAGGAGTCCATAGCCCTAAAGCAACTAAATCTTTTAATAAATGCTTATTTACAACAATGAACTCTCCGCTCAATACCCTTCTGGTATAGATGTTAGAAGTATAAGGTTCAAAGCATTCATTGTTACCCAAGATCTGAGAAGTAGAAGCAGTTGGCATTGGAGCCACCAAAAGAGAGTTATAAACCCCATTTTTCACCACTTTTTCACGTAAAGTTTCCCAATCCCAACGATTGCTGTCTGGTTGTACATTCCAAAGATCAAACTGGAATTTACCTTTAGATAATGGAGAACCTTCGAAAGATTGATAAGGACCATGTTTAACAGCCAGGTCATGAGAAGCATTCATGGCCGCAAAATAGATCGTTTCAAAGATCTCTTTGTTCAGGATTTTTGCACCCTCACTCTCAAATGGTAAACGCATCAGAATAAAAGCATCAGCCAATCCCTGAACACCTAAACCGATAGGTCTGTGGCGCATATTAGAATTTTTCGCTTCTTCTACCGGGTAGTAGTTATGATCGATGATCTTGTTCAGGTTTAAGGTAGCCTGATAAGTTACATCGTATAATTTTTGATGATCAAACTCGCCATTGATAACATATCTTGGCAAAGCCAAAGAAGCCAGGTTACACACAGCAACCTCATCTTTAGAAGTATATTCTATGATCTCCGTACACAAGTTGGAACTTTTTATGGTACCTAGATTCTGTTGATTAGATTTGCTGTTTGCAGCATCTTTATACAGTAAATAAGGTGTACCGGTTTCAATTTGTGAATCCAGGATAGCAAACCAAAGTTCCTGTGCTTTGATCGTTTTACGTGCACGGCCTTCTTTTTCATAGCGTTCATATAAAGCATCAAACTCTTCGCCAAAGCAATCGGCCAGGCCTGGTGCTTCATGCGGGCAGAACAAACTCCAATCGCCGTTTTCCTCTACACGTTTCATAAACAAATCACAAACCCATAAGGCATAGAATAAATCACGCGCACGCAATTCTTCTTTACCATGATTTTTACGCAAATCAAGGAAACTGAAAACATCTGCATGCCAAGGCTCCAGGTAAATAGCAAAAGCACCTTTACGTTTACCTCCACCCTGATCTACATAACGGGCAGTATCATTAAATACCTTCAACATCGGCACAATACCATTACTGGTTCCATTGGTTCCTCCGATATAAGAGCCTGTAGCACGGATATTATGAATGCTTAAACCAATACCTCCAGCGCTTTGAGAAATCTTGGCTGTCTGTTTCAATGTATCATAAATTCCTTCAATACTATCATCCTGCATGGTTAACAAAAAGCAGGAAGACATTTGAGGTTTAGGCGTAGCTGCATTAAATAAGGTTGGTGTAGCGTGTGTAAACCAACGCTCACTCATTAAATTATAAGTAGCGATTGCACTCTCTATATCTTCCTTGTGGATCCCTACAGATACACGCATAAACAAATGCTGCGGACGCTCTACGATTTGTCCTTCAATTTTTAGAAGGTATGATTTCTCCAGAGTTTTAAATCCAAAATAATCAAATCCAAAGTCACGGTCATAGATGATCGTGCTATCCAGGATATCGGCATTTTCTTTGATCACTTCCCAAACGTCATCAGCGATCAGTGAAGCGGATTTACCTGTCTTTTCATCTACATAGTTATACAACATCTCCATCGTTTTGGAGAAGGACTTAGTCGTGTTTTTATGTAGGTTAGAAACCGCTATCCTGGAAGCCAGCAAAGCATAGTCAGGATGCTTTGTGGTCAAAGAGGCAGCAGTTTCAGCAGCCAGATTGTCTAGTTCAGACGTTGTTACTCCGTCATATAAACCTTCAATTACCTTCTTGGCTACGTCAATCGGATCAACCAGTTCCGCGTTAAAACCATAGCATAACTTCTCAATCCGAGCAGTTATCTTATCAAATCTTACCGCTTCCTTGCGGCCATCTCTTTTTTGTACAAACATATTTTTCCGGGTATTTGATTGGTGCGTATCAAATTGTTGAAAGCAATCTTACAGCGGCACCGGTTTTCTTTAATTCGTTAATTATTTGTGGCTTTGCCCATTGTGTTAAAAGTCATCGTCAAGAGAGAAAGCCGAAGCTTTATCTTCTGTAGAGGTCAGCACACCGCTTTTTTGATAATCACCAACACGTTTTTCAAAGAAATTCGTTTTGCCCTGCAGGGAAATCATCTCCATAAAGTCAAACGGATTGGTTGTATTGTATATTTTACTATAACCCAATTCTTGTAACCAGCGGTCTGCAACAAACTCAATATACTGTGACATTAGTTTCGCATTCATACCAATCAGCGCAACAGGTAAAGCATCAGTAATGAACTCTTTTTCAATCTCTACAGCATCACTGATAATACCGTGTACGACCTCTTCGCTCAATTTGTTTTTTAACATTTTGTACAGCAGACAGGCAAATTCACAGTGCATACCTTCATCCCTGGAGATCAGCTCATTACTAAATGTCAATCCTGGCATCAGGCCTCTTTTCTTTAACCAGAAAATAGAGCAGAAGCTTCCGCTAAAGAATATACCTTCTACTGCCGCAAAAGCCACCAATCTTTCGGCGAAGTCACCGCCTTCGATCCAACGCAAGGCCCATTCTGCTTTCTTTTTTACACAAGGTACTGTTTCAACCGCATGGAACAGCCGGTCTTTCTCGTCAGGGTCTTTAATATAGGTATCAATCAGCAAGGCATAAGTTTCTGAGTGTATATTCTCCATCATGATCTGGAAACCGTAGAAACAGCGGGCCTCTGGCAACTGTACTTCACTCATAAAATTTACAGCCAGGTTTTCATTTACGATACCATCGCTCGCTGCAAAGAAAGCAAGTATATGAGAAATGAAGTGACGCTCACCATCATTTAAATTATCCCAATGTTTCTGATCATCTGAAAGATCAATTTCTTCAGCAGTCCAGAAACTGGCTTCACTCTTCTTATACATTTCCCAGATAGCCGGATATTTAATAGGCAAAAGGACAAAACGATCCTTATTTTCTTTCAATAGTACTTCTTCTTCCTGCATAAGCATTTCTTTTTAATGAGTGATTTAATATATAGTAGATGTCAAGAATAAATTACAGCCGCCAAGGAATCACTACCCAGTTAGAAAGATTAAAAAAACCAGAATTCATCTGTAACCTTAAGCAACTAAATATTAAACCTTTAAGTGAAAATCGACGTGTGATTTATTAAAGAACTTTATGTAAACAAATATAAAGTTCAAGCCTTTTTGTTGGCTACAATAGTTGTTAACAACTGTGCATTTTTATCAACAACAAGCAAAGAAATTGACACATTAATTACCCGGAAAACTTGCTGGTTATTCCTTTTTAAACTTCTGGTTTTAAAGAAAAGGCTGTTAATAAAATTAAAATTCTGAGTTCAAACAGGTTGCGAAATTCAAAGGCATTTGAAATAAGATCGACATAAAAATCAGCGAAAAATCCGGCAAACCTTAAATAGAATTTCTAAAATAAAAAGATTAAACACCTTTAGTATCGTAGCTGATTTCAACTTTGGACTGCCCTTTTCTGAAAAAACCTAAAGCCTTAGCTGCAGCCTCCGAAATATCTATAATATATTTTTTTGTAAAAGGGCCACGATCGGTGATTTCCACATCCACTGATTTCCCGTTAGAAAGATTGGTTACCGTTACAATCGTACCGAAAGGCAAGCTCCTGTGGGCAGCGGTCAATTTATGCCGTCTGTATCTCTTTCCACTTGTCGTCCTTCTACCCTCAAACCGCCTGGCATAATAAGTGGCCATCCCGGTTTTCGTATGCTCTTTAGACTCCTCCTGTCCTGTTTTATCTTCTTGTGCATGGACTTGTAAAAACAGGAACATACCCAGTAAAATCAAACAATACCTCATATACTTTTTTATTGGTGAAACCGCAAAGATAAGAAAACTAAACATTTATAAAATAAAAAAGCCAGAACAGTGGCTGTTCCGGCTTTCAAAATTTCAAAATTCGGGCTTCTATTGCTGATCAGGCACGAAACTCATAGAGATGGAGTTTACGCAATGACGCGTATTTTTCGTTGTAAAACCCTCTCCTAAAAATACGTGTCCAAGATGCGCCTTGCAATTGGCACAAACAATTTCAGTCCTTGATCCATCTGCATCCGGGATTCTTAATACCGCGCCTTTAATTTCATCATCAAAACTCGGCCATCCGCAATGAGAATCAAATTTAGACTCGGACCGGTACAAAGGCGTATTACATCTCCTGCACACATATACACCTTTTGATTTATTGTTTAGCAATTTACCCGTACCAGGATATTCAGTACCTTTATGTACAATAATCTCTTCTTCTTCAGGGGTTAATTTATTCCATTCCATATTCTTGGTCGATTTAACAGCAATATCTTTATTTTCCTTCTGAGCACAGGCCGCAAGGCCGGTTATCCCTAACACTCCCGCAAGAAGGAATGTTTTATAACATAGTATTTTCATCTGTGCAATTTGTTTAATCAATATACGAAATACCGGGTTACATAGTTTAAACGCAAGGTAATAATTATGTCATTCCGTCTTTGAAAAACAATCTCATAAAAAAACCCTGAAATGATCATTCCAGGGTTTTTTTATGATTGAATTAGTTTGTGCCCGAAGAGAGACTCGAACTCTCAAGGATTGTACTCCAACGGCTTCTGAGACCGCAACGTTTACCAATTTCGCCATCCGGGCAGTAAAACAAGCACAAATTTTGCTCAACGGGTACAAAAGTAAGATTAATTCCTGAAATAAAAAAGCTCCGATGAAATATCACCAGAGCTTTTTAACATTATACAAGAAGATCTTTTATTTATTTAGCAATTCGGCCATAGCAGCACCAATCTCAGCCGGGCTTTCTACTACGCGAATACCGCACTCGGCCATAATTTTCATTTTTGCAGCAGCGGTATCATCAGCACCACCAACAATCGCACCCGCATGTCCCATTCTACGTCCGGCCGGAGCAGTCTGACCAGCAATAAAACCAACTACTGGTTTTGTTCCGTTTTCTTTGATCCAACGGGCAGCTTCAGCTTCCATTCCACCACCAATCTCACCAATCATGATGATACCTTCAGTTTCAGGATCATTCATCAACAATTCAACCGCTTCTTTAGTTGTTGTACCGATAATTGGATCTCCACCAATACCGATAGCTGTTGTAATACCCATACCTGCTTTAACCACCTGATCAACGGCTTCATAAGTCAAGGTACCAGATTTTGATACCACACCTACTTTACCTTCTTTAAAGATAAAACCTGGCATAATACCAATTTTAGCTTCACCTGCGGTAATGATACCTGGACAGTTCGGGCCAATTAAACGGCAATCCCTGTCAGAAATATATTCTTTAACCTGAATCATATCCTTTGTAGGGATCCCTTCAGTAATACAAACAATCACTTTAATCCCTGCTTCAGCAGCTTCCATAATGGCATCTGCAGCAAAAGCAGGAGGAACAAATATGATAGATACATTGGCGCCGGCCTGATCAACCGCATCCTTAACTGTATTAAATACCGGTCTGTCTAAATGAGTTTGTCCTCCTTTGCCAGGAGTAACTCCTCCAACAACGTTAGTCCCGTATTCTATCATTTGAGAAGCATGATAAGTGCCTTCATTTCCTGTAAAACCCTGAACAATAACTTTTGAATCTTTATTTACTAAAACACTCATGTATCTATATTTTTTTGTTGCAAAGCTAAGGTAATTGAAATGGATTGTCAAATTGATTGCCATTTTTATTACAATCTAAACATATAGAGTTTTCAGTGGAGACTTTCTCCCATCCAGCTGTAGTATTATAAAAGATGATATCTTGAATTACACATAAAAACCTGGAACCTGTGATACTGTCAATCTTATTCAGTTCAAAACAATTCTAATTCAGCTTCAGAACAAGTAAGTGGAACATCTGTTATTAATTGGTAATCCCGACAGAATTAAACTGCAAGTCATACAGTTTTTTATAATAACCATCAATTTTGAGTAACTCCTGATGTGTTCCTTTTTCCTTAATTTCTCCTTTGTCCAGCACAATGATCTGGTCAGCCTTCTGGATAGTAGATAAGCGATGAGCAATAACGATAGAAGTGCGGCCCGTCATCAGGTTCTCAATGGCATGTTGAATCAGCATTTCAGTTTCTGTATCTACAGATGATGTTGCTTCATCCAGCACCAGAATAGAAGGATTATACACCAGGGCACGGATAAAAGAAATCAATTGTGCCTGTCCTGCTGATAATGTCGCACCTCGCTCCATCACATTATATTGATAACCAGAGGGCAGACGTTCTATAAAATCATGAGCACCAACTTTTTTAGCTGCATTAACCACTTCCTCCATGCTAATAGATGGATTATTTAAGGTAATATTATTAAAAATAGTATCCGAAAACAGAAACACATCCTGTAATACAGTAGCTATATTTTTCCTTAAATAATTGAGCTCATAGGAATGAATATCTGTTCCGTCAACTGTAATCTTACCTTTCTGGATTTCATAGAAGCGGTTCAAGATATTGATGGTTGATGATTTACCAGCGCCGGTAGCCCCCACAAGAGCGACGGTCTGCCCTGCCTGAACTTCAAATGAAATATCTTTCAGCACATAATTGTCGTCATTATAAGCAAACCATACCTTCTCGAACTTTATCGAGCCATTCATTTTTTCAGGAGCGTAACTTCCTTCGTTTAAAGTAACTTCATCCGTATCTAAAACTTTAAATACCCTTTCGGCACCCACCATCCCCATTTGAAGCGTATTAAACTTATCTGCAAGTTCCCTTATAGGTCGAAACAGCATACTGATAAACATCAGGAATTCTGCTATGGTTCCAGGCGTTACATGTAGAGGCTTAGCTAAAATGCTCTTAGCCCCATACCAGACCAATAAGCCCATAGACATTGCTGAAATGATTTCCACTACCGGAAAAAAAATAGAATAATACCAATTGGAACGGATATTGGCATCGCGGTAACGGGAATTGATCTTCTCAAATTTATTGTATTCCTGTTTTTCCCTTGCAAAGTATTGAATAATAGAAATGCCTGTAATATGCTCTTGCAAAAAAGTATTCAGATTGGACACTTCCGTCCTGATTTGTTGAAAAGCAGACTTGATGGCCTTTTGGAAGATAGAAGTAGCCATAATCAGCAGAGGCATGGGCAACAACACAATAATCGTCAGTTCCCAGTCTGAATAAACCATAAAAACAATAATGGCGATCACCTGCAAAATATCCCCAATGATCACGATCAATCCTTCAGAGAAAATATCGGAGATGGTTTCCAGATCGGAAACTGTTCGGGTAATCAGCTGCCCAATAGGCGTCTTATCAAAATATTTTAACCGAAGGCGGGTAATATGGTTAAATACATTAATCCTGAGGTCGCGGATGGCTGACTGCCCAAGGGTATTGGTCAACAAGGTGTGGCTGTACTGAATAATGCTTTGCAACACCAACAGAAGCACCATCAAAATCGTCATATTGACCAACCCACCGTAAGCAGAAGTAAGTATATAATTATCTAAAGTATATTTAATCAGGAAAGGTCTTACCGGAGCGATAAGTGCCAGCAGTATGGTCAGAACAACAGACCAGACAAAAATGCCACGGTAAGGTTTAACATACTGAAAAACTCTCTTCAGCAAACCAACATTAAAAGCATCTCCAGTTATTTTAGACATAGATTAGTGTACAAAAGGATAATCAATATGGACCAGATACAATCCGCAGGCGGGCACAGACTGACCTGCCTGACTACGGTCTTTACTTTCCATAATCTTTGCAAGGTCGGATAAATTAATTTCATTTTTCCCTATTCTGATCAAAGTTCCCACCACAGCACGCACCATATTCCTGAGAAAACGATCAGCCCTTATGGTAAAGACAAGTCCGTCGTCCTTTTGTTCAAAAAAGGCCTCCGTAATTGTACAGTTATTGGTAAAGGTCTGCGTATTGGACTTACTAAAGCAAGAAAAATCTGTGTAGGTCATGATCAGCGCCGCAGCTTTATTCATTGCTGGTACGTCCAGGCTTCCTTTATACAGCCAGGAACGATTCAGTTTGAAAGGATCCTTGTGAAAATGGAGGTGATACTGATATGCTCTTGAAGTGGCGTTAAACCTCGCATGGGCCTGATCATCCACCTCAAAAATTCTTTTCACTGCAATATCATAAGGAAGCAGTGAATTGATACTACCTACCTTGCTGTTGATATTGGCATAATCTCCTTCAGGCAGATCAAAATGAGCAAAGAACTGTGAAGCATGAACACCAGTATCTGTACGGCCACAACCCAGCGTCACAATAGCCCGTCTAAAAAAAACTGACAATGCCTTATCCAAACATTCCTGAACAGAAAGGGCATTAGGTTGTATCTGCCAGCCATGATAAGCCGTGCCATTGTAAGACAGTTCGATAAAAAAACGTTGCGTATTCAATAGCACAAAGTTAACTGATATTCTCTTCTTTGATTTCAAAAGAATTAAAAAAAAGGAAGGTTTTGATATATTTGCTGAAATTATTGAACTGCTATGATACAAAGAATACAATCGGTGTGGCTTTTATTAACAAGTTTAACTCTGTTTATTTTACTGGTATTACCTATCGTCACCAAAATAAATAGCGGAACTGAATGGAGCGTTTATACGACGGGTCTTCATCAAAAGCTATCTTCAGATGTAGGCAGCAGTGTAACAGTAGCGTTGAATATTCCCCTGATTGCCTCTAATGCCATTATCGCACTATTGACCTTTGTAAATATTTTTCTTTTCCGCAACAGAACACTTCAAAAGCGGCTTTGTAGTTTGATTATCATTTTAATTGCCGCGCTGAATTTCTGGATCTTCCAATCTGCCAGGGAAATACCCGGTGGCTTAGAAGGCGCAACCTATGGCGCAGGTGCTTTTCTGCCCCTGGCTGCAATTGTATTCTGTTTTCTCGCCATAAGAGGCATCCGAAAAGATGAGCAACTGATCAGGTCAGCGGACCGTTTACGCTAAGTTACTGAATACGTGGCCTTTTTTATTTAGTTAACTACCAGTAAAATACCAATTTAAAAGCGTACCTTTGCGGCTTAATTAAATAATACATGACAAACCCATTTAAATTATTGGGGATAAGTGATGACGTTGTTAATGCTGTAAAGGATTTAGGTTTCGAAAATCCAACACCTATTCAGGAACAAGCTATTCCTGTGCTGTTAGAGGGCAATAATGACTTTGTTGGTTTGGCCCAAACAGGAACAGGAAAAACAGCCGCATTTGGATTGCCGCTGTTAGAATTGATAGACTTTAAAAGCAATAAGCCACAGGCATTGATTTTATGCCCTACGAGAGAGCTTTGCTTACAGATTACTAGCGACATCAAGAATTTCTCTAAAAACATCTCTGGTGCTAATGTGGTTGCCGTTTACGGTGGCGCAAATATTATGCAACAGTTGCGTGAGATCAGAAACGGTGTACAAATTGTAGTGGCTACACCGGGCCGTATGTTGGACATCATTGGCCGCAAGGCTATAGATTTCACAAATGTGAAATATGTAGTACTTGATGAGGCAGATGAAATGCTGAACATGGGCTTCCAGGAAGACATTAACGATATTTTGTCTACTACACCTGACGATAAAAAAACATGGTTATTCTCTGCTACCATGCCTCCTGAGGTAAGAAGAATAGCTAAAAACTACATGGACAGTCCTACTGAACTGACCATGGGAACAAAAAACACAGGTAACGTAAATATTGAGCATGAGTACTACGTAGTTCGTGCAAGAGATAAATATGCTGCTCTTAAACGCATTGTAGATTTCAATCCTGAAATCTTTGCTGTAGTTTTCTGTAAAACTAAAATGGATACTCAGGATGTTGCTGAGCATTTGATTAAAGATGGCTATAATGCAGATGCATTACACGGAGATCTTTCTCAGCAGCAGAGAGACAAAGTGATGCAGCGTTTCCGCGACAGACACATGCAATTATTAATTGCTACTGATGTTGCTGCACGTGGTATCGATGTGAATAACGTAACGCACGTTATCAACTATTCACTTCCTGACGAGATTGAAAGTTATACTCACCGTAGCGGTCGTACAGGTCGTGCCGGAAAAACAGGTATCTCTATCTGTATCATCAATTCCAAAGAAATTGGCAAGATCCGTCAGATCGAAAGAATCATTGGTAAACAGTTTACAAAAGCTGAATTACCTACCGGTTTTGATGTTTGCGAAAAACAACTGTTCTCTTTAGTGCATAAAGTTCATAATGTAGAGGTAAATGACAATCAGATTGATCAATACATCCCACGCATTATGGATGAATTCGCAGAATTGAGCAAAGAAGATGTCATCAAACGTTTTGCTTCTTTAGAGTTTAACCGCTTTTTAGAGTATTACAAGAATGCACCAGATCTGAATGCATCTGCTGACGACCGTGGAGAACGCGGCGAAAGAGGTGAAAGAGGAGAGCGTGGCCCGAGAAGAAGCAGCGATGGTTATACCCGACTGTTCATCAACTTAGGCTCTGTGGATGATTTTACCAGAGGTGATCTTCTATCTTTTGTATGTAACAATGGTAAAATTGCCGGTAAAAATGTTGGTAAAATTGACCTTAAAGGAGTTTATTCTTTCTTTGAAGTGGAAGATGCCAGCGTAGATACCCTGTTTAATAATTTCAAGGATATCCAATTTAACAACCGTGGTGTAAGGATTGAAAAATCCGGAGACCCTGCTGAAAGCAGAAGCGGTGGTGGTGGCCGTGCCCGCAGCTATAGCGGCGGCGGAGACAGAAGAGGTTCTGGCGGTGGTCGTCGTGAAGGCGGAAGACGTGAAGGTGGAAACAGTGGCGGTGGTTTCAGAGATTTCTCCGGAAGAAGCCGTGAAGATAGAGGTGGAAAACGTGAAGGTGGAAACGGTGGAGACAGAAGACGCAGGTCTTAATCTCTCCCTTATATAAACAAAAGCCCCGGAAATACCGGGGCTTTTTTGGTTTAGGTTGGTTGTGTTGAGGTTTATTTTTAAAGGCTAAGCGCAAGACGGGTAAACACGTATCTGCCCAGGAAACCAAATTGAGGAGCTTGGTTCGGATATAAGATGCCAGACGTCCCCTGGCTTCCAGGCAAAAGTTCTGCAGGGTATACATCAAATATATTATTTGATCCTATAGTCAGTTTTAGGCTCTTCGTTAAATTATAACCCACGCCGGCATCAGTTATAACACGTCCAGGCAAAACCTGTTCGTTGGCAGCTACATTGGTTGGCTGAGATACTGCGCCAAAATATACATTTCTCAGGAATACATTCCATTTATTTACAGTGTAGTCTAATGTCAAATTTGCTTTAAAACGTGGCGTCACCTTTTCAATCAGAATTCGGCTCGCATTGTCGAGATAGATATTTTCTTTACCTGCTAATAACGGAGAAGCATGAATGCCGTGGACGATATCTGTTCTGGATAAAGTTGCCGCAAAATCAGCACGGAAAGTTCCTGAAGACAAAGGTGTAGTATACGTTAGCACTGCATCCAGTCCTTTAGTCCGGGTATCTACGGCATTAGCAAAGAAACGAGCTGTAGTTGCGTTGGCCTGACGCAGCAGATCATAAATCTCTTTATCCTGGGCACTCGCACCCGCAGCATTGCTTCCGCTAAACTGGCCTGTATAGATCACCCTGTTCTTAATCTGAATTAAATAAGCATCAACTGTCAATTTGAATTGCCCCAGGTTAGAGGTAAAACCTAAACTATAACTGTCCGAGGTTTCCTGTTTCAGCTTGGGGATCCCAAGAAGTTGAGCTACCCGGCTGTCATTGGCAAAGGTTCCTGATTCTACAAAAGCACCATCCACAAATACCGTAGAGGTAGTGCTAAAATATCTTTGATGTAAAGAAGGTGCCCTAAATCCCGTACTGAAAGCACCCCTCAACAAGAACTGGTCTGAGAATTTATAACGTGTGGCAATCTTTCCATTCAGCGTAGAACCAAAATCCGAATAGTTTTCGAATCTTAAAGCACCATCCACCAACCATTTCTCGGTAAAATTAGCTTCAACATCCGCGTATGCGGCTACTGAAGATCTTGAAGCATTGGTTAAGTTATCTTTACTGATTCCTGGAAATCCCTGTGCACCTCCAGCATAGGCTTGTCCGTTTGCTGCAAACCGGGTAGCAATATTTCCTTTTGGATCAGGTACCAGGATAGGCTTCCCATTTCCATCTGTTCCTACTTGAATCGCATTACCATAATTGACGTAAGAAGCCTCTTCACCAGGTATAATCTTATAGTTTTCCAATCTGTTCTCAAAGCCAAAAGCAACATTGAGTCCCTTCAGCGTATTTTTGTAGAAACGGGAAAAGTCAAGATTAGTGGTATTTTGCGAAAAAGCAAATCCACCCGATTCGAAAGACGTTGGAGAAGCAGTAAGCATCGAAGCATTCAGTGAGTTCTCGGTCTGGAGGTCTATTTTATTCCTTCCAAAATTGTTACTCAAGTCTACCTTCCACAACCCGAGATTACCCCTGATTCCAACAGCAATGGACTGATCCAGATTACTTGTCACGATATCAGGTAAAAATCCATTAGGATAAATAGTTGCTATGTTTTGAGTAAGTTGACGTGGCGTGCGGTAAAAAGCAGTTGAACGACCATTTCTATAATTTACCCCGCCAAAGGCATACACTTCCGCACCATTGGAAACCGGAATCACAGAGTTAAAAAACAAAGCTCCTCCTCTGTTCTGCGACTGACCGATATTTGGAACAAAATCTGAACGGCTCAATCCACGTCGCTGAAGTTCTGCATCCGTAATATCCTTACCTGTCGGCGTCGGATACAAAGCAGGATTATTATAATCTGTAAAGATCACCCCTTTATAAGGTGTCGTACGCGAAGCAAAATCTCTATAATCGAAGGAACCCGACAAGTTTAAAAAGCCACCTTTATCATTTAAAGCAACCCCATAATTCACATTAGCTTGTACAGTCTGGCCATCCAATCCATCAGAGTGCTTACCAGCATAACCACCCGCAGTTACACTCGAATTAAGTTGATTGACATTATCATTTAAAATAATATTGATTACACCAGCAATAGCATCTGATCCGTATTGTGCCGCAGCACCGTCCCGTAAAATTTCAACACGTTTAATTGCGGAAGTAGGAATGGCATTTAAATCCGTCCCCACAGAACCTTTACCTAAACTACCATTGATATTTATCAGGGAAGTCGTATGGCGTCTTTTGCCATTGATCAAAACCAATACCTGATCTGGCCCCAAGCCCCTAAGGGAAGCAGGATCAATATGGTCTGTACCATCGGTTAGACTCATCACATTAGAAGTAAATGAAGGCGCAACAAAGTTAAGAATCTGATTAAGTGTAACTTGAGGCGCACTTTGTGTAAGTTTCTTAATATCCACCACATCTACAGGAACCGGCGTATCCAAATAAGAGCGTGGGGCACTTCTTGATCCCACTACAACTACGTCATTTAAATTATTATTATTAGTTTGCAATAAGAAATCAAGCTCTTTATTTTCGCCAGCTTTAACTGTTACAACTTTCTGTAAAGTCTGATAACCTATATAAGTTACAAATACGGTATAGGTACCTGGCGCGCTTAGTTTAATTTCATACCTTCCGGAAGCGTCAGTCCCGGCTCGTTGTTTTTGTCCCGAAACAGATACGGTAGCTCCGATAATTGTCTGTGTGGTATCTCTGACCACTCCCTTGATGGTTTGAGCAGAAGCAGAAAAACTCAGACCGGCAAGTAGTATAATCATTAGGTAAAATCTTCTCATAGAATAGTTTAGTTGGTGAAAAACAAATATAATCCATTATATCTACAATAATAGTAGTATTTAAACAAAAATATTACACAAATAAACTTAAGCGCAAAAAAAAACCGGAACAGGGTTCCGGTTTCTAAAATTTTGATAAAGACTAATCTTTTTTCTCAGGTCTGGTTCTGATCTGAGAAGCCTTCAAATATACCTTTGCTCCATTTTTATTGACGTAATATTTACGGTTTTTACTGTTAATATATACATCCGAACCATCAGGAGCCATCTTACCTTTCCAGGTCTTATCGCCAACTTTAGCAGTCCCTTTTACAGCTACCTCAGCAGTTTTATTCCCTACCTTGTCTGCAGTTTTCTCAATTTTCTTTCCTATAGATTCTTTCTTTTTCTCCTGTGCTTGTGTGGAGAGCGCAAATGTAGTTACCAACCCAAGGGCAACAACACCAAATAAAAATTTCCTTTTCATAAGTATATAAATTGTTAATGGTAATCTGACCATCAATTCTGAGCGTCTCATCACCAGTATTATAACATCTGTAAGAAGGAATTGTTTGATTTAATTCAGTTGTTCTGTTAGTAGTTTCATCTCGATCACAGGAGAGTGCTTTTCATATAAAATTGCATACACTGCTCTGCTTATTGGCATATCGACCTTATATTTTTTATTGATTACATGCATACAGCTAGCTGCATAATAGCCCTCGGCAATCATGTTCATCTCAAGTTGAGCAGATTTAACGGTATAACCTTTACCAACCATATTACCAAAAGTCCGGTTCCTGCTAAACTGTGAGTATGCAGTAACCAGCAAATCCCCAAGGTAGGCAGATTCATTAATGTCACGGGAAATTGGATGCACAGCACTTACAAAACGGTTGATTTCCCTAATGGCATTCGAGATCAGTACGGCTTGAAAATTATCTCCATATCCCACCCCATGGCAAATACCGCTGGCTACAGCATAGATATTTTTAAGTACTGCAGCATATTCAGTTCCGAAAATGTCATCCGATATATTGGTTTTAATGTATCGGGTATTTAACATACGGGCAAAGCTCTCTGCATGCTGAAGATGAACAGATGCAATGGTAATGTAGGAGAGTTTTTCCAGCGCAACTTCTTCGGCATGACATGGGCCACTGATCACCAGAATGTTTTCCAATGGCACTTTATACTTTTCGTGAAGAAACTCTCCAATAATCTGGTTTTCATCCGGAACAATCCCTTTAATAGCCGAAACAATTTTTTTCCCTTCCAAATCTTCAGGACCAATATCTTTTAATGTCTCTTTCAGAAACGCGGCAGGGACATTTAAAATCACATAATCTGCAGACTTAACAATATCCCTGATATTTGAAGAGATATTTGCATCCGGAATACGTACTTCAACAGAACTTAAATAGTTTGGATTGTGGTGATAGGCTTTAATGTGTGATATGGCGTCGGCATTCCGCATCCACCAGTACAATTCCTTTTGTGTAATATTATCTGAAAGCATTTTAATGATGGCTGTAGCCCAGCTACCACCACCAATCATTGCAACTCTTGGCACCATATTGTCTAAATAAAAAAATCCCGGTTGAATGGATCAACCGGGACAATTTACTCAATTTATTGCGTTTGCCAGCCCTTACTTTTTATCTGGCGTAGCAAACAACTGATCCTTAGTTGTTTTCTCTACTTTCATCCCATCTTTTAATCTGTTCTGAATAGCAGAATAAGGACCCGTAACTACTTCTGTACCCACCTTTATACCAGATTTCACAATAATAAACCGATCGTTTTGGATGCCGGTAGCCACTTCAACCTGTTTCACCGTTCCATTATTAAACACGTATACGTACTGTTTAATCTTTTTATCGGCGAGTTTGTTCTTTTGCTTTTCCTGGCTTGCATTATCTCCGCCCTCTTCTTTGGACTGATCCGTTTTATCTTTCTGACCCGTAAAAACCGATTGAATAGGAATAGAAAGCCCCTTCTCGGTTTCGCTTTCAATATCTACACTGGCAGAAAGGCCAGGTCTGAATGGAGAAGGAAGGTCTTTAGCTCCTCCTTTGATATCACTATAGGATTCCGCGAGAATGCGCACCTTAACAACGAAGTTGGTCACCTGATCTACCGAAGAGGTCACAGCCGTTCCAATATCTTTCGAAGAACTGGCGATTTCCGTTACAACACCTTTAAATTTTTTATCAGCAAATGCATCAACCTCTATATTTGCCTTATCTCCTACATTGACCCTATTGATATCATTTTCATTGACATCTACATTTACCTCCATAGAAGACAGGTTTGAAATACGCATAATTTCTGTTCCGGCCATTTGTGCTGTTCCGAGAATTCTATCTCCTTTTTCAACAGACAATTTAGAAATCACACCATCCACAGGCGCATAAATTGTTGCTTTGGCAAGATTAGCACTTGCTTCCTGGACGTTGGCCCCATTTTGTTCCAGCATAAATTTAGCAGAAGTCAGGTCCTCTTTCGATTTTTGCAGGTTTGTTTTAGCAGTCAGGTAAGCCGCCTTTGCAGCATCAAACTCAGAAGCCGAAATTACTTTTTTACCAAACAGTTCCACATTGCGTTTATAGGTTGCCTCGGCATTTACAAAATTAGCTTCAGTTTGTTTCAGGAGTTGCGCAGCAGAGGCTACTCCTGCTTTCTGGGAACTGAAAGAAGCAACCGCCCTGTCAAAACCAGATTTCAATACATCAGGGCGAACTTTACAAAGCAATTGTCCCTTTTTGACCACATCACCCTCTTTGACATGAAGCTCAACAACCTCACCTGAAACCTCAGAGCTTAACTTCACCTCTGTTTCAGGCTGGATCTTTCCACTTGCTGTCACTGTCTCTATCACCTCTCTTTCCACGGCTTTTTCGACAGTTACTTTTTCAGCTTTACTGCCTCCTATCACTCCAGTAACTTTTAAAATAACCAGTAATGCGATGAGTACAACGACGGCTATGATGATGTGTTTGAGTTTCATTGATCTGTTGTTTTATTGTGTGTATATGGTATCAATTAAAAAATAATCTGTTTTCCAAGGTAATAATCAATCACCTTAGCCCTAAACAGTAAATCGTATTTAGCCTGGATCATATCAATTTCAGCTTTATTCATATTGGTTTGAGAAGTACTGTAATCCAGTGAATTCACCAATCCTACAGCATAACGTTGTTCAATCACGTGAAAAGCATCTTTTTGCGCAAGAAAAGTATTGGTAGTTGAAGAATAACGACCTTCCGCTGCCTTTAGATCTGCAACTGCTTGATAGATAACCTTACTTAAATTATTCTTTGCCAACTGTTCCTGGGTCTGGCTTTGGAGATAATTAATCCTGGCCTTTCTTACATTAGATCTGGCCTGGAAGCCATTGAAGATAGGAATGGACAAACTAAAACCGAAAGACTGGCCAAAATTATCCTTAAGTTGTTTCTGGAAAGGATAAGCCTCTGTAAGTGTCTTTGTAGTCTGGGTAACTACGGTTTCATTTGTTGTTTGGGTATATCCAATGGGAACAATATCACCCGGAACAATACCTGTTACCTTTTTGCTGGTACTGGAATAATTTGAACCTAAACTTCCTCCCAAGGATAGTGTTGGATAAAAGGTACCCTTGGCCACTTCAATTCCTTTCTTTGCAGCTTCTGATTTTAAAGCAGCCAGTTTAATATCGGGGAAAAAGGTAAGTGCATTGTCATAAACCTGATCTGGATTATAGTTAGTTGATGGCTTATTAAAACTGGACAGCACCGGTGCCTGCACTTCAAACTTAGAAGATGATGGGATTTCCATCAGCTGGGCAAGAGTCAGATAAGATATAGTAAGCGCATTCTCTGCATTAGTCTTGTTTAACTCAGATGTAGCCAATTGTGATTTTGCCTGTGATAAATCTGCAAGGGTCTTATTACCGACATCCAGCAACTGTTGTTGTACATCCAACTGTTGTTTAGAGACCCCCAGCTGCTGATCCGCGGCTTTTAAAAGGTCTTTGTTGTATAGAATTTGCAAGTAAGCCGTAATTACCTGAAGGATCAGATCATTCTTTATCTTCTCTGTATTAGTTTTGTCTACAGCAACTAAAAGTTTATTTTGTTTAATCTGATTCAGCTTTTGAAAGCCCTGGAACAAAGCCACACTTGTAGATATACTTCCATTAAAAGATGAAAATTGAGTATTGTTAAACGAATAAGTGGATGGATCGACACTCCGCCCATAGTTTACATTATAACTACTGCTGCTGCTAAAGTTTGGCAACAATGCATATTTTGATTGTCCTAGATTTTCTTCAGATAAGTTTTCGCTTAATTTAGATTGTTTGACTTGCAGGTTGCCGCTAAGCGTTTTATCAATTGCTTCCTGTATGGTAATCACTTCCTGCGCGGTCGATTTCTGCATAAAACCTGTTGTGAAGGCAACAGATAAGACTATGCTTAGGCCAGTGAACATAGGAGAGCTTGTAAATATTTTCATAATTTTAGTTTCACAATAATACTATAAACAACTAATTGATTTTGTAAATTTTCAAGTACCGCCGCCCGCAAAATTCTTACATTTGGACATGTACCTGGTAAAATCACCTCTTTTCTTAAAATGGTATTACCCATCCTTAGTCTGGAATAAAAGCCGATCTGACAAAGTCATTTATTTAACCTTTGACGATGGACCTATACCTGATGTTACAGACTTTGTTCTAAAAACTTTAAAAAGTTTTCAGGCCAAGGCAACCTTTTTTTGTATCGGAGATAATATTACAAAATATCCAGAGATTTTCCAGCGGGTAATTGACCACGGTCACCGTATTGGCAATCATACTTATAACCACCTTAAAGGATGGAAAACAACGGATGACCTCTATCTCCGGAATTTCAGTGAATGTCAGGAACTAACCGCTACCGATTTGTTTCGTCCGCCATATGGCAGAATTAAAAAATCCCAGATTAAGGAAATCAGAAAATGCTATCCAAACATGCAAATTATTATGTGGGATGTACTCAGTGGTGATTTTGACATCAATCTTGCTCCTCATAAATGTCTTAAAAATGTGATTAAACATACGGCTAATGGTTCTGTTATTGTGTTTCACGACAGCATCAAAGCATTTGACAGACTGGAATATACCTTACCCCGAACACTTCAATATTTTCACGAACGAGGTTATTCATTTGAAACCTTATAATTCAACCAGGATACACCAAGTTCAGACCAAAACCTAAATAATCAAAAAAACCACTGTCTTACAATCAGTTAAGCAAAATAAAAATCAACAAACCGTCCATTTATGAACAGTGCTGTTCATAAATGGACGGCAAATTAAAGGTCTTATTTAAGCGGCGCCAACAACAATATTATTTAGAATACTTATAAATAATATAATGATCCTCAGATGATGGCCCACCCCTGTTTTTTTTTGTAAATTCGCTACAAATAATTCTAATATATTACCTTTTAACACAGATTATCAATGGCTTTTGATATAGATATGATCAAAAAGGTGTATGCAAACTTCGGACCCCGTGTTGAAGCGGCCCGTAAACTAGTAGGCAGACCTTTAACACTTTCAGAAAAAATTTTATATACTCACCTTTGGGATGAGAATACCAATACTTCCTATGTTAGAGGTACGGACTATGTAGATTTTGCTCCTGACAGGGTAGCTATGCAGGATGCAACAGCTCAGATGGCTTTATTGCAATTTATGCAGGCTGGCCGTCCTAAAGTTGCAGTACCTTCAACCGTACACTGCGATCACTTAATTACAGCAAAATACGGTGCAGAACAGGATCTTCCTGCTGCCAATACAGAAAGCAAAGAGGTATTTGATTTCCTTGCCTCTGTATCCAACAAATATGGCATTGGCTTCTGGAAACCAGGGGCAGGTATCATCCACCAGGTCGTATTGGAAAACTATGCTTTCCCGGGCGGAATGATGATCGGTACAGATTCTCACACAGTGAACGCTGGTGGTTTAGGTATGGTTGCAATTGGTGTAGGTGGTGCTGATGCCTGCGATGTTATGGCGGGTTTACCATGGGAACTTAAATTCCCTAAATTAATCGGAGTAAAGTTAACCGGAAAACTGAACGGGTGGACTTCTCCTAAAGATGTAATCTTAAAAGTAGCAGGTATCCTGACTGTAAAAGGCGGAACCGGTGCTATTGTAGAATATTTTGGCGAAGGAGCCAATAACATGAGTTGTACTGGTAAAGGCACAATTTGCAACATGGGTGCAGAGATAGGCGCAACAACCTCTACATTCGGTTACGATGAAAGCATGGAACGTTATCTACGTGCAACCAACCGTGCAGATGTTGCCGATGCAGCTAATGCGATTAAAGAACACTTAACGGGAGATCCTGAAGTTTACGCAAATCCAGACAAATATTTCGATCAGTTGATTGAGATCAACCTGTCGGAACTTGAGCCTTACCTGAACGGTCCATTTACCCCGGATCTGGCTACTCCTATTTCTAAAATGAAAGAAGTAGCTGCAGAGAACGGCTGGCCTATGAAAATCGAGGTTGGATTAATTGGTTCTTGTACAAACTCTTCTTACGAAGACATTTCACGCGCGGTGAGTATAGCTAAACAGGTTTCCGAAAAAGGACTTAAAACCAATGCACAGTACTGCATTAACCCAGGTTCGGAGCAAATTCGTTATACTATTGACCGTGATGGATTCCTGGATGTATTCAAACAAATTGGTGCGACTGTATTTACCAATGCCTGCGGACCATGCATCGGTATGTGGGATAGAGTCGGTGCAGAGAAACAAGAAAAAAATACTATTGTTCACTCTTTCAACCGCAACTTTGCCAAGCGCGCAGATGGCAACCCAAATACTTACGCATTTGTAGCCTCACCAGAATTGGTTACAGCATTGGCTATCGCGGGTGATTTAAGTTTCAATCCACTTACAGATACTTTAACAAATGATAAAGGCGAGCAGGTAAAATTAGATGAGCCAACAGGACACGAGTTACCTCCAAAAGGCTTTGACGTAGATGACGCCGGATTCCAGGCACCTGCTTCAGATGGAAGTGGCGTACAGGTTATTGTTTCTCCTACTTCTCACCGTTTGCAATTGCTGGATCCATTTAAACCTTGGGAAGGTACAGATCTTAAAGGCTTAAAACTATTGATTAAAGCCAAGGGAAAATGTACCACAGACCATATTTCTATGGCTGGTCCATGGTTAAAATTCCGTGGCCACCTGGACAATATCTCTAACAACATGTTAATTGGTGCGGTAAATTTCTTCAATGAAAAAACCGATACGGTGAAAAATGAGCTGACAGGCGAATACGGCCCGGTACCAGCTACCCAGCGTGCCTATAAAGCTGCCGGCATAGGTTCTATTGTTGTAGGCGATGAAAACTATGGAGAAGGATCAAGCCGTGAACATGCTGCTATGGAGCCCCGTCACCTAGGTGTACGTGCCGTATTGGTAAAATCATTTGCTCGTATCCATGAAACCAACCTTAAAAAGCAAGGTATGCTTGGTCTTACCTTTGCCAACAAAGAGGACTATGATAAGATTTTAGAAGATGACGTAATAGATATCATTGGCTTAACCGAATTTACCCCTGATGTTCCGCTTACGATTGTATTGAATCATAAAGACGGTTCTAAAGAAGAGATTAAAGTTAACCATAGCTATAATGCGCAGCAGATCGAATGGTTTAAAGCAGGTGGTGCATTAAACATCATCCGCAGAGAAGCCGCTGCTAAAAATGCATAAGCATTAAATAGTTTTTAAAAACTCCCGTAGAAATGCGGGAGTTTTTTTTATGCTTAATACTCATAAAGGCAATCGAAACAATGGTGAACTTTTCTGACATGGAAGGGATAAACGAATAGCAACAGTGATACTAATGTGGTTACGATATTGAACCTCTTTTTAGTTGCCTGTACGTAACCTACATGATGAGACCCACAATTTGGACAGATCTCCCCTTGCCCCTCTTCTTCATGAACTTCTAAAGCGGCGGTGGTTTCCCCCAGAATATTTCTGGCCAGATCTGCATCCCTTTCAAAGAGATGCAGTTTAACGCCACCAAGAGCTTGTGTATATAAAGGATTTATGGTAACCGTATTTTCATCAGATAAAAAACACTGGATTCCCGCATCCATTAACCGGGCTTTTACAATATTTGCTTCTATAGGGTTGTAAAAAGTTTCGAATACGATTATTTTATCCATTTTAAGTTTGCATTGATGTAAACCTAAACAAAAAAATCAGAACTAATGTTCTAAGAACTTTCGGAACCAGTATCCTGAATCTTTAATAATACGTTCCTGTGTTTTAAAGTCGGTATGGACAAGCCCAAAACGTGCGTTATATCCTTCAGCCCATTCAAAATTGTCCATAAGCGTCCAGGCCATATAACCTGTTACATTTACCCCCTCCTCTTTTACCTTTAACAAAGCTTCCAGATAGAGTTTAAAATACGCTATTCTTTCCGTATCATTAACAACGCCATTAACAACCTTATCCTGAAACGCAGCACCGTTTTCAGTGATGATGATATTTTTCACCTTTGGATAGGCGGCAAACTGCCGGATGATGTTCTGAAAGCTATCTCCATTGATTTCCCAGCCCATCGCGGTGTGTGGCTTTTTACGGCTCTTCGCTTTTACTTCCCAGGCCTGTAATACCGGAATAAAAGCATTGTACTTTATGGTGAGCGGAAAATAATTCTGAAGACCAATGAAATCAAAATCAAAAGCCAGTCTTTCGGTATGCCTCCAGGTAGAATGGTTGATTGAAAACTTCTCCATTACATCCCAATCTGCCATAGGATAACCCATTCCTAAGGCAGGCTCAATAAACAAGCGGTTCATTAAACAATCCACTCGTCTTGCAGCCTGGAGATCGGCTTCGTTTTGTGTAAAAGGAATAATCTCCGAACAGGAGTAAGTAGTTCCTATATGGGCCTGTTTGATCTCAGCACGAAGAATACGCCCGCCATCTGCCTGCGCCAGAGCTGCATGGTGCACTGCTGAGAAAAAGTTGGTCAATCCGGTTTCTCCGGGCGCGTGTATCCCCAGCATATATCCAAGTGAGGTAAAACCAAAAGGTTCATTCATCACAATCCAGTTTTTTACTTTGTCGCCATACTCCTTGGCACATATCGTTACAAAATGGTTAAAAGCACTGTTAATACTATAGGCAGTCCACCCACCCTCATCCTGTAATGCCTGAGGCAAATCCCAGTGATAAAGCGTAACATAAGGAGTAATACCTTGTAGCAGGCATTCATCAATGACCTGATGATAAAAACGAATACCTTCTTCATTTACATGACCATGGCCTGAGGGAACAATTCTTGGCCAGGAAATGGAAAAACGGAATATCGAAAACCCCAGGACCCTGATCAAAGCAATGTCCTCTTTGTACCGATGATAAAAATCACATGCCACTGCAGGATGATGACCTTTTTTCACCTTACCAGACTTTTTAGAGAAAGTATCCCAAATGGATGGGCCTTTCCCATAAGTATCGGCCGCCCCCTCAATCTGCGCTGCTGCCGTTGCTACACCCCATAAAAAATCAGTTCCAAATTGAGATGCTTTTATCATAACTACATAAATAACAGGCAATATGGGAATCAGATATTAAATCAATATTAATTCAGCAACATAAGTAAGTCTAATCCTTCAAACTCAAACCAATCTGTTTCAAAAGTATCGCTGCATTGAAAGTTTTACAGGCCCCATGTTTCAACTTATAATCAAAATGCATCTCGCCATCTGCAATCTGTATATCAAAATGATAATTCCGAACAGAGAATGAATATTCCGATTCCATTTCAGACAATTGCAAATCATGCGTAGCAAATAATGCTGGGGTTTGCTGTTCAATCATCTTTTCAATAAAAACTTTAGAGCCCAGGTATTTATCTCTGCTATTCGTTCCCCGAAGCATTTCATCAATTAATACAAAGGAATTTCTCTGAATACGGGTCGAATCCAGGATCATTTTAAGACGGTTAAGTTCTGCCTTAAAGGTAGAAGTCTGATCATTCAAAGAATCCTTGATCCTCATATAAGAAAGCACATTAAAAATCGACAGGCTGAGTGTTTCAGCGCATACAGGTCCTCCAGAAAAGGCCAGAACCATATTCACACCTACTGTCCTTAAAAAAGTGCTCTTCCCTGCCATATTAGAACCAGTTACAATATCAACAGTTGGCTTTTCATTTAAGCTATAACTGTTCACAATTCGTTTTCCATCTTCAATCAGGGGATGACCAAGATTCAGCGCTTCCAAAGCAAAACTTTCCTGAATTTGAGGGTATACCCAGGCTGGTTCATTATAGTTTAAGGTTGCAAAAGAAATGAGTTCCTCAAACTGACTGATCCGGTATAAACCTTTCAATATATGAGCAGAAGAGCCAGCATACCATTTATCCAGTCTCACCGTGCACCTCAAATCCCAAAGAAAGAAAAGATTTAAGAATGAAGAAACAATAATGTTCAACCGGGCATCAAAAGCTTGAATGATGGAGGACAGCCGTTTAATTTGTCTGCTTACAGGAGTACTATCCCCTTCGGGCTGGAAAAAGTCGCGGATATATTTGCTCTTCCACTGTACACGCTCTGTCCATTCAATTGTTCCGGAAAATGCCCTTAATAATTCTGCTCCTCCACTAAAACCATAATAAACCTGATTGATCGCCTTTAGATTAAAAAAAGTCAGCCCAGCATTAAAAATTGCAACAAGTCCAAGGAGATTCCACCATATACCACCCATAAATGAGCCAATGATCAATAAACCTATTGTTAAAAAAGGGACAAAAGCTACATAGGTCCGAAGTAATTTAGCATGTATGAAACGAAGCTGTAATTCCAGCTCATGAGCGAGCTTATGTTCAATAACACCTAGTTGACTAGCTTCATGATTCTGCAACTGAGCCCGGAAATGAAAAGTATCTTCAATATGTTTGTTCAGCTCCTCAATCCCCTCCTGCCTTTCCAGGATGACAGTACGTTCCAATGGTGCCTCCAAATGACGGGCAAGTAGGTCCATTCCCCTGGTCGTTTTACAACGGTTAAGCGTTGCATATAAAGACAAAGGGCCAAAAACATCCAGATCCGAGGTATACGGATGATGTTCATCCTGATATTGAGCACCGTCATCATATCCATTCTTTCGGTCTAATAAATGATGTTCTTCATTCTGATAAACCCACAATAATTTTCTTGCATACCTCAATTCACCCTGTAAACTCACTTGCTTTTTGACCAGGACCATGAAAATTAACACAGGGATGCACAACAGCAATCCCATGATCCAGTGATAGCCCTGGCTAATGATCAGCGCGACAATTAATATCTCTGCAATAAATACCCCCAATCTGGATAAAGAAACTTGGTTGAGTTTTTTGACCAGGTTCTCTACCTTGTTTTGTTGGCTCTGTATTTGATTTTGATAGTGAATTAAAATAGCTTCTTTAGTTTTTACCATATATTTGAAGATTCTCAGAAAATCATAAATATAGGCAATACATTATATACCCTAACAACGGAATGAAGATAACCTTACTGGTGGTTGGAAAAACAGAAGATAAATATCTGATTGAAGGTATTGAAAAATACCTGAACAGACTGAAACATTACATTGGCTTTAACTTAACTGTAATTCCAGACATCAAAAACACCAAGAACCTTACTGAAGCCCAACAGAAGAGCAAAGAAGCAGAATTGATCCTGAAACAGATCGGCAATTCTGATCTGGTCGTCCTTTTAGATGAAAAAGGTAAGAAACACAGTTCTGTATCTTTCGCCAACTATCTGAACAAACAAATGATCGGTAGTGTTCAACACCTTATATTTGTCATCGGAGGCCCTTATGGCTTTGATGAAAGTATATACAAACGAGCTGCCTCCTCCATTTCACTATCAGACATGACATTCTCCCACCAGATGGTCCGTCTATTTTTTGTTGAGCAATTGTACAGGGCTTTCAGTATCCTAAAAGGAGAACCCTATCACCACGAATAACCAGATTTCTTTATGGAATTAAGACCAAAAAATCATCATTATAAAAAGGAGATATCGTTATGATAGACGAAGATTTAAAAAACAAACTTAAATTTACCAGGAATTATAAGTTCAAAAGTGACACTTCAGGTGCACGGGGCAGTTACTGGATTGCCATCATCATTTCAGTTATTGCATTCCTGCTCCTCTGGTATCTATTATAAAGAATACCACAAAAAAAGCCGGATGCTATATACACCCGGCTTTTTTAATCCATTATAAAAGGTTATACACCTTTTTTACTGGTCATATTTGCCTTTTTTGCAGGCTGAGCAGTTTTACTTGGAGCTTTCGCGTTAGACGGCTTTGGTGTCGCCTTTGGCTTTTTCTCTGCTTTCTCTTCAGCTTTAACAGCCTCATGCTCTTCTGTACCTGGAGCTTCTTCGTTAAACAAAGGAAGTTCCTTTAATAAATGATACCAGCTAACAATCTTTTTCATATCCGAAGTATAAACCTTTTCATCATCATGATTAGGTGCCACCTCGTTAAAAAAGGACTTCAAAGCTGAAGCATCAGCCTTCGCATCAGGAACATTCCCTTTTGCCGCAGCAATATTAGCTAAAACATCCACCAGTTTCAGATCATCTTCCTGTCCGTAAACCGTGATGTCTTCCAGAGATGCCAGTTTAGTAGTAGAGATATTTGCAACGATCTTAACCTTTTGAGCATCCAGACTTTCCAATACATAGCCCGCTTTATTTTGTCCAACAAGCTTATATAACCCAGGTCGGCCAGACACTGCTACTATTCCTCTTAAATTCATATGTTTTATTTTTTGAAAAGACAGAATTAATCTTCTATCACTTCTATACTTAAAATTTTATCCCCTTGTTTAATATCGTCAACAAGATCAACATTTTCTATTACTTTACCAAAGCAAGTATGATTTCTATCCAGGTGTGCTGTATTGGTCCTGCTGTGGCAAACAAAAAACTGGGAACCACCGGTGTTTCTTCCTGCATGCGCCATAGACAATACACCACGGTCATGGTATTGGTTCTCTCCATCAAGCTCACAGTCAATTTTGTAACCCGGGCCTCCTGTACCTGCCAAATGAGCTTTAGCCGGATCTTTAGAGTTCGGACAACCACCTTGAATCACAAAATTAGGAATCACACGGTGAAAAGTAACGCCATCATAAAATCCTTCTTTAGCTAATTTTTTAAAATTGGCTACGGTATTAGGTGCATCTTTATCGTAAAACTGAACGGTCATGTCACCTTTCTCTGTTTTTATTATTGCTTTGCTCATATTCATTTTTTATGTAAACGCCAAATTTAGTAAATTGAAATGATTACCTAAACTTTATGGCTTAAAAAGCTGCAGAGGATAAATGTATATAATTTTATTATGGCATTCAAAAAATTTAAATTCGCGAATACCTAACTCCAACGGTTTTGAAAAAACATATTTTATTGTTCCTGTTATTGGCACTTTCTCTCAGCCTCAGAGCTTCATCCATCCTGATTTACATGGATGAAGATCAGAAAAATCATCTGAAAGCCTATGGGCTGGCTTACTGGAGCATTAAGCAACAGGCCGATGTAAGCTGGCTGCTGAACTACCGTGGCGGAAGTTTCCTGATCAGGTACGCAAAACCAATTGAAGACGAGTGCAAGATCAGGGGAATCTCCTATCAAGTCATGGCAGACGCAAAAGTGACCGCGTTGCTTAACGAAATCAGCAGTCCGGATGTCAACATGGAAATGGTTAAATTAGAGAAAGCACCTAAAATTGCCGTCTATTCCCCAAAAAGCAAATTGCCCTGGGATGATGCAGTAACCATGGTACTCACCTATGCAGAAATCCCTTATGATGTGGTTTATGACGACGAAGTACTCAAAGACAAACTGACAGGATATGACTGGTTACATTTACATCACGAAGATTTCACAGGTCAATATGGACGCTTCTGGAGCAATTTTAGAAATGCATCCTGGTACAAAACAGATGTAGCCAATCAGGAAGCCACAGCCAAAAGAAACGGCTTTAAAAAAGTATCAGAAATGAAACTTGCAGTCGCTAAACATATCGCAGCTTTTTGCTCAGGTGGCGGTTTTCTATTTGCCATGTGTTCCGGTACAGATACTTTCGATATTGCGTTAAGCGCTGAAGGTGTAGATATTTGTGAAAGAATGTTTGACGGAGACGCTGCAGATCCGAATGCACAATCAAAGCTCAATTTCAATAAGACCTTTGCTTTTAAAGATTTCACCATCGACCTGAATCCTTCCAATTATAAATTTTCAAATATAGACGTCACTCAAACCCGGACACTTGTCCAAAGCAATGATTTCTTTACTCTATTCGATTTTTCAGCAAAGTGGGATATCGTTCCGACCATGCTGACCCAAAACCATGAAAAAGTCATCAAAGGCTTTATGGGACAGACGACTGCCTTCAGAAAATCCCTGGTCAAACCAGACATTACTGTACTTGGTGAAAACAAAGGCGCAGAAGAGGTACGCTATCTTCATGGAGAATTCGGAAAGGGACAATTCACTTTTTATGGAGGACATGATCCTGAAGACTATCAGCACCTGGTAGGCGACCCCCCAACAGATCTGAACCTTCATCCAAACTCACCTGGATACCGCCTGATCTTAAACAATGTACTTTTTCCCGCAGCAAAAAAGAAACCGCAGAAAACTTAATCGTAGAAATTCCAGCTTACTCCAAATTTCAGCATACGATCTGGCATTGGATATTTGTATACACTGTAATAGCCTTTGGAAAATAAACCCTGATTCACGTAGTCATATTTCACAAAAAGGTTCGCCTTTCTCAGACTCGCTCTTACCCAAACGTCAATAATAGGCTCTGTTTTGAGTTGAGGTCCATTATTCAATGTATAAAACTGGCTTGCTGCTGGCGAGTAAGCTAAAGCATCATAAGGCGTATTATATCTTAAATCTATCCCCACATCCGTTTTAAGAACCTTAAAAAAGGTCTGGTTACGGTACAAGCTGTTAAAAGTGTACACCTCTGGTGTACGCAAAATGCTTTTGCTATCCGTTTTCTGATAAACCAGATAACTGTCCAAATGGAATTTACCAAAGTCTACTTTTTTACCAACAGTAACTTTTAGCAGGTTAATACTTCCTCCTTCTTGAGTAGGCTTAATATCTACCCCACTACCCACCTGGGCAAAATACAGATACTTATTGATCAGGTAGTACTTTGCACCAGCCTCAAACTTATATTTATCATTGATATAATTGAAAGATAAATTAACGGTTTTGGTTCTGTCGTAATTATTAACCCAGTTGTAATGATTTCCAAAGTATCGGTTATACACCTCCTCAGGAGATTTATTTTGGATATAAGCCCCCAGAACCACACGGCCCGCTGCATTACTCAACCGTACATTACTCTTGGCCTCATACAAAAAATCGCCAATTTGCCGGCCCTGGAAGATTTGCTGGAGATCCACATTCAAATCCATACTGTCACTAAAGCGATAACCTAAAGCCCCCAGCAATGTCGAGTTCTGAAAAGTCGCACTATAGTCGTAATAATTGGTTAAATCGGCATAACGGGCAAGCTGCGTATACTTATAATAATCATGTCTGATGCCAACATCTACTTTTAGTTCATTTTTAATAAAAGCCTGTGACTTACCCCGAAGGAAAAAGCTATAAATAAATTCATTCCGTAAATGGCTTACACTGGTGGAATCATTTGTAGCAACCGTATCGATCAATCCCTTTGGCAAAACAGAATGGTCATCAGTTTCATTTTTAGAGAAGCCAAAAGATTGCGTATTATAAGAAACTGTATAGGTTACTTTATTGGTAGGCAACACTTTCTTCATCACCGGCTGTTCAACCGTATCGATACGGCCGATAAAATAACTTTGCTTAAGAAAGAAAATGTTATTGTGCCAGCGCTGTTTAGCTGTGGTTAACCTCACCACTTCTGCTTCGTGGGATACACGCTGTGTAGCATCCACATTAGTAAACAGGTTATCATTGTTTACTGTACCATTTTCTCCGGCCTTAAAACTACTGAAAATCGCCGTAGCCCATAAGTTATAACGCTTATTTGGAGATTGATACCAGGTGAACAGCGAGGTATTCAAATCGTTAGCTTTCTGATTGTTATATACCCCTTTAGACCCGATCTGATAATAATTCGCACCAACATTCAGGTTGGGCTTTATATTTTGCGTATGTGTCGCTTTAAAAACCTGCTCAGGTCCACCACTCACATAATACAGATTGCTAAACTGCGTACGAGCCTGGTAGTAAATAATGTCTTCAGGGCTCATCTTGTAAATATCAAAAGAGTGAAAACCAGGATCAAATCCAATACTTTTCGAAGGTTCAAAAAGCATCAGTTGTGCCGCCATTCCCGGCCCTCCGGTATTTATAGTCGGTCTTCGAGGCTGATTCAATACACTGTAATTCTGAAAATTCCTTAAACTTGTATCTAAAGGAAAAGTTTGTATGCTGTCTCTCGTTAACCCGAGTGTGGTATACCTGACATATTTAGATGTAAAAACCACAGAATCCTTACCACTATCCAGCTTCTTTCTTAAAGAATCTAATTCTTTATTCTCTCTAACAGTCGTCTTTAAATCCTGTGCAAAAGCCCTCTGCCCGAACAGCAGGAAACAAAGCAGAACAGAAAGAACAAGAAATTTATACATTATAAAGTGGCGATTAACTTGCTTAATATTTTAGTCATTTTAGGTTCCGCAATCCTGGCTGTTTCCAGGATATCTTCCAGGTTGAAAGGGTGCAATACCTCAGGAAAACCTTCATCTGTCAAAACCGAGACAGCAAATACCGGCAATTTCATATGATTGGCCACGATTACTTCCGGTACGGTACTCATACCTACCGCATCCCCGCCAATAATTCTCAGATATTTGTATTCAGCTTTAGTTTCCAGATTTGGTCCTGTTACAGAAACATACACGCCTTGATGACAGGTAATTCCTTCAGCTGCGGCGATGCTCAGCGCATCTGCTATCAGCTTACGATTATACGGTTCACTCATATCTGGAAAACGAGGCCCCATATCAGCATCATTATGCCCTCTTAACGGACTTTCCAACTGTAAATTAATATGATCATTAATGATCATCAGATCCCCCTTTTTGAAATCAGGATTTAACGATCCCGCAGCATTAGACACAAACAAACAGCCAATTCCCAGTGCTTTCATCACCCTTACAGGAAAGGTTATCTGCTGCATACTATAACCTTCATAATAATGCAGGCGGCCCTGCATGGCAACAACCTTTTTTCCGTTCAGTGTTCCAAATATCAGTTTACCTGAATGGAATTCCAGGGTAGATATTGGGAAATTGGGAATATTAGGATACATCAGGCTATAGGCCACTTCAATTTCTCCAACCAGATCACCTAAACCCGTACCCAGAATAATTCCAATCTCTGGTTTAAAATGATCTGTTTTTTTCTTTATATACTCAACGGTTTCGTGTATGGCTTGAAACATAATTTAAAATATTTTGGTCAAATGTAACTTTATCTTCCTTCTGAATTTCTATCCCGATAGGCAAATAAAATACAGGCAAATTTAAAAGTAATTCTTTTATTCTGATATCTGATAAACGCTGCGCATCCTTTTCTGTTGTGATGATGATTTTTTCTTTATCCTTTTCGCTCTCAAACGCACGAACAAGCTTCTGAATTTCCGAAGAGCTAAACTGATGATGATCAGCATAATGATGATGATCTATATGCACTCCAAAGCCGGAAAGATAAGAAACCATCGGCTCTGGATTTGCAATTCCTGTAAGCAAAAACACCTTCATATTTTTCGCCAGAGTAGGATCCTCCCAGCCTGCTTGTCCAAAAACAGGCATCATAGCGGCATACTTTATTTTCGAAAAGGCAGGAATATTTCCCTTTTTGAACTTTTTCAAAACCTTTTTTTTGCCTTCAATGCTTAAATGCGCCGGTATCTTCGTGATGAGCAGTGATTCCGCCCGCTGATAACCTAAAAACAACTCCCGTAAATTTCCGGCAGGCAATAAAAATTGTGGTCTTAAAACCTTTTGATATTCAAAAAGAAGAATATTAAAGCCTGCCCTAACCCTGCGATGTTGAAAAGCATCGTCCAGAATGATCAGATCATGATGCGCTTTCAGCAGCTCAATACCTTTTACCCGATCTTCGCAAACAGCAACAGTAACGTCTGGAAATTTGCGATAAAACTGCATCGGTTCATCTCCAATAGTTTCTGCTGTTGCCTGTCCATCGGCCAATATAAATCCTTTGGTTTTTCTACCATATCCCCTGCTCAATATGGCTATTTTATAATCATCAAGCAAATGAACCAGATACTCTGTAACAGGGGTTTTGCCCGAACCACCCACCACCAAATTTCCCACACAGATCACTGGCAGGTTAAATTCAACCGACCTGAAAAAACCCCAGTCAAAAAATTTATTCCTGACCACGGTAACCATTCCATAGATAAGGGAAAAAGGAAGAAGTAGCAGTCGCAGTTTCTTAATCATGTACGGGTCAAAAATAAGAATTATCAACCATAAAGTATCCTGCTTATATTTTAGCCTCTACCATGGCTGATAAATAAAAACTATCTTTGTATAAACAACAATTCAATACCATGCTTAAAGGATTTTTTAACGTACCAGCACCCACCAATGAGCCTATTTTAGGCTATGCACCGGGAAGTAAAGAACGTGAACTTTTAAAAGCGGCCCTGGCCGATGCCCGTTCCAAACAAATTGATATCCCAATGTATATAGGCGGCGCTGAAGTTCATACCGAAAATAAAGGAAAGACTACCCCGCCGCACGATCATCAACATATTTTAGGTTATTATAGCAAAGGCGACAAAAGCCATGTTACAAAAGCAATTGATGCCGCTTTAGCTGCGAAAGCAGATTGGGAAAACCTAGCCTGGGAACAACGCGCAGCTGTTTTCTTAAAAGCAGCAGACCTTATTGCCGGCCCTTACAGGTACAAATTAAATGCAGCAACCATGCTTGGTCAGAGCAAAAACGCTTACCAGGCAGAGATTGATTCAGCTTGTGAGCTGATTGACTTTCTTCGGTTCAATGTAAGCTATATGTCTGAAATCTATAAGCAGCAACCTCCAGTTTCGCCAAAAGGTTCATGGAACAGAGTAGAGCAGCGCCCGCTAGAAGGTTTCGTTTTTGCTTTAACTCCATTCAACTTTACCGCCATTGCAGGTAACCTGCCAACTTCAGCCGCAATGATGGGTAACGTTGTTGTTTGGAAACCCGCCAACACTCAGATCTACGCGGCTAACGTACTAATGCAGATTTTCAGAGAAGCCGGATTGCCAGACGGGGTAATCAACCTGGTTTATGTTTCCGGGCCTGATGCCGGCGAGGTGATCTTCAATCACCCGGATTTTGCGGGTATTCACTTTACCGGATCTACGGGGGTCTTCCAGGATATCTGGAAAACCATTGGAAACAATATACACAAGTTCAAAACTTATCCACGTATAGTTGGCGAAACCGGTGGAAAAGATTTTATCCTTGTTCATGGTTCGGCTGAAGCCGAAAGCTCCAGTACAGCCATTATCAGGGGTGCTTTTGAATATCAAGGCCAGAAATGTTCTGCAGCTTCAAGAGTATATGTTGCCCAAAGTGTATGGCCTAAGGTAAAAGAATTTATGCTTCGTGACCTGGCTACTTTTAAAATGGGTGGAACAGAAGATTTCAGCAATTTTATTAATGCTGTTATTGATGAGAACTCCTTTAATAAACTAACCAAATACATCGACGCAGCGAAGAATGATCCGGCTGTAGAAGTGATTGCTGGTGGCAATTACGACAAATCAAAAGGTTATTTTATAGAGCCTACTGTGCTTGTCGTTAAAGATCCGAACTATGTTACCATGAGCGAAGAGCTATTTGGCCCGGTACTCACGCTGTATGTATATGAGGATAAAGATTTTGACCAGGTATTAGACCTTGTGGATCAAACCTCAATTTATGCTTTAACAGGTGCCGTAATTGCTCAGGACAGATACGCTATTGAAAAAGCAACCCATCGCCTACGCAATGCAGCAGGAAACTTCTATATTAACGATAAGTGTACTGGCGCAGTAGTAGGACAACAGCCTTTCGGAGGCGCCAGAGGTTCTGGTACAAACGACAAAGCTGGATCTATGATCAACCTGCTACGCTGGGTTTCCCCACGTACGATCAAAGAAACTTTCGATCCGCCGAAAGACTATCGTTATCCTTTCTTGGCAAACGACTAAATACATCCATAAAAAAGCTCCCGATATGATCGGGAGCTTTTTTATTTTAATAAAAATTGCATGCTGCAATAAAGCATCAAATTATTTTCCCGCGTCCATTTTGAATACAGGAGACAAATCAGCTGCGCTTGACGCACTTACCTGCAAATCCGTAATCATTCCGGTTTGCAGACTGTAAACCCAGGCATGAACAGAAAGTTCCTGACCTGAAGCCCAGGCATTTTGTACAATAGAAGTACTCATTACGTTAGCCGCACTTTCTATAGCATTGAGTTCGACAAGTCTGTTTGATCTTTTTACAGGATCCTTAATGGTCGACATTTCACGGTCGTGCATACGGATAACATCCTTAATATTTCTCAACCAGTTATCAATCAGTCCAACCTGCTTATCTCCCAGGGCAGCATTTACGCCTCCGCAGCCATAGTGACCACATACAATAATGTGTTTCACCTTTAATACATTCACCGAGTAATCGAGTACACTAAGTAAATTCATATCCGTATGTGTAACCACATTGGCAATGTTACGGTGTACAAAGATATCTCCAGGCATGGTATTGGTAATCTGGTTCGCTGGTACACGACTGTCCGAACAGCCAATCCATAATACTGGCGGAGCCTGACCGGCAGATAACCGATCAAAAAACTGAGGATCCTCTTTCAGCGTTGCAGCAACCCAGTCCTTATTTCCCTGTAATAATCCTTCGTATGTAATTTGATGCGTTTGTTGTTGTTCTAATTTTGCACACATGATATCTTAGTTATTAATTTCGTCTAATTTATTCGTTAATTTGGGAACAATATATTGAGATTTAATATCCTCTAATATAACGACAATCCCTTTTGTATAAGCATTATGCTTATAATTAAAAATAGTTTCCAGTACATCCGGATCAATATACCTGGAGTTACTTCCGTCAATAGTCACCGTTGTTTCCTTTGGGATTTTGGTCAGCATAACCTGTATTGCTGCCTTATTTAAAAAGGAAACCTCCTCTGCCAGTTTAATCCTGATGTTCTTCTTATTCCCTTCTTCGTGAATCTTGTAAAAGAAAGGGTTACGCATATTGGTACGCAGCAGGTAAAATATAGAAACCAGCATACCTATGGCTACACCTTTTAATAAATCTGTAAGCAATACAGCTGCTACTGTTACCACAAAAGGCACAAACTGATCCCATCCCTTATGGTACATATGTTTAAACAAAGCAATCCTGGTCAGCTTATAACCTGTTACCAAAAGTATTGCAGCAAGACAAGCCAGAGGGATCATATTGATAACCCCCGGTATAAATAATAAAGACAACAATAGCCAGGTTCCATGAAAAATAGCCGACATTTTAGTCCTTCCTCCCGCATTCACATTTGCAGAACTTCTCACAATAACCGAAGTCATAGGTAAGCCCCCCAGCATTGCACTGGTCATGTTTCCAATCCCCTGAGCCATTAATTCTCTATTTGTTGGTGAAACCCGTTTGATCGGGTCAATCTTATCTACAGCTTCAATACTTAGAAGCGTTTCCAGACTGGCCACGATTGCTATTGTCCCGGCTACAATCCAAACCTCCTGTTTTCCAATAGCAGAGAAATCCGGCATGGTAAACAAACCTGTAAATTCCGACCATCCGTTAACCACAGGAATAGCAACCATTTGCTTGGCTTCCAAAGCATAGGTCGTATTTTTAAATACAAAACTTAAAGCTATCCCTAATACCACAACAATTAATGGTGCCGGAATACTACTTACCTGTTTTATTTTTGGCCAGTAGATCAAAACCAATATAGATAGACCACTGATCACAATAGCCGCAAGACTAAAATGACTTAATGCACCGCTGATAGCCGAAAAGGTGTTCTCTTCATTCCCCTGAAAGAAACTCTCATCACCGGGAAAATCTGAATCTACACCCAATGCGTGAGGCAGCTGCTTCAGAATAAGTATCAGGCCAATAGCGGCCAACATCCCCTCGATCACGCTGGAAGGAAAATAATTCCCTATTGTACCCGCTTTGATCATCCCTAATACCAATTGCATCACACCAGCAAGCATAACTGCCAGCAAGAAAGTCTGGTAACTACCCAACTGTGCAATAGCTCCCAGTACAATAACAGTAAGTCCGGCAGCCGGACCACTTACACTCAGTTGTGAGCCACTAAAACTGGCTACAACAATTCCCCCAACCACACCGGAAACAATACCCGCAAACAGCGGCGCCCCCGATGCCAAAGCAATTCCTAAACACAGCGGCAGGGCTACTAAAAAGACCACAATACTCGCCGGAAGGTCCCGCTTTAAATTCTTTTTTAAGAAATACTTCTTTACGTCCAATCTTGAAAAGATCGAATTCCCATCTTGCATAAAATTATATTTTATTATTTGTACCTAATTAACTGGCTTGCCTATACTGCTTAGGCAGTACAAAACAAATTTCACAAAGAATTTAGGCCAAGTTAGGGGGAGGTGTCGGGACTGACGGATGATATGGATTTACATATCTCTTGAAGTGGTCTATATAACTGTTTTTAATAAAGAAGTGATACCGGACCGGCACATAAGAAAAAGGCGCATGCAAATCAATGAATTTACAATCCACGTATTTCAAAACTTTACCCGAATCCCCTTCAGAGCCATGCTCCAACTCAATCTGCATAATCACATTTTTAATGATCTCTTTATCCAGATGGGCAAAAAACACAGGTGCAGCAGAAATTACCATCTTCGCAGAGAAGATGCCTAAAAAGGCAACAACAATCAGTAAGCGGTATTTTCTAAGGCTCATTCTTTTATATGTGTATCACTACAGCTCAAATTTAGCTCCAAACTTGTCTAATTAGCAAATTAAGTTGTAAAAAAAATGTAATTAAAATGATATTAATCCATTCTTTCAAAAGTAACGATAACTAAAAGCCTTATTCATTACCATAAAATAAGTCATTAAATGTAATTTAGCAGCTGCATATTTTCATTGCGTGAAACCATCAAATGCTACAGATTGAAAGGAATAAACTTCCTGTGGTATAAAAACATCATTGCAAGGTGAAAACAAACAGTATATTGATGAAAAAAAGCCTACTCTTCTTCTTATTTTTAATACCCCTGGCGGTCCGGAGCCAAAGCAATAATGCACCTTCATCCTACGACCCCCATGAAATTGCCATTACAGGTTACCTCCAGACACAATACCAGCGAGCGCAGTCCGAAGGCATTTCGTCTTTTTCCGGCGGCGACTTCTCTAAAAACTCCCGCGACCGTTTTATCATCAGACGCGGCCGTTTAAAAATAGACAGAGTAGATAAATATTCCAGTATCGTATTCCAGATTGATGCAACACAAAACGGCGTGCAATTAATGGACGCCTTCATCCAGCTGTACCAACCCACCTCAAAAGCCCTTATTTTCACTGCAGGCTTATTTAACCGGCCTTTCGGACATTCCATTGTTTATTCTTCCGGATTCAGGGATTTTCCTGAACGGGCCAGGATGTTCCAAACCTTAATGCCCAGGGAGAGAGATATTGGCGCCATGCTGAGCTATCACCCTAAAAACATCTATAAATTCATCACAGCAGACCTCGCATTGGTGAGTGGCAGTGGTTATGCAGCTCGTGATTATGATTCAAAGAAGGATGTAATCGGCAATATTGCCTTTAAATTCGACAGCCTGGCCAACAAAAAATTTCATCTGGGTTTTGGTGGATCTGTATACAAAGGCACGGTGCGAAACGATACAGAAAATTATTATACTTTCGACGGCAACAGCTATATCAGGAATACCAATGCATCCAGCGTAGGCTATAATGCAAGAAGAGATTACTTTGGCGGTAACCTGCAGGTCCAATACGACAACACTTTCGGAAAAACCATTTTTAAAGCAGAATATGTTGCCGGAACCCAGCCAGGTGTTGCTGCATCCACAAGCATCACCGGTCCGCTGGCCAGCCAGAGCTTCTCTGCACAACCAGCTACAGATTTATATTTGCGTCCTTTCATGGGTTACTATCTGTGGTTTACCCAGCAAATCTCCCAGACCAAATTCACTGCATTACTCGCTTACGACGTCTATGACCCTAACCGAAAACTAAAAGAAAGTGAGATCGGTTTAAATAATGGTTCAACCGCGGGAGACATCAAATACAGTACCCTTGGCTATGGTTGTACTTACGTTCTCAATTCCAGGGTAAAGATAACCCTTTACAATGAACACGTAGTGAACGATCCGACCAAACTAACCGGTTATACTGAAGACCTGAAAGACGATGTCTTTACGGCAAGGCTCCAATATCGCTGGTAAATTATTTACATTTATAAAATTCATATCTAAGATACATGAAGAATAAATTAGACTTACTTCAGGATAAAATAAAACAGGCACATGCCGGTGGTGGAGCGGCCCGCATTGAAAGTCAGCATAAAAAAGGAAAACTTACTGCCCGGGAACGCATTCATTTTTTACTGGATGAAGGCTCATTTGAAGAAATCGGAATGCTGGTGACCCATCGCAGCACCGACTTTGGAATGGAAAATGAAAAATACCCCGGTGATGGTGTCGTAACCGGTTACGGGAACATCAATGGTCGTCTGGTCTATGTATTTTCCCAGGATTTCACGGTATTTGGAGGCTCACTGTCTGAAACCCATGCAGAAAAAATCTGTAAGATCATGGATATGGCCATGAAGAACGGAGCGCCTGTCATCGGACTGAACGATAGCGGTGGAGCCAGAATCCAGGAAGGCGTTGTTTCCCTTGGAGGATATGCAGATATCTTTTACAAGAATGTACAAGCATCAGGTGTTGTTCCCCAGCTCTCCGCAATTATGGGGCCCTGCGCTGGTGGAGCAGTGTATTCTCCTGCCATCACAGATTTCATCCTGATGGTAGAAAACACCTCCTACATGTTTGTTACTGGCCCTAATGTAGTTAAAACAGTGACTCACGAAGAAGTTACTTCGGAAGAACTTGGAGGTGCCTCCACACATGCAACCAAATCCGGTGTTACACATTTTGCCTGCCCTAATGAACTTGACGCCATCAATCACGTTAAGAAGTTACTGAGTTATATGCCACAGAACTGTGAAGAGCTTCCCGCACTCCTGCCTTATGCACCAGGCAACGAAGAAAGGACTGCGCTGAACAACCTCATGCCACAAAATTCCAATCAACCTTATGACATCAGGGAAGTCATTAATGAGGTGTCGGATGAAGGCAGCTTCCTGGAGGTACATAAAGATTATGCAGAAAATATTGTAGTAGGTTTTGCCCGTCTTGGCGGCAGGAGTATCGGGATCATTGCCAACCAACCCGCTTATCTCGCAGGTGTACTCGACAATCATGCCTCCGTAAAAGCAGCCCGTTTTGTGCGTTTCTGTGACTGTTTCAATATCCCATTGCTTGTTTTCGAAGATGTACCTGGATTTTTACCAGGAACAGATCAGGAATGGAACGGAATCATATCCAACGGCGCAAAATTATTATACGCCTTCAGTGAAGCTACCGTTCCACGCATTACCGTCATTACCAGGAAAGCCTACGGGGGTGCCTATGACGTGATGAATTCTAAACATATCGGAGCCGACCTGAACTACGCCTGGCCTTCCGCAGAAATTGCTGTAATGGGTGCAAAAGGCGCCGCCGAGATTATTTTCAAAAAAGAGATCTCAGCAGCCGAGCATCCGGAAGAAAAATGGCTGGAAAAGGAAAAAATCTATTCAGAGATCTTTGCAAATCCCTACCGTGCAGCCGAACGTGGCTTTGTAGATGAAGTGATAGAACCCTCCAACACAAGAAATAAACTCATCAAAGCATTTAAAATGCTCGAAAATAAAGCCGTTAAGAATCCCCGAAAAAAACACGGAAACATTCCTCTTTAAATGAATTTAAGTCGCAAAGATATCCTGCTCATGGCCTTTTGTACGGGTCTGATCGTAGCAAACATCTATTACTGCCAACCCTTAGTGATTCTTGTCGCCAAAGAGTATAACCTTACAGAAAGTTATGCCGGCAGGATCACCTACCTTACCCAGGCAGGCTATGCTATCGGTTTATTCCTGCTGGTTCCTCTGGGAGATATGTTTGAAAGAAAGAAGCAAATCCTGATGATTACAGGACTTGCCATAGGTGCCCTCCTGCTGGCCGCCTTTTCACATACCTTTCTGGTACTGGAAATCGCCAGTGTACTCATTGGAGCAAGTTCCATAGTACCTCAACTCATCCTGCCAATGGCAGCCAACCTGAGTTCAGATGAAAAACGCGGACATACGATTGGCATCATTATGAGTGGATTACTCGTTGGCATTCTGGGCTCCCGCGCTCTGAGTGGTAGTATCGGCTTTTTGTGGGGCTGGAGGGCTATGTTCCTGATTGCTGCAGGCTTATGCTTTCTGCTCCTGTTACTCATGGCAAAGCGCTTCCCAGAGAGCCGCCCATCCTTCAAGGGAACTTATAAAGAGTTGATGTCTTCCATGTTTAATTACATCAAAACACAGCCCGTTCTTCGGGAAGCCTCTTTGATCAACTTCCTCGCCTTTGCCACCCTGAGCGCTTTCTGGACCACCATGGTGCTTTTCCTCGCCAACCCGCCGTTTAGTTTTCAATCTTTACAGATTGGTCTTTTTGGCATTGCCGGTGCCGCCGGGGCACTTGCTGCACCACTTGTTGGAAAATTCAGTGACGGTAAAGACCCAAGGAAAAATCTGTTGATCGGCCTTTTGCTTCAATTCGCCAGTATTGCAGCCTTTTATTTTACTGGCAGTCACCTGTACTTATTTGTCATTGGAATTATTCTGATCGATATTGGCCAGCAAGCCATTCATGTAACCAATCAAACCCGGATCTATGCCTTACTGCCTGAAGCCAGAAATCGTTTAAATACGGTATTTATGTCTGTTAGCTTTGTAGGAGCCTCCACCGGCTCTGCCCTTGGCTTATGGTTTTGGGACAAGGGGCAATGGCCTGTTTATTGCTTTGGTTCAGGAGCGGTGATCTTGGTCAACATCATGATCTATCAACTGTACAAAAAGAGATTACGTTAACATGTCAACAATTCAAATAGAACAGATCCAACCCGCACTCACCTGGAGAATCAGGCATGAAGCCATGTATCCCGATATGCCTTACGACAGTGTAAAGTTAGACAACGATGACGAGGGTATTCATCTTGGCTTATATGCAGGTGACCAGTTAAGTTCTGTGGTTTCCCTCTTTGCACAAGGAGACACCTGCCAGTTCCGCAAATTCGCTACACTGCCCCAGGCACAAGGCAAAGGCTATGGCAGTCACCTTCTTGCACACCTCATTGCATTTATCAAAAAAACGGGAGCAAAAAAAATCTGGTGCAATGCCCGGGTTAATGCAGCACCTTTTTATGCCAAATTTGGCTTCCAGAAAACCGACACAACCTTCTTCCAAAATGGCTTTGATTTTGTCATTATGGAATTAGAACTTTATATTTAACATTATGAGTAAAAAGAAAGACGAAAAACAGAAACATGTACCTGTAGTCAATAAAAAATCGCTTCAATTTTTTGAAAAATATATCAATAACCCATCGCCTACCGGCTTTGAATATCCAGGCCAGAAGTTATGGCTGGATTATCTGAAACCTTATATCGATGAAAGTTTCATTGACAACTATGGCACAGCAGTTGGCGTTATTAACCCAAAAGCAGATTATAGAGTTGTCATTGAAGCTCATGCAGATGAAATCTCCTGGTTCGTTAATTATATCACCCCGGAAGGCCTGATCTATGTGATTCGCAATGGCGGATCAGATCATCAGATTGCACCTTCAAAAAGAGTCAATATCCATACAGATAAGGGCATGGTTAAAGCTGTATTCGGCTGGCCTGCCATTCATACCAGGAGCGGAGAAAAAGAAGAAGCACCAGCTTTAAAAAACATCTTCCTCGATTGCGGATGTACCAGCAAAGAAGAAGTGGAAAACTTAGGTATCCATGTAGGCTGCGTGATCACTTATGAAGATGAATTTATGGTTTTAAATGATCGCTATTATGTAGGCCGTGCCCTGGATAACCGTGCAGGGGGCTTTATGATCGCAGAAGTAGCCAGACTCCTTCATGAAAATAAAAAGAAACTTCCTTTTGCCCTGTATATCGTAAATTCAGTACAGGAAGAAATTGGCCTGCGCGGAGCAGAAATGATCGCTGAACGCATTGAACCTCATGTGGCTATCGTTACCGACGTTACACACGACACCACAACACCAATGATCAATAAAATTACCCAGGGAGACCTTGCCTGCGGCAGAGGACCGGTGGTTTCTTATGCACCAGCTGTACAAACCAACCTGAATAAATTACTGATCGAAACTGCACAGAAAAATGACATCCCTTTTCAGCGCCAGGCTTCTTCCCGTTCTACAGGAACAGATACAGATGCTTTTGCTTATTCCAATGGCGGTGTACCTTCTGCTCTGATATCTCTTCCTCTTCGCTACATGCACACCACTGTAGAGATGATTCACAAAGAAGATGTAGACAATGTGATCAGCCTGATCTATCAGACCTTACTGAACATAAAAAAGGACCATGATTTCAGATATGGTCAATAGTAAATCATAAAATATCCTGAAAGCGTGCCCGGTAGCTACCAGGCACGCTTTCTTTTACATAAATTATTTCTTCCTATGAGTGATCAATCTGCAGATTTTACAGAAAAAATCAAAGCTTCTTACATCCCAGGCAGCTCCAGCATTTATTTAGGTGCAGGAATGCTCAACGGTAATGTACTTGCCGAAGCCGAAGTAAATCTTTCTTTAAAAATGATGAACCGCCACGGACTGGTGGCCGGCGCAACCGGGACAGGAAAAACACGTACCCTGCAATTACTGGCCGAACAACTTTCAGATGCAGGTGTACCTGTATTTATGCTGGATGTTAAAGGAGATCTATCCGGTCTTTATCAGCCCGGAGAAAGCAATCCGAAAATCGAGGAAAGAGCTACCCAATTGCAAAAAACCTTTAGTCCCTCAGGCTTTCCTATCGAACTTTATTCCCTTTCTGGAAAACTGGGTGCACAAATGCGCGCAACCGTTCTGGAATTTGGACCAACATTACTGTCGAAGATCCTGGATCTCAATGATACTCAAACCGGCGTTCTTGCTGTGATCTTCAAATATGCCGATGACAATAAGATGCCTGTCATTGACTTGAAAGACCTCAAAAAACTCGTATCCTACCTTTCTGAGGGGGAAGGCGCAGACGAAATCAAAAGTTCGTACGGAAAAATATCTCCGGCAACTGCCGGAACGATCTTAAGAAAGATTGTCGCCATCGAGCAACAAGGACTAGCCGATATTTTTGGTGAGCCCTCGTTCGACATAGAAGACCTTTTTGACCGAACAGATGGAAAAGGGGTCATCAGCCTGCTTAACATTTCCGATGTACAGAGCCAGCCTGTTCTTTATTCTACCTTTCTACTCAGCCTGCTGGCAGAAATCTTTTATAATATGCCAGAAGCCGGAGATCTGGACAAACCAAAACTGGTCTTCTTCTTTGATGAAGCACATTTACTTTTTAAGAACTCCTCTAAAGCATTCCTGGAACAAATTGAAACCATCATCAGGTTGATCCGATCTAAGGGCATAGGCATCTTCTTTTGCACGCAGGCACCAACAGACGTACCAGAAAGCATACTGTCCCAACTCGGCAACCGTATACAACATGCCTTACGGGTATTTACCCCTAATGATGCCGATGCTTTAAAAAAGACAGTTAATACCTACCCCAGATCAGATTTCTATCAGATTGATAAAGTATTAACCTCTTTAGGAACAGGCCAGGCACTCATTACCGTATTAAACGAAAAAGGCATCCCAACTGAAGTCTCTGCTACGCTGCTGTCCTCACCAAGATCCATCATGGGGCCAATGACTACCGCAGACTACAACAATCTCCTTGCATCCAGCCCCCTAACTAAAAAATATGCTATAGCCATTGACCGGGAAAGTGCCTACGAAATGCTCACCAACAGGGTAAATGATAAACTTGCAGAAGAGCCGAACAGTGAAACCACAAGCACCAGTTCCGGAAAACAAGAAAAGAGTTTAATTGAGCAGGTCATGGGTGCCACAATTACCCGGCAAATCGGCAAAGAAATTGTAAGGGGAATATTCGGAATGCTCACCGGCAAAAAAAACCGCAACAGTGGAGGCAAAGGGCTATTTGGGCTCTAAAACCCTAAAGCACTATCATAAAGAGAATTAACATCAAAACACAAAAAAAAACAAATCAAAATATAAACTCAAATGATTATTTTCGTCGCATGAAAATGAAACCTACCTTATTAATTTTGGCAGCTGGTATGGCAAGCCGCTATGGCAGTATGAAGCAAATTGATGGCTTTGGCCCAAATGGAGAAACGATCATTGACTATTCTATCTATGATGCCATAAAAGCAGGATTTGGAAAAGTAGTCTTTATCATCAAAGAAGAATTCGTAGAAAATTTTAAAGCCATATTTGAACCTAAGCTCAATGGAAGAATTGAGACCGATTACGTATTTCAAAACTTCGACCTTAAACAATTTGGAATTGAAGAAGAGATCTACCGTGAAAAACCATGGGGAACAGCTCACGCAATCCTATCCGGAAGAAAAGTAATCAAAGAACCATTTTGTGTGATCAATGCTGATGATTATTATGGATTTGATGCCTTTAAAAAAATGGTAGACTTTTTAACAGAAGAAGCCACGGACAGCAACTATGCTATTGTTGGATATCAGATTGGAAAAACATTATCTGATTTCGGTTCTGTATCCCGTGGTGTTTGCAAGACTAACGACGCCGGATATCTTGAAGAAATTACCGAGCGCACCCAGGTTTACAAAAAAGACGATACAATCGTCTATGAAGAGAACGGGACAGAATATCCACTGGAATATGACACCCCTGTTTCTATGAACTTCTGGGGATTTACTCCCGCAGTGTTTAAACTAACAGAAGAACTTTTCAAGGTTTTCGCTTTAGAAAACAAAGACAAACCGAAAGCTGAGTTCTTT